>Ga0076930_100214_pt1 | contig 13416 bp, 8 predicted proteins | sample HotLakConsoUCCRE_FD_71149 | JGI IMG/M metagenome (GOLD analysis project Ga0076930, IMG submission 71149) | Hypersaline microbial mat communities from Hot Lake, Washington, USA - Hot Lake Consortium UCC-RE (version 3) (version 3) ...
TGTCCCCTCCGCGTCGGAGACAGGGTGTCCGATGGCGCTATGTGGTATCAAGCCATTTCTGACTGGTATGTACCATTCTGGGGCTGAAGTTCCGTCAGGAAATCGTAGCTCTCGCCATCGTAGCGGGTCTCGGTGAATTCCACCGGCCTGCCGTCGGCGAGAAAGCAGCGCCGTTCGACGATCAGCAGCGGCGCGCCGGGACGGCTGTCGAGGAGCTCCGCATCCCGGCCCGACATCAGGCCCGCGCGGATGCGCTGGGCGCCGCGCACCGGGGGCGTCCCGCTTTCGGCGAGCACGGCATAAAGGGAATCGCCCACCAGCCCCGGATCGGGCAGGTAGGCCAGCGGCACCGCGGCGCGTTCGATGGCGATGGGATGACCGTCGGCGAGGCGCACCCGTTCGAGCCGCGCGATCTGGTCTCCTGGCGCCAGATCGAGGGCCAGGGCCTCGGAGGGCGCGGGCAGCACCACCTGCCGGGACAGCCAGCGCTGGCCGGGCCGCATCCCGCGGTTGCGCAGCTCGTCGGAGAAGCCGGTGAGGCTGGAGAGGCGCTTCTCAAGCCGCACGGCAGCGGCGCTGCGCGCGCCCCGGCGGCGCAGGACCAGTCCTTCGGCGGACAGCTCGTCCAGAGCCCGGCGGACGGTGACGCGGCTGATGCCGAGGTCCCGTGCGAGGCGGCGCTCGCTTGGCAGACGGGTGCCGGCGGGGCCGTGGCGCATCTCGCGGGCGAGCAGATCCGACAGGCGGCGGTAGATGGGCCGGCGGTCGGAGGGCGTGGTCTCGGCAAGCGCCGCCGCGATCCTCGCGATGAGTTCCTCGGCCATCCGTCACCCCTGCCCCGGTCTCAACGGTACATACCAGTCACACGGAGCGGCGGGCAAGCCGCCGCGGTGCCGGTTCAGGCCAGCGCAAAGACGAGGATCGCGGGGATCGCCACGTAGGTCAGGTGATGGACATACTGGTCCGCGCCGACGAGCACCCAGTATTCCCAGTCCTTCGGCGTCTTGCCGGATATCCGGGTGAGCTGATCCTTGAGCCAGTCCGTGTGGTAATGGAGCACGAACTCCCCGACGGAGATGGCGATCGCAAGGACCGCGCCCGCCGGGGTCGCGACAGCGAGAATGAGGCCGGTCAGGACCGCATGGAGCAGAGAGTGGCTGGCGCCGACGGGATGGCCGTAGATGCCCTTCGTGCGCACCATGGCACCCGTCTGCCAGACGTAATCCGCAAGGAAATGCTTCGTCTGCAGCAGGCCGAAGAGAAGGATCAGCGAGACCGGGGTCACGTGCCCGTCTCTCTGAGGAGGCGGTTGGTCCTCTGCACCTTGTCGGCTAGAGCGGAGGCCATCATCCGGTGGAACAGGGCTAGCAGATCGGGATCCTCGTCGCGCAGCCCGTCGAGCGTGGCCTTGTCGATGCTGTAGACCACGCAATCGCTGTGCGCAATTACGTCGGCGGTGCGGGGCAGGTTCGCATAGGTCGCCATCTCGCCGACGAAGGCGCCGCGCCGGACGGCGCGCAGCCTGCGGCCGCGGCGGCCCTCGCCGGGCAGGTGGATATCGAGCTGTCCCTGATGGACGAAATAGATGTCCGTCGAGGTCTCGCCGGCGCGAATCAGGCTCCGGCCCGCGGGCACCTCCTCGCGGGTCATGCGCGACAGCAGGCGGTCGGCGGCCTCGCGGGACCCCAGCATCTCCTCGAGCGCGGAGAGCGCATCCTCGTCGGAGGTCTCGCCCGGCATCTGCGACAAGAGCCAGTCCTCGGCCTCCTCCAGCGCCACGTCGAGAGAGGCGGCCCGGCGCAGGGTGCCCGCGTCGCCCTGCAGGCGGTCGATCTCCGCGTCGACGGCGGGCGTCAGATCGGAGAGCACGACGACGGCACCCCGGGAGCGGGCGAGGCGCTCGATCTTCATCAGGGCGGCCACGGCGGCGGCGTCGATGTCCCGGACCCGCGCGAGGTCGATCACGATCCGGCGCACGCCGCTGCCGTCGTCCAGCAGTTCGCGCAGGGTCTCGGCAAGCTGTTCGACCGAACCGAAGAAGAGATAGCCCTGCAGCGACAGCACCTTCACCTCGTGGCCCCGGGCGTCGAGCCAGGCGTTCTGCGCCGGGCCGCGGTCCACGCTGCTGCGTCGAATGGAGAGGTCGCTGGTGGCGCGGACGACCTTGAGGCGGGCATAGCTGACGGCGAACATTCCCGAGGCCACGACGATGCCGAGCTGGATCGCCACGAGGATGCCGAAGACGAGGGTCACGAGGACGAAGGCCCCGGTCAGGAGCCAGTCGCCGCGGCGCATCCGGCGGCGCAGCGACAGGAACCAGCGGTCGAGCAGGACGAGGCCGATGAAGAGCAGCAAGCCGGAGAAGACGAAGCCCGGGATCATCGCGATGATGCTGGCCGAGGCGATCGCCGCCATTGCCAGGAACCCGCAGAAGAGCAGGATCGAACCGCGTGCGGCTGGGCCGATTTCCGCTGCCACCGCAGTCAGGGAGGCGCTGCCGTAGGAGGGCGGCGCGCCGATGCTGCCGCCGAGCATGTTGGCGATCCCGCAGCGGGCCAGCACCGTGCGGCTGCGCATGTCGCTGCCGAGAACCATCTCGATCCCCGTCAGCCCCAGCATCGTGCCGATCAGCGCGATGAAGCTCGCCGCGAGGATCGTCGGGAGCGCGGCGAGCACGACGCTCCAGTCGATGGCCAGGAACAGCACGAGCCGCGGGGCTGCCGTCGTTCCCTCGGGCGGAAGCGCCACGAAGAACCCGGCGGCCCGCGCGGTCTCGACCTCGATGCCGGCGAGATTCAGCGCAAGGAAAGTGAGGCCGATGGCGAGCCCGAGGACGGTGATGACGCCGAGCCGCGAGATCCGCGCCGCGGCCAGGAGAACCGCGCCGAGCACGATCGTCAGGGCAGGATCTGCAAGATCCGCGGGGTTCAGCGCGGGGAGGTCGGACAGGGTCGTGTCAGCCGGAAGTGCGGAGCGGATCGCGGTCAGCGCCAGCAGAGCCCCGGTTCCGGCCAGAAACCCGGCCGAGACCGGGTAGGGCAGGAAATTCACGATCCGGCCGAAGTCGAGCCACGAGAGCGCAAGCATCACCACCCCTGTCATGAGAGCGGTGCAGCCCATCAGGGCAAGGACCGTGGCGAGCGCCGCATCGGGAGAGGCCGTGCCCGCCGTCACCGCGACGATGACAGAGAGCAGGACGGCGATCGGGGCGTTCTGCACCGTGGTGTAGACCGGCGCGGGCAGATGCCGCGATACGGACACGGAGAGGCTCGCGACGATCGTCCCGAGGAGCAGCAGCAAGAAGCCGAGATAGAGCCCGTGCAACGCCTGACCGACGAATATCACCGAGGCGAGCGCCGCGTTCTGCCCGATGTGGCCCAGAGCCACGACGAACACCGCCAGGATGGAACGGACCCCGAAGGCCGCATGCTGCATGCCGGTCTCGCTCCGCCGCTTCGCCGGTCGCGGGGTGGTGCCGGTCGATGTCGTGCTCACGTCCCGCCCCCTGCCAACCGCGGATCATGCTGCGACGGCGGAGATCATACATCCTGTTCGCGTTCAAGCACGCCCCGCCGGTTGCCGGAGCAACTCGCCCTTGACCGAAGCCAAAGCGCGACAATCATGACAGAAAGTACGGAGACCGGTCCTGCTCCCTTGCGCAAGGAGGTCAGCTCGGGACAGGCTGCTTACGCATAAGGTGGGCCGATTGCGACGCCCTTCAGATCAACGACGTCCTCCGAAGCAACACTGAAGACCAGAGAGCAGATGGTGATGGGCATTTCCAAAGGCCGGCCGGCAGCGCTGGCGGTGCTGATTGCGGCGGTGTTTCCCGCGGGAGCCTGGGCCTATTCCCTTGAGGAGGCGGTGCGGCTGGCGGTGACGTCGAACCCCGCGTCGCGCGCGGCGGATGCCGATGTGCGTGCCACTGCACTGGAACTGCTGCAGCTCGAGGGCACGTACCGGCCGACGGTGAACCTGACAGCGCGGGCGGAAGGCACGGTCTATGACGAGAGCTTCGGCACCGGTCCGGGCGAGGACCGCGACAGCGGATTGCGCGGCGATGTCACGTTGTCGGCGAGCTATGTCCTGTTCGACGGCTACCGGCGCGCCAACAGCGTCTATCGCAACGCGGCGCGGCTGGACGGCGCGATCTTCAGCCGGCTCGACGCGTCCGAGACGCTCGCCCTGTCGGCGGTCCAGGCCTATATCGACGTCGCGCGGCACGAGGACCTTCTGGCGGTCTCCGGCGCCAACATCGTCCGGCATCAGCAGATCAAGGCGCAGGTCGACAGTCTCGTCGACGGCGGCCGCCTGCCGGCGAGTGCCGGGCTCGAGATCGAGCAGCGGCTTCTGGCGGCGCGGCTCGCCCATGTCGAGGTGGACCAGGCCCTGAAGGATGCCAACGCGCGGTTCGAGGCGCTGGTGGGCGCGGCCCCGCGCGGCGGGTATTCGGTGCCGATGGTGCGCGATCTTCCCCCGTCGCGGGAGGCGATGGTCGCGCTTGCGGTGTCCAACAGCTACCGCGTCCAGTTCGCGCGGACCGCGGTCAGCGTCCAGGATTACGAACGCGCGCTGAGGTCGGGAGACACCCTGCCGACGGTCTCGGTGGACGCGGGCGTGCGGCGGGACTGGGACGATTTCGACGCCGATGGCGACCGCACCAGCGGTTTCGTGGGACTGAACCTCGAATGGGAGCTCTATGCCGGCGGGCGGGCCGCGCGCGATGCGGCGCTGGCGGCGAGGACCCGGGAGGCCGAGGCGCGGCAGGCGGAGATCGTCCGCGAGGTCCAGGAGATTGCCTCGCGGGCATGGAACGCCCATGAGGCGGCGGTGAGCCAGGTCGTTCTGCTGGATGTGCAGGAGCGCGGCGCGCGCAACGTGGTCCGGCAATACGACGAGGAATTCCGCGCCGGAACCCGGAACCTGATCGAGCTTCTCGATGCCGAACGAAGCCTGTTCAACGTGCGGTTCGAGGCGATTTCGACACGGGCGGCGCTGGCCTTCGGCGGCTACCGGATCCTTGCTGCCCAGAGCCGTCTGGCGGCGCAGTTCGGCATCGCGCCTTCGGAGATGCCTCTCGCGGCCAATTTCGAGGCGCGCGCCCGGGCCGCGGAACGGCCGAACGTGGTCTTCAACACAGAGATCCGGGCACTGGAATGACCGGGGCGGCGCCGCGCGTGGCGTCGGAGCCCCCGCCCGGCCTTGCCGCCGTCAGGTGGCTTGCCGCCCATCACCGGCGGCCCTTCACCGAGGACAGTGTCGCGGCAAGGCTGGCCGCGGGGGCCGACACGCGCCTGCCGCAGCATCTGGCGCGGGCGCTGGTCGCGGTGGGGATGCGCAGCCGGCTGGTGCTGCGCAAGCTGGCGCGGCTCGACGCCGCGGTCCTGCCTGCGATCCTGTTCCGCAAGGACGGCGGGCTCGCGATCCTCGTGGACCTGTCCGACGACCGGCGCATGGCGCGGGTCATCGACGTGGGCGCGGACATGCTCGAACGCGAGGAGAAGCTGCGCAGCCTGTCGCGGCGGGTCACGCGCGAAGTGATGCTGGTCACGGTGGAGGACGATCTGGCGGACCGGCGGCTGTCGGAGACCCCCGACCGCAGGCGCGGGCACTGGTTCTGGGGCCCGGTGTCGCAGCACAAGGGCAGCCTCTTGCAGGTGCTGGCCGCCGCGACGGGCGTCAACATGCTGGGGCTGGCGCTGCCGCTCTTCGTGATGAACGTCTACGACCGGGTGATCCCGAACCTCGCCTATGTCACGCTCTGGACGCTGGCCATCGGGGTGGCGCTGGCGATCCTGCTGGACCTGCTGCTGCGCAGCCTGCGCGCGGTGGTGCTGGAACGCGCAGGGCGCAGGCTCGACACCACCATCGCCTCGTCGCTTTTCGCCCATGCCATGAGCCTGCCGGCGGCGGACAGGCCGGGGGGCGCCTCGGCCATCGTCAGCCATATCCGCGACTTCGAGGCGGTGCGCGAGTTCTTCGCCTCCGCCACCTTCGTGGCGCTCATCGACCTTCTGTTCATAGGGCTCTTCCTCTGGGTTCTGTGGCTGATCGTGGGCCCGCTGGCGCTGGTGCCGCTCATCGCCGTGCCCGTGGTCCTGCTGGTGGCGCTGATCGCGCAGATCACCGTGGGCCGGTCCCTCAAGGAGGCGCAGGCGCTGGCCGGGCGGCGGCACGCGGTGCTGGTGGAGACGCTCTCGGCCATCGAGACGGTCAAGAGCACGGGGTCGGAGCCGGTGCTGCAGCGCGAATGGGACCAGGCGAGCGCGGCCTCGGCCCGCATTTCCGGGCGGGCGCGGTTCTGGGCGCAGTTCGCCACCAACGCCACGCAGGTGGTGCTGCAGTCGGTCTCGGTGGGGATCATCGTCTGGGGCATCTACCTGATCGCGGACGGGCGCATCACCATCGGCGCGCTGATCGCGGCCAATATCCTTGCGGGCCGCGCGCTGGCGCCGCTTGGGACGATCGCGCAGACCGTGTTCCGGGCGCAGTACGCCTTTCGCGCCATGGGGGCGCTGTCGGAGTTCATGGCGATGCCCCCCGAACGGGCCGTGGCCGCGCATTCGGCGCTGCGGGTGAGCGGGGGCGCGCTCCGGATGGAGGGGGTGTCGCTGCGCTATCCGGGGGCGGAGGGGCTGGCGCTGAGGGCGGTGGACCTCGAGGTCGCGCCGGGAGAGACGGTCGCGCTGCTCGGTCGCGTGGGATCGGGAAAATCCACGCTGGGCAGGGTGATCGCCGGTCTCGCGCGGCACGACAGCGGAACGGTGCTGATCGACGGGCGCGGGCTGAACCAGTACGATCCGGCGGAGCTGCGCGCGGCGGTGGGATATCTGCCTCAGGAACCGCAGCTCTTCACCGGGACGCTGCGCGAGAACCTGATGATGGGCCGCCCCGGCGCGCCCGAGGAGGAGGTCGCGCGCGCGCTGCGGCTTTCGGCGATGGAGCGGTTCGTCGCCGAAGCGCCGCAGGGGCTGGATCTCTTCGTCGGAGAACGCGGCACGCGGCTCTCGGGCGGGCAGCGGCAGGGGCTGGCGCTGGCGCGGCTTCTGCTCAGGCGGCCGAAGCTGCTGTTCCTCGACGAGCCCACCAGCGCCATGGACCGGGAGATGGAGACCGAGCTCGCCACCCGGCTGGCGGAGCTGGCGGCAGAGGGCACCGGGCTGATCCTCTGCACCCACAGGCCGTCGCTGGCGGAACTGGCCGCGCGGGTCGTGGTGCTGGAGCGCGGGCGCAAGGTGCTCGACGGGCCGCGGGCCGAGGTCTACGCGCGGCTCAGGGCGGGCCGGGCCGTCGCGGCGGAGGGCACGGCGCCCCGCATCAGCGTCGTGGAATAGCGCCATGTTCGGAACGCCCATCGAGGAGGATTTCATCAACGATCCACGCGGCGGACGGGGCAGCGGCAGCGGGCTGACGGTGCTCCTCTTCGTGCTGCTGGCGGGGCTCGGGTCCCTCGTGGCCTGGGCCGCCTGGTTCGAGATCGAGGAGGTCACGCGGGGCCTCGGACGGGTCGTTCCGTCGAGCGAGCTTCAGGTCGTGCAGAGCCTCGAGGGCGGGATCGTCGCGGGGCTCGCGGTGACCGAGGGCGCGTTGGTGGAGGCGGGCGACATCCTCGTGCGGATCGACGACACGCGCGTGGGCGCTGAACGGGGCGAATTGCTCGAGCGTGAAGCCGCCCTGATGGCCGAGGAGGCGCGGATGCGCGCGGAGGCCATGGCGGCGGAGGCGATCAACCTGCCCGAGGGCCTCGAGGAGCGCGCGCCGCTGGCGGTTGCGGCGGAACGCGCCGTCTTCGTCTCGCGCCGGGCGCAGCTCGAGGCGGAACTGCGGGTGCTCGAGGATCAGGCGACCCAGCGCCGTGCCACCCTGCGCGAGGTCGAGGCCACGCGCGGCAAGCTGGAGGGCCAGCTGGAGCCGCTCCGGGCGGAGGTGGCGCTGACGCGGGATCTTGCCCGCAGCGGAGCGGTCCCGCAGATCGAGCTGTTGCGGCTCGAGAGCCGCGAAGCGGAGCTGGCCGGGGAGCTGATCGTGGCGGGCGCGCGCATCCCGGCGCTGGCGGCGGCGATCCGCGAGGCGGAGAGCCAGATCGCCGCGGCGCGCTCGGCCTATACGTTGCAGGCCCAGGAGCGCGCGGCGCGGATACAGGTGGAACTGGCGGTGGTGCGCGAGGGGCTGCGCGCGGCGGAGGACCGGGTGGTGCGCACCAGCCTGCGCGCGCCGGTGCGGGGCACGGTGAACCGCATCTACACGACGACCGTCGGCGCCGTGGTCCAGCCCGGCGCGCCGATCATGGAGATCGTGCCGGACGACGACCGGCTCTTGATCGAGGCGGAGATCCGGCCGGAGGACGTGGCCTTTCTGCGGCCCGGCGATCCGGCCTCGGTGAAGATCACGGCCTACGACTATCTCGTCTATGGCGCGCTGGCGGGCGAGGTGGTGCGGATCGGGGCCGACACGGTCGCGGACCGGGATGGGCAGGAGTTCTTTCAGGTGACCGTGCGCACGGCGACCAACGCCCTGCCCGGCGTGAGTGGCGAGGCGCTTGCGATCAGCCCCGGGATGGTGGCGCAGGTGGACATCCAGACCGGCTCGCGTACGGTGATGAGCTACCTGCTGCGGCCCGTGATGCGGGCCCGGGCCGAGGCGCTTCGGGAGCGCTGACCTGCTTCTGACGATCCGGCGGAGCGCGCGATGCGCGAGCAGGTTTCTCCCCACGTCCGCTGCGCGGCCGCGGGGCCCGGTTGCCTCCGGCCGGGATATTTCAGGCCAGAAAAGAGCCGGAGACGCGGCGCGGGATCGGTCACGGGCGCTCCGGTCCGGCGGGGCGGGGCCGGGCCTGTGGACCGGGGCAGACGCGGCGCATCGGGACGGGGATGGGCCAGCGGGCCGGAGCCGCGTCGATCATTTCGTGAGCGCGTCGAAGACACCATCCCAGCCGGGTGGCGGCGGGGTCCCGGCGAAGACGCGCAGGCGCTCGCGGATGAGGGCGATGTAGGCGTCGAGCCCGAGATCGAGCGCGTCGGAGAGGCCCGCCATGTCGTCGAGCCGCGCGGTGACCTCGACCCAGTCCTGCGCGGCATAGGCGCGGCGCATCGTCGCGTTGGCGTCAGCCAGTCGGCGGAAGGTCTCGTCGGAGGCCAGATCGCGGTCGCCCAGAAGGGCGAAGATGCGGGCGGGCTCGGTCTTGCCCTTCACCCGGATCAGGTCGATCTCGATCAGCGCGAGGTCCTCGGCCACGGCGGCGGCGGTGGTCGACCCGAGGATGATGCCCACGCCATAGGTTTTCGACTGACCCTCGAGACGCGAGGCGAGGTTCACCGGGTCGCCGAGGGCCGTGTAGTCGAAGCGCATGTCGCTGCCCATGTTCCCCACGGTGCAGGACCCGGTGTTGAGGCCCACGCCGATGTCGATGGGCAGCGCCACCTGCCCGGTCTCGGCGGCCTCCTCGGCGCGGCGGGCGTTGAGCGCGGCCACGTCGGTGCGCATCCGCAGGGCCGCGCGGCAGGCGGCGGCGGCGTGGTCGGCATGGTCCATCGGCGCGTTCCAGAACGCCATGACGGCGTCGCCCATGAACTTGTCGATGGTCCCGTCCTCGTCGAGGATCGCATGGGACTGCACGCTGAGGAAGCGGTTCATCAGGGTGGTCAGCCCCGCGGGATCGTCGCGGAAGGACTCCGCGATGGTGGTGAATCCGCGCACGTCGGAAAAGAGGATCGTCAGGTCGCGCCGTTCGCCGCCCAGGGCAAGGCGGGCGGGATCGTCCTGCAGCCTTTCGACAAGCTGCGGGGAGACATACTGGCCGAAGGCGCTGCGGATCTGGCGGCGCTGCCGCTCCTCGCGCAGGTAGTTGAGCGTGGACATCAGCATCAGCGTCGCGACCGCGGCGAGGATCGGCCAGGTCGGGTCGATCAGCGCGCCATTGGCGGCGAAGGACCACCAGGAGAAGCCGGCATAGCCGCCAAGCAACAGGACGGAAACGAGGATCACCCAGTGCCCGGCGAGCGCCGGCACTAGCACGATGACGATCAGTCCGAGCGCCGCGAGCAGCAGAAGCTCCACCGCGATGGCGTAGTTCGGCCTCGAGAGCATCGTGCCGGCGAGAATGTTCTCGAGAACCTGCGCGTGGATCTCCACCCCGGCCATGGAATAGCCGAGGGGCACGGGACGGAAATCCTCGAGCCCGATGGCGGAGGTGCCCACGAGCACGAGATGCCCGTTGAGCCGCCCCGGCGCCACGCGGTCCGCGATCACGTCGGCGGCGGGCACGAACCGGGCTGGGACATGGGACGAGAAATGCGGCCAGACGGTGCCGTCCGGCGCGGTTTGCACCATCTGTCCGCCCACGACCACGCCGTCGATGCCCGCGGCATTGGTGCGGATCGCGAAGGCCTCCCCTCCCGTGGCGACGCGCAGCACCTCTGGCGCGAGACCCAGCCGGATGACGCCGTCAACCTGCATGACCATGGGAATCCGGCGGTAGATGCCATCGGGATCGGGTCGGGTGGTGAACACGCCCCGGCCGGTGGCGGCGGCCTCCAGTTCGGGGATGTTCTCCAGAAGGTCGGGGAATTTCATGAGAAAGGGCGTCGGGTCGGCACCGAGCACGGCATGGGCCACGGGCGTGGGCGCGGTGTCGGCCGCGACCGCCGTACGCCCGCTGCGGACGCTGGTCTGGCCCACCACCACGCGGGATTGCGCCATGGCGCCCGCAAGGACCTCGTCGTTGGAGGGGAGCTCGGCCATCTCGGCCCGCAGCGCGTCGGTGAGGGCGGGATAGCCCGCCAGCACATTGCGGGGCGAAAGGCGGTCGGGCTCGGAGAAGATCACGTCCATCCCGATCACCACGGCCCCCGCCGCGGTGGCGTTCTCGACCATGCGCGCGATCGCCGTTCGGGGCCAGGGCCACTGGCCCAGCTCGGCGATGCTGGGATCGTCGATGTCGATGATCGCGACGGGAAGCGGCTGATACTCCCGCGGATCGAGTTGCTGGTAGATGTCGAAGGCGGCGTTACGCAGGCCCGAGACGACGCCCGGATCCCCCACGCGCAGCACGAGGAAGACGGCCAGCAGCACGAGGCCGACCGCCCTGCCCTTTCCGAACCACCGCACCACGCCGCGCATCCGTTCTCCTCTTTTCGGGGCGCCCTGACGCCGACCTTGCCGGATCATGCACGAATTCCGGCTAAATGCAGGAAAAGTTTGAAGCGAATCGTCCCTTTCGGTACAGACGTGCCTCAAGGTCAGACTGGGACCGGGCCTCTTGCCGCCTGTGCCCGTGTCGCCCCGTTCTTCGCCCGGATGCCGGGACCCCTGAAGCAGAGAAGAGGCCGGTCGACGCGACCGCCGGAGAGGACGAGATGCGCGACCAATCCTTCGACGAGGCGCTGGCCCTTTCCCTTCCTGCTCCCGGCGCCAGGGTGATCGACCGGGCGGAGATCGCGGCAGGCGAGGCGATCGAGATCGACGACGCGGCCTTCCTGTTCTCGGCGCGGTTCGAGCGGCACGGGACGGATCTGCTGCTGACCGGGACGGACGGGACGGAGCTCGTGGTGGCGGACTATTTCGCCTTCTCGCCCGCCGACATCATGGTGCCCGGCGGCGCCACCCTGCGCGCCCATACGGTCGTGGCCCTCGCCGGTCCGGACAGGACGGAGGGACCGGAGCATCTGGTGCAGGTCCAGGCGGGCGGGGCTGCACCCATCGGCGTGGTCGAAGAGCTCGTCGGCACGGCGCAGGTCCAGCGCACGGACGGCACCGTCGAGGATCTGCGGATCGGACAGAAGGTCTTTCTGGGCGACGTGGTCTTTACCGGTGAGGGCGGGCTGCTCAGCCTGACCTTCGTCGACGGCACCGTCTTCACCCTCAACGAGAACGCCCGGATGACGCTGGACGAGCTGGTCTACGCGGCGGGCGCGGAGAGCGGAAACTCCGCCAGCTTCGGCCTCGTGCAGGGCAGCTTCGTCTTCATCGCGGGCCAGGTCGCCGGAACCGGCGGCATGGATATCGAGACGCCCGCCGCAACACTGGGGATTCGCGGCACCACCGGCCTGATCGACGTCATGACGGTGGACGGGATCCTGACCATTGAGGCCACGCTGGTGGAGGATCCCGACGGCGGGCTGGGGAGGATCATCCTGAGCTATCCCGATGGCCGCGAGATCGCCGTGCTCGATGGCACGGACACGAGCTGGCGCGTCACGATCGACGGGCAGGCGCAGGAGATCCTGCGCACCGACGAAAGCCGTCTCGCCGACGACGCGCTGCTGAACCTCGCCACGGCGGCTTATTTCAGTGCGCTGGAACGGGCCTCTTCGGGGGAGACCTTCGTGCCGCTGGGCGGATCCGCCTCCGGCGGCGGCGCAGAGGGGGATGAAACCGGCACCGGCGATTTCGACACCGGCGCGGGAGAGCCGCTGGGCGAGGTCGATCGGGGCGGCACGGGAGGCGGTGGTCGCGGCGGCCCGCCCGCCGAAGAGGGCGGCAGCGGCGGGCCCCCGCGCGAGGACGACGGCGGCTCCGGCACGGAGACTCCACCCGAGGGTCCGCTTCTGCCCCGCGACATCCGCTTCCGCCTCGAGGAGGACGGGACCCTCTCCGGCCGGATCGCGACCTCCGGCGAGATCCGGCCGGAGGTCCGCCTGGTGGACGGCACCGAGAACGGCGTGATCGTGGTCTCGAGGGACGGCAGCTTCACCTATGCCCCGGATCCCGATTTTTCCGGCACCGACAGTTTCATCGTGCGGGTGGGAACCGGGGCCGACGCCGTCGAGAGGCGCATCAGCCTCGAGATCGCCCCGGTGAACGATGCGCCCGTGGCCGAGGACGGCGCCGTGTCCCTCCTCGAGGACGGCGCCGTTTCCGGCAGTCTGGTCGCCCGCGACGTGGACGGGGATGCGCCGCGCTTCGCCCTTCTGGACGGACCCGATAACGGGACCCTCACCCTGGGCGCCGATGGCCGCTGGAGATACGTGCCGGATGCTGATTACAGCGGACCCGATGAGTTCAGCTGGACCGTCAGCGACGGGCAGTTGTCCGACGAGGGCGTCGTGCGGCTGACGGTGATCGGCGTCGAGGATCCGATCATCGTGACCGGACTGGCGAGCGGGTCCGTGGTCGAAGACGGGCCGCGGGTCGCCACCGGTCGCCTGTTCGCCACGGATGCCGATCCCGAGGACCTGCCGCTCTTCGTGACCGGAGTCCAGACCGGCAGCGTTGGCCGCTTCAGCATAACCGCAGAGGGCGCCTGGCGGTATGCCCTCGACACCCGCGCCGAGGCCCTGTCCGAGGGCGAGGTCGTGACGGAACGTTTCACCGTGGTCGCCCGCAACGCCGATGGCGAGAGCGTGGCGCAGGAGGTCGTGCTTACCGTCACCGGCACCGACGATGCCGCGGTGATCACCGGCGACACCACGGGCGCCG
>Ga0076930_101372_pt1 | contig 13409 bp, 12 predicted proteins | sample HotLakConsoUCCRE_FD_71149 | JGI IMG/M metagenome (GOLD analysis project Ga0076930, IMG submission 71149) | Hypersaline microbial mat communities from Hot Lake, Washington, USA - Hot Lake Consortium UCC-RE (version 3) (version 3) ...
GCAGCACCGCGCGCACCTCCTCCGGAACGTGGGCCAGCTCGTACTCCTCCCCGGCGAAGGCCTTCACCGCCTCCAGGGAGTCGAACCACATGAGGGTGGTGAACTCCACCTCGGAGTCGGGGGCCTCGCGACGGAGTAGCTGGATCTCCTGGAACCCGGGCACCCCGATGGCCTGGATCCCCGGGATGACCTGACCCAGGAGGATCTCCTCGTAGCGATCCGCGTTGCTGCGGTGGGTCCACCCACGCCAGATACGGACGATCATCTCCAGCCTCCGGGTTGAGGGATCACCCGGAGGCACTCTCCAGGGATCCCGATGGGCGGCGGGACCGCCTCCGGAGGATTCCGGCCGACGGCTCTACCACACCACCACTCTACCCCGGGGTGTCCCGGTCGGACAGCGCATCAGTCCTGCTCCTTCCGGATGGCGGAGATCAGTTCATCCTTCCGCATGGAACTGCGGCCGGGGATCTTCAGTTCCCGGGCCCGGTTCCGGAGCTGCTGGACCGTCCGGCTCTCCAGGGGGCTCCTGGGATTGCCCGTCCCCTGGGTGGTGCGGTTCTCCGTCCGCCCCTCGCGCCGGCGCTGGTCGTTCACCGTACGGGCGGCGATCTCCTTCGCCCTCTCGCTGGAGCGCCCCCGCTCCCGCTCGCTCTTCCGGATGTGCTCGTACTGGCGTTCATCCTTCTTCGACCACGCGTCCTGGGGCATGCCGCTCCTCCTGGATCCGGCACCGCTGCGTCACTCCCCCTCAGTGGGGACGGGGGGAGTCCGCGCAGTGATGGCAGCAGTAGATGGATTGGTCCTTCTCCACCCCATGCCCCACCACCCTGCAGCCGCAGTGGGCGCAGGCGGGGGCCAGGGCATGGATGGCGCACTCGAAGCTGTCGAACGTGTGGGTGCGCCCGTGCATGTCCACGGTGAAGGAGGCGTGGTAGTCGTTTCCGCAGGTGTCGCAGACGGCCATCTGGAACACTCCTCGGGAAGGGGGACCGGTCAGACCGGAGGCTGGCCCCGCACCGCCCGTGCGATGAAGCTCACCACCAGGAGGACGAGGAAGATGTAGAAGAGGATCTGGGCGATCCCCGCCGCGGCCCCGGCGATCCCGGAGAAGCCGAGAAAGGCCGCGATGAGGGCCAGGATCAGGAACGTCAGCGTCATGCCAAGCATGCGGGACTCCCACGGTTGGGAAGGATTGCGGCGCCGATCCCCGACAGGGGCGACGATCCGGAACGGAAAGGGGCAAGGGGGGTGCCGGGCCGACAGGGATCGTCCCATATTGTTGTCTTGCATGGCTTTACATAGGCCTACCGGGGATGTCGACCCACCGCCCTGCGCCCTCCCGTTCGCATTTCCTGCCCGGTACCTGTGTAGCCCCTACAAGGGGGACCGCTGCCCCGGGAGTCTGTCAGGAGGGGGGAAGCCCGGCTGCGGTGACCCGGTGGATCACCAACTCCACCAGCCCGGGGGCGTGGCGGAGTGTCGGCTCATTCACCAGTCGCTCCAGGATGGGCATCACACGCTGCTGCTCCCCCTGGGCCCCGGCATCCCAGCGGTGGCCCCGCACCAGGAGATCCCGGAGGACCTGGGGACAGCAGCGGGCGGCGGGATACGACCGGGCATGGGAGGCGGCGGTATCGGCGAACCGTTGCAACTCCGCCCTCAACTGCCGGGCCGAGTTCGTCACCAGCCGGGAGTCGGATGCTCCGGTGGACGGATGGGGCGCCCCAGGCGAGGAGAGGAGGACCGGGGGGACATAATCGTCCGGGGAGGGGTCCCTCTGCACGCAGGCGGAGCCGGAAAGGACCGCCCCCAACAGGAGACAGGTCCGGAGAAGGCGGCCCCCCTTCAGGGGGGGTGGGGGGAGCTTCATGGCGCCTCCTGGGCGACCGGGTTCGGCGTCGCCGGGGTTCGGGATCGTCTGGAACCCCCCGGGAAGCAGCCACCGTGCCGCGAGGCGAGGGTGAGGGCAGCCAGTCCCGGGATTCCGCCGGGTTCAACGCCTCTACCGGGGGCCGGGGTTCCAGGGGGTGGATGGGAGACGAGGCACCGGACTGGGCGACGAAACCGGAAATCCCGGTAGGGTCTACATCACCGGTGTAAGTTCGCTCCCACCGGAGTGCATCCTCCCGGGGGGAACAGGGGAGGTCAGCCGCGAACGGTCACGACCTCCCCTGTGACGCCGAGGGAATCCGGGTTGGCCGCCAGGTACACGAAGGTGGGGGCCAGATCCTCCGGGGACGGTGCAGTGGCCCCCCCGTCCATTCCCGGCCCCGGATCCACGCAGTTCACACGGATACCCACAGGGGCCAGGGCCCCAGCCAGGCTTCGCGTGAAGGCCCGGACGGCCCCTTGGGCGGCGGAATCCTCCGGATCCGTTGGGGGCGTACGGGGAGAGCACCCCGTATTGATCACGCACGAACCGGGGCGGAGATGGTCCACCGCCGCGGTGACCATCTGCAGGCTCCGGAAGAGGTGGCGGGAGAGGCGCTCCCCCACCCCCGGGGCGCCTCCCCCGTTGGAACACCCACCACCATTCCCGGCTCCAGGCGAGGATTGGATCGAACCATTCAACAGGATGTCCAGCCTCCCCATGCTGGACAGCGTCTCCTCCACCGCCCATCGGCAGAAGTCCTCGCTGAGGGTGTCTCCCGGAAGGAGGAGGCAACGACCCCCGCTGAGGCGCACCTGTTCCAGGGTCTCCCGGGCCGCATCCTCCTCCCCCTCCGGATAGACCAGGGCCAGATCCGCTCCCTCCCGGGCGAAGAGGACGGCGGCGGCCCGGGCCACACCGGCGTGGGCTGCAGTGACCAACGCCACGCGACGGGCCAGCTTGGCGGCGGCGCGGTACTCGACGACGGGTACCCCGGGTCTTCGCTGGGCCGGGGGGGCTCGTCTGGGAGACGGATGCCCGGACATGGATTCTGGCATGCAATGATGCTCCTTCATGGGTCGGATCGTCGCGGTGGCGCATCATCCATGGGGCGCAAACGGCATGCCATGGGACAGGGGGGCTGCGCTCTTCTCCCCCCCACCGGAGTGGGGGCTGGGGAGGGCGGGGGCCGGGAAAGCCGGTCGGGGAGGAGCCAGCGGCGACCCGGTGCGGAAGGGCGGGCGGGCGTGGCACCGGGATTGCTATGTGGGAGGCTCCCCCGCCGCGTTCCCACGCGTTCCGGGACTCCCAGCGAATGGAGGCTTCCCATGGACCTGCAGAGGAACAGTTCACGATTCCATCTCACCCCCGAGGGATGGGTCCGGGCCGGAGGACGGAGCGGGCGGGAGGCTGAGGGGGACTGGCGGGATCGGCCTGCGGGGGCGGTGGAGACCTGGGAGTGGAAGCTCTCGGAGGATCCCAACCGGCCCCACCAGGCGCGGCAGACCTGGGTGAACGGCCGGGTGCACCAGCAGATCCGCGAGGGGATCCGCACCTCCTTCCCGCCCCCCGTGGATGGGGTGGTCTGACCCGATCCGGGGCCGGGAGGGTCATCCCCCCGGCCCAGGCCCTTCGTCAGGCGGGGCGCAGCTCGGGCTTGTCCTCTCCTACCGCCGACCCGATGGGGTACCCGTAGGAGTGGAGTCGGTTGTACAGGGTCTTCAGGCTGATCCCCAGCACCTCGGCCGCCCGGGTCTTGTGACCCTGCAGATCCTCCAGGGTGGCCAGGATCAGCCGCCGCTCCGCCTCCTCCACGGTGGTCCCCGGAACGATCCGTAGCGCCCCCCCATCCCGACTCCGGGAGGGTCTTCCGGAGCGGAGTTCATCCGGAAGGTGCTCTGGGCGGATCCGGCCTCCCCCCGCCAGACAGAAGGCCCCCTCCAGCACATTCCGGAGTTCCCGGCAGTTCCCTGGCCAGGGCCACGCTTCCAGGAGTCGGCTCACCTCCTCCTCCAGGTCCGGAGCTGCGTGGGCGGCCACGCCCTGGCCATCGGCCAGCTCCCCGAGGAAGTGTCGGGCCAGCCGAGGGATGTCCTCCGGCCGTTCCCGGAGGGGCGGAATCCGGATGTGCAGGATGTTCAGCCGGTAGTAGAGATCCTCCCGGAGGATCCCCTGCTGCACCGACTCCAGGGGATCCCGGTTGCAGGCCGCCAGCACCCTGCAGTCCACCTCCACCGGCCGCTCACCGCCTACCGGTACCACCACCCCGGTCTCCAGGACCCGGAGGAGCCGGATCTGGAGGGAGAGGGGCATCTCGGTGATCTCGTCCAGCAGCAGTGTCCCCCCGGAGGCCTGCTGGAACACCCCTGCGTGTTGCCGGGTCGCCCCGGTGAAGCTCCCCCGCTCATGGCCGAAGAGCTCGCTCTCCACCAGCGACGGGGAGATGGCCCCGCAGTTCACCGCCACGAACGGGCCCTTTCTGCGACCGCTGGCGTCGTGGAGCGCCTGGGCCACCACCTCCTTCCCGGTACCGGTCTCACCGGAGATGAACACCCCGGCCTGCGCCCGCCCCATCCGGCGGACCTGCTCCCGGAGTCTGACCATCGCAGGGGAGACGCCCACCAGAGGCCTCACCGGATCCAGCTCCGGGAGCTCCGCCGGCCCTCGACTCCGGGTCCTCCGGGGAGTAGACGCCTCGTGGGGATCCAGGGGACCGGATGCCCCCCGCAGCGGAATCCCGGCCCTGGGGGGGCAGGCCAGTCCGCCGAAGTCCAGAAGCTGCGCCAGTTCGTCCACCTCCAGGGGACGCTTCAGGGCAAGCACCCCCGCAGGGAGTCCCCCCTCATCCTCCCCCGGGTCCCCGATCAGGACGGCCCGGCCGCCCCCGGGAGCCACCAGCGGGAGGAGATCCGTCCCCCGCCCGTCCCGGAGAAGGACATCCGCCAGGAGGAGGTCGAAGCCTCCCTCGCGGGAGAGATGGAGCGCCTCCCGTCGGGAGCCGGCTTCGCTCACATCCCAGCTTCCATCGAGGAACATCCTGGACAGGAGGGCTCGCTCATCGGGCCGTCTGAGGACCAGTAGAATCCGTCTCATGGAAGTCTCCATGGTATCGCCGGAGCGGGTCGCTTTCCCTCCCCCCGGCACTCCGGGACCCCGGGAGGAATCCCCCGTCCGGGGGAGCAAATCCCTCCCCGGCCAGCGGAGGGGGGTGACCGCGCAACGACATCGTAAGTTGTTACACCGCATGAGCTGGCGCTGACAGGCGCACCGCCCCGGGAGGGTTCGCCACCCCTCTCTGCGGCGTCTCCCACCCCTCCAGGGATGCCAACAAGCGTGCCCCGCCCGGCTCTCCATGGAGCCTCCCCTGCATGCGAGGAGGGGCCCCGACCCACCGGTCGGGACCCCTCCAGCATCCACCTCCCGGAAGGGAGGCGACCTCCTCAGGGAAGGTTCGTCAGGAGGTCTTCCTCGATGTGGCGGACTGGAAGGTGCGGGCCTCTTCCTCCGCCCGTTCCCGCGCCCAGCCGTAGCGCTTCTGGAGGACCCCCGCGAGCTGTTCCCACTGCCCCTCGAGGCGGTCCAGATCATCGTCGGTGAGTTCCCCCCACTTCTCCTTCAGCTTCCCCTTCATCCGCTTCCAGTCACCTTCGATCGTGTCGCGATTCATGCTGCTTTCCCCCGTTCAAGGGTGCTCCGCTACCGGCTCCAGATCGGCCGATCTCGGGGCAGAGGGGGGGCAATGCATGTGCCGGAGCGTCGGGCAGAGGGGCCGCAAGGGCGGTTCGTGGCGCCGGGACTGGATGATCGCCACGAGCTCCGGCTCCCGGCCCGGCACCCCGGCCGGGGGATCTTCCTTTCCTTCCTGCCGGGAGCGTGCAGGGTCTACACACCGCGGGTGGGGGGGCCGTCGGAAGGCGGCCGGTCTTCCACCCGGGGAGCTGCAGAAGGCGTCTGCGCGGCAGTCCCTCCGGTCAGGGTGGGATCAGGAGCTGCTGTGGCCGTTCCCGTTTCCGTTCCCCTCTCCGCCCCCCTCGTCCCCATCGGACATGTAGCCGTAGCTGTGGAGCCGGTTGTAGAGGGTCTTGAGGCTGATTCCCAGGAGGCCGGCGGCCTTCGTCTTGTGCCCGTCCACCGAAGCCAGGGTGGTGAGGATGAGTCGCCGCTCGGCCTCCTTGACGGTGCTCCCCACGGGCACCCGCACCACCCCTCCTTCCATATGGACCTCCCCCGCCCCGTTCAGCACCTCCGGGGGGAGCTGGTCCACCTCCACCGCATCCCCCTGGGAGAGGAGGAAGGCCGTGTAGAGGGCGTTTCGCAGCTCCCGGACATTCCCCGGCCAGTGGTGCTCCTTCAGGACGCCGAGGAAGCCGTGGGGAAGGGCCCGCTCCACCCCCTCCCGCTGGGCGATGGCCTCCATGAAGTGGCGGGTCAGCAGTTCGATGTCCTCCAGCCGCTCCCTCAGGGGGGGAAGGGCCACGTGGAGCACCTTCAGCCGGTAGTAGAGATCCTCCCGGAGCTTCCCCTCGTCGATGGCCTCTTCGGGGAGGCGATTCGTGGCGGCCAGCACCCGGACATCCACCCGGAGATTCTCCTCTCCCCCGATCCGCCGGAAGCGGGAGGTCTCCAGGACCCGGAGGAGCTTCACCTGCAGTTCCAGCGGCATCTCGGTGATCTCGTCCAGGAAGAGGGTGCCCCCGTCCGCCTGCTCGAACAGCCCGCTCCGCCGCCGATTGGCGCCGGTGAAGCTCCCCTTCTCATGTCCGAAGAGCTCGCTCTCCATGAGGGTGGGAGCGATGGCACCGCAGTTGGTGGGGATGAAGGGCTCCCGGCGTCGGAGACTCATCTCGTGGATGGCCTGGGCCACCAGCTCCTTCCCGGTGCCGCTCTCCCCGGTGATGAGCACCCGGGCTGAGCTGGGGGCGATCCGGGCGAGGCGGTCGTAGAGGAGCTGCATCGCCGGGGCGGAGCCCACCAGGGGACCGAAGCGGCCGTCCTCCCGCTCCCGCTTCCGCTTCTCCTCCTCCTGCCTCACCTCCTCCGCCTGGGCGGCGCGCCGGAGCAGGGCGTCCAGATGCTCCCGCTGGACCGGCACCGGGAGATACTCGGCCACCCCGTCCCGGAGGAGATCCTCGGCGGCGCTGAGTTCCGACTCGTCGCCCACCAGGACGTTGAGGCGCACCCCCGCCTCCCGGGCGGCCTCCAGAAGCTCCAGCCCGGTGCCGTCCCCGAGGCAGAAGTCGATGAAGAGGAGTTCCAGCGTCTCCCCCAGGTGGGGGAAGGCATCGTCCACCCGTCCCGTGACCCGGCTGCTCACCCCGGCCCCGTCCAGCGCCCGGGAGAGTTGATCGCGGACCGACGGGGTACTGCTGACGATCAGGGCCTGCGTCACGGGGTGGATCCGGCACGGGTGGAGAAACGTTCGGGAGACGGCCCCCGAACTATTGCTCGCATAGTTTCGTTACACCCGGTCCATCCCGCAAGCGGTTCTACTGCCCCTCTCCACCCGGTCTCTCCGCTTCACCCCCCCACGGTCCGGGATGCCACCGTGATGGGGCCGGGGTAGCGGATCGGTCCGATGGGAGTGTCCACGGTGGGAACGGCCTGCAGACGGACGGTGGTGGGGGGGCTCTCCTGCCCCGCCAGGGAGAGGGCCAGGTTCACCAGGTCCCGGCCGCTGCCGTCGAAGAACTCCAGGAGGTCCAGGCGAATCCCCAGTGGGATGTCCGCCTCTCCACCCGCGGGAATCAGCACCGAGGACGGCAGACCCCCGCTCACCGTCTCCCGGTCCTGGAGGAACAGGGTCCAGTCCAGCGCCGTCATCCGGGCCTGGCCGTTCCCCTCCGGATTGTCCGCCCGGACGTGGAGGGTGAAGTCCAGGGGGAGCCGCCGGGTGGCCACCGCCGCGGTGATCCGGGCCACATCGAGGACTCCCAGGTCTTCGTAGCTCCGGACCCGGGTCAGGTCCACGCCGGCCAGGGTCAGCGCCGATACCCGGTGGAGGGAGAAGTCCACCTGGCGCAATGCAGCCATCTGCTGAAGGGTGGCGCACCCTGAGGAGCCCACAAGCAGTCCCCCCAGGAGGAGGAGTGCCGCCGACCGCCCGGGCCGGATGCCGGGCCTCATGAATCCTCTCCAGTGGCGGCAATCACCTGGATCTCCACCAGGTATCCGTGGTGGAGCTCCTTCACCGGCACCACCGCCCGGGCGGGACGGTGCTCCCCCATCAACCGGGCATACGCCCGGTTGACGTCTCCCCAGAGACCGACATCGGTGACGTAGACGGTGGCCTGCAGGATCCGGTGGAGCCCGCTGCCGGCGGCCTCCAGCACCGCCTGCACGTTCCGGAGGGTCTGCTCCGTCTGAGCCTCGGCGTCCCCGGGGGCCGCTCCGGGGGAGGCGGGGTCGTGGGGAAGCTGGCCCGCGACATAGACGAGGCCGTTGTGGACCACCGCCTGACTGTAGTGGCCGGCAGGGACAGGTGCCTGCGGCGTCTGGATGAAGTGCACGTGGAGCTCCTCTGGGCGCGGTGACGGCCGGGCCTTCCCTATCGGCCGGGCGTCCACCATGGTAGGAGATCGCCGGGGCCTGGCGCTACCCGGATCGGACTGCGTCCCTCCGCCCCCTCTCCCTCCGGAGGTATCCGTGTTCTGCTCACCGGTGTTGGTCCGCCGCGCGGCGCCTGCGTCGGTCCTGCTCGTCCTTGTGGCCTCGGCCTGCGGAGGAGACCCTCCCGGGAACGGGGAGCAGGAAGCCCCGGGAGCGGGCTTCCCGGCAGCGGGAATGGAGGAACCGAGGTCCTATCGGGGGATCCTGGCCATGGGGCTGGAGGAACGGGGATTCATCCCCTGCGGCGAGGAGATCCCCGCCTGGGTGGAGGACGCCACGGGGGGGGAGCTGCAGGACCTCTACGGGATGCTGGCGGCGATCCCCAACGAACCGGTCTACGCGGAGCTCGTGGGAGTCATCGGAGATCCGCCCCCCTCCGGCCCCGGCGCCCGCTACGCCTATGGGTTCCAAGTGTCGGAGATCCGGCAGCTCTCCTTCGCGGGAGGGGCCATGGAGTGCCCCGAGCTGGAGCTGGGGCTGGTGGCCCGTGGAAACGAGCCGGACTGGGCCGTGCGCTTCGGGGTGGACGGGGTGGAGATGCAGGCCCCCGATCTTCTGGAACCGATTCGTTTCCCTCCTGCATCGGAACGTATGGAGGGCGGACTCAGGATCCTCACGGCGACCCACGAGGATGGGCGGGTGCTGGAGCTTTCGGTGCAGGTGGCCCCCTGCGTGGATTCCATGTCCGGAGAGCGCTTCCCCTTCCGCGCCACCCGCCGGTGGCAGGGGTCCTCCGACCCCGGTTGCGCCTGGGGCGATGGCTGACCCTGCCGCCCCTGGGCCACGTGTGTGGCCCCAGCGCAGCAGCCACCATTCGTGACACCAGGACCCATATACTGAAGAAAGCGTTGCACCCCGGACCCTCTCAGCATTTCCCCGGACGCCACAACCCCGGCCTCCATGGTACGAGGCTTGCCGCTGCAACCTCTCCCCGGGATGCCTGCGGCTGCGGTTTCGTCCCGGGACGGATTCCCTGAAGGAGCGGTGATGACCCCCTCGACCGTCGGACACCCCCTGCCCCTCACTCCCCTCCAGGGGGAGATCCTCCTCCACACCCTGGGTGCTCCCGGCACCGGGGTCCACATCCACCAGATCCGCGGAAAGCTTGATCCCACACTGGAATCCGGACTCCTGGAGGCGTGGGCCCGGGCCATCCAGCGGCACCCGTCGCTGCGGAGCCGCTTCGTGTGGGACCGCGAGGGGGATCCGGTGCGGGTGGTGGAGGCGGAGGCGGGTTTTCCCTGGCACGAGCATGACTGGCGGGGATTGTCGCAGGCCGACGCCCATGAGGGGTTGGAGGAACTTCTTTCCGCTATCCGGACCGAAGGGTTCGATCCGGGCCGGGCTCCCCTGCACCGCCTGGACCTGATCCGCCTTCCCGATGGCCTGGTGGTGGCGTGGACCTTCCACCACCTCCTGGCGGACGAGGGCACGTCGCTCCGGATCCTCAACGGGACCCTGGCCGAGGCCCGGCGCATCGCCGGCGGCGAGATGCTCTCCCCCACCCACCAGGAGGAGGAGGAGCTGGCTCCCCCGGAGCCCGAGGGAGCGGAGGAGTTCTGGCGCCCCCGTCTGGCGGGAGTGGAGGGCCCCACCTCGGTGGTGGGACGGGGACGGGGCCCCGGCGCTGTGCCCGTGGCCTCCGCCTGCACCGGGACCGGGCTGGACCCGCTGGTGAGTGCGGAGCTGGAGGCGCTGGCCCGGCGGGAGGAGCTTCCCCTGGAGGCGCTGGTACGGGGAGCGTGGGGAATCCTGCTGGCCCGCCAGGCCGGGGAGGAGGACATCGTCCTGGGACTCCTGTCCGGGTCTGCCGAGGGTTCGGGGTTCCGGAATCCCCTCCCCCTCCCCACCCCGGTACCCGCCACCCATCCTGTGATGGAATGGGTCCGGGAGCTCCACCGGGAGGCGGAGGAGGCGGCGCGATTCGCAGCCGTGGTGCCCGCCAGACTCCGGGGTTGGAGTGGGATGCCCGCCGGCACGCCGCTGGTGGAGGCCCTCCTGGTCTGGCGGGATGCCGATCCAGGGAGCCGGGTTCCCGGCGAAGCGGGATCGGACTTCGAACTCTCCACCCGATGGGGGTGGCCCCTGGTCCTGGAGGCCACGGCGGGGGAGACCCTTTCGCTCCACCTCTGCTGGGATCCGGAGCGCCTGGACAACACCGGGGCGGAACGTCTCCTCCAGCGCCTGGTCACCCTCCTCACGGCGCTGGCCGCCGCCCCGGAACTCCCCATCGGGAACCTCCCCTCCCTGGCCCCCTCAGAGATGGAGCGGATCAGGGAGTGGAACGACACGGCCCAGCGCTACAAGGAGTTGGACTTCGTCCACCGGGTCGTGGCGGTGCGTGCCGCTGCCGACCCCGACGGAATTGCCGTGGATGCCGCCGGAGAGACACTCACCCGCCGGGAGCTGGACCGCCGGGCGAACCGGCTGGCCCGGGCCCTCGTGGAGCGGGGGATTCAGCCAGGAGACCGGGTGGCGCTGTCCGTTCCCCGCACCGGCGATGCCCCCGTGGGGATCCTGGGGATCCTCCGGGCGGGGGCGGCCTGGGTGCCGCTGGATCCAGGGTATCCCCGGGACCGCCTGACCCTGGTGCTGGAGGATGCCGGGGTCTCCGCGCTGGTGACCCGGGAGGCGGTGTCTGCGGGGCTCCCGGAGACCACCGCCCCGGTGCTCCTCCTGGACGACGTGGAGGCCAGGACCGACCTGGAGGAGACGGACCCGCAGGTTGCGGTCTCCCCCCGGCATCCGGCCTACCTCATCTATACCTCGGGCTCCACCGGGCGTCCGAAGGGGGTGGTGATCGGCCACGGGAACCTGGCCCACTACGTCCAGGCCATGCGGAACGGGCTGGGGATCCTCCCCGGCGATCGGTATCTCCATACCGCCTCCCTGGCCTTCTCCTCCGCCGTGCGCCAGCTCTTCCTCCCCCTGGTGTCCGGGGGTACGGTGGTGATGGCCTCTCCGGACGAGGTGGCTGATCCGCTGGTGCTGTTCGGGCGGATCCGCTACGGGGGCGCCACGGTGCTGGACCTGGTTCCCTCCTACTGGGGGCAGTGCGTCTCCCTCCTGGAGGGACTGGCTCCCGAGGTGGCGAGGGACCTGCTGGACAATCGGGTCCGCATGGTGGTCTCGGCCTCGGAGCCGCTCCCCGCGGAGCTTCCGCAGCGCTGGCGGGAGGGGCTGGGGCACCCGTCCCGCATCGTGAACATGTTCGGTCAGACCGAGACCACGGGAATCGCCACGCTGTACCCTGTGGATGACCCCTCACGGGAAGCGGAGCGGGGTGGTGTGGTCCCGGTGGGGCGCCCCATCGCCAACACCACCCTGATGGTGGTGGACGTCCATGGCCAGCCCGCCCCCGCCGGTGTGGCCGGTGAGGTCTGGGTGGGTGGCGCCGGCGTCGGAATCGGCTATTGGAATCTCCCGGAGGAGACGGCGGACCGCTTCGTGACCCGGAACCCCGGGGCCGATGGGGCCCGCCGCTTCTACCGGACGGGGGATCTGGGCCGGTGGCGTGAGGATGGGGTGGTGGAGTTCCTTGGGCGCGCGGACTTCCAGGTGAAGATCCGGGGCTTCCGGGTGGAGTTGCAGGAGGTGGAGGCGGCGCTCCGGACCCACCCCGGTGTGCAGGAGGCCGTGGTGGCCGCCCGGCCGGGGCCGGAGGGGGAGCGGAGGCTGGTGGGGTGGGTGGTGCCCTCAGGGGACCTTCCCCCCACCTCCCGTGACCTCCGGGAGTTCCTCCGCACCACGCTCCCGGAGTACATGGTCCCCTCGGCGGTGGTCCTCCTGGAGGCCCTCCCCCGGACCCCCACCGGGAAGGTGGACCGGAAGGCCCTCCCGGACCCCGACCTTTCGTTGGGGGCTGCCGGGGCCGGACCGGTGGCGGACCCCCCACGGAATGCCACCGAAGAGGCGCTGGCCGCCATCTTCGCCGGTGTGCTGGGGGTGGAGAGGGTGGGGATCCACGACGGCTTCTTCGAGCTGGGGGGCCACTCCCTCCTGGCCATCCGGGCCATGTCCAGGATCCGGGACCACCTGGGGGTGGATCTCCCCATCCGGGCCCTCTTCGACGAGCCCACGGTGGCTGGGCTGGCCCAGCGACTGGACTCGGCGGAGACATCGGAGGCGCCTCCGGCGGGGATCGTCCCCACCAGCGGCGAGGGGCGCCTGCGCCCCTCCCATGCCCAGGAGCGCCTCTGGGTGATCCAGCGGCTGGACCCGGAGGCCACAGCGTACAACCTGGCTGCGGCCCTCCGCCTCAGGGGGCGCCTGGACGCCCCGGCGCTCCAGCAGACCCTGACGGAGATCGTGCGCCGTCACGAGGCGCTCCGCTCCCGCTTCGCGGACACGGATGGAGAGCCCACCATCGTGGTGGATCCCCCCTCCACCTTCCCGCTTCCGCTGGATGTGATCGGCGGATCCGGAGAGGACCGGGAGGCGGCGGCGCTGGCCCGGGCCGAGACCGAGGTCCGGCGCCCCTTCGACCTGGCGACGGGACCGGTCTTCCGGGGCCGGCTCCTGCAGCTCGAGGAGGAGGACCACCTCCTGGTGCTCTCCATGCACCACACCGTCTCCGACGGCTGGTCCAGGGGGGTCCTCTACCGGGAGATCATGGCGCTGTACGAGGCCTTCAGCGAAGGGCGGCCTTCGCCCCTCCCGGAACTCCCGGTCCAGTACCGTGACTTCGCTGCGTGGCAGCGGAACTGGTTGGACGAACACACGGGCGTCGTGGACGCGCAGCTGGAGCGGTGGCGGGAGATGCTGGCGGGCTCCCTGCCGGTGCTGGAGCTCCCCACCGACCACCCCCGCCCCCCGGTGCAGACCTTCCCGGGCCGTACCCGGACCTTCCGGGTCCCGGCGGAGCTCCGCCACGGGCTGGAAGCGCTCTGTCGGGAGGAGGAATCCACGGTCTTCATGGGGCTCATGGCGG
>Ga0076930_101373_pt1 | contig 13408 bp, 15 predicted proteins | sample HotLakConsoUCCRE_FD_71149 | JGI IMG/M metagenome (GOLD analysis project Ga0076930, IMG submission 71149) | Hypersaline microbial mat communities from Hot Lake, Washington, USA - Hot Lake Consortium UCC-RE (version 3) (version 3) ...
TCCTCCCGCGGCACGGCGCGGTGAATATATTGCACAGGAGTCCAGTCGACGGTGCCGAAGCGTCCGTTTATGTGGCCGGACATATGCTCGAGTTCAGATCTGATCGCCTTGTAGGCATCGACATCATCGCGCGTCGGCGGCGCAATCTGCACCAGCGCCACCCGGCCGCGAAACTCTTCATGCTTCTCCAGAAATGCCTCATAGCCGGCGAGCCGCTGCGGCAGGCCTTTGGAATAATCGAGCCGGTCGACACCGATCAATCTCGGCAGCTCCGGAGGCTTGGTGTTCACCGCGCCTTGCTCAGCGACGCGCCTGAAGCCATCAACGTCGATTGAAATCGGAAAACAGCCGATCGCCACCTCACGCCCACCTATTCCCATATTGCCATTGGCGTGCAATTCACCTCGCATCGTATGACGGAAGATGTTGATAACGTGCCTGACATCACGCCGCGTCTGAAAACCGATCAAATCATAATCAGCCAACCAGCCTGCGAGATCCTCCCATTCGGGTATGGCCTTGAAGGTTTGCAGATCGGGAAGTGGAATGTGCAGAAAAAAGCCGATCCGGCATTTCACGCCAAGCGCCTTGAGTTCATGGGCCACCGGTATCATCTGATAGTCATGCACCCAGATCAGGTCATCATCACGCACCGTATCGGCCACCAGCCCGGCAATCCGTCTGGCCACTTCGCGGTAGGCTGCCGCATAGCGCGGCTTCACATCGATGAGATCCACCCGGCCATGCAAGGCCGGCCAAAGCACGGAATTGGAGTAGCCTAGATAGTAATCGCGGTAGAGTTGCGGCTCCAGTTCGAACAGGCCGATGCTGAAGTCGGGCCGATGATGCATGGCGAGAGCCTCGGAGGGACTGTCCGTCCGCTCCGGCACACACCCGATCCACAGACCGCCATTCTGCGCCAGCGCGTCTTTCAGTGCCACCACCAGACCTCCAGAATCGCCCGAACCGTCAACCGATGGCGCGCGATTGGATATGACGATCAGACGCCCCACACTTATGCTCCCTGCCTGGATGAACCGGGCTGCGAACCCAGCCATGCCTTCAAGCTCGCAGGGCTGTCCGTCCGGTAGTGGGCGACGGTCGGGCCGTCGCCGATCTTTACTGTAATGCCTCCCTGCTCATTGACCCAGGAGAAGGCGACTTCATCGGCTACGTCATCGCCCGCATACAGAATGTTGCGGCCGCTGAACTCATCAAATGCCATGATCTGCTCGATTGCACCGGCCTTGGAGACGCCTTTTGGCTTGATCTCAACGGCCATTTTGGCTGTCTGGAGTTCAAATGTATCGTCGCCTTGGACCAGGCAATCGAGGAAATCATGCACTTTGCCTTCCAGTTCGGGGTGCTGGCGAAAATGAAGAACTATGCCGTAGCTCTTGTACTCAGCAAGCACTCGCGGATCAATGATTTCAAATTCCCTCACCGCCTTCCTGATATGATCAAGTCGCTCGAAATCACATTCAATACCCGGAAGTTCACGGCCGGCGTGGAACAACTCAGCACCGTGACCACCGGACACCGTTCCGGAAAAGCCTGCAAGATAGTGGAGGATCTCCTTGAGGTTGCGGCCCGAGACGATCGAGACGGCTCCCTGATGGCGCTTGCTTAGTTTCTCAAGCAGCAATCTGTCGTCTTCGGTTATCTTTATTGCACTCGGAGTGTCAGATATGTCGACGAAAGTGCCGTCAAAATTGATAAACAACGCTGCTTCATCCGCCGAAATGCTTATTGTCTCCAAGTTGTCTGGCACTGCAGTTTCGGATGCAAACCCGATCAGAGTATAGTAATTCAAACTTTGTTCCATGGCTGAAAGGCTCTCCGTGATCAGCTTCTCAACGGTTCAAGCCGTGCGATCGTTCCGAAGATGACGGCAGAATTTTGGAACGGATTGTCTCAGTCGCTCAGCGATGCGAGCGAGCAAATCCGGTGAACAGACTTTTTGCGGGACTGAGCCAGAACCGGCCGACATGTTGCGCGGTAGAATGGATGCGTCCGAATTCAAAGACGAATTGGGTTTCATTTCTCGACAATGGCCGCGCCGATCATGCAAGCCGTTTCGCGAGAGACGCGGAAGTAGCGAGACTCGCCCGGAATGCTGAAGGTGCGGTGCAAACGGGAGGTTTGTCATGGGTTCAGCTATTTCTTTGCGAACGGACTTTGATGGGGAAAGTCTGCGTCTTGCGTCCCGCCAAACAAAGGATGCCAACCAGGCCGTCGAGCTATGCGGGAAAATGGGTGACGGGGTTTGAGAAGGCGGCGTAACGTGGCGGGTGCTGAAGCCTGCCAGAACTTCCAAAAGGAACGATACGCCATGACCATCAATACAGACATCATCTCCTTTCGTCAGCCGGAATCTGTTGAGGACCCGCTGACCGAGATCGCTCGCGACGCGGCACGCCGGATGACCTAATGGGATGAACTGCCTTCCCACCGAGAGCAGCTATTGTAGCGCATCGTTGGTGGAGAGAGGAGCATTCTGATGGATATCGAGGTTTTGGGCATTGATCTGGGCAAGTCCGTTTGTAGCCTTGCAGGACTGGACGCGACGGGAGTTGTTGTGTTTCGCAAGCGCCTGCAACGACACCGCTTATTGAATTTTCTAGAGAAGTTGCGCCCCTGTGTTGTGGCGATGGAAGCGTGCGGTGGAGCGCATCACATCGGGCGGTTTTGCCTTCAGCACGGGCATGAACCCCGCCTGATGTCGCCGCTTTACGTCCGGCCATACGTCAAGGTACACAAGAATGATGACCGTGATGCAGAGGCGATCGCGGAGGCTGCGACCCGTCCAACCATGTCATTTGTCGCGATCAAATCAGAAGAGCAACTTGATCTTCAAGCCTTGCATCGGGCCCGGGAGCGTTTAGTGACCGAACGCACCCGCTTGATCAATCAGGGCCGAGGCTTTCTGATGGAGCGCGGTATCCGGGTTGGGACGGGCCGCCACGTCTTTCAGAAGGAACTGATGAGATTGACGGAAGACGGCACGTCGGATCTGTCGCGTCGTATCCTGCTGATGCTGTCGGACATGGCGTCTGAGTTGGCCACGATCAATGGCCGGGTCGATGCCATCGACACTGAGATCAAGACGCTGGCCAGGGCGGACACCGACATGCAGCGACTGATGGAAATCCCCGGAGTCGGTCCGACCATTGCCAGCGCCCTTGTGGCCGCCGTTGGCACCGGCAGCAGTTTTGCCAAGGGGCGCGATCTCGCCGCATGGCTCGGCCTGGTTCCGCGCCAGACATCGACAGGTGGCAAGGCCAAGCTGATCGGTATCTCGAAGCACGGCAATCGTTATCTGCGCAAGCTGTTCATCCATGGTGCGCGGACTGTATTGCACCTTGTGCGGGATCGAACTTCGCCCATAGCGCGATGGGCTGACGGTTTGAAAGAGCGCGCGCATGTGAACGTTGCTGCGGTTGCCATGGCCAATAAGATGGCGCGGATTGCCTGGGCAGTTTTGACGAAAGGTGAACGGTATCGCCCTGCTGCGCTTGTCGGCCAGCACACAGGCTGAGACGCGACGAAGAACAAAGGAATCTGCGAGCGAGGAGGAGATGGACCAACGACCAATCGGCGTCTTGTCAGTCTGATGGGGAGCATGGCCCCCAGAGTGCCGATGAGCTAACGAGACACAGGACGCGCGACTTCCCATCTTGGTCAGGGGCAAATCAAATGCCCCATCGAAAGACCGAATACATAGAAACAGGGTCAAAGGGACATCGAGAAAGCGCTTGCAGGGGAAGGCAGTTCATACATGCTCCCCAGGATGTACCCATTCATAGGCTAGCCCTGTTCACGTTGTGGTCTCTTTTGGACCTGGTTGCAAATTCGTTTGGCGTAAGCCCGTCGAGGCTGGTGTGTGGTCGGATGAGATTGTAGTCGATCCTCCATTCCTCGATGATCTTGCGGGCATGGCGGTAGCTGCGGAACAGGTGCTCGTTGAGGCATTCATCCCGTAGGCGTCCGTTGAAGCTTTCCACGAATCCATTTTGCATCGGCTTGCCTGGCGCGATGTAGTGCCATTCGACACCGCGATCCTGTTGCCAGGCGAGCATGGCGTTTGAGGTCAGTTCGGTGCCGTTGTCGCTGACCACCATGCAGGGATAGCCCCGCCGCTCGGCGATGGCATCCAGTTCGCGGGCCACGCGTTCGCCCGAGAGCGAGTTGTCGACGACGGTCGCCAGACATTCCCGGCTGAAGTCGTCGATCACACACAGGATGCGGAAACGGCGACCATCAACCAGCGTGTCCGACACGAAGTCGAGCGACCATCTCTGGTTGGCATCCTGCGGGATCGCCATCGGTGCCCGCGTGCCCAGGGCCCGCTTTCTGCCACCACGCCTGCGCACTGTCAGCCGCTCATCCTTGTATATCCGGTAGAGCCGCTTCCAGTTCTACTCCTTAAAGTCGAGCAGACTCCGAACAAAGCCTTCATGCAGGTCGAAGGACGCGGCATTTCGGTGCCAACGCCAGCGCTTTTGTCGATGGTCGATCAGGTGCCGACTGCCCAAGACCTCCTTCTGAGATATGTTCATTGCAGCGAGCTGCAACTCGCGCATTCCGCTCTTGCCAATGCCCGATACACCATGCCCCAGCGGCTGGCACGCTGGCTACTGATGTGCCACGACCGTTTGCGAGACGATGACCTGTCTCTCACGCATGAATTCCTATCGCTGATGCTCGGGGTGCGCCGCTCAGGCGTGACCAACGAGATTCATGTCCTGGAAGGCGCTCACGCAATTAAGGCCTCACGGGGAAATATCAGAATAGTGGACAGACAGAAGCTGGAGGAAATCGCTGGCGGCTCCTACGGCATCCCAGAAGACGAATACGAACGACATATCGGGTTCACCATCAGGCGTTCTTGACCTCCGCCCGATTTTGCCAGACCCACGTTGGTGATCTCGGCCCAATGTATGTGCCGGCTGCTGTTCGCAATCGAGAAATTGGCACGATTTCGGAAATCGCTCATATGTATCCGGCCTGTTGATCGGCTCGCGGGCCGTGGCCTTGATGGGGTTACGCACGCACCTTGGTCTCATTAGCGGATAGGTCTGTGATGACCTAAAGGGCCGTCAGACTCTGGGGGCGTATCTTCTCCGTTCCATGCTGTGTCAACGGCGGTGACGCAGCTACGTCCGCTTCACCGGCGTCCCAAAACCAGGCCGCATCAGTCGCCTCAGCCAGCGATGCGATCCCGGCGGATGAAGCCATTGCCCTGTCGGACTGGCAGATGGATGATCTTTACACCAATGGCATCAGTGTCGATGAGGTGCTTGACGAAGCAGAGGTATATGGCCCCACGGGCGATGAGATCGGCACCATCGAGAACATCGTCTTTACCCGGGACGGCGAGGTCGTTTCGGTTATCGCCGAAGTCGGCGGCTTCTGGGACATGTTCGATACCCATGTGAGCATTCCGTGGGATCAGCTGAGTTGGGACGGCATGGATCGCATCAGCATCCCGGTCACCGAGGAGAATGTCGAGGAATACAGTGTGTTCAAGTCGGACTACCTGACCGTTGCGGCGGCCGAGGAAGGTACGCAGGTCGTCGATGACGATTTGCGAACCGGGCAACAGGCCTTCCGCGCCTCGGGTCTGATCGGCGACTATTCGCGTGTCCGTCAGGATGGCAGCCTCGTCACCTACGGCTACGTCAACGACATAATCATCAGGGACAACAGGCTCCATTCGGTCGTGATCACGCCGGATAGCGGGTATGGCGTCACCGGTCCGTATGCCTATCCCTATTATCGCCAGGGCTGGACTCCATCCCGTCCGTACTACGATATGCCCTACGATACGGCCGAGGTTATCGAAGCCGAGCAGGTCGACTACGATCGCTTCCGGGCCAATTGATCAAGCCGGATCTCTTCCTGGGAGTCATGCACAGTGCCGGCCGCGCGTTCAGCAACGCGCGGCCTCATGCGTGACGGGAGCCAGCCGCCAAGGCACCGCCGACCTTCCGGCCTGCATCACTCCAGAGGCGCCTCCGTGCCTGCCCACTGCGGGATCAGTTCAAGCGTGCCACCCCTAACCGCAATCGTTCACGTCTTCGCCAGGATCCTGGGCACGCAGATGGCGGACAGGAGCAACCCGGTTCGTTCCCCGCCCATCGCGCGTTACCCTGGCCTTGTTCTTCGCACGGGAACTTTTTCCCGCGACAAAAGGTTTGTTTCCGAACCTGTCGCGGAAGCATTACAAGGACATGAACCCATGGATGAACCACTTGAAGCTCCGGAAATGTCGGTTGCGGAAATCGAAGGCCGCCTGTCGGCCCAGCGCCGCGTGCTGCAGTGGCTCCTGGTCCACGCGGCCAAGGATGAAGCAGTCGATGACTTGCTCGATTGCCTGAACGAATCCTGGCCGCCTGCGGATTCGCAGGAAGATCCGGGAGCCGTTCCCGCCAACGGCTTTGCGGTATTCACCGCCGCGGTGGAAGAAACCCGGTTGCTGCTTGAACCATTGAAGCAATCTCGCAAGTCCGCAGAAGACATGCGAAGCACCGGCTCCGCCATGCAGCAGGATCAGTGATCTCATCGTTCGCGGACACTGCAGGAAACCCTCCATCTCGTTGGACCCACGAGCAAACCCGATCATTCGTCCAAATGTGTTCGGGCATTCGACAGCCAGGGGCCGGTACGGATGGCGGTTCGAAGTCCACAACCTGCTTCCGCTCAAGGCAGCCCGAGGCGGAACCATCTGCTCTTGCGGGTCTCGGAAAGCCAGGAGCAGAAGAACCTGCCGTTCGGCAAAGTCCGATGTCATGGGGCCGTGGATGGCAAGATTGTCCGCGGGTTTGATTTCTCCGGCGCAGGCTGTCGAGCTTTCCAAGGTCACTCGCCGGGAAGCATTGAAGTTGGTCATTGGCCGGCAGCCGCGGGCGCGGTGCCGCCGTCCCTGCGCCAACCTGGAAAAATTATACCTGACGGACGAACAATTCCGGCATTCCCGAGTTGGGGCTGCTTAATGCGGGTTTGCCCGCCAGCGATGAAAGGATGAGCAGATGAAATCACGTCTTGCGATACTATGTGCCGCTTTGCTGTGTTCTGGGAGTGTCCAGGCCGCCGAGGGCGACCGTGTCAGCGGCGTTCCGGAAGGCGAGGGCATCAGCGGCGAAATCACCATGGTCGAGACCGCATCAGGCGCCGTGCTGGTGGATGTGTCGGCCAGCGGCGTGCCGGAAGGGCCGCACGGAATCCATGTGCATGAGATCGGAAAATGCGAAAGCGCGGAGAATTTCGAATCTGCCGGCGGCCATGTATCTGCGGGGTTGGAACATGGATTTTACAGCGACGGCGGACCGCACCCTGGAGACCTGCCCAACGTGCATGCAGGCGCTGATGGAATGGTTCGCGCCGAGTTTTTCCTCCACGGTTTCTCGCTCGGCACCACAGGCAATCCACGCATTCTTGATGAGGACGGTTCAGCCGTGATTCTCCATTCGGGACCCGATGACTACACGACCCAGCCGTCGGGCGACTCCGGCAGCCGGATCGCCTGTGCAGTGCTCAGGGCGAGCGAGTGACATTTGTCAGCCAGCAACGATTCCGGGAGACGACGATGACACAAAAGGACGAAAAAGCCGCAAATGTTGGCGAAGGGTCACGGCTGACTGATCCGGATACAGCCCATGAGCGCAACAAGGCAATGCCTGAGAGCAAAGATGTTGTTGATCCGGCGGAAGTCTGGAAGAATGCCGAAACCATGCCTTCGGAGCCCGCGACCAGAAAGTCGGGCGGCGATCGTGTCGCAGACGCGGGCGATGTGGGCGAGGGCACGGCTTCGCCTTACTCGGAAGAGGCGCAAGCCGACGCGGTGGCCCGCCAGACCTGCCGGCCAAAGACCGAGCGCTGACCATGCGCCCCCGAGAGCGCTTGCATGCGGGCCGATAAGGGGCAATGGACAGCCAATTCGACCGTTGTGTGCGAGTGACATCCTTTGAATGGCCACCGGCGTGAGCGTACGCCCCTTGCCTGCGGTCAGTTGAGGCGGCGGTGAGGAGGAGCAAGAAACGCAGATTGCTGCCCCACTCGCACCGCCGCTCAAGAGGCTTTGCGCGGTCGCGGGCGAACCGTGCAATATGCCAGCCGTTTCCGGAAGAGGTTCTGCGCCTCAAGCTGGCCCTTCTTGCGGGAGCCGACCCGATGACGGTGGCACGCGACAGGCAGTTGCGCAGGGATCCGAAATCACAAGCAACATTATGCTCAGCGGGAGGCTCCCCGGGGCCCTCCGGCGACAGGGTCGAGCGGACTGGAACCCCCGTTCTCGACAGTGACGTCCCCGAGATTGCAGGAAGCGATCCTCGGGACCATCGCCTATTGCGTGTGCTTTTTCGGCAGGGTCGATCTCGTCACCGCAGCCGGCGGATCGCTGGCAGGAAAACTGTCTTCCAGGCCGATTTCCAGCTCATCCTCGAGATCGCTAGGGGTCTCGGCGCTCCGGCGCTCGTCGCGCGCATCCGCACCGGCCGGGACGGCTGCCCTTTCGGGTTTCGCCGTCAGCCCTTCGGCCATCCTGATGACGACCTCCTTGGCGTGCTTGAAGGGGTCGCCCTCGGATATGGCCACATACAGGACATTGTCCTGCGAGCTGACCTTGACGTAAGGGCCGCTGCCGGGTTCGATTTCGGGGAGCAGCTGCGTGTACACAGGCATGATTTTCTCCTTTCTTGAGGGGGGCAGGTCCAGGCCCCGTTCAAAATCAGCGTGAATTCCGCCGGCGGTGGATGCATGTCTGCCTGACGTCATCGCCGGACGGGCGTCAGTCCTGAGCGGTGGACTGCCCACACGCGCTGCATCTGCGTCGGAAAGACGGTCGCTCTGCGCGGGCTCCGCGTCCGCGGCGCCGACCACCTCGCGCTTGCCTTTTTCGTGAAGCGCCGGACTGCCAACGACTTCGCCGACGAGTTGCTTCAGATAGCCGCCAAGCCGCGTTGTGAATGAAGTCATCCCAAGCTCCTTTAAATACCCGCAAATCGGTTCAATCCGCAGCACGCGCAAAAGTTCCTCTTTGGCGGCGGCGTGGCGCCGCCAAATCCGCTCTGCGGACCAAGGAACCTTCATGCGCTTGAAGGGTTGACCGGGAGATCGGATCGTGCGGGGCGACGCCCGGCGCGATCGCGAAAGGGGCTCTGTATGATACTCAGGTGCTCCAGGTCAGTTCGATCTCCGCCGACAGCGGAAGATGGTCCGAGGCGATGCGAGACAGCGGAGTTGAAATCACATGAGCGTCCCCCACAGTCATGTCACCGGCCAGAAAAACATGATCGAGGCGCAGCATCGGATAGCGCGAGGGAAATGTGGCTCTGGGTCTCTTCTGCGCCAGCTTCCAGACATCGTCCAACTCGCGCGCGAGCTGCCGGTACCCAGACGAGGCGGGAACCGCGTTGAAATCGCCGATCAGGATCCGGTTCTCGTTCCGGCATTCCGGATGGCCGAGCCAGGCGCTGCCAAGCAGGGTGGCGACCTGCGCCATCCGCTCGCGTCGCCGCAACCCCAGATGCGTGTTGAAGACGTGGAAGGGCTTGCCGTCGACCATGATCTCGGTCCAGATTGCGCCGCGCGGTTCGCCGATGGAAGGCAGGGCGCCAACCTTGCAGGTGCGCATCGGCAGGGCGGTGAGGATCGCGTCGCCATATTTCTCCTCCGCCTTGTGAAAAGCGGGATGGAACAGCGCCTTCATCTTGAGGAAGGAGGCAATGGTGTCTGCCTGATCAATCGCGCCGGTGCGCTTGCGTCCGACATCGAGCTCCTGCAATCCGACAATATCCGGCTTGCAGCCGGCGATGACGTCGGCGATGCGGGCAGGGTCGAGCTTGCGGTCCGTGCCAACACAGCTGTGGACATTGTAGGTCAGCACCCGGAGTGTCTTGCGTTGCATGTCGATCCTTCCTGTCGTGAGCCTTCCAGGGAACCAACTCGCCGCGGTTGCCCTTCGTTCCGTCCGGATAACCAAAGCCGGAGTTCGGTCCAGTGAAAATCAGCACTCTCCTGACCCGTGCCGTGACACTCGTCGCCGTCCTTGGCGGTGGCTACCTGCTCTATCGCAATCTCAGCCGCTACAGCCTTGCCGAGCTCATGCAGTCGATCTATGCGATCCCGCTCTCGGACGGCTTGATCGCTTTCGGCTTCGTCATGCTGTCCTATCTCTCCCTTGCGGGTTTCGACGGTACTGCGCTTGCCTATGTCGGCAAGCGCATCGCCGCTCCGAAGGTCCTGCTTACCTCCTTCACCGCGCTGTCCATCGGCCATAATGTCGGCGTCTCGCTGCTGAGCAGCGCAGCCGTGCGCTACCGCTTCTATTCGCGCTGGGGCCTGAGCGCGGCTCAGGTCGGACAGCTCGTGGTTTTCTGCGGATTCACCGTGGCTCTCGGTATCGCATCACTTGCCGGCATCACCCTGTTGATCCCGTTTGGCGAGGCCAGGACCTTCGGGTTTTTGGATCCGGCCGCGGTCACCGCGATCGGGCTGGCGGCGCTGGTGTTCCCGCTTGCCTATCTTCTCGCCGCCCGCTTTCTGCCCCGCCGGATTCACTTCTGGAAATGGGATGTTCGGGTTCCGGACTGGCGTCTCGCCCTGGCGCAGATCGTCATCGGCACTATGAATTTCACCTTTGTCGCCGCCAGCCTCTTCTTCCTTCTCAGGCACAGCACCGATGTCAGCTTCATCAATGTCGCCAGCGGCTATGCCGTCGCCAACGTGCTGGCGATCATCAGCCATGTTCCGGGTGGGCTGGGGGTGCTTGAGGCCGGGCTTGTCTATGCGCTGCCGGGCGATGTGCCGTTCGGTGTGCTGATCGCGTTCCGGATCCTCTATTTCTTCATTCCGCTGTCGCTCGGCCTGCCGCTCTTCCTGCTCAGCGAAGCTGTCAACTGGCGACGCGGCGGTCGCGATACCGCACCTCACCAGAAGTGCGACGAGGCCAATCGCCTGAGTCGGCGGACCATCGAACCTGACCAGACGCCCAACCGCTGAAGCGGCCAGTATGGCCTTCTCGGATCGATGATCGCCGTGCCGATCGACACGATCAGATTGTGTCGGGAAGGTTTGGCTTCCAAGGGGCGAAGCCCGCGGCTACCGACGTTGAGTGCATCAAGAGCGGCGACGACGGATCCGTGAAGCTCAATGTGGCGGGCAAGCTCGGCCTTGTCCGCGCCGAGGTGTTCGGCAAGCAGGTCGTTGCGCAGGTCGAGGATCGCCGCGCGACAGGCCTGGTCCCCGGCTTCGATTGCCAGGTCGCATTCGGTGTCCAGCCCTTCGGAGCGATTGTTGAGGTTGGACGAGCCAACCCGGACGAAGCGATCGTCGATGATCACCACCTTGGAATGAATGAGGATCTCTTCCTCGCCGCCGTCCCTGGCCGGAACCACGGCATAGCTGGCGCGCAGGCGACCGTGTCTGTCGGCCCGTCTGAGCCAGCGCACGCAGCGCGCCATGCCTTCGCCCATCGCCAGTTGCTCGAGAGCCCCGCGCGCTTCCTGCGGGGCGACGATGATGACTTCCGGTCCGGCGTGCTGCTTCAGTTTGGCGGCGAGCCTGCGGGCGACGCGGAGGGAGGCGAGATACTGGGCCTCGATGTAGATGCAGTGTCTGGCCCGGGCGATCGCATCGCAGGTCAGCCGCACAGCCTCGGTGCGGCGCTTGCTGCCGTTCACGCCGGGCTGCGTCAGGGCTATGCCGACCTGGCAATTGACGATCTGCGGCTCGGGGCCGGGAGGCCAGGGATGGGACAGGCCACCATGGGCCGGGACGGCGGCGCCGGTGGCCTGCTCCCAGCGCCAGCGCGCCACATCCGCAAGCGCTGCCGCTGCCTCACCGGAGACAAGCGCCTGTACGTCGTGCACCGGCGCATAGGGCTCGCCGTCAGGCGTTACCCGCAGGGGATTGCCGGCAAGATGGGCCCGGTCGTCCCACCGCTGCACGGTCAGGTCCATGCCGCCGGCAAAGGCGAGACACTCGTCGACGACGACCAGCTTCTGGTGATGCGAGGCGCGGACCGGATGCTCCAGGTCGAAGGTCAGGTGAATGCGTGGATGGTCTTCCCAGTCCATGGTCTGAAAGAAGCGCAGCGTGCGGCCCGAGAAGATCGGCCCTTCGCCCCAGATCAGGATCCGGATCTCGAGCGCGTCATTGTCGTCGACAAGGCCCCGGAGGAAGGAGCCGAGCGGGCAGGGAGGGCCATCGCCGCCCTGGTTGAGATCGATATAGGGGTTGAAATCCCAGCCGACGATCCAGATGGAGCGCCTGGCTTTCTTCAGCACCGGCTGCAACTGCTTGAGATAGGCGTCCATATCTATCAGGAAGAGCACCTTGTCGGCGCGGCGCGTTTCCCAGACATTGTGGCCAGGCTGGATAATGGCCTTCTCGACATTTCCGGTTTTCACTCACGCCTCCGCTGACGCGCCGGAACCGGTGTACTCAGAAGAGAGACAGCTTTCACGACGCTTTGCCCCGCCCTTGATCGACCTGATCGCGTAGGCAGTCCAAGGCAAAACCGTTTTTCGACAAATAAGTTCCCGCAGTGCAATGGAACAACGCGCCGCCACGGCGGTTCGTCTGTTGTACCCAATCGTGTCGGCGAGCAGGAACGACCATGTCCGACAGCCGGCAAGTCAGTCGCGGGCGATCTGCTGCGGCGCCGGACCAGGGAAAAGGATGATGTCATGACGGACAGTTCCAAGAAACAGAACCACAAGGATGCCAAGGGCCAGTTTGCCCCGGTCCAGAGCGGCGGAGAGAATGGCGGAGTGGCCAGTGCGAAACCACGGGTCATCACCGGTTCTGATGATGCCACCGTTCACAAATGGCCGCCTGATACCGATAACCCGCCGGAGGACAGGGATGCTGATTCCAGCGAAAGCAAGAAGCCGGATGAAAAGCGCGAAGGTTGACCCACTTGTAAACCAGTAGGTCACTTCGCGGCATTTCGCAATCGATACGGAACAAAGCCGTTTTCTGCGGGTTGGGAGAGTATGGAATACGGGTTCCGTCCCGAGGAAGGTATGACATGGAAAATCTACTGTGGTTTTTTGCTGTTGCCATCGGACCGTTTCTTCTTGGCGCCGTCATGGTCTTCGTGCTGATGCGCCAACGGCCCCTGAGCCGAAGGGAAAAAATGGCGCAGAACAACAAAATCGACGAGCTCTATGACGAGAACGGCCGCAGCAATTGAGCTCGGGTGCTGTGGCGCCTGAAGGATCAGAACGACGCTGCCACCTGAAATGAAAACCCTTGCATCAAGACCGATCGGATCATCAACTACCGCCAGAGGATGCATTGCCGCATGATCCCCACGGCACTCCGAGATCATGTTGCTGGCAGGAAGCAGGCGATGTCACCTTAACTTGAATTCGGATGCACGGGAGACGCGCTGCCTTCGGGA
>Ga0076930_101375_pt1 | contig 13403 bp, 15 predicted proteins | sample HotLakConsoUCCRE_FD_71149 | JGI IMG/M metagenome (GOLD analysis project Ga0076930, IMG submission 71149) | Hypersaline microbial mat communities from Hot Lake, Washington, USA - Hot Lake Consortium UCC-RE (version 3) (version 3) ...
CTCTCGCCGATTTCAGACCCCGATGCACCTTCCTTCGTGAGATATCCGGGCTAGGGCGCAACAGCCTGGCGGCCTATAGGCAAACGCTATGGGTCATCAGCGCCTCGGAAAATTGCCCGCGCACCGCCTGCTACCTGAGATCGTCAGGTACCTGGTGGCTGGCGGCACGCCTACCGAGGATCTGGTTGACCAAGTCACCGAGGTTGGCCGGGACGCGCTGAAGCGCGCCCTTAAAGATGCTGTATTCATTGAAGCCCTTTGGCTTCTTATCAGGACGCCCCAGGCGGCCGCTTCGAAAGACTTCCCGGCCAACCTCAATGATCTGGGCATGGCGGATATGGCGCCAGCTTCCCTATCAGATGTGCTCGTCAGCTATGATCGCGCTATTGAGAAGGTTCAGAGGCGATTGCACGCCGGGGCGACAGACCTTGGCGAGATAGCGCGCCGTGCCGGCCTCTCGGCTTTGGGCGAAGCAGTTCGAGGCGCGTTGCCGACCCTATGGGCGCCAACAGCAACCGATGTGCAGGCGTCGGTCGCAGCTCTCAAGGGAACGGAGCAATTTGCGGCTCTTGCTCATCGTTTTTATGCAAACTTCGTCGAACGCGTGATCCACTACTATGTGGATCGAAACATCCACAATATGGTGGGTGCCGGCAGGGTCGCGCGATCTGTTCACGATCTCCGTGCATTCAATGATTCCATCCGACGCCACTGTGACGAGTCGGCCCTCATCATGCGCGCTTTCGCCAAAGATTGGTTGGGCAAGAACCACTACAGGGATGGCAAACAGATATCGCGAGACGACGTTCGTCGATTCTCCGCCCATGCAGCTGAGAAAATGCGGATCGAGCTCGACATCAGAAAGGGGGCACCGTGAAACGATACTTGATTGAATGCGGTGCTTCTCAACCCTCGGCGGCAGACGCGATCGCTATGGATGTCCAAGGGACAGCCAAGAACGTCAATCTGCGCATCGACTATATTAGCCGGACGATGCTTGGAAACGTCCCAGACTTGTTGATCGACCTGCTGGAAGTGGCAGCTTACGTCTACTGTGCAGATCAGCGGCTTGTTCGGGGCTCTGACAAACTGCCGAACTTCGGCGAGAGTTGGCGACGCAGCCTTCGCTTTTCCATCCCGGTGCGCGAGTTGGAGATATGGCAGCATCCTGATGTACAGGAGATCCTGGCGGACACCCTCGGCTTCTTGTCAGACGACAGCTATGAGTTTGATTTTCGCAGGGCCGAATCTCCGGTCCAACGAAGGGAACTGTACTTTCCAAATCTCATCAACGCGTCCGCGGAGCATGACGAGGTCGCCTTGTTCTCAGGGGGCGTGGACTCGTTTGCTGGGGCCGTGAACGACATTGTCACCCTCGGGAAGTCAGTCACGCTCGTCGGGCATTATTCCGCCACGAAAGTGCGGGCCGTTCAGGAAAACCTGATTGAGGGCTTGAAGCAGAGAGGCTTCGATAGGCGGGTTTCCTATATCCCGGTTTGGGTTAGCAATGAGAATGAAAGAGCCCGGGAATTCACACAGAGGACGCGATCATTCCTTTTTGCCTGCCTTGGGCTCGTGGTCGCGAGGATGTCCGGAAAGGACAAGTTCAGCTTCTATGAGAACGGCGTCGTCAGCATCAATCCACCATTGGCGGGCGATGTCGTCGGCGGCCGTGCTACGCGCACCACGCACCCGAAGGTGCTGCGCGGATTGGAGGCATTGTTCTCACTGCTCTTGGACCGCCAGATCGAGATCCAAACGCCGCTGCAGTGGCTGACCAAGAAGGAGGTGACTCAGAAAATCAAGGAAGCGGGCGTGGCCGACATGCTCGGCGAGACTGTCAGTTGCACCCGTCCACGAAAATGGACCAAACAGCAGAAACATTGTGGCGTCTGTTCGCAGTGCATCGACCGGCGCTTCGCCGTGCTCGCTGCCGGCATGGGAGACCACGAGCCTTCAAGTAACTATATGCGTGACCTGCTCCTCGGTGACCGCAGCGCCGATGATGATTTGCGGATGGCGCTTAGCTATGTCTCCTTCTTTCAGAAGGTCGCAGCGACGCCGAAGGAAAGGTTCCTTGTGGACTTCCCTGAGGTGGTATCGGCGCTCGACCGTTTTCCCGGATTGGCGACCGAAGATGCCGGCGACCGAGTTTACAACCTCTTTCAGCGCCACGCGAAGGCGGTCGAGGACGTGATCACCGCGGCGGTTTCCGCGCACATCGGGCCCTTGTACCGGAACGAGTTGCCGTCCGGCTCGCTACTGGCAACATGCTTCAGCCGCGGGCACATTGAATCAGCACCGCCCTCCGACTACGACGCACAGGCCAAGGCGTTCATGGATCGCCTCAGCGCCCCGGTTCTTGAATTCGGCTTCGATGAAGCGGCCAAGCGCGTACTGTTCCATGGAGGGCACTATTTGGACGGCGCGAATTTTCGTGTCGTGGCCGCTTTGATTGACAATTTCCGTAAGGCGAAGGCCGCACGCGCGGAAGTCCCATATCTTCCGGCCCCCGATCTGGCGAGCAAATTGCGGGAAGAGGAGCAATCCATGCGCCAGCAGGTAACGCGTCTCCGAAAAGCTCTTGAACCACTAGCTGTAAGCTTGGGCATCCCTCTCGATAGAAACACTTTTGTACAGAACAAGGAGCGCGCTGGCTATCGCCTGAACCCCGAATGGCGGGAGGTCTCGGTCGGGGACATCCGGGTCGATACCGCGGTCACATCACAAGCTTGAGCCGATTACGTCACGGCCCGATCTACCCGACGTCACAACTCGCCCGCTGAAAGCCCCGGATTCCGGGGCTTTTTCGTGCGCCGACGTCACAAGAAAGACGAGGCCTGATTATATATCATCGCCCGTAACACGTTGAAAATGCTCGCATATCCAGGCGCTCCAAAGCGGCTGGATGAAGCGGAAGGCACATCAACGGAGTTACACCCATGTCACTCAGGCATTTGAACCAGATCGAGCTCGCCGCTCGCTGGAACATCAGCCACCGCACGCTTGAGCGGTGGCGCTGGACGGGCGAAGGCCCGCGCTTCGTCAAGCTCGGCGGTCGCGTCGTGTATCGCCTCGAAGACGTCGAGGAGTACGAGCGCGAGCAGATCCGCGCGAGCACCGCCGACCACCCCAGCAAGCCTGCGGCATGAGGGGGTGGTGATGACGATCTCCAACCGCATCTCCCTCGATGAGCTCCGGCGCATGGCAGTCGGCGACATCGCCGCTCTGCCCGCCGAGCAGCTCGCCCTCCTGCAGGACGAGGCCGCGGACGCTCTGCGCCGCGCCAAGACCGTCTGCGACTGGCTCGATGGGGCCGTCGCGCTCAAGTACGGCGATCGTGCCCACGCAACGCGCCAAGCCGCCGGCAAGGACACCGGCACGGTCCGCTTCGATGACGGCGCGGTCACCGTGATCGCCGATCTGCCGAAGTGCGTCGACTGGGACCAGGACAAGCTCGCCGCTCTCGTAGAACGCATCCGGGCTGAGGGCGACGACCCCACCGAGTACGTCGATGTCGCGATCAAGGTGCCCGAGCGCAAGTTCGCGGCCTGGCCGAGCCACATCCGCTCCGCCTTCGAGGACGCGCGCACCGTCCGCACCGGCAAGCCCAGCTTCCGTCTTTCCCTGAACAGCGAGGTGACGACATGAGCATCACGAAGAAGCTCGCGGTGCTCCGCGAGCACCATTACGGGCTGGACAAGCTGCCCGAGACCATCCGGGTGCCGGCCCTTGGCGAGCGTCGCGACGAGACCGTCAAGCCGGTCGGGGCGGCCTCGATCGACGACCTGGCCTTCGCCCTCATCGGGCTGAACGAGCAGGCATCGGCGCTCAACCGCGAGACCGATGCGGTGCGCACCCTCCACGACGAGGCCCGCAAGGCCGGCGCGCTGGGAGCGGACGTCGCGATCGACGCCCTGATCGCGGCGAAGGGAGGCAAGTGATGGCCCTCCCGATCATCTCCGCCGATCAGCGGCTCGCCGAGCCGCGCGGCGTCAAGGGCACGATCTTCGGCAAGTCCGGGATCGGCAAGACCTCGCTTCTCTGGACGCTCGACCACGCCACTACATTGTTCATCGACCTTGAGGCGGGCGACCTGGCCATCGAGGGATGGTCCGGCGACAGCGTCCGGCCGCGCACATGGGCCGAGTGCCGCGACTTCGCGGTGTTCATCGGCGGCCCCAATCCGGCGCTGCGGGACGACCAGGTCTATAGCGAGGCCCACTTCGCGGCGGTGTGCGAGCGCTTCGGCGATCCGGCTTCGCTCGACCGCTACCACACGGTCTTCATCGACTCGATCACCGTCGCCGGGCGGCTCTGCTTCCAATGGTGCAAGGGGCAGCCCGAGGCGTTCTCTGACAAGACCGGCAAGCCCGATGTCCGCGGCGCCTACGGCCTGCACGGCCGCGAGATGATCGCGTGGCTCACGCATCTCCAGCACACGCGGGCGAAGAACGTCTGGTTCGTCGGGATCCTCGACGAGAAGCTCGACGACTTCAATCGGCGCATCTTCCAGCCGCAGATCGACGGCTCGAAGACCGGCCTCGAGCTGCCGGGCATCGTCGATGAAGTTCTGACGATGGCGGAGATCAAGGACGAGTCCGGCGCGCCCTACCGTGCCTTCGTCTGCCAGACGATCAACCCATGGAACTTCCCGGCGAAGGATCGCTCCGGCCGTCTCGACCTGATCGAGGAGCCGCATCTCGGCCGCCTGATGGCCAAGATTCGCGGACCCGTGAAGCCCGCCTCCGAGCGGCTGGCCTATCGCAGCGCGCCCCCGGCCGCGACGGCGCCGACCTCCGACGCACCCACCCATTCCGAAAACGCCTGAACGAGGAGACCCCAGCCATGACTGGATCCTGGAACGATTTCAACGACGCCAAGCAGAACAGCAACATCATCCCCAAGGGCACGCTGGCCAAGGTGCGCCTGACGATCCGTCCGGGCGGATTCGACGATCCGGCGCAGGGCTGGACCGGCGGATACGCCACGCGGGGGACCACTGGCTCGGTCTATCTCTCGGGCGAATTCACGGTTCTCGAAGGTCCCTACGCCCGGCGCAAGATCTTCACCCTGATCGGGCTCTACAGCCCCAAGGGGCCGGACTGGGCGAACATGGGCCGCAGCCTGATCCGCGGCATGCTCAACTCGGCGCGAGGCATTTCGGACAAGGACACGTCCGCTCAGGCCCAGGCCGCCCGTCGCATCAGCGGCTTTGCCGATCTCGACGGGCTCGAGTTCGTGGCGCGGATCGACATCGGCACCGACACGAACGGCGAGGAGAAGAATGAGATCCGCGCGGCCGTGACGCCGGATCACAAGGACTATGCCGCCCTCATGGGCGTGCCCGGTGCGGCACCGCAGCCGCAGGCTCAGCCTTCCCAGCCCTCCATGCCGCAGCCGGGCACGCGCCCGTCCTGGGCGCAGTGAGGCGGCCATGCTGCTGCGTCCCCGCCAGAAGCAGTTCGTCGAGCGCAGCGTCCGCGCGCTCGACGAACACGGAAACACCCTCGGCGTGGCCCCGACCGGAGCCGGCAAGACGATCATGCTCTCGGGGGTCGTCGGTCGCATGGTCGGCGAAACCCCGAAGAGCACGGGCGCCAAGGCCTGCGTGCTCGCCCACCGCGACGAGTTGACCGCTCAGAACCGCAGCAAGTTCGGCCGGGTGAACCCGAAGATCACGACCTCGGTCGTCGATGCGAAGGAAAAGTCGTGGGCTGGACAGGTCACCTTCGCGATGGTGCCGACGCTGGCGCGCGCGGGCAATCTCGACCAGCTGCCCGCGCTCGACCTCCTGGTGATCGACGAGGCGCATCACGCGGCAGCCGACAGCTATCGGCGCATCATCGACACCGCGCTCCAGCGCAATGCCATGTGCCGGATCTACGGCGTCACCGCGACGCCCAACCGGGGCGACAAGCGCGGTCTGCGCCCGGTGTTCTCGAACGTCGCCGATCAGATCCGGATCGGCGAACTGATCGCCTCCGGCCATCTCGTGCCGCCGCGCACCTTCGTCATCGATGTCGGCGTCCAGGACCAGCTCACCATGGTGCGCCGCACGGCCGACGATTTCGACATGGCCGAGGTCGACGCGATCATGAACCGGTCGCCGGTCACGGACGCCGTCATCCGCCACTGGCGGGAAAAGGCAGGCGAGCGCCAGACGGTGGTGTTCTGCTCGACCGTGGACCATGCGCGCAACGTGACCGCCGCTTTCAACGCGGCCGGTGTCGCCGCCGGGCTGATCCACGGCGACATGGCCGATACCGACCGCAAGACGACCCTCGACGCCTACGCCGCCGGAGAGCTGCGGGTCGTCGTCAATGTCGCCGTCCTGACCGAGGGCTGGGATCATCCGCCGACGGGCTGCGTCGTGCTGCTGCGGCCGAGCTCCTACAAGTCGACCATGATCCAGATGGTCGGCCGCGGCCTGCGCACGGTCTCGCCCGAGGAACATCCAGGCGTCGTCAAGACCGACTGCATCGTGCTCGACTTCGGCACGTCGACCCTGCTGCACGGATCGCTGGAGCAGGACGTCGACCTGGACGGTCGCGAGCCCTCCGGCGAAGCGCCGACCAAGGATTGCCCGGACTGCGGCGCCATCGTGCCGCTCGCCACCACCGAATGCCCGCTGTGCGGTCATGTCTGGGAGCGTCCCGAAGGCGGCGAAGCAGCGCCGCTCGGCGACTTCGTGATGTCCGAGATCGACCTGCTGAAGCGGTCGAGTTTCCGTTGGTGCGATCTCTTCGGCGACGATGCCGCGCTCATCGCCAACGGCTTCAATGCCTGGGGCGGTGTCTTCTTCCTGAACGGCCGGTGGTACGGCATCGGCGGTCTGCAGAAGCAGCGGCCTCATCTGCTGGCGATGGGCGAGCGCACTGTCTGTCTGGCGGCGGCGGACGACTGGCTCAACGAGCATGAGAGCGACGAGAGCGCGCACAAGACCCGCCGCTGGCTGAACCAGCCGCCCACCGACCGGCAGCTTGCCTTCCTGCCGCCGGAGTACCGGCAGGATTTCGGGCTCACCCGCTACCAGGCATCGGCGCTTCTGGCATTCCGGTTCAACCGCGACGGTATCCGCGCCCTCGTCTTCGGGGCGGCCGATTCCGCGCCCGAAGCAGCTATCGGGAGGGCGGCATGAGCCATGGCCTCTCTCACCCCTATCACGGCCGAGGACCGGCGGCGGCTCTGGCATCCGCGTGGAACGCTATGTGCTGTCTGCCGGCGACCCACCCGTGGTTTTGGCTGGTTCGACCCGGTGCGGTCGAAGCAGCCGCGCCCCTCGGTCTGGTTCTGCTCGATGGCCTGCCAAGGCTTCTGGACGCGCTTGGCGCGGGAGCGCTGGGCCATGGTTGATCTCACCGAACAGGAGAAGGCGGCGATCCGCGCCGCCATGAAGCCGGTCGCCGAAATCATGGAGGAGATCGGCTGGCAGGCGCGGTTCTCCGATCTGTCGGAGGAGCAGGTGCTCACGCTCATCGATGTCGCCGTCGGCGGCTTCCAGGACGCCATGCATGCCATGGCTGCCGACGCCGACGCGGAGGTGCCGTTCTGATGCTCGACTATAATCACCGACCCACCTGCTCTGAGCGCATCAACGCGGTCATCGACACGGCGACCAAAGCCGCACGCGCCGCGACACCGTCACGGACCTATCTCGGCGGCTCCCGCCTCGGACACCCGTGCGAGCGCGCCCTCCAGCTCGAGTTCGCGGGCGCGCCGAAGGATGAGGGCCAGGAGTTCTCCGGCCAGACGCTGCGGATCTTCGAGATCGGACACGCTCTCGAAGATCTCGCGGTCCGCTGGCTCCGGGCTTCCGGGTTCGATCTCTACACCCGCAAGGGCAACCGTGCGGATGGGGAGCAATTCGGCCTCTCCGTCGCCGGCGGCCGCATCCGCGGCCATGTGGATGGGATCATCGCTGCTGCGCCAGTGACGCTGGGCATCGGCGTTCCCGCGCTCTGGGAATGCAAGACGATGAACGCGAAGAACTGGCGCGAGACCGTCGCCAAAGGCGTGCGTCTGGCGAAGCCGGTCTACGCGGCGCAGATCGCCCTCTACCAGGCCTACATGGAAGCGCAGGTCCCGGGCATCTCCGACAATCCGGCGCTGTTCACCGCCATCAACAAGGACACCGCCGAACTCCACCACGAACTCGTGCCGTTCGACTCAGGCCTCGCTCAACGGATGAGCGATCGCGGTGTGCGGATCCTGCAGGCAACCGACGCCGGGGAGTTGCTGCCGCGGATCGCCACGACACGCGATTTCCACGAGTGCCGCATGTGTCCATGGGCGGAACGCTGCTGGGGGCTCCCGGCATGAGCGAGAACAACATCGTCTCCCTCGACGCGTGGCGTGATTTCAACGACGCCGAACCCCAGGCCGATCCCTTCGACATCGAGCCGGATCCCGAGCAGATCGCCATCTTTCTCGACGTCGTCTTCGCCTATTGCGATGGCTGGGTGCCGCTGCGCGGTTTCGTCGACAAGGGCCAGGGGATTGACGGTCGTCCCCACAATGCCTGGATCGAGATCGACGACAGCCTGCTGGAAAAATCCGTCGCCTTTGCCGGCTGGGCGGCACGAGAGGGCGCTGCCTTCTATGTGGTGCCGGGAACGGTTGCGGAGACCGGCAAGGCCAAGGCCGCCGACGTCCTGCAGATGCAGACGGTTCTGGTCGATCTCGATGCGGGCGACATCGTCGCCAAGCTCGACCACCTCATCCGGCATCTGGGCGAACCGACCCTGCTCGTCGAAAGCGGCGGCCGCACGCCCGACGGTCTCGACAAGCTGCATGTCTGGTGGCGCTTGAGCGAACCGGCCGAGGGGGAGGACATCGCGCTTCTCTGTCGGCTGCGCGGCGACATCGCGGTGAAGGTTGGCGGCGACACGCATTTCCGTTCCGCCCACCAGCCGATCCGTCTGGCCGGCTCCGTCTATCACAAGGGCGGGTTCAAGCGGCTGGTCAACATCCGTCGCCACAGCCCCCGCGTCGAGGTCCACCTGCGCGACTTCGTCGAACTGGTCGACGCCATGCCGCCACTTGCTGGGGTCGGTTCCGCGCCGGGCCCGTCGACGGACAAACCGTCGATCACGGAGATCCTGACTACTCCGGTCCGCGAAGGCGGCGAAGACGACTGGACGCGCTTCCAGGGCGCGAGCGCTGCCATCGGCCACTATGTGCGGATGGCCCATGAAGGGCGCACGAGCCGCGACGAGGCGTGGGAGGCGATCTGCCAGTACAACGCCGCCCAGCTGCGCCCGAGCTGGCCGCTCGAACGCCTCGCCTCGGAAGCCCAGCGCCTGTGGCGACTGCATGAGGAACGCCACGGACCGGCCCTCGAACGGCTCTGCGCGCCGCCCATGTCAGCATTGCCGGCGTTCACGCTCGGCGCGCTCCTCGACGATACCAGTCCGATGCCGGACGACATCATCGCACCGCGCGTACTGACGCCGGGCGGCATGCTGGTGCTCGGCGGAGCACCGAAGGTCGGCAAGAGCGACTTTTTGATTAGCCTGCTGGTCCACATGGCGGCGGGCGTGCCCTTCCTCGGCTTCGCGCCGAGCCGGCCGCTGCGGATCTTCTATCTGCAGGCCGAGATCCAGTACCACTACCTCCGGGAGCGCCTTCAGGCGATCCGGATCGATCCGGCGCTCCTGGCCGCTGCGCGCGACAACCTCGTCGCCACGCCCAAGGTCCGCATGCTGCTCGACGCCGGCGGCGTGGCTCTGACCGTCGCCGCGGTTCGCGCCCATTACGGCCATGGCGCGCCCGACATTCTCTGCATCGACCCTATCCGCAACCTCTTCGACGGTGGCCCAGAAGGCGGCGGCGAGAACGACAACACCGCGATGCTCTTCTTCCTACAGGAGCGGGTCGAGGCATTGCGCGATGCGGTCGCTCCCGATGCCGGCCTGATCCTCTGCCACCACACCCGCAAGATCACCAAGAAGCAGCTCGTCGAGGACCCGTTCATGGCGCTCTCGGGCGCGGGCAGCCTCCGCAGCTTCTACAGCTCCGGCATCATCATGCACCGGCCCGACGAAGATCGGCCCGAGCGGATGCTGCATTTCGAGCTGCGCAACGGCCCCGGCATCGAACCGATGATCATCGACAAGGCCGATGGGCGCTGGGTCGCGATCGATCGGTCGAGCGAGCGCCTGGTGCGCAAAGCGCTGGGCGACAAGCTGGATGCGGAGCGGGTGCGCAAGCACGACGTCATCCTCGGCGTCCTCCTCGACGAGGCGCTCGAAGGGCGGCTCTACACCATCAATCAGTTCGCAGAAGCCTTCGAGAACCGGGGCGGGCTTGGCGGCAAAGACACGATCCGCGACCGGCTGAACGTCCTCGCAACCAAAGGCTTTGTGAAGTTCGTGCGCGACGGCACGCCCTATGGGCTCGGGCCGTCCAGGTCGCGCTTCGGCTTCCTGTGCGTCGAGGGCATGGCTGCTCCGGCTGACGGAGAAGCGGTCGATCCCGAGACGGGCGAGGTCCTGCCCGCCACCGTCGCTGTTCTGCCCACCCACTACAAATCACCGCAGACCGGCGCGCTGCTCGAAGTCGAGAACCCGCACGTGTGGGTCTACCCGGAGGGCGAGCAGTCATGATCCCCCGCGCGAAACACCCCCCGCAGAATTGCACGCTGACCAGTTTGAACCAGATGAGGCGCGGTCCCGAAACTGCTCCGCCATCATCGCGCGGAACTGCGCTCTGGCCAGTTGTGACCAGATTGGGCGCGCTACCGAAACTACCCCTTCAGAATTGCGCAGCGACCAGATCGGCTTCGCTGACATCAGATTGGGTCGTTCGACCTGTCAGAACCTCCCCAAACTGGAAAAATCCTCGCCACCTCAATGCTCTGTCTGTGGCGTCAAGTTTAGGGGGTGAAAGCCACCCCCTTCGGGGGTGGGGGAGAACGCCGCAGGCGGGTTCTCCCTCGCCCACCCCCAGGGGCTTCGCGCGCGCATGGCGTGCCGGGCCACTCATCTCCGAAAACACTCGAACAGGATCGACCCGCATGAGCATGCATCCATCACCCCTCCTTGTAGCCGACTGTCCACCTGCACCCGTCGCGTCTGTGGATGCGGGCAGCTCCATCCTCGCCCTCGACCTCGGCACCACCACCGGCTGGGCGAGCCTCATCGGCGGGATCGTTCACAGCGGGACAGTGACCTTCCGCAGCGGGCGCTACGACGGCGGCGGCATGCGCTACCTGCGCTTCCAGCACTGGCTCCAACAGCTGGCCGACGACAGTGGCGGACTGGCCGCGATCTATTTCGAGGAGGTCCGCCGCCACATCGGCACCGACGCCGCCCACCTCTACGGCGGCTTCCTCGCGACATTGACCGCGTGGTGCGAGCGCGAGGGCGTCGCCTATCAGGGTGTGCCGGTCGGCACGATCAAACGGTTCGCCACCGGCAAGGGCAACGCCGGCAAGGATGCCGTGCTCGCCGCGATGCGCCAGCGCGGCTTCCGGCCTGCTGACGACAACGAGGCCGATGCGATCGCCATCCTGCTCTGGGCGATGGAGACCCGGGGAGGTGTGCTGTGAGGTGGGCGCCACGAGGATATGGCGGCCAGCGTCTCAGTCCCGATGAGGTCAAGCGCGAGGGCTGGCGCGAGCAGCGCGTCCTCGCGGTCTCTCTCGATGATGACCGTCTGACCTGGCCTGAACGCGAGCTGATCCGCCAACTCGGCGAGAAGCTCTATGGCGATCGCGATCAGTCGAAGGAGGCACGTCGATGACTGAGTGGACACCAAGCCTCGTCGAGGAACGTCTGTCGGAAGCGGCCTTCGTGCTCAAGCGCCTGCCCGAACCCCGACGGCAGGGTTATTTCAGCACGTGGCCCGAGGTGGTCCACTCCTTCGCCGACAAGGTTGGGCAGGAACCGAAACCGATGCGCATCATCCCGTCCCCTGCGGCCATCAGCCGGATGGAGGAGACGCTGAGCTGGACGGTGGGACTCGATCCGATCGACGGCAAGATCGTCTGGCTGCGCGCCTACGGCGAGCGTTGGAAAACCATCTGCTGGACGGTCGGCTTGCAGCGCTCCGCCGCTCACGAGCACTGGCTCTACGCGCTCTGCGTCATCGCATTCCGGCTTAACGGTCGGCGGCTCAACCGCAGCTACTCGAAGCGCAAAGTAATCGAACTGGCTGGCGCGGCGCAGCGGTGAGCGGTGGCGAGGAAGGTGTCCGCCGGACACTTTTCGAACGGACATAAACGGCGGATCGGGCTAGGTTTTTGGCTATCCTCGGGAGAGGCGCGCGCGTCGCGGTCTCGGTCCCGCTTCCAGACGAGTTCACGGGACCTTCCTGGCGAAAATCGTATGCTGGCGGGCGAAGCGCGGCACATCGCCAGCGGCAGAGCCGGATTTTTGGGAAGCCACCCGGAAGCCGGATCCACCTGCAACCCGCGCAAGCCTCAATAAACACAAACCTTTCTGCCGGACACACTGTTGGCCGCTGGACCCCGCATGGAGTCCAGCGCGGCGTCCGGAGTCCAGAAGCCACCGGGTATCCAACCGACTAGGGAACCATGTCCGCCATGACGCTGAGCTTCGCCCCGGACGCGATCGAGATGTGGCCGCTGGCAAAGCTCCAGCCCTACGCGAAGAACGCCAAGGCGCATGGCGCGGATCAGATCGCGAAGATCGCCGCCAGCATGGCCGAGTTCGGTTGGACCGTGCCCTGCCTCGTCGCTGAGGACGGAGAACTGATCGCAGGCCATGGCCGGGTGCTGGCGGCGACGCAGCTCGGGCTGACCGAAGCGCCGGTGATTGTGCTGGGGCATCTGACCGAGGCACAGCGCCGTGCCTACCGGATCGCCGACAACAAGCTGACCGAACTCGGCACGTGGAACGAGGCGCTGCTGTCGGCGGAACTGAACGACCTGCTCGCCGAAGATTTCGACCTCTCGCTGGTCGGTTTCTCCGATGGCGAGTTGGACAAGCTGCTGGCATTCGTGCCCGAGGGCGAAGGCGAGGAAGGTGGCGGCGCCGGTGTTCCGCCCGTCACCATCCCCGAACCACCGCGCAACCCGGCCTCACGCACCGGCGATCTCTGGATCCTCGGCGATCACCGGCTTCTCTGCGGTGACAGCACCAGCCACGACGATGTGCGCCGCTTGATGAATGGCGAGCGGGCGATCCTGTTCGCCACCGACCCGCCATACCTGGTCGACTACGACGGCTCCAACCATCCGACCCGCAACAAGGACTGGTCGGCATCTTACGGCACCACGTGGGACGACAGCAGCCAGGGTGCCGAACTCTACGACGGTTTCATCGCGGCGGCCGTGGCCGAAGCCATCGCCGAGGATGCGGCATGGTATTGCTGGCACGCATCTCGCCGCCAGGCGATGCTGGAGGCCTGCTGGGAAAAGGCCGGCGCCTTCGTCCATC
>Ga0076930_101376_pt1 | contig 13403 bp, 13 predicted proteins | sample HotLakConsoUCCRE_FD_71149 | JGI IMG/M metagenome (GOLD analysis project Ga0076930, IMG submission 71149) | Hypersaline microbial mat communities from Hot Lake, Washington, USA - Hot Lake Consortium UCC-RE (version 3) (version 3) ...
GGGGGGGGGGGCTGGGGGGGGGGGGGGGCGTGGGGGCCGGCCGTCGAGGGGTTGAGAATGGGGTGGGCGGCCACCCGGCGGAGGGACCAGGCCGACGCGAGCGGGGTGGCCCCATGGGGTTCTGCGGCGCTTCCCTCTATCATTGAGGGTTGTGCCTCTTCCCCGGGCTCTCCCCGGGGGCCCCGCCGCCTCCCTCGACCCACCCGCTCCCCTGCCCATGTCCAGAAAGTCCAGCAAGGTCTCCGGCGCCAGTCTCAAGCACGCCTTCCGGGAGATCATCTGGCCCCGGAAGAACCTCATCGGGCTGGGGCTGATCCTCATCCTGCTGAACCGGCTCAGCGGGCTGGTTCTCCCCGCCTCCACCAAGTACCTGGTGGACAACGTCATCGCCGAGGGGAACCTGGACCTCCTCTACACGCTGCTCCTGGCTGTGGGGGGGGCGGTGGCTGTGCAGGCGGCCACCTCCTACTCCCTCACCATGCTCCTGAGCGTGGAGGCCCAGAACCTCATCGCACAGCTCCGCACCCAGGTGCAGAAGCATGTCCTGGAGCTCCCGGTCCGGGTCTTCGACAACGCGAAGAGCGGGGAGCTGGTCTCCCGGATCATGGACGACGTGGAGGGGGTGCGGAATCTGGTGGGGACGGGGCTGGTGCAGCTCGTGGGAGGCTCGGTCACCGCCGTGGTGGCGCTGGTCTTCCTGATGCGCATCGACGTGGTGATGACGCTGCTGGCCATCGTGCCGCTGGCGGCCTTCAGCTGGGTCTCGGCCCGGGCCTTCAAGACGCTGCGGCCTGCCTTCCGGGAGCGGGGGCGGATCCGGGCCGAGGTCACCGGCCGCCTCACCGAGGCGCTGGGCGGCATCCGGATCATCAAGGGGTTCCATGCCCTGGACAAGGAGAGCGAGATCTTCCACTCCGGGGTCATGCGGATCTTCGACAATGTGAAGACCACCCTCACCACCTCCAGCGCCGTGGCCAGTCTGGGAGCCCTCTTCGTGGGGTCTGCCAGTGTCCTGATCATGGGGTACGGGGGGCGGCTCATCATGCTGGAGCAGCTCACCCTGGGGGACCTCTTCAGCTTCACCCTGTTCCTGGGCTTCCTCATCGCCCCCATCGTGCAGATGGCCAACATCGGCACCCAGATGACCGAGGCCTTCGCCGGGCTGGACCGCACCAGCGAGCTCCTCTCCTGGCCCACCGAGGACGACGACCCCCTCCGGACGATGACCATGCCCCCCATCGAGGGGCACGTGGTCTTCGAGGACGTGCACTTCCGCTACGAGGAGGACAAGCCGGTGCTCCAGGGGGTGTCCTTCGAGGCCCAGGCCGGCACGGTGATCGCCCTGGTGGGAAGCTCGGGCTCAGGAAAGAGCACCCTGGCGGGGCTGGCGGCCACCTTCCTCACCCCGGACCAGGGGCGGGTCCTGGTGGATGGCGTCGACCTCCGGACGGTGCTCCTCTCCACCTACCGGGCACAGCTCGGCCTGGTGCTCCAGAACGACTTCCTCTTCGACGGCACCATCCGGGAGAACCTCCTCTTCGCCCGGGCGGACGCCTCCGACGCGGACATCCAGGCCGCCGCCCGGACCGCCCACGTGCTGGAGTTCACCGACCGGTTCCCCCAGGGACTGGACACCGTCATCGGGGAGCGGGGGGTGAAGCTCTCCGGGGGGCAGCGGCAGCGGGTGACCATCGCCCGGGCCATCCTGGCCAACCCCCGGATCCTGCTGCTGGACGAGGCCACCTCAAGTCTGGACACGGAGAGCGAGGCGCTGATCCAGGACAGTCTCCAGGACCTGTTCCGGGGGCGGACGGCCTTCGTCATCGCCCACCGGCTCTCCACGATCCAGCGGGCGGACCTGATCCTGGTGGTGGAGGGCGGGGCCATCGTGGAGCGGGGGCGCCACGAGGAGCTCATCGCCCGGGAGGGGCGCTACCACCAGCTGTACACGGTGCAGGCCCGGATTTGATGTCGGATCGCTGCTTCTGGGTCCGGGAGGGGGCCCCGGACTACCTGGCCTACCACGACCAGGAGTGGGGCTTCCCGGTGGCGGACGACCGGCGGCTCTTCGAGAAGATCTGTCTGGAGGGGTTCCAGTCGGGGCTCTCGTGGCTCACCATCCTGCGGAAGCGGGAGAACTTCCGGGCGGCCTTCGCCGGGTTCGACTTCGAGGAAGTGGCCCGGTTCGGCCCGGAGAAGGTGGAGGCGCTGCTCCAGGATGCGGGGATCGTCCGCCACCGGGGGAAGATCGAGGCCACCATCGGGAATGCGCAGCGGGCCTGCGACCTGGTGGACCGCCATGGATCGCTGGCGGCCTGGATCTGGCGGTTCGAGCCCGATCCCGCCACCCGTCCGGCCCTCCTGGACGAGCCCCTGCTTCGTACCATGATCACCTCCCCTGAGGCGGTGGCGCTGTCGAAGGAACTCCGGGCCATGGGGTGGCGCTTCGTGGGTCCCACCACGATGTACGCCTTCTTCCAGGCCATGGGGCTGGTGAACGACCACGAGCACCGGTGCGCCACCCGGGCGGTGGTGGAGGAGGCACGGCGGGGCTTCCGGCTCCCACGCGGAAACGGTGCCCCCCCGCCGGGGTAACCCCTATCTTCATCGCTGCCGACGAACCCCCGGCCCCGCTCATGGCGCCCGCCCTCTGCAGGGTGGCACCACCCCTCCCCAGGTAGAACGCCGGTGACCCGTTCCTCCATCGCCCCTGATCAGGCCGCCGCGGACCGCTCCGCCCCGGACTCCTCTCCTCTGCACCTGTTCGACGTGCAGGGGATGGACTGCGCCGCATGTGCCCGGACCCTGGAGAAGGGGGTGGGTGGGGTGACGGGAGTGGAGAGCTGCGAGGTGGACTTCCCCTCTGCCCGGCTTGAAGTCCGTGGCGAGGTGGGGGTGGAAGAGGTGATGCGTCGGGCCGAGGCGCTGGGGTTCCAGGCCCTCCCCCGGAAGGAGGGGGATGCGGCCGCCACTCCCCCACAGCCGGCGGAGCAGCGACTCCTCCCCTTCCTCCTGGAGCGATCCGAGACCCGTCTGGCCCTTCTGGGGGGGATCCTCATCCTGCCGGGGCTCATCTTCCACGAGATCCTCCAGTGGCACGCCCACTGGATCGAGTACCCGGCGCTCCTGGCGCTGGGGCTGGCGGGGTGGCCGGTCCTCCGGGCGGCCTGGCGGGGGGCCCGCTACAACCGGGAGCTGAACATCCAGGCCCTCATGGTCATCGCCGCCGTGGGGGCGGTGGTGATCGGCGCCTGGGTGGAGGCGGGGATGGTGATGGTCCTCTTCGCCCTGGGGGAGGCGCTGGAGGGATTCGCCGCCGCCCGGGCCCGGAGCGCCATCCAGGGGCTCATGACCGTGGCTCCCGACCGGGCCCGGCGGATCCGACGTGCCGACCAGGAGGGGGCCGAGGCCTCCGTCGAAGAGGATGTGCCGGTGGAGTCGCTGGCCCCCGGGGACGTGGTGGTGGTCCGCCCGGGCGAGCGGATCCCCATGGACGGGGAGGTCCTGGTGGGTCACTCCATGGTGGACCGCTCCGCCCTCACCGGGGAGTCGCTCCCGGTGGAGCGGGGGCCGGGGGAGACGGTCATGGCCGGGGAGGTGAATGGCGCGGGTGTCCTGGAGTTCCGGGTGACCCACCACGCCGAGGAGACCACGCTGCGGCGGATGATCCGCCTGGTGGAGGAGGCCCGGGGCCGCCGCGCCCCCACCCAGCGCTTCATCGACCGGTTTGCCCGGAACTACACCCCGGTGGTGGTGGTGCTGGCGGTGCTGGTGGCCATCGTCCCCCCCCTGGCGCTGGGGGCGCCCTTCTGGAATCCCGACCCCGATACCCTGGGGTGGTTCTACCGGGCGCTGGCCCTCCTGGTGGTGGCCTGCCCCTGCGCCCTGGTGATCAGCGTCCCTGCCAGCGTGGTGAGCGGCCTCACCAACGCCGCCCGGAACGGGGTCCTCATCAAGGGGGGGGCCTATCTGGAGGCGCTCTCCGGGGTTCGGGGGGTGGCCTTCGACAAGACGGGGACCCTCACCCGGGGGGCCCTCACCGTGGTGACCGTCCGCTCGGTGGACTGCCCCCATGGGGGGGATCCGGAGCAGGGCCCCTGCGACTCCTGCGACGACCTCCTGGCGGTGGCTGCGGCGGTGGAGGGGCGGAGCGAGCACCCGGTGGGTCGGGCCGTGGCGGCGGCGGCACGGGAGCGGCAACTGGTGGACCGGGCGTCGGAGACCACCGAACACCGGGCACTGGTGGGGCGGGGGATGGAGGCCCGGGTGCAGGGGCGCCCGGTGACCATCGGGAGCCACCGGCATTTCGACCAGAACATCCCCCACGACACCGTCCACTGCCGGCTGGCGGCGGCGGACGCCGTGGAGGGGCGCACCCCCATCCTGGTGGAGATGGAGGGGCGCTACCTGGGGACCATCACCCTGTCGGACACCCCCCGCCCCTCCGCCCCCGAGGCGGTGGCGCAGCTCCATGACATGGGGATCCGCACCCTCCTCCTCTCCGGCGACTCGGAGGGGGCGGTGAGGAGCCTGGTGGAGGGGATCCAGGTGAACGCCTTCCGGGGGGATCTGCTCCCGGCGGAGAAGGTGACCGCGGTGGAGGAATTCCGGGGCCAGGTGGGTCCTGTGGCCATGGTGGGGGACGGGATCAACGACACCCCGGCGCTGGCGGCGGCGGAGGTGGGGATCGCCGTGGGTGGGGAGCTGGGGGGGACGGACCAGGCCCGGGAGACCGCGGGGATCACCCTCATGAGCGACGACCTCCGGTCCCTCCCCCGGACCATCCGACTGGCCCGGGCCACCATGCGCACCGTCCGGGCCAACGTGGCCTTTGCCATCGGGGTGAAGCTGGCCTTCCTGGTCCTGGTGCTCCTGGGGATGGGAACGCTCTGGATGGCGGTGCTGGCCGACGTGGGGGCCACCCTCCTGGTCACCCTGAACGGGGTGCGGCTCCTCCGCTGGAACGGCTGAGGGCGGGGCGGCCCCCCGGCGGCTAAGCCTTCACCACCTCGTCCAGGAAGACGCTGTTGGAGAGCACCACCAGCACCCCGTCCTGCTCCAGGAGCGTCTGTGTGGGGGTGATGGCCCGGAGCACCCCCCGGTGCCCCCCCACCTCCAGCATGTCGCCGGGGTTGAACAGCTTCCGGGCATAGAAGCCCGACAGGACATTCCGGGTGATCTCCCGGGTGCCCAGCCCCACGGAGAGGGCGAAGGCCAGGGCGAATCCCCCCAGGATGCAGGCGGTGGCGATCCGCACCATCTCGGTGTCGAATTCCAGCTGACCGATGGCCATCACGGCCACGATGAAGAGGATGAACCCCGACGTGATGCTCCCCAGGGTTCGCCCGAACTCGATTCCCGATTCCGTGGCGGCCCGGGCCACCGCCTCCCCCACGAACTGACTCACCGCCGTGCCCACCACCAGGAGGAGGAGTGCTGCGATGATCTTGGGGAGGTACGCGAAGAGTGAACCGATGGCCTGGGAGATGGCCACCAGACCGAAGGCGTCCGAGGCGATCCGGGCGAAGAGGAGGAGCAGGAGGAAGTAGGCCAGCCTGGGGAGCACGCTGTTCAGCGACTGGCGGATCCCCAGCCGCTGGAGGATCCGGTCCAGTCCGGCCTGGGCCAGCAGCGCGTCGAAGCGGATGCGGGTCAGGATGGCCCGGAGCACCCGTTCGATGACGCTGGCCAGGATCAGGAGGACGACGACCGCCAGGATCCCCATGAGGACCCTGGGGGCGGCCTCCACGGCGGTGACGCGCAGGGAGTCGAGGATCTGCTGGATCTGGTCGGGCATGTCAGGGCTCCTGTTCGGGCCGCTGTGGGGTGCTGCCACCCGTGAACCACTCGAAGGGGACCCGGAGAAGCTCCAGAAAGGCCATCATCGGACCGCTCCACGCCAACTGCAGGAGGTCACCGGCCAGGAGCCGACGCTGGATCCGGCGCCCCACCTGGTCGGTGAACCGATCGTCCACGGGGAGTTCCAGCCCCTGGAGCTGTGTCACAGGGAGCCCGGTATCCTCCACCGACTCCTCGTCCATACGGCCGTCCCCCCCCGTGCTCATGCGGCCCCCGCCCCTTCTATCTCCGCAGCCCCCACAGGCCCTTCCCCGTCTCCGTAGAGCCGCCGGAACTCCTCCCTCCCCCGCTTGATCCGCATCTTGACGGCGGATAGCCCGATCCCGAGCTGGTCGGCGATCTCCTGGTAGGAGAAGCCGTCACCATCCCGGAGCATCAACGGAACCCGGAGGGTGTCGGCCATGGAATCCAGCACCTCCACGATCCTCCTCCTCTCCTCGAGACCCTCGAGGGTCTGCTGTGGGTTCGTCTCCGTCCGGAGTCCCTCGTGGGCGCCCGGCGACACCTCGTCGATGTCCACCACCTGCCTTCCCCGTCCCTTCCGGAGGAAATTCAGGCAGTGGTTCACCTTGATCCTCTTGATCCAGGCCCGGAACCCGCCCCGCTCCTCGAACTGGTGGATTCCGAAATACGCCTTCACGAAGACCTCCTGGGCCAGGTCCTCGGCATCTGCATCGGAGCGGGAGAGCACCCGGCAGTTGGAGACCACAAACCCCTTGTGCCTCTGGACCAGGACATCAAAGGGTCGGGTGTCGTATCGGTCGTCCCGGACCCGGGCCGCCAGGATCTCGTCGGTCTCGTCAGTCATGGCGTGCATTCACGGCGTATGACAGGGAGGTGCATCGGAAAGTCACATGGCACCGGGCTGAAGGGGTCCGATGTGACCGACGCGACCGGCAGGGTGTCTCCATGTGCAGCGGGAGGTCCCGTTGATGGGGACCCCCCTTCCCAGCACCCCCACTCGTTATGGAGAAGAATCCCGTGACTCCAACCCCCCTGGCCCTGGTCGTGGACGATGACCGGGCAGTCTGTTCCCTCGTCGGTCGCATACTCAGGCGACAGGGCCTCCGGGTCCTGGAGGCCTTCTCCGGAGAGCAGGCGCTCCGGGTGGCCGCTGGAATCCCGGACGGGCTGGACCTTCTGGTCACGGACATTGCCATGTACGAGGTGGACGGGTTCCAGTTGGCCAACACCCTGAGGACCCGGTGGCCTGAGCTTCCCGTCCTGGTGGTTTCGGGTACCGCCTTTTCCACCGCTCCGCTCAGGGAGGGGACCGGCCCGGCGCTCTCCGTGGAGAAGCCTTTTGAAATGGACGATATCGTCCGCTCGGTGCAACAACTCCTGCCGGAATTCCGGATGGCACCCATGGTCCGGAGGGTGCGAAGTTAGTGTAGTGGCACAGAAGCGGATCCGGCACCCGTCGGACTCCACTGAGCTTCTGCGCCACTACACTAGATCCGGAGGTTCAACGGGACAACCCGGATCATTGGGCTGAAGTAACCGCTATTCGTGTAGTTGACAGCGGTGGGACGGAGGGCTCTTGCTCGTGAACGGGCCGTCTGGTAGAGTGGCCGGAGTCACCCCACTCCACCGGCCCCGAAGGCGTCCCATCCCATGCGAGCCCCGGACGGAAGAAGCCCTTCAAGGTGTTCCCCTCCCTTCCCGGGGAGGACTCCATGAAGGTGGTGGCCGTGGGTGTCGATTTCTCGCCGCTCTCCCACCAGGCCCTGCAGTCTGCCCTGCGCCTCTCGGCCCCCCATGACGCGGAGGTGGTGCTGGTGCACGTGGCCGCCCCGGATCCCGATTTCGTCGGAATGGAGGCGGGGCCCCAGTCGGTAAGGGACGATGTGGCCAGGGAGCTCTGGGAGGAGCGGGCCGCCCTGCACGAGCTGGCCCGGGAGGTGGAGTCCACCGGCAGGCGGGTGCAGGTGGTGATGGTCCGGGGGGCGGCCGCCACGTCGCTGGTGGAGGTGGCCAGTGACTCGAAGGCCGATCTCCTGGTGGTGGGCTCCCACGGACGGGGCCCGGTGAAGCGGTTCTTCCTGGGGAGTGTGAGCGAAGGGGTCCTCCGTCACGCTCCCTGCCCCGTTCTGGTGGTTCCGGAGGTCTCCGTCGGCGAGGAGGTCGGCTAGGGCCGCCCTGACCGGAGCCCATGAACTTCGTCTCCACGCAGTTCGCCCTCTTCTTTGTCTCCGTCTTCCTGCTCTACTGGGTTCTCCCGAGGCGGGGCCAGAACCTCTTCCTGCTGGCAGCCAGTTGGCTCTTCTATGCGGCCTGGGACTGGCGATTCCTGGGGCTGATCCTCCTCTCCACGGCGGTGGACTTCGTCTGCGGACAGCGGATCCATGCCGCCGGGGACCCCCGGATCCGCCGGGTCTGGCTGGCGGTGAGCCTGGTGGTGAACCTGGGCATCCTGGCGTACTTCAAGTACGCCGGCTTCTTCCTGGACAGCCTGGTGGAGCTGGCCGGGCTGGTGGGATGGTCCCTCTCCCAGCCCACGCTGGCCATCATCCTCCCCGTGGGGATCTCCTTCTATACGTTCCAGACCCTCAGCTATTCGCTGGACATCTACCTGCGGCGCCTGGAGCCCACCCGGTCGCTGGTGGAGTTCGCCACCTTCGTGGCCTTCTTCCCGCAGCTCGTGGCCGGTCCCATCGTCCGGGCCCGGGAGTTCCTCTACCAGCTCGAGGCGGAGCGCACCTTCCGGTGGGACCGGTTCGAGGGGGGGGCGGTACGCTTCCTCACCGGCTTCTTCAAGAAGGCGGTGATCGCCGACAATCTGGCGCTCCTGCTGGTGGATCCCGTCTTCAGCTCCCCCGGCGACTACAGCACAGGCACCCTCTGGCTGGCGGCGCTGGGGTATGCCGCGCAGATCTACGCCGACTTCTCGGGGTACTCCAGCATGGCCATCGGCGCGGCAGGGATGCTGGGCTTCGACCTTCCGGAGAACTTCCGCTTTCCCTATCTGGCCAGGGACTTCTCGGACTTCTGGCGGCGCTGGCACATCACCATGTCCCGCTTCTTCCGCGACTACGTGTACATCCCCCTGGGAGGGAGCCGGAGCTCCACCTGGAGGACCCGGGGGAACCTGGCGGCTACCACCCTGGTGAGCGGGCTCTGGCATGGAGCGGCCTGGACCTTCGTGGCCTGGGGCGGCCTCCACGGGATCTTCATCATGGCAAACCATGCCATCCGGGGTGAAGTTCGGTCCTGGGGTCCTGCAGCGGGACTCCTGGGGTGGGGGGTGACCTTCACCGGGGTCCTCCTGGCCTGGATCCTCTTCCGTGCCCCGTCCTTCCATGTGGCGGCGGTCTACCTGCAGGGACTGTGGGGGCAGACGGGGCTGGTGATCGTTCCCGGTGGGCTGGTCCTCTTCTGCCTCGCCGCCGTAGTGGTGGACCACCTGGCCGGATGGGTGGAGGAGCGGAGTCCGGGGGTCCTGCAGCGGGTTCCCCCGGTCCTCCGGGGAGGCTGGTTCGTCTTCCTTGTGGTCTTTGCGTGGCACGCCATGGCCAGGGAGGCCAACCCCTTCATCTACTTCCAGTTCTGAGCCATGGCCCCGGAGCGTCCTGCCCCCCCCCGGATCTGGCGCCAGGCGCCCTCCCTCGTCTGGTTCCTGATCCTCTGGGTGGGGACGGAGCTGGGGGCCGCCTTCCTCCTCCCCCTGGTGGTGCCTGGCGAGCGGTACCTGGACTGGTTCCAGCCTCCACAGGCGGACAGTTCGGTGGCGACCTTCCTCCGGGGGGAGCACACCCTCCTGCCGGACACCCTGGTGGGATGGCGCTCTGCTCCGCTGGCGCAGGAGGGGCCATGGCGCACCGATTCCAGGGGGGCCCGTACCACCGGACGCTGGGAGTGGGGCGATCCCGCCGCCATCAACGTGCTGTTCTCCGGCAGCTCGCTGATCAACGGAGGCACCACCATCTCCAACGACGAGACCATCTCCGCCGCCCTGGAAGGTCCCTGGGTCCGCACGATGAACTTCGGGACCATGCTCTACGGGGTGGACCAGACCCTCCTGGACTACCGGACCCGCCTCCGGGCCTTCCGCCCGGATGTCCTGGTGGTGGGAGTGGATACGGATGCCCTGGCCCCCATCCAGAATGTCTGGGTGCCGCTCCGGCGCCCGGACGAGGTCAACATGCCCTTTGTGAAGCCCCGGTTCAGGCTGGCAGGGGACTCGCTGGAGCTGGTGCGGGTGGACCCCTGGGAGTTGCTTTCCCTCGACGACCGGGGTCTTCTGCTCCGGACCGCCCGGGAGGAGGACGGATTCGCCCACGTGCTGGACAGCTTCACCCGGTTCCGCCAGACGCCCCTCGCCTCCCTGCTCCTCAGGGGAACCGAGGCGGTCCGATACCGGCTGGCACCATCCACCGGGGATCCTGGAGAGGAACTCCTCCTGGACCGCATCCTGGAGGAACTCCGGCGCATGCTGCAGGAGGACGGGGTCCGGCTCGTGGTCCTGGTCACTCCCCCCGGGCGGAGTGCCACGGCGGCAGACCGGGAACGGATCGGGGCCTGCATCGCCCGGTGGCGGTCTGCCGGCTTCGAGGTGGTGGACGGCGAGCGGGCATTTGTCGATCACCGGGTCCCGGGAGTCGAGCTCTTCCTGGAGGACGGGGAGCACTACACGCCCGCCGGCAACCAGGTGCTTGCCGCCGCCCTGGCGGAGGTGCTGGCCCGCTGAACCCCCCTGTCATACATCGGGGCCTCTCCCGACACCCATGCACGAGTTCTGGTACCGTGCAACCTGCAGTCCCGCCATCCCGGCGGGGAGGAGAGGAGAGGAGATGGAGCGCATCGTGGTATCCAGGAAGAGAGGAGGAGGAGGGGGAGCCCGGAGGGGTCTGCAGCGCCTCGCAACCATGGTGCTCCTGGCCGGTGTGGCCGCCTGCGAGTCCACCACCACCTCCCCCCCTGGCCTGGTGGAGCTGGACACCGAGGCGGCGCTGGCGGACTACGAGACGCTGGCCCGGGTCCTCTCCACCCAGGGGTTTGCCGGCTTCCTGGCGCTGGAGGGGCGTACGCCGTTCGGAGAGCGGGCAGGGGTCTCTGCAGTGGCGGGACTGGATCCCCGGGCTGGCGACTCGCCCCGTGGCTTCGCCCTTCGACTCATGGAGACCCTCCGTCAGGCGGATGCCTCCTCCGGGGGACCCGCAGCGGCCCCCCTCCTCTCGGGGCAGTTCCTGGGAAAGACCTTCGTCTATGACCCGGCGCTGGACGAGTATGTGGTGGACCCGGATCGGACCGGGGCGCCCGCCAACGGCGTGCGCTTCATCCTGTACGAGGTGGATGCCCAGGAGCGGCCCCGGGCGGGGACGGAGATCGGATACGCCGACCTCCTGGACGAGGGGGCGGGAAGTGCCGCCGATGTGAAGCTCCGCTGGGTGGCGGTGGAGTCCGGAACCACCGTCCTGGACTACCGGACCAGCGTGGATGAGTCCAACGGAGATGGCCGGATCACCGTGGACGGCTTCGTGGTGGACGACAGCGCCCGCCTGGACTTCTCCGTGGATGTCAGGGGTCGCCGGTCCGGAGGGAAGGAGATCCTGGACATGGACTTCGATCTCCGGGTGGACAGCCGGGAGTTCCGGGTCACCGGTGAGGTGCGGGGAATGGAAGAGGGGGATGGGAAGGGGAGCGGAAGCGTGGTGGTGGCGGTGAAGCACCAGGCCCACTCCCTCCGGCTGGAGCTGGACGGCACCCCTGGAACGGTGAACGGGTCCATTGCGGTGGACGGCGATCTCTTTGCCACCATCACCGGCGATCCGGAGGACCCCGACGTGAAGGGTGCCTCGGGTGAACCGGTGACGGCGGAGGAGGCGATGGTGGTCCTGGCCGTGGTCCAGATCGTGGACGACGTCTTCACCCTGGTGGAGGATCTGGTGGAGCCGGTCCACAACCTCCTGGCGCTGGGTTGGATCCTGTAGCGGATGTGTTTCACCCTGTGGCCGACCCCCGGCCCACGGTCCATATTCGGGCGGACCCCCGGTGCCTGGTGCACCGGGGGTCCGTGTGTGCCCTCCACCCGTTCTTCTTCTCCGAGGTCCTTCCATGGTTTCCACGCTCTCATCGACCCGTCGTGTGATCCCTCTGCGCAGGCGTTCCGGCGTGTCCATTGCGTCGCTGGTGTCGGTGCTGGGAGGCCTTATCCTCCTCCCCGCCTCCGCCGTGGCGCAGGAGTCCACCACCCGGGGGCTCTCCCTGGGGGTGCAGGTACAGGGGATCTCCCTGGCCGTGGAGGACGGTGACCCCGCCGGTGGCGGGGGGCTGGGGCTCCGGGTGGGCTACGGACTGAACCGGATCGTCACCGCCTTCCTCCAGTTGGACGGCTCGCAGATCGACGTGGAGGAGGGGGAGAGCCTCCAGGGGGAGTGGGGAATGGCCCAGGCCGAGGTGGGGGCCCGATTCCACTTTGCCAATGCCCTCCGCCGGTGGGTCCCCTGGGTGGAGGTGGCCGCCGGCACCCGGGCGGTGCAGGTGGACAATGCCGAAGTGGACGGAAACCGGTTCGACCGGGTGAGCTTCAATGGGGGAGCGGTGACGCTGGGAGGGGGGCTCTCCGCCTACCTGTCCGAGACGGTGGCACTGGACGTCTCCCTGAAGTGGACCGGAGGGCGGTTCACCGAGGTGGATCTGGGGGAGGTGGCGGTGCGGCAGTTGGAGATCGAGGCCACCTCTTCCCGGTTCGGGCTGGGGGTGGTGTGGTGGCCCTGACGGAGCGGATCCCGGGTTAGGAGCCGTCCCGGAGGTTCCGGAGGATCTCCTGCTGCTCCGGTCGGAGGAGATTCTTGATCCGCACCAGGAGGGAGAGGTGGGCCCGCTTGATCCGCTGCTCCGTGCGGAGCACCGCATCCATCCGGTCCAGTGAGCGGTCGAGGTCCACCCTGGGGCCCGCCAGCGCCGCAGACAACTCCTCCACCTGCTCCAGCAGCTCCCACTGCAGATCCACCACCTGCCCCTGTAGATCCTGGATCAGGGCGCTGATCTCGTCCCGCTGCCGATCGGTGAGGTCGATGGCCCTCCTGTGCTGCATGATGAGCTCCGGTTCGAAGAGCATCTCGGCCAGGGGGTCGTCGCTGGAGGCCGGTGCCTGCCCTGCCAGGGGGGCTGCACCTGCCGGAATGCCCAGCAGGATCGCCACCAGGAGGGTGGTGCCGAGGTGGGCGCGATTCATGGGCGTCTCCGCAGGGGGGAGGTGGATGCAGGGCGATCGGCTCCCACGCGGGGCACCGACCGGAGGTACTGGGACCCTGGAACCGCCAGGAGCCGGTCCGTGGGGGAATGCAGGGCCACCCGGGCCGTCTGGGACCATTCGTTCACAACGCGGTCGAACTCCCGGTCCGCCCCCCCACTCCCGTGGACCAGCACCGCTGCCATTGCGGCAGCGGCCACCAGGGGGGGGAGCCAGCGCCTCCAGCGGATCCGGGTCACCGGGACGGAAGGGACCGGGGGGGAGGGGATCTCCCCCGGAGTCGCTGAGGAGGGGTCGGCGGCGGGGGAGACCGCTCCTGTGGCCACCTCGCCGGCGGCGATCCCGTTCC
>Ga0076930_101377_pt1 | contig 13368 bp, 14 predicted proteins | sample HotLakConsoUCCRE_FD_71149 | JGI IMG/M metagenome (GOLD analysis project Ga0076930, IMG submission 71149) | Hypersaline microbial mat communities from Hot Lake, Washington, USA - Hot Lake Consortium UCC-RE (version 3) (version 3) ...
CTCCATGATCGACGGACTCTACTCAAATCTGGAGGAAGTTCAGGGGCTCAGGTCAGATCGAGAGCCAGAGGCCGTCTTGCGCGCGCCCTTCCTCCCAGGACGAGTTTCCGACAGCAAGCAATCTTCAGCCGCTTCGCACTAAGCAGGGCAGGGGAGGGGGCTTCTTCCCCCTACAGCCCGCTAGCCTTGGTGAGATTGACCCGGAACCTGTCGCGGCGGCGCTGATATTTCCTTGTCATCTCGGCACTGGCGTGGCCAAGCTGCTTTTGGACAAAGCGCTCATCGACTTCCGCGGAGGAGGCAAGACCGGCGCGCAGCGAATGCCCGGCAAACAGCTTTTGGCGTTCGCCTTCCGGTAGATCGCCGCGCACGCCGGCGGCCATGGCTGAGCGCTTGACCAGGCGGGCTACCTCCTGATCGCCGAGGCGCTCGGGGCCAATCTTCTTCCCCTGCCCAGTTACCCGGCGGAACAGCGGACCGTGGGATATTCGGCCAAGCTTCAGCCACGTCTCAATTGCCACGATGGGGCAGGTGGCGTCGGCTGAACCGCGGCCGATCTCGACCTCGCGCCAGCCGGTCTTGCCGCGTAAGGTCACCAACATGCCCTTGTCCAGAATCTCGACCCAGCCGCGGCCGTCGTCGGTTTGGTCACGGCCGCAATCGAGACCGACGATCTCGGAGCGACGCAGGCCACCAGCAAAGCCTAAAAGCAGCATGGCGCGGTCACGCAGGCCGCGAAGCGTGCCGCGGTCGAGCGTTTCCAGCATGGCGATCAGATCCTCCGGCAGGATCGCCTCCTTCTGTCGCGGTGGGGCAGCGTGCCTGTTGCGGATGCCGGCCATCACGGTGGCGATATGACGGTCCTTTCGATCCAGCGGCTGACCGCGTTGGGCATAATTCCAGGAGAGAGAAGAGAGCCTTCGCTCGATCGTCGACACCGAGTTCGGCTTCTTGTCTCCAGTCGCCGTGCCAGACGCGCAGGCGGTGACGTAGAGGCCGACGGTCTGCGGGTCCGGTGGAAGAATCTCGAGGCCCTGACGGCGGCACCAGCTGGCAAAATGGCGCCAGTCGGCCGCATAGGCGCGGCGGGTGTTGGGCGAACTCGCGGCCTCGACATAATCGCGTGCCCGGCCGGCGAGCACGTCGAGATGTGCCGGCAAGCGGGGATTGGCTATGACCGGGGGAGGGGAGGGGGCATCGGTTGAATGCTCCTCCGGTGTCCTGCCCATGTCCATGACGACATCGACGATGTCCGGCAGGTCATCAGCGACGGGGGTGTCGGGCTGGGCAAGCTGACGCGGGCTGGGTTGATCGACACCTGGCGCGCTTTCCTGTGATCGAGCTGCGTGGTGGGGAGCCCGCTTTTGGGGGTTCTGATCGACGTGAGGGGCCATTTTTGAGGCGTCTCACATTATGACTGATAATGCAACATTATCAGTCATTATACGCCAGCGACAGGCGCGGCGGTTTGTTGCCTTTTCGATTGCCAGAAGCGCCGTGATGATTCATCGTGGCGACGATGATTCCCCGCTCAAAGCCATTCCCAAACCGCACCGCCAGGCTCTCCGATAGCGCGGCAGACGGACCACAATTTTCAGAGCCGGCGGCGGTGCCGGGCTGGCTGCGCCGCGCCGTTTCCGATGCCCAAACGCTTGCGGCACAGGGTTTTGGGCCAAATGCGCTTGAGGACATCACTGTCACGGCGGGTGCCGCCATCGGCGCGCTCGATCATGTCGTGCGCCGCCAGGAACGATGGGCCGGAGCCTGGCGGCAGCGCCTGGCGCTTGGCGCCGCCGTGGTGGCGGCAAGACAGGCTGGCCGTGTCGAAGATGAAGCCGCCTTGCGCGATGCCTTGCTGCTCACGCGGCCGGGCGACGAAGTCGGGCCTGCCGGATCATTGCTGCTGGCCTGGCGCCGGCTGGCCGCGCGCCCGGCAGCGGATCTTCTGACCGAAAGCAGTCTCGCCGTGGTGCTGGAAGAGTTTTGTCATGCCCGCGACAACGCGGTGATCGACGACCTGGCGAATGAATTGCAAAAGCTGGGCGCCCACGCCGGAACGGTCGGCATGCTGACCGGCGCATTGGCGATCGCCGATCGCCACGGTTTGGGGCGCAGTTTTGGGTCCTGGCTCGCCGATGTCTTGCTGGCACAAAGGCTGGGCTGGACGCATGCCGTCCCGCTGCTGGGTACACAGGCGGCATCGGGCAAAAAAACGGGCAGCCGTCGCCCGGATATCCGTATTGCTGCGACCAGCCTTGAGCCGGAACCCGAGCGCGCCAAAACCCTGCTGGCCGCGCAGGCACGCGCCGCGCTCAACGCGCTCGACCTCTTCGCCGAGCTCGAGCGCCGTGCCGACCGGCTGATCGCCGTTGCGCCAAAACTGCGCGCCCGGGCATCGGACCTCGTCGTCGACAGGCTTTTGGCCGACGACGCGATCGTCGCCTCGCAAAAGTTTTCTGGCATGAGCGACCGCGGCCTGCGCCGCCTCTTCGATCGGCTGGTCGAGCTCGGCGCGGTGCGCGAGCTGTCCGGCCGCCCGACCTTCCGCATGTATGGGCTGTGACGACCATGGCGGAGGCAGCGCGCAGGCGAGGGGGGAGCTGGCCCGAGGACCATCAATCAGCTGACCAGCTGTTTGATCGGGAGTTGGATCACCTCCCGCCGGAAGCGCGCTGGCGTGAATGGATGAACCGCGTCGAGGCGACCATCTTTGCCGCCAGCGAGCCCGTTGACCGCGAGACACTCGCGCGGGTGGTCGGCAGGAGCTGCAGCATCGACCTGTTGATCGATGACATCCGCGAGGAACTGCGTGGGCGGCCCTATGATCTGGTGCCGGTCGCCGGCGGGTGGAAGCATTTGACGCGGCCGGCCTATGCCGACGCCATTCGAACGGCCGTCGGCACCAGCGAACGAGCCATCGACCTTACGCAGGCAGAGGTTCTGGTGCTGATGTGTGTTGGGTATTTCCAGCCCATCACGCGTGCCGAACTGTCGTCCTTCTTCGGCAAGGAGATCAGCCGCGACCTGATCGGGCATCTGCGCGGTGCCGGCCTCATCGCGTCGGGCCCACGCAGCCCTACACCTGGCGCGCCCTATACCTACGTCACGACGAAGGAGTTCCTGCTCGAGTTCGGGTTCGACACGCTGCGCGATCTGCCGGATTTTGAGGCGCTCGAGGATGCCGGTCTGCTGTCGAAAGAGAAGCTGCTGGCGGGAGAAATCCCGGGTGGACTGGCCCGAGGGGAGGGCGACGATGAGGAGGTCCAGGACCATGTTCCGTAAGCGGGCCAGCGGCAGCAACGCGCCCACTTTCTGACATTCCCGTAATGCCCGAGAGTTCCCAGAAGCTGCCGTAGCCGTATCCGCCTCGCCAAACCGATGGTTCTGTCGCAAACCCACACGAGAGACGTGATCGACGTGGATTCGGACCGTTCAGGCGGCGAGGATTTCGAACTGTTCGGCGATCGAAGGGCTGGGATTGTAGGCATACCTCGCCTGTCGCTTCCGCATCATGTGGATTATCTCGATGCCGGACAGGATGATGGCGGCGTTCGCCTGCGTCTTGAAGCCGAGCATTGACCGGATGCGGCGCTTGATGCGCCGGTGATCCTGCTCGATCCGGTTGTTGAGGTACTGGCTCCGGCGGATGCGGATCGGTTTCGCGGAACGCCGCGAGCGATCTCGCAGCCGGCTTTCACCGTCGCAGTCGATGATTGCCTCGCGATTGGTCTGGCTACCGTCGATGACGATGCGCTGGGGACGGCCATGGCGCTGAAACGCCTTGCGCAGGAAGCGTTTGGCAGCCACCAGGTCGCGGTGTTCGCTGAAGAAGAACTCCACCGTGTCACCGACGCTGTCGATGGCCCGGTAGAGGTACATCCATTGACCGCGCACTTTGATGTAGGTCTCGTCGACATGCCATTTGCAGGTAACGCTCCGCTTACGCCGGTTGAAGCGCTCCAGCAGTTGCGGCGCGAAGCGGACGACCCAGCGATGCACGGTGGAGTGATCGACGCTCACGCCGCGTTCAGCCATCATCTCTTCCAGATCGCGCAGGCTGAGATTGTAGGCAAGGTACCAGCGTACGCAAAGCAGGATCACTGACTGGTCGAAATGACGGCCCTTGAACATGACGAACTCCTCGAACCCAAGGAGCCTTCATGCCCTCGCCGTCATTACCGAAGAGTTTGCGACAGAACCAGCTGGCGGGCATTGATCGCCACTCGGGTGGATTTTCGCCGCGGCCGCTACAAACCCTCCGGTACTTCAACTCATCATGGGCCTCCCCCGCTCCCTGAGCGAGCCTCAGATGGTCGATTTGCACATGCGATGGATCGACTGTGGGGCTGCGGAAAAGGTCACCCTCGAGCAACGCACTTCATTCAGCCCTTCTTGACCAGATCCGCCCCTTTCTCCCCGATCATCAAGACAGCGGCGTTGGTGTTGCCCGAGACGACCGTCGGCATGACCGATGCGTCGATGACACGCAGCTTGCCGATGCCGTGAACCCTCAGCTCTGGGTCGACGACGGCCATCGGATCTGTCCCGATCGTCGCGGTACCGGAATAGTGAAACGCCGTGTCTGCGGTCTCACGGATGAATTCGAGCAGACCCTCATCGGTATCGCCGCGCGGACCGGGCGCAACCTCACGCACGTCGAACGGTTTTAGAGGCGATGATTGAGCCACCCTCGTGGCGAACTTCATGCCTTCCATGACCAGTTGGACGTCGCGCTCCGCAGTCAGGTGATTGAATGTGACGGCCGCTGGATCTCTGATATCGGCAGATTTGATCCGAACGTGACCTCTGCTATCGGGACGGTTAGGATAGAAGCCGAAGCGGAAACCGGAACCCTTCGCCAAATCCCAACCCTTGTCGCCTGGGCGGAAAGGGAGGAAGTGAAAGTGAATGTCGGGTGCCTGGGAACCTGGAAGCAGTTTGACATATCCGCCGGCCAACGACGCACCCAGCGTCAACGGTCCGCGCCGGCCACCGAGGTAGTACTGCAATCCGGCTTTCACCATCCCCGGGATCGAATTGACCTGACGGTTGAAGGTGTATGGGCTGTTGGTCGTATAGACCCTTCCGACCTGAATGTGATCCATCAGGTTCTCGCCAACACCCGGTAAGTCGTGGACCACCGCAATGCCGTGCTGCTTCAGCAACGCTTTCGGGCCGATGCCGGAGACCTGCAGCAATTGTGGGGTTTGCAGTGCGCCAGCACTCAAGATCACCTCGCGGCCGGCACGGACCGTGTGGACGTGACCGTGTTTCTCATAGGTCACGCCTGAGGCAGCCTTGCCCTCGAGATTCACGCGGGTAACAAATGCATCGGTTTCGATGTGCAGATTGGGCCGGCGACGATTGGGTTTCAGATAGGCTTCGGATGTGGATGATCGACGACCATTCCAGGACGTGAGCTGCCAGTAGCCGGCGCCTTCGGAATTCGCGGCAGCGAAATCGTTCACGCGCGGCACACCCTGTTCCCGAATGGCATCGATGACGGCATCGGCAAACGGGTTTTGCCAACGGGCATCCTCGATCCCCAATGGTGTCGCTTGGCACATAAACGCAATAATGCGTCGGTTTGGGTCGATGTGGGCAGTTAATTTGAGATTTCCTACGATCCGATTCTCAAATTAAGTGCATCTGTAAAGAGGCCCGCGGCTTGGGTGCGTGGGCGATCATGTTCTCGGCAGCGAGAGTGAATCGGGTCCTGTTCTCACCCATCATTTGACCGCGCAGCATTCGGAGCATTTCCGGTCCGGCAAGCTCGACGATGGCTACTCCTGCCAGCAGTGCCGGCCGCAGGTGAAGCGGCAGGATTGGTCTTGCAGGCGAGGGCAGATTCTTCTCTTGTCGGGCGACGACATCGTCGAAATCGGGAACGATTGCGCCGAGCACCCGGAAGCGCCAGAGGTCGTGCTCGCGAGGGAAGGGTCTCGGCACACGTCGCATCAGGAGGAGCCGGGCAATCTCGGCCGGCGATGTCCAGGTTCCGGTACCGCGCTCGGCTTCATCGTCGAGGAGCTTCTCGCCACGAAGAGCAGCACCGCGATATTGCTTGAAAGGGGACGGGCGTTTGTGCCCGCTATCGTCCCGAAGCAGGTGTCCGCACACAGCACAGGTGAAGCGCCAACCCAGCAGCTGGCTTCTCAGGATCGGTCTTGGCGTCATGTGATCTGAGCTGCAGATGAAGCAGCTCTGCGTTGGTCTGGAAGCAATGAACCGATGCAATGATTGCGCGACATTGGTGAAGGTCATTCGCCGCACAAGGGCCGGCTCGGTGGCGAACATCCTGGCAATGCGGATTCCCTGAGCATCTGTGAGATGAAGATCGGCTTCCCGCAATGAGGGGGCGTCCGACAAGCAATGTTGGAGCATGACGAGCGGCGGTACCGCGTAGAAGCAGGCATGGCGACTGATCCAAGATGACAGGAGCTCATCAGATTGCGGAGGCAATATCACCGGCAACCGCCGCGGAATTGTGCCCTTGTTCATGCGAACGCCGCCTCGGCATCGAATTCCGGCTCCCACATGTCAACCATCTCATCGGAGATGTGCTCGCGGCCGCTTTCGATTGCGTCCACCGCCAGGCTGTTGACCATATGGAAGATGTTGGCGGTGATACCCTCGGTGATCTGCAGGATCCGACGCAGCGATTTCGGCGTGAGCACCGAGGGCCGGCGCAGCGGCGTGTTGCGCAGGATCGATGCCACCAGTGTCTCGAACTGCTCGTTGGCGGCCCATCTGCCCAAGGTCAACTGCTCGAACCGGCGCGCAAGCTGAACGTCCCCGCCAATCGCTTCTCGGGCCTCGTTGACACCGAAACAGACCAGCGAGATCTGGAGACGGTTGCTGAGGAAACGCAGCGTGTTCAGGACAATGCGCTGCTCACGATAGGTCCCGGCGAGGATGTTGTGCACTTCGTCGATAACCAGCACCTGTACGCCGATGGCTTCCATGATGCGCAACGCAGCCTGCTCCATCTGGGCGATGTCGGCGCGCGGCCGCTGCGGCGCGCCGAGAAGGGTGAGCAGTTCGGCATAGAAGCGCCGCTCGCCAGGCCGGCTGGTCATTTCCATCGCGAGCACCGGTGTCTTCAGCGAGCCCGTCACCGAATTGAAGCTCGGTGGGTGCTCGTCGCGGAACCGCTTCATGATCATCGTCTTGCCCATGCCGCTGTCGCCGTAGATCGCGACCGAAGGCATGCGCGTGCCGCGTGGATGCTCGAGGAGTCGGCTCAGCCGATTGAGGGCCTGCTTGGCGCGCGGGTAGAGCACCCAGCGACGCGATCGTATCGCGCGAATGCGTCGCTCGTCCGTTTCGGACAGCAGAGCAGCGGCGTTTGTGGTCAGGTGAGAGACATCATCTTCCATATTCACTCCAGCTCAATCCGTATCCTCGACAAAGGGTATGGGTTTGCTGGAATCAACGCCGCGAAGCGATCCCCATGCGCGGTCATCCACCTTGGATTTTGATAAGGGTGCCTTGCTGCTTCGCATCGCTGCCGTCTTTCTGGTTGCTACCTCGACAAGCTCACGCTGGGCGATCGCGGTCCGGACGATCGCGCGGGTGTCGACCTCACGACGACCTTTCGCAAGCAGGGAGCGTCGGGCGGTCACCGCCTCGTGCAGGGTGATCGACGGCAATGTCACGTCGGCATAGCGAGCTTCCACGAAGTTTCCCGATGGCCGTCGTACGAAGATGCGCGCCATGTCGCGGGGGTCGTATTTGACAAGCAGTCGCCGGTCCGAGCGCCCGACGTCGGCGCTGAGCGCCGCCGACCAATAGCGCAGGCCGAACAGATGAATGCCGGTCGGCCGTAACGTTCGCTCCTGCTCGGGCAGGAAAGTCAGCCAGAAGCGCAAACGATCCTGGGGCAGACGCAGCGGGATCTCTCCCTCATGCTCCCGCCAGATCGCGATCGGCGGCCGACCCAGGCTGCTATGGATCGACTGGTGATAGGAGCCGACAATGTCGAGTGCGATGTAACGCTCGAGCTCGCGCAGTGTCAGTGCCGCGTGTCGCTTCGAATTGTAGTCACCGAGCTCCTGCTCGTTGCTGAACGTCGTTCCCGGCAGCAGGTGCAGCCTTCCCATCTGCGTGCCGATCAGACGCTCGATATGGCCGCCGAAGCGGGGCTGGCCGGGTGGTCGCCATTCGATCGCGATGCCGGCGTCTTGGCACCCTCTCTTGAACGCCCGGCTGCGGAAATCGGGACCATTGTCGACGTGCACCATGTCCGGCAGACCGGCAACGGGCCACGGCTCGGTGATCTCACGCTCCCGCAGCCATGCCGATTTGTCGAAGACGGAATGCAACAGACACAGGCTGGTCGACAGTCTGGATGGTGCATCCATCGTGAGATAGAAGCCGGCCACCATCCGGCTGCAGACGTCCATCGCCAAGGTCAGCCACGGTCGGCCGATCGGCTTCCGGGTTTCCTCGTCGACGACAAAGATATCGGCCTTGGTATGGTCGATCTGAACCACGTCCAGGGGGCGAGCGACCTCAAATGACCCTGGAACCGGCGTCGTTGCCTTAACGATCTTCTGTTCTCCGCGCCGCTTGGCGCGCTTCTCGAGGTCGATATCCCTGACGCGGGCCAAAATCGTGCGGCGATGGGGTGGTTTGAAACCTGCCGAGATGCAGTTTGTGTGCACGTCCCGAACCAGCTGCGAAACTGTCGGGCGGTTCCGGTTCAGGTAGTGCACCTTGATCGTCGCCCGGATGATGTCTTCCCGTTCCCCATCCAGGGTGCGATGCCCCTCAGGCCTTCCTCGCTTGCGATCCACCAAGGACAGTACCGTTCCGCCGCTGCGAAACAGCTTTATCAAGCGGTAGGCTGTCGCCTGGCTAAGGCCAAGTTCGGCTGCGAGTTCCGCGACGGCTCCGGCAGCGGTGCGGTGGGTATGACGTCTCAGGAAGCCGCGGATCGCATCGGCACGTCGGCACGCTTCCTCCCAAAGTGGCTCGTCGATCTCGTCTGGAAATAGGTCGCTCATTAAGGCTCACGAAGTGAAAAACACCGAGAACCTGATTCTCACATTAAGTGCACAAATCCAAGCCGGATTATCAATTTAACTGCCCATTATCAAATTAAGTGCCATCCCAAGCGCCTGAAATCATTGACCCGGGGTTCGCAGAATTTAATGGCAAGCAACAGCAGCTTCATCGCCGCCTCGTCACTTGGGAAGTGACCGCGGGTGCGCACGGCTCGCCGCAGCTTCGAGTTCAGCGCCTCGATGGCGTTCGTCGTATAGATGATCCGGCGCACGCTTTCAGGGAAGGCGAAGAAGGGAATGACGTGCTCCCAATTGCGCCGCCAACTCAGCGCGATGGCCGGATAGCGCTGGCCCCAGTAGCCGGCTTCGAACTCCTCCAGCGCCTTCATGCCCGTCTCTGCGTCCTGGGCCCGGTAGATGGCCTTGAGCGCAGGCATCACCGTCTTGCGGTCCTTCCACGACACGAACTCCAGCGAGTGGCGGATCAGGTGAACGATGCAGGTCTGGACAGTCGTCTGCGGGAAGACGGCATTGATCGCCTCGGGGAAGCCCTTCAGGCCGTCCACCACGGCAATCAGGATATCGCCGACGCCGCGGTTCTTCATCTCGTTCATGACGCGCAGCCAGAACTTGGCGCCCTCTGTCTGCTCGATCCAAATGCCGAGGATTTCCTTGGTGCCGTCGGGCAGGATGCCGAGCGCAATGTAGACGGCCTTGTTGCGGACGAAGCCCTCGTCCCTGATCTTGACCCGGATGGCATCGAAGAAGACCAGCGGATAGAGCGTGTCAAGCGGCCTGTTCTGCCACTCAGCCACTTCCTCCAGGACGGCGTCGGTGACGGCCGAGATCAGATCGGGCGACACGTCGATGCCGTAGAGCTCCTCCAAATGGCCACGGATCTCGCGCACCGTCATGCCGCGCGCATACATGGAGATGATCTTCTCGTCGAAATCGGGAAAGCGGCGCTGATATTTGGCGATCAGCTTCGGGTCGAAGGTGCCAGCCCGGTCGCGCGGGATCGAAAGCGTCATCTTCGAGGTGCCGGTCAGGACCGACTTTCGCGACACACCGTTGCGCCTGTTGGCAGGCCCGCCAGCCTCGCGCTCCTCATCCAGATGTTCGTCTAGCTCGGCGTTCAGAATGCGCTCCGAAAGCGCCTTCTTCAGATCGTCGACGAGACCGCCCCTGGCGAAAACCTCGTTCGGATCGCGGCCTGCAAGCAGCTGATCCAGCAGTTCCTTCTCAATGGCCATGTGATGATTCTCCTTTCCATCATCATGGCCTCACGCACAAAATTCCTGACAGTCCCTGGATTGATCGACGCTCACGCCGCGTTCAGCCATCATTTCTTCCAGATCGCGCAGGCTGAGATTGTAGGCAAGGTACCAGCGTACGCAAAGCAGGATCACCGACTGGTCGAAATGACGGCCCTTGAACATGACGAACTCCCCCGAGATCAAGGAGCCTTCATGCCCTCGCCGTCATTACCGAAGAGTTTGCGACAGAACCTCTGGAATCACCTTTTCCCCAACGAGATGCTCGCCTCGAAAGAAGTATTCCATGCCCATTTTGACCTGATCTTCGGGTCTGCTTCTTTGGATAGAACGCGGTAATCAAGGTAGCTGAGCGCAGCTTCAGCGCGGCGCTGTTTGGGGACCGTCAGTAGCTAGGCCGTGTGGACGAATTTGATCAAGCATAGTCCTGCTGCGAAGCTGACGATGGATCGATAGTTGCGGGCCGTCTTCTCGCACCGAAGGGCGACCCGCTTGAAGCGTTTGACTACGCCGATTCCCTGTTCGATGCGGGCGCGAGCCTTGTAGAGGAGCTTTGCGAAGAACGCGGGCTTCTCCTTCTCGTTGGTCTTGTAGGGAATGACCGGGGCGATGCCTCTGGCTCGTGCGGCGGCCCGGTTCGCCTTGCTGGCATACCCCTTGTCGCCGATGGCGGCACGGGGCGCGATGTCCGGTCCGATGTCGAGGAGGATGGAGAAGTGCGGCGCGTCGGCTTTCTCGCCGCCGGTCAGGTCGAACCCGATCATGGCTCCCGATGCATCTGATTTGGCATGGATTTTCGTCGTGAACCCGCCGCGCGAGCGGCCGAGCGCCTGATCGTTCTGCCCCCTTTTGCGCCGGCCGCCGAGACATGGGCGCGCACGACGGTGGAATCGAACATCTGGATCAGATGCGCCGACGTGCTCATCGAAGCCAGCGTGTCGAAGAAGGCCTCGAACACGCCCGCCTTGCTCAGCCGGTCGAAGCGCTTCCACACGGAATTCCAGGGGCCGAAGCGCTCCGGAAGCGCACGCCAGCGCACGTTCTCCACCGTGAAGAAGTGCATCGCTTCCAGGAACAGACGATCGTTCGCCGCCTTGCGTCCGCGCCGGGGAAGACAGGCCCGAAAGACCTCCAGCGTGTGCGCCCAGTCCTCTTCGTTCATACGTGTCGACATGATCTCTAGCCTCCGACTCAGTCGGAAACCTATGAATCACAATCGATTCCACCGAGGAATCCTCAACGTTCAACTCGCGTGATTTCGTCCACACGGCCTAGGGCAGCGCTGTTCATAGTGCCGGCCCATTACGGCATCTAGGCAAGTCCCCGAAATGCCGCCGCCACGCGCGGCGGAACGCGGCGGTTGAATTATAGCCCGTGCGACGCGCGATGTCCTTGATCGTGGCCCCTTCAGCTAGTGCGATGCGCGCGAGACCCATTCGCCAGCGCGTCACATAGGCAAGTGGACTGGTCCCGATGAGCTGAGCGAAGCCTGCCATGAATCGTGATCGGGACATGCCAGCCTCGGTCGCCAGCTCCTGGGTCGTCCATGGCTTTGCGGGGTTGTCATGGATTGCGACGAGGGCGCGATGCAGGCGGGGATGCGAGAGACCGGCCAGCAGGCCTGGCTCCGGCGAGGCAGTGCCAATCGCGCGGCGCAGCACCAGCACCAGCATCGCCTCGAAAAGCCGTGCAATGGCTTGAGGCGACCCGCACCGCGCGGCCTGAGCCTCGGTGGTCAACACGTCGGACAGCGCGCCGAGACCGGGGCAGCCATCACGCGCGATCTCCAGCCGATCGGGAGTGCCGTGAAGCACCTGTGCCAGAGGAAGGGCGCAGTCGAGGCGGGCGGCAAGCAAAGCGTCGGGCTCAGGTGCCGCCCGGGGTCGAAGATGAAGAACCAGTGCAACCGGCGTCATTACTAGTGCTGCCTGCGGATCGTCCACCGCGCATGTCGCGGCGACCGGCCTCAGCGCAGCGATCAACGCTGACAGCCTGTCACGCCGCAGAATGGGACTCTCGGCCACTAGATTGGGCAAATCGACATTCATGAATCCCATAATGTTCCGATAGCCCGCCTTTCGCAATGGAGAAAACAATGCTCATTCCCCGCCAGACCGTTCCGGTGCTTAGCGTTTCCACGCTCGATCACGGTGCCTTCGATCTCTCAACAGCTACGCCCGCGCGTGGAACAATCGTGTGCTTCTATCGCGGCCTTCACTGCCCGATCTGTGCCAATTACCTGACGGATCTGGAAAAGCAGTCCGCAGCTTTCGCCGAGCGCGGCTATGAAACCATCGCCATCAGCACCGATGGGCTGGAGCGCGCTCGTGCCATGGTCGACAAGGTGGGGGCCAAAACTTTGCGCTTCGGCTATGACCTTGCGTTGTCGGTCGCACGAGAGTGGGGCCTCTACATCTCGACCTCGCGTGGAAAGACGTCCATCGGTATCGAGGAACCCGCACTGTTCTCCGAGCCGGGCCTGTTCGTCGTCAACCCAGACCGCAGTCTCTACTACCTGTCGGTTCAGTCGATGCCCTTCGTGCGGCCAAGCTTCCGCGAGCTGCTCGGCGCGATCGATTTTGCCATTGAGAAGAACTATCCCGCGCGCGGGGAATACACCGGCGCAGTTTGAGCAAAATCGCATACCTTGCCTGTCGTTTGCGCATCATGTGGATCAGCTCGATGCCGGACAGGATAATGGCGGCGCTCTTCGGCGACTTGAAGCCGAGCATTGATCGGATGCGGCGTTTGATGCGCCGGTGGTCCTGCTCGATCCGATTGTTGAGGTATTGGCTCCGGCGGATGCGGATCGGTTTCGAGGAACGCCGTGAGCGATCCCGCAGCCGGCTTTCACCGTCGCAGGCAATGATGGCCTCGCGATTGGTCTGGCTGCCGTCGATGACGATCCGCTCGGGGCGGCCATGGCGCTGAAACGCTCTGCGGAGGAAGCGTTTGGCAGCCACCAGGTCACGGCGTTCGCTGAAGAAGAACTCCACCGTGTCACCGACGCTGTCGATGGCCCGGTAGAGATACATCCATTGACCGCGGACCTTGATATAGGTCTCGTCCAGGTGCCACTTGCCGGA
>Ga0076930_101379_pt1 | contig 13350 bp, 7 predicted proteins | sample HotLakConsoUCCRE_FD_71149 | JGI IMG/M metagenome (GOLD analysis project Ga0076930, IMG submission 71149) | Hypersaline microbial mat communities from Hot Lake, Washington, USA - Hot Lake Consortium UCC-RE (version 3) (version 3) ...
CATCCATGATGGGCATGGAGATGTCGGTGAGGACCAGATCCACTTCATGCCCCTGCCGGGCGAAGATCACCACCGCCTCCGCACCATCCGATGCGGTGACCACCCGGTACCCGAAGGCCTCCAGCGTATGCCGGGTGATGGTGAGGACGGCGGCCTCGTCATCCACCACCAGGATCAACTCGCCCTTCCCCGGGGGCAGCCCCGCCACCGGTTCCTCTGCAGGAGAATCGCTCCCCTCCCCCTCCCCGGCGGGGAGGTAGACCCGGAAGGTGGTCCCCTTTCCCGGCTCCGAGTAGACGTTCACGAAGCCCCCGTGACTCCGGACGATGGCCTCCACCGTGGAGAGCCCGAGACCGGTACCGCTCCCCACCTCCTTGGTGGTGAAGAAGGGCTCGAACACCCTCTCCAGGGTGGCGGGGGCCATCCCCTCTCCGGTGTCCGCCACCGTGATGCGCACGTAGGGGCCGGGATGGCTCCGGCTGCTCATGGCGGCGTACTGCTCATCCAGCCGGACGTTGGCCGCCTCCACCGTCAGCCCTCCCCCCCCGGGCATGGCGTCCCGGGCGTTCACGAAGAGGTTCATCAGGACCTGGTGGACCTGGGTGGGGTCCCCGTTGAGGGACCAGAGCCCGGGAGGGATCCTGGCCCGGAAGGTGATGTTCCTGGGAAAGGTGTCCCGGACCACCCGGCCCAGGTCGTCCACGATCCGGGAGAGATCCACCCCCACCCGGACGCCGTCGACCCCCCGGGCGAAGGCCAGCACCTGTCGGACCATGTCGGCGCCCCGGCGGGCGCTCCCCTCGATGGTGGAGAGGATCTCCACACTCTCCTGATCCTTCCAGATGGTCCGGAGGAGCCCCATCGACATGAGGATGGGGGAGAGGACGTTGTTCAGGTCATGGGCGATCCCGCCGGCCAGCGTCCCGATGCTCTCCAGGCGCTGGGCCCTGAAGAACTGGGCCTGGAGCTTCTTCCGCTCGGTGACGTCGGTGTGGATGGCCAGGATGCGCCGGGGGGCCCCGTCGGAGTCCCGCATCAGCGACCAACTGGCCTCCACCACGATGGGGGTGCCATCCCGACGCACCTGCTCCAGCTCCCCCTGCCATTCGCCGTCCCGCACCACCTGCCCGGTGGCTTCCAGAAACGGGGAGCGCTGGTTGTAGAGGAGATCCTTGACCGAGCGCCCCAGTGCCTCCTCCCGGGACCACCCGTAGATGGCCTCGGCACCGGCATTCCAGTACTCCACCGTGTGGTCCAGGCGCCGGACCAGGATGGCATCCCGGGCCCGGTCCAGCAGTTCCGCCTGTTCCCGGATCCGGCGCTGCGCCTCCATCTCGTGGGTCTCGTCCGACATCCCACCCACCATCCGGATGGCCTTCCCCTCCCCATTCCGGATGACGAAGGCCCGGTCCACCACCCAGGCATACGCCCCGTCCCCCCTGAGAAAGCGGTACTCCCCCTGCCAATCGTCTCCCGTTCCGGAAATCACCTCCTCCATCTGACGAAGCGCATCCTCCCGGTCCTCGGGGTGGATGCGGTCGGCCCAGGACTCCGCCTCGCTCATCGGCACGCCGAAGATCCTCTCCAGCCCCTCGCTCCACCAGATCTCGTCGGTCCGAAGATCCCAGTCCCAGATGGCGTCCGCCGTGGCCCGGGCCACCACCCGGAAGCGCTCCTCACTCTCCCGGATCCGGGCCTCTCCATCCCGGATGTCGTGGATGTCGGTGCTTGATCCGTACCACTTCACGATCCGGTCGGCGTCGTCCCGAACCGGGACCGCCCGGGTGAGATGCCACCGATAGACGCCGTCGTGCCGGCGGATCCGGAACTCCACCCCGTAGGCCTCCCCCTTCTCCACCGCCTCGGCCCAGACCGCCGTGGTGCGCTCCCGGTCGTCCGGGTGGACCACCTCCATCCAGGCCTCACCCACCAACCCCTCCGGGTCCCGCCCGGTGAAGTCCATGATGGCCCGGGTCTGATAATCCACGGCCCCGGTGGCATCCGCCGTCCAGACGATGAAGGGCATGGACTCCGCCAGCTCCCGGAACCGCCGTTCGCTCTCCCGGAGACGCTGCATGGCTCCCCGGCTGGCGGTGATGTCCTCCGCCACCGCAATGGTCTGCTGAACACCCCCGTCGGGCCCCCGCAGGGCCGAGACACTCACCCGCACCCAGGCGATTCCGCCGTCCTTCCGGATGTATCGCTTCTCCATGACGAACCCGTCCCGCTTCCCCTCCAGCATCTCGGCGTAGAGGGCTTCGTTCTCCGGAAGGTCCTCCGGGTGGGTCAGCTGTCGGAAGTCCCGCCCCGGCATCTCCTCCGGGGTGAACCCCAGGATCCGGGCGAAGGCGGGGTTCACATACTGCTCCCCCCGGTCCTTCCAGGTGATCCAGATCCCGGCGGCGGCTCCCTCGAAGGCCCGCCGGAGCCGATCCCCCTCCTCCCGGGCCCGGGCCTCGGCCTCCTTCCGGGCTGTGATGTCCTGGAGGAAGACCGCCAGCCCCTCCTCCCAGGGGTAGGCCCGGATCTCCAGCCAGAGCATCCGGGAGGAAACGAATTCTTCGAAACGGACGGTGATCCCCTCCTCCCGGGCCCTCCGGAACCCCTCCTCGAAGTGGGAGCCCCGGGATTCCGGGAAGGCCGTCCACACCGACTGCCCGATGAGCTCCTCCCGGGAACGCTCCACCAGCCGGGAGGCTTCGGCATTCACGAAGGTGAATCGCCACTCCAGGTCCAGGATGAGGAAGCCGTCGGTCATGCTCTCCAGGACCCGACCCAGGCGATTCGCCAGGGAGCGGACCTCTGCCTCCGCCTGCACCCGTGCCGTGGTCTCCTGGGCGATCACCAGGACCCCTTCGATGGTCCCGTCCCCACCCCGCACCGGGCTGTAGCTGTAGGTCCACCAGGCCCGCTCCATCCTGCCGCCGCGGTGGATGGGCACCTCCTGGTCCTCGAACCAGGTCCCCCCTCCTCCGGACCGGACCTGATCCAACTGCGGACGGATCACCCCCCAGGCGTCCGGCCACGACGACGCAGCGGTGGCCCCCAGCGCCGCCGGATGTCGCTCCCCCATGATCCCCAGGTACGCGTCGTTGTAGATCTGCACATGCTCCGCCCCCCACATGAGGAGAATGGGGTGGCGGGATGTGAGGGCCGTGGCGACGGCGGTGCGGAGAGCCGGGGACCACTCCTCCACAGGCCCCAGGGCGGTGCCGCTCCAGTCCAGGCGTCGACAGCGCTCCGCCATCTCCCCCTGGCCGGGAAAGACATCCTTCGGGGATGGGGGCATGGGGGGGGACCGGATCGGGAGCGGAGGGAAAGCGAAGAGAGGAACTATGGGAGGATAAGTACCAACATGGCAACAAACATGACAGGACTGAAGTGGATGGGCCGTCTTGACGACCCTTCCTCCATCTCATATTGATATCAGGTTCTCATTATCGTCACGGGTCTCTCCGACCCCCTGTCCCACCTTCGTCCGAGGTCGGTTCCCCATGCACCGCCCCCTGCTCCCCCGCTCCTTCCGCAGCGCCTCTGCCGCCCTGTTCGCCGTCCTCGCCCTGGCCGCCTGTGACGACAGCGTCCTGGGCCCGGTGGACGATAGAGAGGATGCCATCCCTGCCATCGAGTTGCAGCGTCTCATCGTGGCCGACGCCTCCGCCCCCACTGCCCGGGTCCTGGCACTCCACGACAGCGAGGTCCTCCAGACCATCGCCCTGAGCGCCCCGGCCAGCCTGGTCTACCGGAGCCACACGGGGCGCTTCGGGGTCGTGCAGCAGCGCACCGCGGACCGGGTGCAGTTCGTGGACAGCGGCATCGAGGCCCATGGCGACCATTTCCACCGGGACTCGCCGTCCCTCCTCTCCTTTGAACTGTCCGACGGCCTTCCCACCCACCACAGCGTGAACGGGGACTGGATCTCCGTCTTCTTCGACGGAAACGGCCGGGCGGTCTGGATGCGGGAATCCGACAAGCTGGCGGGGAGCCCCAGGGTGGCCTTCGAGCTGGACTCCGGTGGTGCCCACCACAGCGGCTCCGCCACCATGATGGTGGGGAACACCCCCTACTTCGTGTACGCCCCCCGGAATCCTGCGGGGGGACTCCCCAACTCTGTGAATGTGCGGAATCTGCAGGGTGAACTGGTGGCAGAGGTGGCCAGTTGCCCGGTGATGCACGGCAATGCCGCCATCGCCTCGGGAGTGGTCTTCGGGTGCCAGGACGGGGTGGCCCTCTTCCGGGCCGGCGCAGCAGGGGTGACGGCCGAGAAGATCATCCCAACCGGCGATATGGCAGGGCTCGGGCTGCGGAACGCCTACGCCACCAGCGGCGCCTCCTTCATCCTGGGGCAGTTCTCCGCCCTCCCGGGACTGCCTACCCAGCGGGTGCTGGCCCTCATCGACCCTGCCACCGGGAGCATCCAGCGGCTTCCGGCTCTCCCGGCCGATGTGCGGGACCATACCCGGGCCGTGGAGCCGGTGAAGGGTCAGGTGGTGCTCCTGGGCACCGACGGCGCCCTGTACATCTACAGCGGCTCCACCCGTCAACTGGAGCGCAGGGTGGCCGGCGTGGTCCCCGCCATCCCCGCCTCCGGGGCCGCGGTACACCAGGTGGACGTGGTGGAAGGGCTGGCTGCCGTGGCCAGCCCCAGCACGGGTGAGGTGGTCGTGGTGAGCCTGGACACCGGAGCCATCGTCCGGCGGATCAACGTAGGGGGAGCCCCCTCCCGGTTGGCCATCCTGGGTGTGACGGAAGCTGGGCTCTACGAGTTGGAGGGATGAGCCGGCGCCTGGGGGGGCTCCTCCTGGCCCTGGCCTCCGCTGGAGCCGTGGGGATTCCCGGGGGGATCTCCCCCCTGGCTGCCCAGGAGAGCCTGCGCCTGCTGGTGCAGGACCGGAGCTCCGGAGATCCGGTGGAGGGGGCGGTGATCCAGGTGGAGGGGCGCGCCGTGGCCCGGACCGACGGGGGTGGGAGGGCCACCCTCCCCGCCGTCACCCTGGGGATGCAGTGGACCGTGGGGCGCATCGGCTATGTGGACTGGACGGGTGTGCCCGCGGCTGGTGTGACCACCGACCTGGTGGTGCTTCTGGAGCCGGAGGCGGTGGAGGTTGCGGGGATCGAGGTCCGGACCCGTGCCCTGGGTGCTGGCGGCGTTCTCCAGCCCTCTACCGTTCTGGATGCTGAGCGCCTGGCGGAGCGGATGGCCCCCAGCATCGCTGCCACCATCGCCTTCGCTCCCGGGGTGAACGCCCGCACCAACGGGCCCATGGCCTCGCAGCCGGTGATCCGGGGGCTGGGGGGAGACCGGGTCCTGATGCTGGAGGACGGACTCCGCACCGGGGACATCGCCACCACCGCACCAGATCACGCGGTGACCATCGAACCGGCCAGCGCCCGGCGCATCGAGGTGATCCGGGGCCCCGGGGGGCTCCTCTACGGGTCCAACACCCTCGGGGGCGTGGTGAACGTGGTCCGGGAGGACATTCCCATGGTCCGCCATGAAGGAGTGGAGTGGTCCATGTCCAGCTATGCAGAGAGCGTGAACCGGGGGGTGAGTGGAGGGGCGCGGGTGGCCGCCGCCACCGGCCCCCTGGTCTGGCAGGTGGACGGCTCGGCCCGGACGGCGGGGGACACCCGGACCCCCGGGGGGATCCCCCTCCCCTTCACCGACCTGGACGGCTTCGACGTGGGTGCGGGGGTGGGGTTGGTAGGGTCCACCGGGCACCTGGGGGGAGCGGTGCGGGAGTACCGGACCTTCTACGGAGTCCCCAGCTCCTTCTCCGGGGTCACCCTTCCGGGGGCCCACGATGGCGGGGTGTACATCGATGCCCACCGGACCTCTGCCCGGGTGGACGGAGAGTGGCGCCCCGAAGGGGGGCCCGTGGAGGGGGTCTCCTTCGGCGGGAACATGGTGCGCTTCATCCAGGAGGAGTTCGAGCGGGGGGGATTCGTGGGCACCCGCTTCGGGCAGTTGGCCCGGTCCGGGGATCTGGTGGTGCGGCTCGCCGGCGGGCGGCACCGGGGAGCCGTGGGGCTCTCCGGCCAGTGGAGGGATCTCCGGGCAGAGGGGAGCTTCACGGGAACCCGCCCCGCCGTGCACCAGGCCCTCTCGGTCTTCGGGGTGGACGAGATCGACCTGGGCCGGGCCACGGTGCTGGCAGGGCTCCGGGTGGACCGGATCACCACCAACCCACTGGACCGGACCGAGACCCTCCTCCTCCGGGACATCCGCCCCCGGGAGTTCACCGCACTCACCGGAGCACTGGGGACCCGGATCGCCCTGGGGCGGGGATGGTCGGCGGGGGTCCAGGTGGCCCGCGCCTTCCGCCCGCCCAGCATCGAGGAGCTCTACTCCGCTGGCCCCCACCTGGCCAACTACGCCTACGAGATCGGGCTCCCGTCGCTGGCTCCGGAGACCGGGGTGGGGGTGGATGCACAGCTCCGCTGGGAGGGTCCCCGGGGATGGGTGGAGCTGGCGGGATACGCCATGGAGGTGCGGAACTTCATCATCCCCGCCCCCCAGGTGGACAGCACCACCGGATCGCTCCTCCGGGACCCCCGGCTGCGGCGCTACGTGGTGTACCGCCCCGGCCAGGAAGACGCCCGCCTGGCGGGGGTGGAACTCCACGCCACCCTCCTCCCCTTCCCGGGATGGGGCCTGGAGGTGGCCGCCGATCTTCCCCGGGGGAGCACCGTGGAGGGGACCCCACTCCCGGGGATGCCCGGAGGGGTGGTGAGGGGAATGGTCCGGAGATGGATGGGGGATGTCTCGCTGGGGCTCGACCTGGAGGGACGCCTCCGACAGAATCGGGTGCCCTCCCCTCCTCCCGAGGCGGAAGGGAGCTGCCGGGTGGTGGTGGTGGAGGGAGAGGCCACGGGGCTCCCGGCGGAGTTCTGCCCCACACCGGGAGCCCTCCTCCTGGGGGCCACCGGAGCCTGGCGGATTCCGGCGGGGGGCACCCTCCGCTGGCCCGTAACGCTCACCCTCACCGCCGAGAACCTGCTGGATTCCCGCTGGCGGGACCCCCTCTGGCGGGCCCGTCTTGTGGCCCCCCAGCCCGGCAGGAACATCCGCCTCGCCGTGCAGGTGTCCCCATGACCGGCTTCCGATGGCCGTCCCTGCACGAGCCCCGGAGACGGCGCCGGATCCCGGCCCTCCTCTCCCTGGGGTCGGCCCTGCTTCTGGCCCTGGGGCTGGGGGCCTGCGAGCACCCGCTGGGCGTGGTCACCCCCCATGTGGAGGCCGCCGACCTCCTGGTCCACGATGGCTCCGGGACGCTCCTGGCCCGCACCGATTTCAACCGCACCTGGTCGGTGCCCCGCCTGACCCTCACGGACGGGTCCCCGCGGCAGCTCCGCCTGGTTCCGGTGGACTTCCGCAGCGAGCCCATCGATGTGGCGGCCCGCTCCGACCTCTCCTTCCGGGTGGAGGCGGAGGACGGAGCCCTGGTCCAGTGGGAGCCCCAGCGGGGCTTCGGGTGGCTCCGCCCCTTCGGCACCGGCACCACCCGTATCCGTTTCCTCATCTGGCACGGGGATCACGCCGACTTCGTGACCCCGTGGCTGGAGATCCGCATCCAACCTGCGTCCCTGGAGGCCCCATGAAGCCGCACCCCCCTGCCCTGCGTCGTTACCCCGCCTTCCCCGGAGCCCTCCCGGCGTGGGCAACGGTGGCACTCCTGGCGCTGGGGGTGGCCGGCTGCGACCGGAGCACCACCGAGCCCCTGGTGGACGGGGTGGTGGTGGGGGAGATCATCCTGGCCGGGGACGACGGCAGCTACACCTTCTCCCACCGGGATCACTGGCATGGTGCGCCGGTGGTCCGGCAGGGGGGGAGCGTGGGCTACACCCTCCACTTCACCGAGCGGCAGATGGGGGCCGATGACCACGACATCCCCCCGGTGGAGGAGTGGTTCACACTGGCGGACCACCCGGATCTCTCCGTGCAGGTGGTGATCGAGGACCCCACCCTGGCCCGGTGGACCGGAGACCGGGTCCGGGGACAGATGGAGGGGCTGCAGGAGGGGGCATCCCGGATCAGCTTCGTGGTACGACGGGGAACCACCACCCTGTATGAGGCGCCCCCGCTGAACTTCAGGGTCCAGCCCCCACTCTGACGGCAGGGGCGGCTGTCCCCCCGTTTGGGAATCCCGGCACCCGTGGGGCCGTTCCGCCCCACAGGAGGGAACCTGCAGGGCATCTGGGGACTATGGATGCGGAATGCCCAGTACCTGCGCGAGCGGGGCTCGACGACCCTCGTCCGCCCTCCCCGCCGCCACCTCCCCGGATGTGGAACCATGCAGAGACTCGCCCTCTTCGCCCTCGCGCTGCTCACCCTGATCGGAGTTCGTCCAGCCGCCGCACAGGAGCCCAACTTCGGGCGGGCCGTGGCGGTGACGGACAGCGACCTGATCATCGGCCAGCCGGTGAACTGGTACGGCCCCGGGGTCGTCTACACCTACAGGCGGGACGCAGCCGGCGGCTGGGACGGGGCCTCCACCCTCTCCGCCTCGGACTCGTCCCGGATGGACGATTTCGGGCGGGCGCTGGCACTGGATGGCAACACGCTGGTGGTGGGCGCCCCCCGGAAGAGGGACGGATCCGGGGTGGCTTACACCTTCCGCAGGAGCGGTGCAGAGGCGCCGTGGCAGCAGACCGGGATCCTGGCGCTCCCGGCGCAGGGCGATCACCGGGAATACGCCACCGCCCTGGCCCTCTCCGGGGACGACCTCCTGGTCGGGTCCCCCGCTGTGGAGACCTCCGGGGTGGTGTACCACCTCCGCAGGTCCGGGGAAGGCTGGACGCTGCAGGGGACCATCCGACCGGGACCCCAGGCGGAGGGGGCGGAGTTCGGACGGGCCCTGGCCTGGGACGGGGACCGGCTCCTGGTGGGGGCCCCTGCCGCGGATTCCGCCCGGGGGAGCGTCTACCTGGTGGAGCGGGGAGGGGACGGAAGCTGGGGTGAGCCCCGGCGACTGGAACTCACCGCCGAGGCCGATGTGGTGGGGGCCACCGTGGGAGCGGCGGTGCACCTGGCCGGCGACCGGGCCCACGTGGGGGCTCCCGGGGCCGGGCGGGTCTTCGCCCTGCAGCGGGGTCCCGAGGGAGGCTGGTCGGTGACGGGGTCGGTGGCCCCCTCCGACAACGCCCGTGGGAGCCGGTTCGGGTTCTCCCTGGCCTCTGCCGGGGAGGGGCTCTGGGTGGGGGCCCCCGGCGTGGACGGGGGCAACGGGCTGGTCTTCGCCGTGGAGCGGGACGCCGGCGGTGGGCTGCGCATCGCCTCTACGCTGGAGCCGGACGCCACCGTTGGCGCCTCCTGGCCGAAGGGGTTCGGGTACGCCCTGGCGGCCTCCGGGGACCAGGCGGTGGTGGGGATGCCCACCCGGGATTTCGGTGAGGGACGGGCCATGACCCTGGCCCTGCGGAACGGCGCATGGGAGCCGGGGGAGATCCTGGAAGGGGAGATCTACCGGATCGGCGGATCGCTGGAGCCCGGGGCCCGCTGCGAGGAGGGGCGGATGACCGAGTTCACCTGCTCCAACATGGAGCTGGTGGGTCATCTGGCGGTGGATGACCTGGGCGGAGAGCGGGGGGCCTGGGTGAACGACATCTGGGGGTGGAGCGACTCCGAGACGGGCCATGACTACGCCCTTGTGGCCCGGAGGGACGGAACCTCCTTCGTGGATGTGACGAACCCGTCCGCACCCCTGGTGCTGGGGAATCTCCCCAGGACCCTGGGCTCCCGCCCCTCGGTGTGGCGGGACATCAAGGTGATCGGCAACCACGCCTTCATCGTGGCGGACGGAGCCGGGGCGCATGGGATGCAGGTCTTCGATCTCACCCGGCTCCGGGGGCTCACCGAGTTCCAGGAGTTCACCCCGGACACCACCTACGACGAGATCTTTAGCGCCCACAATGTGGCCGCCGACACCGAATCCGGCTTCCTCTACATCGCCGGGGCCAACAGCGGAGGTCAGACCTGTGGCGGGGGGCTACACATCGTGGATGCCAACGACCCGCTGAATCCGGTGTTCGCAGGGTGTCACCACGACCCCTCCGGCGCCGGAAGCCGTGGGTTCGCCCACGATGCCCAGTGCCTGGTGTACCGGGGCCCGGACCAGCGCTATCAGGGCCGGGAGATCTGCGTGGGCTCCAACGAGACGGAGCTCAACATCGCCGACATGACCGACAAGGCGAACCCGGTGACCATCGGCCGCCAGAGCTATCCCAACGTGGCCTACGCCCACCAGGGGTGGTTCGACGAGGAGCAGCGCTACTTCTACATGAACGACGAGCTGGACGAGATGGCGGGCACCGTTGAGGGAACCCGGACGCTGATCTGGGACCTCTCCTCTCTGGATGACCCCATCCTGGTGAACACCTACATCGGGCCGGTGCAGGCCACCGACCACAACCTGTTCATCGTGGGGGACCGGATGTTCCAGGCGAACTACGGGAGCGGTCTCCGGGTCATCGACATCAGCAATCGCACCGAGCCCTTCGAGCTGGCCTTCTTCGACAGCGCGCCCTACAACGACGACGGCCCGGGGACCAGCGCAGGCCAGAGCGGCGCCTGGAGCAACTACCCGTTCTTCCCCAGCGGACTGGTGATCTTCACCAGTGTCCGGGAGGGGCTCTTCATCATGCGGGTCTCCCCTCCTCCGGCGAGCTGACCGGAGGCTGGGGGGAAGTCCGGCGAAGCCGTGCCGGGGGTGACCGGGGAAGACTCCGGTCACCCCCGGTCACCGCCGCAGGGTCGTCTGCCGGGTGCCCACCGCCAGATTCCCTGACCCGCCTCAACGTTCCACCATAGCTCCGCCCCCGCCGTCCCCACGTTTCAGCACCGAACGCCCCTGGCTCCCTCGTTCCGTCGCAGAACGCCACGGGGTTCCCGGAATGCCGGGTGCGGCTCTGGATGCGGAGCCCCTCCTCTCACCTCCTTCAAGGTGCAACGACCCTGCATTCTCGTTGTGCCTGCACCACGCCCGTCTTCCGGTCCAGAGCCCTTCGTTGCGTCATTCCGCCGTCACTCCGGGTACCGGACGGTTACAGAAGGGTCATCCTGTAGAAGGAGGTCGCCCCCTGAACGGAACCTCGTGTCCCGTGGGGGGCGATCAGGCGGCAAAGATCTTGCTCCCGCCCCCGGAAAGGCCGACGGGTTCGGCACGGGCGTAGATTCCTGGACGGCTCTCCTGCCGGGATGATGGGGAAGGCTCCGATGAGTGAAACGATCCACATCGTGCTTGCCACCGACCGGCGCTGCGTTCTCGGCTGCGCCGTCTCCATGCAGTCCACCATGGACAGCACAGATCCGGCCTTCCCCCTCCACTTCCATCTCTTCTTCAATCCGGACGTGGCCACCCGGGACCGGGAGCAACTGGTCCGCACCGTGCGGGATGCCCGCCGTCCGGGGGAGATCAGCACGGGGCAGTTCAATCCCCAGCCCGTCCGGCACCTCACCCGCTCAAAGCTGATCACCCACACCGCCTACGCCCTCTGCTGCCTGGAAACCCTCGTGCCTGATGAGGTGGACCGGTGCATCGTCGTGGACTGTGACCTGGTGGTGCGGCGGGACCTGCAGGAGCTGTGGAGTCTGGATCTCCAGGGGCATACCGTCGGCGCAGTCCTGAACGGAAGCCCCGAGGACTCCCGCCAACACCAGGAGCGGCTGGGACTCAGCGAGGCGCGGTACTTCAATTCGGGGGTGCTGCTGGTGGATCTGGCCAGGTGGAGGGAACGACGGGTCGGAGCCCGGGCCCTGGAAGTGGCCGATAGGATCGGGGCGAGGCTGATCCTGCATGACCAGGACGCCCTGAACCACGTGCTGCAGGGGGACTGGGTCGGGATTCCACCCCACTGGAACCGGTGGGTCATCCTTCCAGGACTCCGGGCGGACGAGGCCGCCGTCTTCCACTACATGGGTGCCCCCAAGCCGTGGCACGCGGACTACGACCGGCCCTTTCCGGAGCTGTTCTTCCAGCATCTGGACCGGACGCCCTTCCGGGGCTGGAGGCCCTGGAACCCCGGAGGTGTCGGGGCCGGTCTCACCCGCCTCCGACGCCGGATCCCCTCTCTTCCCGGCATCATCCGGGTCGTTCGCCTGAAGCTGTCACCCGGTGCCGTCGAGCAGGCACCATGAACATCCTCTTCCTCTGCCAGGGGAACCCCGAGGCCCGGGACTCATGGTCCGGGGTGAACTGGAGCATCCTCCGGCATCTCCGGGATGCGGGGCACACCGTGATTCCTGCAGATGTGGAGATCTCCGGCCTCCCCCGCATGGCCGTGGCCATGAGCACCCTCTCCCGCTCCCGGCGGCGCTGGTGGGTTCGCTACCACCTGGGGGAGTCGGGATTCCGGGCGCGCTCCCGGAGGGCGGCACACTGGATCGAGGAAGCGGGGCACAGGGCGGATGTGATCCTCCAGGTAGGGGCCACCTTCGAGGTGCCCCAGGACTGCCGCATTCCGGTGGCCATGTACTGCGACGGGAACATCGCCATGGCCAACGACGGGGCCGATACCGGTTTTTCCGACGCCGCCTTCCTCACGCCGGAGGAGATCCAGGAGATCAGGGGGCGGGAGCAGCGGGTCTATCGGCGAGCCGGGCTCATCTTCACCATGAGCCATCGGTTGAGACGATCCTTCATCCAGGACTTCCACCTCCCTCCGGGGCGGTTGGCCACAGTGCACTGTGGGCCCAACGTCGCACTGGACGACGCACGTCCCTCGGAGGGCCAACGCCTGCCGGCGGATCCTCCCTCGGTTCTCTTCGTGGGGCGCGACTTCCACAGGAAGGGGGGAGACCTCCTCCTGGAGGCCTTCCATCAGGTCCGGCGTTCGGTACCCGGTGCCCGCCTCACCATCGTAGGGCCTGGACCGGCGGAGCCGGCGAACCTCCCGGAGTGGGTGGAGGTGCTGGGGTACCTGGACCGGAACACCCCCGAGGGAAGCCGCCGGATGGACGCCGCCTATAGGAACGCCACCCTCTTCTGCCTCCCCACGCGATTCGAGCCCTTCGGCACCTCCTTCGTGGAAGCCATGCTCTACGGGCTCCCCTGCGTGGGACCCGATGCCTGGGCCGTCCCGGAGATCATCGAACCGGATCGCACGGGGCTCCTGGTCCCGCCGGAGGATCCGGAGGCGCTGGCGCTGGCGCTGATCTCCCTGTTGACCGACCCGCCCCGGTGCCGGGAGATGGGCGCCGCCGGTCGGGAACGGGTGCTGAGCGGGTTCTCCTGGGAGGCCATCACCGGCCGGATGGTGGACGGCATGCGTCGGTTGATCCAGGGCGACCCCCACCCCGCCCCGGACACCGTGCTCCAGGGAAACGGCGGGTGATGACGCTCCCCCCCCCGC
>Ga0076930_101384_pt1 | contig 13304 bp, 15 predicted proteins | sample HotLakConsoUCCRE_FD_71149 | JGI IMG/M metagenome (GOLD analysis project Ga0076930, IMG submission 71149) | Hypersaline microbial mat communities from Hot Lake, Washington, USA - Hot Lake Consortium UCC-RE (version 3) (version 3) ...
GCATCGGGGCCTGTCGGGAGGGGCGGGCTGGCCGGGGCGCGGAAGCGGCTTCAAGGCCAACAGCATCTGTCAGGCTCCAGGAGATTCTCAGGAAGCCTCGATGCGGAGCCATCTTCATCGCTGTTTATTCGTCGGCACCTGGCTCCACAAAACCGGCCGACTCAATAAAGCCGATCGTCTCGGCCAGCTCGAACCGCCCGGCAGTACCCGATGCTCGATGCCCTCTACGTCTCAATTTCCCGAAGTTGGTTGGATTTTCCAATCTCTCGTGTGGACAACCTGCTGAGAGATCACACCTAGAGCACCTTCTCCGCACTCCTGAAGCACTAATGTCGACCCCATTTATGGGGCTTCGCGCTCCGATTTGTGAGCTGGTTAACACTCTGTTAACCGGTTTCCATTTAACATTTGGATTGTTGGTGCCGATTTCGAGCGGTTTGCAAGCGACTGCACCGACGGTTACGGGGCAATGTGGGCCCGGGCGGAGCGCCATCCGCCTGGGTCATTTTTTATCAGCCGATGTACGCGAAACCTGAAGCTCATGCGCATACTCATTATCGAGGATAACCGCGATATCGCCGCCAATCTTGGCGACTTTCTCTCTGATCGCGGTCATGAGGTCGATTACGCCTACGATGGTGTTACCGGTCTTCATCTGGCCATCGTCAACGAATTCGATGCCATCGTTCTCGACCTGGCACTGCCGGGCATGGACGGGCTGGAAGTCTGTCGCAAGCTGCGCGAGGACGTGCGCAAGGAAACGCCGGTGCTGATGCTGACCGCGCGCGATCAGCTCGATGACAAGCTGGCCGGCTTCGAATCCGGGGCCGACGACTACCTGGTCAAGCCGTTTGAACTCAAGGAAGTCGATGCGCGACTGGAAGTGCTGGCCCGCCGTGGCCGACGGATCAAGCCGCGCGAGCTCAAGGTGGCTGATCTGGAGTACAACCTGGAAACCCTGACCGTGCGCCGGGCCGGCAAGCGCATAGACCTCAACCCGATTGGCCTGAAGCTGCTGGAAAAGCTGATGAGCGCGTCGCCGGCCGTGGTGACTCGTCGGGATCTCGAACATCATGTCTGGGGTGAAGAACTGCCCGACAGTGACAGCTTGCGGGTCCATATTCATACCTTGAGAACCGTCATCGACAAGCCGTTTGACACGTCGCTGATTCACACCCGTCACGGAATCGGCTACAGTCTGGTCGGTCAGGATGAAGTTTCGCAGGCGACTTAGAAGCCGCCTGATTGTTTCATTCGGGCTTTTCGGCGCGCTATTGAGCGCGCTGTTTGCGGTCGCAGTACTGTTGCTGCAAAGCTGGCTCGAAGATGCCCTGATCGCCCGGACCCTGGCCGACGAGGTCAGTCAGTACATCGAAGATCTTCGCGTTGACCCCACCTTGATAGAACCCTTCTACACCCGGATACAGGGTTATGTCACCCGCCCGGGCAGGGCCGACATCGTTCCCACGCCGTTTCGTGATCTGCCGGCCGGCGTGCATGACGTGCACACCGATTCCGGCTTCTTCAAAGCCGCAATTGCCAAGGAGGATGATTTCTGGGTATTTCTGACTTACGACGTTTCTGACAATCGCGAGTTGTCCCGGCGCCTGGTGCTGGCACTTTGGGGAGTGGTCGTGTTCTTCTCACTGATGTCGCTGGCCCTGGGCGCCTGGTCAGCCGGGCGGGTAATGGCGCCGGTTACGGCGCTGGCCAGGCGACTTGAGGCGCTGGATGAAACCACGGCCCACGGTTCGCTCAAACCGCATTTCCCGGATGACGAAGTCGGTCAGCTGGCGGCTGCCCTGGATGACTACGCGCATCGCTTGCAGGAACTTGTCGAACGTGACAAGGCATTCAACGCCGACGTATCACACGAACTGCGCACCCCGCTGGCCGTGATTTCCGGCGCTACCGAACTGATGCTGTCACAACCGGATCTGTCCGACCGGAATCGGGACCGTCTGCTGCGGATTGCGCGAGCGGCACGCCAATCCACCGATACGACCGCCGCATTGCTCCACCTGGTTCGTGCGGAAAAAGGGGGCAATGGTGATATGCCGGCCCAAGACGTCGGCCAGATCGCCGAGCAGGCGCTGGATAATTACCGGCCGCTGGTCAGCGAACGGGAACTCGACCTGGTTTTCGAACCGGTTGAGTCAGTCAGCGTGATCGCACCGGATTCGGTGATTGCCGTGATCCTGGGCAACCTGATCGGGAATGCGGTGCGCTATACCGCCAAGGGCGAGGTTCGGGTTCGTATCGGTCATGGTGAGGTGTCGATTCTCGACACCGGGCCCGGTATTCCGGAGGAAGAGCTGCCGCAGGTGTTTCATCGCCATTTCCGCGGTCGTCAGACCGGCGGCAGCAAAGGCTCCGGCCTCGGTCTGTCGATCGTCAAGCGGCTGAGCGACCTGTATGGCTGGCAAATCGATTTTGCCAACCGTGATGAAGGCGGACTGGTCGTTACATTGCGGTTTTTTCCCGACCGTGAGTCATCATGACGACATCGAATCGGTTACCCTCTGACATTATTCAGACCGGGAATCTTTGAGATGGCGCTGATCCGCTGCCCCCAATGCAGCCGCCGAATTTCGACTCTGATGAAAGTCTGCCCGCATTGCGATACCGCGCTCGGCGAACTCTCACCGGAGGATCAGGAGCGACTGGCACGCCGGCACTGGAAACGGATGTTGTATCGAGCCTTGAATCTGTCGTATCTGGGCTTGACGCTGCTGGTGACCGGGGCAATCTGGTGGTGGTTTTCCGGCACTCAGGGCTGGGTGCTGCCACCGCCCTTACCGGCAGTCTCACTGATTATTCTGGGTGCAGCGGTCTACCTGGTAGCGCGCGCCTGGATATTGTGGTTGCGCATCAAAGGCAAACCGCTTCGCACCTGAGGCTTTCAAAAGCTTCTGAATCGAGTGATGCTGCGTGATGCATCGTCATTTGATCCGACGCACCTGGGCCCGGGTGTTGTAGCCTTCGACCTGGATACGCCAAGACCCAAAAAATCCGGGTTGAATCTCGACTTCGGGATTTTCCATCTCGCGGCTGACAAACGTCTTGTTGTCGATCTGTTCCCAGACCATCCCGTTTTCCAGCTCGAAGACCGTGTCGCCTTCCCATCCGGTGAACGTGCCGACGATGCGTGACCGAATCGGTTGATCGCTGTCGATCGAATCCTGCAGGCCGCGACGGTCGACTACCTCATCGCCGGCCGCTGTGCTGCTGCCGGTAGCACTCATGGTTTCGCCCTCGGCCAGCGACCGTTGACGTATCCAGCGATTGAGTGCAGCCAGCTCGTCGTCAGTCAGCTTGTGCAAGCCGGTAGTGCGAAATTCCTGACCGGTCATACGCTCTTCAAGCGTAGAAAAGTCCGGGTCAGCCAGCGCGACCGACGACAGCGACAGAATCGCGATCACCAGCGCAATCTCGAACGTAATCAGAATCGGCCCGAAGGCAAAACGTGGGGTTTTCATGGTCAGGACTATCGAACTCGTGGATGACTACAGCGCCACAGTCTAACCGTTTTGGCACGATCACGGCCAATGAAGCAATGATTCAGTGGAATCGGAGTTTCACAGATCGTGCTTGTAGCGGACGTAGGGAATGCGGCCAAATACCTGGTCGAGCGGGTCTTCATTACCCATGGCCTGGGCGTCGTCAGAGCGGGGTTGGGAATCGAGCACGTTCGAGACTCCGATGCTCAGAGAACCATTCTTCGGCTGCCAGGAGAATTCCAGGTCGAACGAGTTGAACTCGGCCGGGCTGTAACCATCGCTGAACAGCATCGACGATTGACGGTGCTGGCCCAGCACATCGCCGCGGAAGCTGCCCATCCGCCAGCCCAGAGCCAGCTGAGCGCTGTTGACGTAGCTGCTATCCAGCTCAAGATTGTTCAACGAGCCCAGCGGGCTGCGTCCGAATGCCAGTTCGTTCAATGTCAGACGTTGACGGTAGCGAGCGAGCTGCAATCCGACCAGGAAATCACCGACATGATCGGTGCTGATACCGAAACTGACGTTCAGGTCAACGCCATCGACCAGTTCCTGAGCACCAAGCTCCGACGATGCAAGATAATCCGGCGATCCCGAAGATGCTTGGAAGGCTGGCGAGAGATAGTCGGATTCAGGCTGGGCACGAAACGCACCAACGCCCAGTCTGAGTCCAGGAGCAGCCATCCATTCGCCGCGCACCTGAACCAGGTTGATCGCGTCATCCGGTGCAGGCTGATCCACAAAACGACAATCCTGAGCCAGGTACGAGTCGTTGGTCAGGGTGTGCTGATTGCATTCGATGTGGGCCAGACTGGCGGTGTTGAGCTGCCAGGCTTCCAGAGACCACGAAAAGGCGGAGTCCGTTGCCTCGGAACGATTCCGGGAGCCGGTTGCGTCGAGCGGAATGCGCATGCTCATTCTCGGACGCAGGCCCGGCAGGCCCTGATTGTCGCGAACGGTCAGGCCGGAGACGGGCTGGCCGGGATTGAGCATCAAGCGATTATCCGGCAATTCGCCCTGATTCGACTGCGCAAAAGCAACGCTGGACAACATTGTCAGCGTCAGCAGCAGTGATGAAGGGCGTAACTTGTACATGGCTTTGAGACAGTTTCCGTGACGAGTCGTTCTTGCGAACACCAATCAGTCAAAAAGTTCTCCCCTGACTCGATTTCGAGTGTATCAGAGGTTTTCTAGGATTGCACGCAGAAAAATAGCCCAACTATCCGGAATTTCACGGGAATTTCTGGAAAGTTTCGAAGCCTTGACGCAAACCAACCAATATTTTGTGACCTGGTTTGCAAACCTGGCTTCGATTCCGTTAGGTTAAAAAGCAATTATAAACGTTCCGGAGACGGGTTGAACCTTATGACGGAGTTATATCTGGTCGGTTTCGACGCCAGTGATTGTGCACGCCGAGCTGTCGACGAGGCGGCGCGTCTGGGTCAGCGAGCATCGGCGAGAATCTTGCTGTGCTACGTCATTCCCTGGTCGCCTTTTACCTTCTCGACCGCGGAGGAAAATGCCCAGCGGCATCGCCGGCGCGAAGACGAGCTGGAGCGGGCAACCCGACAGATACTCACGCCCGAGCAGCAGCGGCTTGAATCCAGCAACCTTGAATGCAGCATTGCCGCCCGCCACGGGCATCCTGCCCGAACGCTGGTCCAGCTGGCTCGCGAGCATGAGGCAGCGATGATCGTGATCGGGGCGAACGGAGATACCCCGCTCAAGACCCGGATTCTGGGCGGGACGGCGTCGGCACTGACCCAGATCTCGAAGTGCCCGGTACTGGTTGTTCCATGAGGATAATTCAGGGGATTGTTTCGTCTCAGCCACCCATATTGCCCACAGCGACAACGATCGACGAACGTATCGATGCATTCATTGCCCCGCTGACCCGGGCGGTCGAGAACCTCATTCTGTTTCCGCTGCCGATTCCGGGCAGCGAGGCGCAAGTGCCGTTTGTGGTGCTGTGGCTGGTGGTGGCCGCCCTGATCTTCACGGTTTACTTCCGACTGATCAATCTGCGCGGCCTGGCCCACGGGTTTCGGCTCGTGCGCGGCGATCATGATGATCCACGGGCGGCCGGTGAAGTCACCCATTTTCAGGCACTGGCCACTGCCCTTTCCGGCACGGTTGGACTGGGCAATATTGCCGGCGTGGCGATTGCGGTCTCGGTCGGCGGGCCGGGGGCCGTGGTCTGGATGATCCTGGCCGGTTTTCTCGGCATGTCGTCGAAATTTGTCGAGTGCACGCTGGGGGTCAAGTATCGCCGAGTCCATGCCGACGGCAGCGTCTCGGGCGGCCCGATGTGGTATCTGCAGCGGGGCCTGGCCGACCGCGGGCCCGGTCTTGCCCGACTGGGCAAGGTCTGCGCAGTGGTCTTCGCGGTGTTCTGTATCGGCGGCTCGTTTGGCGGGGCGAACATGTTCCAGTCCAACCAGAGCTACCAGCAGGTGCTGGCCGTGACCGGCGGAGCGGACTCCTGGTTTGCCGACAAGGGCTGGCTATTTGGCCTGATCCTCGCATTTTTTGTCGCGCTGGTGATCATCGGCGGGATTCGATCAATTGCCAGGGTCACCTCGAAGATCGTGCCGCTGATGGCCGCGATCTACGTGTCTGCCGGGCTGATCGTGATTGGCGTTCATATCGACCAGGTCCCGGCTGCATTCGCGCTGATGTTCTCCTCGGCGCTGGGCGTTGACTCGGTGGCCGGGGGAGCGTTGGGTGTGCTCGCGATTGGTTTCCAGCGCGCCGCCTTTTCCAGCGAGGCCGGCATCGGTTCGGCGGCCATCGCGCACTCGGCTGTGCAGACCGACGAGCCGGTCAGTGAAGGCCTGGTGGCCCTGTACGAGCCGTTCATCGATACCATTGTGGTCTGCACCATCACCGCGCTGGTCATCATCATTTCCGGCGCCTACACCGCCGGCGGCGAGATGGGCGGTGTCGAACTGACCTCGCAGGCATTCTCCACCGTGATCGGCTGGTTCCCGTACCTGCTGGCTGTCGCAGTTATCCTGTTTGCCTACTCGACCATGCTGGCCTGGGCCTACTACGGTCAGAAATGCTTCGCCTTCCTGTTCGGCGATTCCAAAGCGGTCGCCAACCTGTACAAGGCCCTGTTTCTGATGTTCGTGGTCCTCGGCGCCAGCCTGCAACTCGGCGCGGTCATCGGCTTCTCCGACGCAATGATCCTTGCGATGGCTTTCCCCAACTTGCTCGGCATCTACTTCCTGCTTCCCACCGTCCGCCGCGAACTCGACCGCTACTGGATCAAAGTCAAAGCCGGCACCCTGCCCAACTTCCGCAATCGCTAATTAGAAAAAATTGAAAGACATTTTCGCGCAGAGGCGCAGAGACGCAGAGGAAAAAGGCTGAAACAGACCAAACGCGGTAATCGGTGAAATATTGAAATTGGTGCGTTTGTTCAGGAGTAGATTTTGAAACGGCTTTTCTCCGCGCCTTTGCGTCTCTGCGCGAGAAAATGTTTTCCAATGCAGAACCACTAAATCGGTGCGGTTGCCTTGCTCCGAAAGGCTACAGGCGGCACAATGCTCGATTGTCAGTTTTTTCACCCAAGAATCTCCTTTCAGGCCAAACCAATATGACCGACCGTCGCCAGCTCGCCAACGCCATTCGGGCGCTTTCCATGGACGCTGTTCAGCGTGCCAATTCCGGCCATCCCGGCATGCCCATGGGCATGGCCGATATTGCCGAGGTGCTCTACAACGACCATATCAAGCACAACCCGTCCAAGCCGGACTGGTGGGATCGCGACCGTTTCGTGGTTTCCAATGGCCACGGCTCGATGCTGCTGTACTCGGTGCTGCACCTGAGTGGTTACGGGCTGTCGATTGACGACATCAAGAATTTCCGCCAGCTCCATTCTCCAACTGCCGGGCACCCGGAATTCGGTGAAGCACCGGGCATCGAGACCACCACCGGGCCGCTGGGGCAGGGTCTGGCCAACGCGGTCGGCATGGCGCTGGCCGAAAAGCTGCTGGCAAAGCGCTACAACACCAGCGATCACGCCATCGTCGATCACCACACCTGGGTATTTACCGGCGACGGCTGCCTGATGGAAGGCGTGTCGCATGAAGCCTGCTCGCTGGCCGGAACCTGGGGCCTGGGCAAGCTGGTTGTGTTTTACGACGACAACGGCATTTCGATCGACGGCGAGGTCGAGGGCTGGTTTACCGACAATACGCCCGAGCGCTTTCGCTCCTACGGCTGGCAGGTGATCGAGTCGGTTGACGGCCACGATCCGGCCGCCGTCGACAGAGCGATCAAGGAAGCCAAATCCAATCCCGACCAGCCGACGCTGATCTGCTGCCGGACCCAGATTGGTTTTGGCTCGCCGAACAAGGCAGGCACCGCCGCCACTCATGGTGCCCCGCTGGGTGATGAGGAAATCGCCGCCACCCGCGAAGCATTGGGCTGGGAGCACGCCCCATTCGAAATTCCCGACGAGATCCGTTCAGGCTGGGATGCGCGTGATCGTGGTCGCGAAGTTGAAAACAAGTGGAACTCCCTGTGGCAGGACTATTCCAGTGCCAATCCGGAAAAGGCCGCTGAATTCGAGCGACGGATGAAAGGCGATCTGCCCGATGGCTTCGATCAGTTGCTGACCGATGCATTGGAAAAAATGCAGGCCGATGACAAGAAAGTTGCCACCCGCAAGGCCTCCGGTATGGCCATCGAAGTGCTGGCCCCGCACTTGCCGGAACTGATTGGCGGCTCGGCCGACCTGACCGGCTCGAATAACACCGACTGGTCGGGCAGCATCGACATCATGGACGACCCGGCCAACGGCAACTACATCTATTACGGCGTGCGCGAGTTCGGTATGACCGCGATTGCCAATGGTCTCGACCTGCACGGTGGCTTTATCGCCTACACCGGCACCTTCCTGGTGTTCTCCGACTATGCTCGTAATGCAGTGCGCATGTCAGCCCTGATCCCGACCGGCGCGATCCACGTCTACACTCATGATTCTATTGGACTCGGTGAAGACGGTCCGACCCACCAGCCGGTCGAACACGTTGCCAGCTTGCGCCTGATCCCCAATCTCCAGGTCTGGCGCCCGGCCGACAAGGCCGAAACCCTGGCCGCATGGGCCACCGCCCTGAGACGCCGCCAGGCCCCGACTGCACTGGTGCTGACCCGCCAGGGCCTGCCCGATCAGCCGCGGAACAGTCAGCAGCTGGCCGATATTTCCCGCGGCGGTTACGTTCTCCGGGACGCTTCTAATGGGAAAGTCGACGCGGTCATCATGGCCTCCGGCTCGGAAGTCGGCCTGGCTGTGTCGGCCGCCGAAGCGCTCGAAGCCGACGGACTGGGCATCCGCGTGATCTCCATGCCCAACCCCGACCTGTTTGAAAGCCAGGACGCCGACTACCGCGAATCGGTTCTTCCAAAAGCCGTCAAGGCCCGCGTCGCCATCGAAGCCGGCGTTTCGCTGTACTGGCGCCACCTGGTCGGCGACCATGGCCAGGTCATCGGAATGGACCGGTTTGGAGCTTCTGCCCCAGCAGAGGATTTGTTTCGTGAATTTGGATTCACGGTTGAAAATGTTGTTTCCACCGTTCGAACGGTGGTTGGTTAGTTTTTGCGCTCTTGGGCGCGAAGGCCAAATTCAAAGTCAAAGTCAAAGGCGTTCCGCCCCCGCTCCGCTCAGGGGCGGAACGCCTTTGACTTTGAAGTTGAATTTGATTCTGAATCAAAAAAAGAGCGCCCATGGTGGGCCATCAACTCCCACTAAACTTCGGTTCCAACTGAAACCCTAAAATCGGCGCCAGCAAATGACGTCCGCCAGGCCAAAAACCCCTTATAAGGTTCCCCCACACCTTCTGTCCAAGTACAATTCATGGATACCCGAATTCCATTCATTGCGGAGAAAAATCTCATGTCCATCAAGGTTGCCATCAATGGCTACGGTCGTATCGGCCGCAACGTCCTGCGTGCCGTGTACGAATCGGGTCGCTCCGATGAGATCCAGATTGTTGCGATCAATGATCTGGGTGACACCCGGACCAACGCCCATCTGACCCGCTACGATACCGCGCACGGCAAGTTCAACGCGGATGTCCAGGTCGACGGCGATGACCTCGTTGTCAACGGCGACCGTATCCGGGTGCTGGCCCAGCGCGATCCGGCCCTGCTGCCGTGGGGCGAGATGGGGGTTGATGTGGTGATGGAGTGCACCGGATTTTTTGCCAGCAAGGAAAAGGCCTCGGCCCATCTGAAAGCAGGCGCGCGCAAGGTGCTGATTTCAGCGCCAGCCGGCAAGGATTTGCCGACCGTGGTCTTTGGCGTCAACCACAACGTGATCAAGGCCGAGCACGACGTGGTGTCCAACGCCTCCTGCACCACCAACTGCCTGGCACCGCTGGTCAAGCCGATCAACGACTCGATCGGCCTGGAATCGGGTCTGATGACCACCATTCATGCCTACACCAACGATCAGGTGCTGACCGACGTATACCACTCCGATCTGCGCCGCGCCCGTTCGGCGACCATGAGCCAGATCCCGACCAAGACCGGCGCGGCCTCGGCCGTTGGCCTCGTGCTGCCGGAAATGGATGGCAAGCTGGACGGTTTCGCGATGCGCGTGCCCACCATCAATGTCTCGGTCGTGGATCTGAGCTTTATCGCCAGCCGCGACACTACCGTCGAGGAGGTCAACCGCGTGGTCAAGGCGGCCAGTGAAGGTGAACTCAAGGGCATTCTCGGTTACAACGACGAGCCGCTGGTTTCGGTCGATTTCAACCACGACCCGCGCTCGTCGATTTTTGATGCCAGCCTGACCAAGGTCTCCGGCGGCCGGCTGGTCAAGGTCTTGAGCTGGTACGACAACGAATGGGGCTTCTCCAACCGTATGCTCGACACTGCTACTGTCCTGGCCAGGGCCTGACAAGACTTACCGGGAATGACGATGAAAACGCTAGATCAGATCGACATCAAGGGCCGGCGGGTTTTGATCCGGTCGGATCTCAATGTGCCCATTCGCGACGGACAGGTCACCAGCGATGCCCGGATTGCGGCTTCGCTGCCGACCATGCGCCAGGCGCTGGACGCCGGGGCGGCGGTGATGGTGATGTCGCATCTGGGTCGTCCGACCGAGGGTGAGTTTGTTGATGAGTTCTCGCTCAAGCCGGTCGCGGAGAAGCTGACCGAGTTGCTGGGTCAGCCGGTCAAGCTGGTCAGCGACTGGATCGACGGCGTTGACGTCCAGCCCGGCCAGCTGGTGCTGCTGGAAAACGTCCGTTTTCTGAAGGGTGAAAAGGCCAACGACGATGCGCTGGCGAAGAAGATGGCAGAATTGTGCGATGTGTTCGTGATGGATGCCTTTGCCACCGCCCATCGCGCCCAGGCGTCTACCGAAGGCGCTATCCGGCATGCCGAAGTTGCCGTCGCCGGCCCACTGCTGGCCGCCGAAGTTCAGGCGCTGGACAAGGCTCTGGCCAACCCGAAGCGCCCGCTGGTCGCGATTGTTGGTGGCGCCAAGGTCTCAGGCAAGCTGAAGGTACTCGAAGCGCTGATCGACAAGGTTGATCAACTGATCGTCGGCGGCGGTATCGCCAACACCTTTCTGGCCGCAGCCGGCCACCGGATCGGCAACTCCCTGCACGAGCCCGACCTGGTCGACACCGCCAAGGCGCTGATGAAACAGGCCGAAGAAAAGGGCGCTGCCATCCCGCTGCCCACCGACGTACTCACTGCCGAACGCTTCCACCAGGAAGCCCACGCCAGCTTGCGTGACGTCAGCCGCATCCACGCCGACGAAATGATCCTCGACATCGGCCCCGAAACTGCCGGCCGCCTTGCGACCATCATCCGCGACGCCGGTACTGTCATCTGGAACGGCCCGCTGGGCGTGTTCGAATTCGAAGCGTTTCACTCCGGTACCCAGGCTGTTGCGCACGCCGTCGCCGCCTGCGAAGGCTTCACCCTGGCCGGCGGCGGCGACACCATCGCCGCCATCGAAAAATTCCACGTCGCCGACCGCATCGACTACATCTCCACCGCCGGCGGCGCCTTCCTGGAATATGTAGAAGGCAAGGAGCTTCCGGCCCTGGCCGCGCTCCGGAGCTGACCGCCTGGTCTGTTAGAGATTTAGTCGCTTGGTCGATTGGTGAAGGATTGCACGCACCCGTAGGTCGGGGTGACATCCCCGACGGTCATGGCAATCCGTTGCCACCAGAAGCTCGATCTTTTGTGCCCCTATCAACGTTCTCCGGATCGTGGGATCAGGCGATATCTTCGAGATATTCTTGAGGGTTGCAGACAGCAGGCTCGAGGTTCAGCCGCTTCACCTTTCGCGCGAACCCGCGATCGTCAAAGCTGATCATTCGCTCGCAATGACGGCTGCGCGCCCAATGCAACGCATCGGCAAAATCGAGCCCTTCGAGATGCAGTGTCAGCGCATCGTTGATTGCTTGCCAATCCTCTACGGTCACATTCGGCAGACCGAGCAAGTGCCGAATGACGCGCGCGAAATCGTCGCGATGGCGTTCGTAGAATCCGCGCATGATCCACTCGAATTCAACAACGACAGTGATCGGGACGAACATTGCTTCGGCATTGCGGAAAAGGCGCAACACGGACGGGCGTTGCCGCTTTGCTTCCGGATCATTCGGGTCGTCACAATAAAACCTCGCCAGAATGTTCGTATCCAGAGCGATCATGACCCGGTGCGTCGCACCAACTCAGCCGGATCGAAGTCAGAGAGCCGACGATTCTGGTCAGTTCGGGGCAGGCAGATCATGCCGAATCCCTCATCCACCGTTGAAGGCGGAGCAGGTCGGGTAATGCGAAGTCGGATGGAGCCAGCCTCGTCGACAAACTCAATCTTGGTTCCGGGCACAAGGCCATACCGTCGCCGAATCGCCGCCGGGATCACGACTTGTCCTTTCTCAGTCAACGTCGACATGCTGTCACCTTGCCTATGAACTACCAGGTCAAGACTTTAGCATCGTCTTACCTGGTAAGCAATCCCAAGCTGCGGGGCAGAGAGTTTGGTCAATTTCCTGATTCTTGAGGGCGTGCAGGAGAATCACGGGCCGCGCCAATCGGGCAACCGCCTGCTCGCCTGCGAAGTCAAGTCCGGCGCAACGCTCCACACTGCATTCCTGAAAAACTTGCATCAGTTCGCAGACCGCACGGAAACCTTATTGCCCAAGCCGGAACTGGAACTCCGGCTGGTCTATGGTGGCGATCGCACCCAACGCCGATCCGAAACAGACTGCCTTGGGTGGCGGGAAATTCATGAGATAAAATGAGAGTAAGGCAAGTGATTGACTTGAGAATAAAAATGGCTCTGAAAGTTGTCTCAACGCTGCTTGTCGTTACATCTTTGGGAGCATTCGCGGATGAAGTCCCAAAGGATAGTGCTTCAGATCTATTGTTTGACGCTGTTGTCACGGGTCACTGCATCCGAGTTCAGGAACTTGTAAACCAAGGAGCTTTTGTTGATGCGAGGGATAGCATTGGTGCTACTCCATTAATGCGGGCGCTCGAAGCCGGTACAGACCTCACTTGCGTGCGTGAGCTAATCGAGAAAGGGGCCAATCCCAATGCGACGCATGGCGACCAGAAAATTTCGGTCCTCATGGTTGCTGCTTCCTATAGCTCCGCTGATATCGTTGCTTTTTTACTGGAGTCTGGCGCAAACATCCAGTTCTCAACTCCAGACGGTTGGACAGCGTTGATGTCAGCTGCCAGGAATAGTTCTGAGCCTGAGGTGATCGATACCCTGATCTTGCCCCGATTCCCCGGACACCTGGTTAAGAGAATACACTCTTGATTCGA
>Ga0076930_101386_pt1 | contig 13277 bp, 10 predicted proteins | sample HotLakConsoUCCRE_FD_71149 | JGI IMG/M metagenome (GOLD analysis project Ga0076930, IMG submission 71149) | Hypersaline microbial mat communities from Hot Lake, Washington, USA - Hot Lake Consortium UCC-RE (version 3) (version 3) ...
AACGGCTCGTCGGCGACGCCTTCTTCAAGGGTGTGGCCCATGCCTTCATCCGGGCGCATCCGCCGCGCTCGCCCGTCCTGATGGAATATGGCGACGCTTTTCCAGCCTTCCTCACCGCCTTCCCGCCGGCGCAGAGCCTGCCTTATCTCGCCGATGTGGCACGTATCGAATATGCGCGCGGCGAGGCCTATCGCGCCGCAGATGCCGCCCCGGTCGCGCCCGCCGCGCTGGCGGAATTCGCGGAGGCCGATCCGGGCGCCTTGCGCATCACGCTGCATCCGAGCCTGCGCCTCGTTGCCTCGGACCACCCCGCCTTCACCATCTGGCGGATGAACCAGCTCGGCGCGACCCCGCAGCGCATCACCGCGCCGCAGCCCGAGACGACGCTCGTCGCGCGCCCGCATGACGCAGTGATCACGCTCGCCGTATCACCCGGCGAAGCCGTGTTCATCGCCGCGCTGCAAGCCGATCCGGATTTTGCCCGCGCCGCGCACGCCGCCCATGCGCGCGATCGCACCTGCGAACCCGGCATCGCCCTAGGGCGCGCCCTCTCGCTCGGCCTCGTGAGCGCGCTCGCCCTTGATGATTCGACAACCCCCACCGGAGACCAGCCATGAATGCCGTCGAAACCCCCGCCGCCCAGACCGCCAAACCACCGCTCGTCCAGCGCCTCGCCGTCTGGATCGAAACCGGAAACGGCATCATGGCCAGGACGCCGCATGAACTGATCGCGCTGGCGGCCCGCATCTTCCCCGCCGCCGTGTTCTGGCTGAGCGGACGCACCAAGGTTGATGGCTTTGCTTTGAAGGATTCGACCTTTTTCCTCTTCGAGCATGAATACGCCCTGCCGATCATCGATCCGGCGCTCGCGGCCTATCTGGCGACCATGGCCGAGCATGTCTTCCCCGTGCTCCTCGTGATCGGCCTCGCCACCCGTTACGCGGCGCTGTCGCTCCTGATCATGACGACTGTGATCCAGATCTTCGTCTATCCCGGCGCCTGGGTGACGCATGGGCTCTGGGCAGTGGCGTTCCTCTATGTGATGGCACGCGGCCCCGGCATGCTCTCCCTTGATGCCCTGATCGCGCGGCGCTATCGCAGCATCTGACACAGGCCCGATACGGGCGAGATCCGCTGTTGCTCCCCGGCGCGGCAAGTGACAGCGGGTCGCATGGCCTTTTTTCGCCGCCTTCCGATATTTCAGAAATAACTGAAATTCCGGAAAGGCGTGAAACGCAAAAGGCCATGAACCTTCCCCCGCTGGTACAGACATTCGTTCTGCATTTCGGAGAAATGGGCTCGCGCTGGGGTGTGAACCGCACCGTCGGCCAGATCTACGCCCTGCTCTTCGTCTCCCCCGAACCGCTCAATGCGGACGAGATCGTCGAGGCACTCGGAGTCTCGCGATCCAACGTCAGTATGGGGCTGAAAGAGCTCCAGGCCTGGAACCTCGTGCGCCTGCGCCACAAGCCGGGCGACCGGCGCGAGTATTTCGGCACGCCCGAGGATATCTGGGTGATCGTGCGCACGCTGATCGAGGAGCGCAAGAAGCGCGAGATCGATCCGACGCTCTCGCTCCTGCGCGAAACCCTGATGGAGCGCCCGGAATCGGAATTCGAGCGGCATGCACAGGCACGCATGCGCGAGATGCACGATCTCATCGACATGCTCACCGACTGGTACGCCGACATGCGCGCCATCGAGACCGAGCGGCTGGTGCAACTCATGAAGCTCGGCTCGAAGATTTCCCGCGTGCTGGAATTCCGGGATCGTCTCGGCTTTTCCGGCAAACGCAATGATCCCCCCTCCCACGATGACGAGGAGCGTTCACGATGATGGACACTCTGATCCTGTCCCGAATCCAGTTCGGGGCGAACATCACCTTCCACATTCTCTTTCCGACGATCACGATCGCGCTCGGCTGGGCGCTGCTCTTCTTCAAGCTTCGCTACAACCGCACCGGCAACATGGCCTGGATGGATGCCTACAAGTTCTGGGTGAAGGTCTTCGCCCTGACCTTCGCGCTCGGCGTCGTCTCGGGCGTGACCATGTCCTTCCAGTTCGGCACCAACTGGCCGGGATTCATGGAGAGCGTCGGCAATGTGGCCGGGCCGCTGCTCGCCTACGAGATCCTGACCGCGTTTTTCCTGGAGGCGACCTTCCTCGCGGTGATGCTGTTCGGATTCAACCGGGTCTCGAACCGCATTCACACCCTCGCAACCGTGCTCGTCGCCTTCGGCACGACCATGTCGGCCTTCTGGATTCTCGTGCTGAATTCCTGGATGCACACGCCCCAGGGTTTCGAGATGCGCGACGGCGTGGCGTTCGTGACCGACTGGTGGGAGGTGATCTTCAACCCCTCCATGCCCTATCGCCTGACACATATGCTGCTCGCCTCGGGCCTGACCGTCGCCTTCCTGATCGCGGGCGTCTCGGCCTATCGCCTTCTGCGCGGGGACCGCTCGGAGGGCGTCAGCAAGGCGCTGCGCACCGGTGTTGTCATGGCCGCGCTGCTGATCCCGGCCCAGATCTTCGCCGGCGACATGCACGGTCTCAACACGCTGGAGCACCAGCCCCAGAAAATCGCAGCAATGGAGGGCAATTGGGAGACGCGCGGCAATGTACCTCTCGTGCTGTTCACGCTGCCCGATGAGCAGGCCCGCGAGAACCGGTTCGAGATCGCGATCCCCAACGGCGCGAGCCTGATCCTCAAGCATGATCCCGCCGGCGTGGTGCCGGGGCTGAATGACTTCGTGCGCGAGGACGGCTCGGTCGCGCATCCGCCCGTGGCGCCCGTCTTCTTTGCCTTCCGGATCATGGTCGGGATCGGCATGCTGATGCTGGTCGCTTCCTGGTATGGCGGCTGGCAGCTCTATCGTCGCGGCACGCTCTCGCCCTGGATGCTGCGCGGCTTCGTGGCCATGACCTTCTCCGGCTGGGTGGCGACGGTGGCCGGCTGGTACGTGACGGAGATCGGGCGCCAGCCCTGGCTGGTCAGCGGTGTCCTCACCACGGCGGAAGCCGTCACCACGACGCCGGTCGGCATGGTGGCCTCGACGCTCGCCATGTATCTCGCCATCTACGCGGCGCTGACGGCGGCTTATGTCTGGACGCTGTTCCACCTCGCCCGCCGCGACGGCGCCTCGGCCACTCTCGGCCAGGCGGTGACCCCGGAGGTCGGCGTCGCAAAGGGCGGCGGTCGCATCGCCGGACCGGTTCCAGCGGAGTGAGCGTCCGATGCAATGGCCGGCAGACGCTTTTGGCGTCGCAATCGATGCCGGGGTTCCCCTCTCCCGTGCGGAGAGGGGAGAGCGCGCTGCAGCAGGCACCCGGCCCGTATACGAATGTGAGAGGATGCAACAATGGACGCGTTATTCGGAGGTGAGTCCTGGCTGCCCGTGGCCTTTGTCGGGCTGATGGGTGCCTCGATCCTGCTCTACGTGATCCTTGACGGATACGATCTCGGTGTCGGCATCCTGTCCGGGCTGACAAGCCAGCACAAGGACAGGATGATCGCCTCGATCGGTCCGTTCTGGGATGCCAACGAGACCTGGCTGGTACTGGCCGTCGGGCTGCTGCTTGTCGCCTTTCCCTTCGCGCAGGGCGTCATTCTCGGGGCGCTCTACCTGCCGGTGGCGGTAATGCTGCTCGGGCTGATCCTGCGCGGTGTCGCCTTCGATTTCCGCGCCAAGGTCGATGCGGCGCAAAAGATCTGGTGGGACCGCGCCTTCTTCACCGGGTCGCTGCTGACCGCGCTCTCGCAGGGTTACATGCTGGGGCTCTACATCCTCGGCTTCGAGCGCACGCTGGTCAATGTCGCATTCGCGGGGCTCGTCGCAGTGGGGCTGGCTGCGGCCTATGCCTTCATCGGGGCTGGCTGGCTGATCCTCAAGAGCGAGGGCGCGCTGCAAGAGCGTGCGGTGGGCTGGGCCAGAGTCTCGCTGTGGCTGAGCGCCATCGGGCTTGCCGCCGTCTCGATCACGACGCCGCTCGTCTCCGAGCGCATCTTCGAGAAGTGGTTCGCCATGCCCTATCTTCTGATGCTCGCGCCGATCCCGCTGATCACGGGAGCGCTGATCATCGCCCTGCACCACGTGCTGAAGGTGTTGCCCAACCATACTGACCAGCTGAGCTGGGCGCCGTTTTCCGGGGCAATCGCCGTGGTCTTCCTCGCCTTCTACGGGCTGGCCTATTCCTTCTATCCCTATGTGGTGCCCGAGCAGATGACGGTGTGGGAGGCCGCTGCCGCCGATGAATCGCTGATGATCATGTTCATCGGCGCCTGCATCGTGCTGCCCCTGATCGGGCTCTATACGAGCTTCATCTACCGGATCTTCTCCGGCAAGACGCAGGATCTGCGCTATTATTGAGCGCCATGAAGGGCAGACAAAACCCCGCGTGAGATGATCACGCGGGGGTTTTTCGCTTCGCAAGGCAGGCCTGTTCAGTCGTGCCGGTTCTGCCGGTTCTCGATCAGATCATCGACCACGGCGGGTTCGGCCAGCGTCGAGGTGTCACCCAGCGCGCCGAATTCGTCCTCGGCGATCTTGCGCAGGATGCGGCGCATGATCTTGCCCGAACGGGTCTTGGGCAGGCCGGGGGCGAACTGGATCAGGTCTGGCGAGGCGATCGGCCCGATCTCCTTGCGCACCCAGGTGACGAGTTCCTTGCGCAGGGCATCAGATGGCTCCTCGCCCGCCATCAGCGTGACATAGGCGTAGATGCCCTGACCCTTGATGTCGTGCGGATAGCCGACCACGGCGGCCTCGGACACCTTGGGATGCGCCACCAGCGCGCTCTCGACTTCCGCCGTGCCCATGCGGTGACCCGACACGTTGATGACGTCATCAACGCGGCCCGTGATCCAGTAATAGCCGTCTGCGTCGCGGCGGCAGCCGTCGCCGGTGAAGTACTTGCCGGGATAGGTCGAGAAATAGGTCTGGATGAAGCGCTCGTGATCGCCGAACACGGTGCGCATCTGGCCCGGCCAGCTGTCGGCGATGCACAGATTGCCTTCGCAGGCGCCCTCAAGCTCCTTGCCCTCGGCATCGACGATGACCGGCTTCACCCCGAAGAAGGGCAGGGTGGCCGAGCCGGGCTTCTGGTCGATGGCGCCGGGAAGCGGCGTGATCAGGATGCCGCCGGTCTCGGTCTGCCACCAGGTATCGACGATCGGACAACGCTCGTCGCCGACGACCTTGTAATACCATTCCCAGGCTTCCGGATTGATCGGCTCGCCGACGGAGCCGAGCAGGCGCAGGCTCTTGCGCGAAGTCTTCTTCACCGGCTCCTCGCCCGCGCCCATCAGCGAGCGGATGGCGGTGGGGGCCGTATAGAAGATGTTGACCTGGTGCTTGTCGACCACGTCCCAGAAACGCGAGATTGAGGGATAGGTCGGCACGCCCTCGAACATCAGCGTGGTCGCGCCGTTGGCGAGCGGGCCGTAGAGGATGTAGCTGTGGCCGGTGACCCAGCCGACATCGGCCGTGCACCAGTAGATGTCGCCCTCGTGATAATCGAAGACGTATTGATGCGTCATCGCGGCATAGACCAGATAGCCGCCTGTCGAATGCAGGACGCCCTTGGGGCTGCCGGTGGAGCCGGAGGTGTAGAGGATGAACAGCGGATCCTCCGCATTGACCTCCTCGCAGGGGCAATCCGCCGTGACCATCTCCGCCGCTTCGTTGTAATAGACGTCGCGCCCGGGCTCCATGGTGACGTCGCCGCCAGTGCGCTTCACCACGACGACATGATCCACGGCGCCTTCCGGCAGGCGCGCGATCGCGGCATCGACATTGGCCTTGAGCGGTACCTTGCGCCCGCCACGCAGGCCTTCATCCGCAGTGATCACGGTCTTCGAGCCACATCCCTCGATGCGTCCGGCGAGCGAATCCGGCGAGAAGCCGCCGAAGACCACGGAATGGATCGCGCCGAGACGGGCGCAGGCGAGCATCGCATAGGCGGCTTCCGGGATCATCGGCAGGTAGATCGTGACCCGGTCGCCCTTCTCGACATTGCGGTTGCGCAGGACATTGGCCCAGCGACAGACGTGATCATGCAGCTCGCGATAGGTGATTTTCTGCGATTCGGAAGGATCATCACCCTCCCAGATGATCGCTACCTGGTCGCCACGCGTCTCGAGATGGCGGTCGATGCAGTTATGCGCGGCATTGGTGGTGCCGTCCTCGAACCAGCGGATCGAGACATTGTCCTTGCCGAAGAGCGTGTTCTTTACCTTTGTATACGGCGTGAACCAGTTGATGCGCTTGCCGTGCTCGCCCCAGAAGCTCTCGGGATCGTCGATGCTGGCCTGATACATCTCTTCGTAACGGGCTTTGTCGACATGGGCGCGCTTCGCCCAATCCTGCGAAACCGGGTACAACTTTTCAGACATATTTTCCTCCCCAGGAAGGTCTATACATTGCGGGTAATCGAGCGATTCCCGATTAGCAAGCCTGTTGCCGCGAATTTAGGGGAGAAGGCGGCCTGCAGGCAACCCGACCGAAAGTCCTACGCATTTCGCCGCGCCATACGGCTTCCGTAGTCGGTGCATGGCGCGAGAGCGCGTCGTGAGAAATCGCCTCTTGCCATGACGCACGCATGGCTGTTCCCTCGCGGCAAATCAGGAGACAGCCATGGTCAAGATCAATCCCGAACGCCTGATGGGCGATCTCAAGCATTTGCGCGGCATCGGCACGTATAAAACCGGTGTGCACCGTCCCACCTTTTCACCGCAGGACATGGAGGCGCGGCACTGGCTTGCCGGCCGCATGCGCGAGGCCGGGCTCGATGCGCGCATAGACGGGATCGGCTCGGTCTTCGGGCGGCGCGAGGCGCCGGGGCCGAAATTCCTTACCGGGTCGCATCTGGAGAGCCAGAACCATGCCGGCTGGCTCGACGGTGCGCTCGGCGTGATCTACGGGCTGGAAGCCGCTCGCGCCATTGCCGATGACGGCGGCTTCGCCGATTGCGGCGTCGATGTCATTGCCCTGTGTGACGAGGAGGGCCATTACGGTTCGTTCCTCGGCTCGAAATCCTTCCTCGGCATCCTTGAAGAGAGCGAGATCGACGCCGCCACCAACCGCTATGACGGCAAGCCGCTGCGCCAGGCGTTGCAGGAGGTCGGGCTCGCAGGTGAATCGCGCGTGCGCTACGAGAAAGGGCGGTACAAGGGTTTCTTCGAGGCGCATATCGAGCAGGGCGACACGCTGATCTCCTCGGATCTGAAGATCGGCAACGTCACCGCCATCGTCGCGATCTGGCAATACAAGCTGGTCTTCACCGGCGAGCAGAACCATGCCGGCACCACCAGCATGAAACGCCGCCGCGATGCCGGGCGCGCCGCCATGCGCGCGCTGGCGAAGATCGACGAGCGCTTTCCGCAGATCTGCGGCGAGCGCACCGTCTGGACGGCGGGCCGTGTCACCCTGGAGCCCGGTGCGCCGAGCATCATTCCGGGCCGCGCGGAGGTCCTCTTCCAGTTCCGCGACGCGGATGAGGCGGTGCTCGACCGGCTGGATACGGAATTGCGTGCCATCGTCGCCGAGATCGATGCGGAGGGCGTCTGCGGCGCTTCGCTCGAGGTGATGGGCCAGAGCAAGCCCGCGCGCATGGATGCTGGGCTTCAGGATGCCATCGACGCGGCAGCGGCGATTCATGCCCCCGGAAAATGCCTGCGCATGCCCAGCGGCGCGGGTCACGACGCGCAATATCTCGCCCGCATCATGCCCGCCGCGATGCTGTTCGTGCCCTCGATCGGCGGGATCAGCCATCACTGGACCGAGGATACGGCGGAAGAGGACATCATCCTCGGCGCCCAGGTCTATGCCGAGGCGGTGGCGCAGGCGTTGCGGGCGTAAGCCCGGCCCTGAATGCCGCATTGCAGCCGGCGCGGTTCCTGCGCTAAGGAAGTGTCATGAACCGCGCCGGCGCCATCACCTGCAAGATGCGCGCGCCATCCGCCCCCGGATGGCGGCGTTTTGCGCGCCCGATCGGCGTCGTCCTCCTGCTTTATGCCTTCGCGCTCTCCGGCCTGCTTGCGGGAACGCTGCTCGCGACCCACCAGGCGCATGCGCTGGGTGAGCCGGGCATTCATTGCCTGCTCGAGGCGGGGCACCATCACGACCCCCATGGTGCCGCGCGCCACAAGGCGGAATGTCTCGCCGGCTGCCCGGTTCCGCCGGCGCCGCCCCTGCCGGATGCGCCTGATGCGCAGCTTCTCGGCTTCGATGCCCGCGCCATGGCGCGCATCGCACCGTCGGGCCTGCGCGAACGGGTCGATCTGCCCTCTGCGCCCCTGATCCGCGCCCACGGGCCACGCGGCCCACCGGCTTTTCTCGTCTGAACGCGCTGATACCGATATCCGAAACCCGCACCGGCGCGCCGCTCGCGAGAACACGAGCCGCCCGGGTTCAAGACGAAGAAGGTCCAACCATGACGTTTCAAATCCGCAACGCGGCCATCGCCGCTGTCGCCCTTGCCGCCACGCTCGGCTTCACGCTCGCCGCCACGACGGCGCAAGCGGAGACTTTCAGCATCGGTGACATCACCATCGAGACACCATGGACGCGGGTGACGCCCGGTGGCGCCCGCGTTGCCGGCGGCTATATGGTGATCACCAATAACGGCAACGAGTCCGACCGCCTGATCGGCGGCGCCAGCGAAATCGCCCCGCGTTTCGAGGTGCATTCGATGGAGATGGTCGATGGCGTCGCCCGTATGGCCGAAGTCGAGGGCGGGCTCGAAATCCCGCCCGGAGAGAGCGTCGCGCTGGAGCCAGGAAGCTACCATGTGATGTTCATGAACCTCGCCACGCCGGTCACTGCAGACGAACCCGTCAGCGGGACGCTGATCTTCGAAAAGGCCGGCGAGGTCGCGATCACCTATGCGGTCGCGCCGATGGGTTCGCCGCGCGCGCCCGAAGGAAAGGCTCACGGTGAGCATGGCGGTGGTAACCGGCATTGACGGATCTGGCGGCGCGGGCGGTTGAGCGGCCCGCGCCTCTATCGCCAATCGCGAAAAACAACACCGGGTGAAACGAAGCACTTGCGGAACACAGCGGGAACGGTTAGCCTGTTCGCGATTTGTTTTGACCTCGAATCGCAAGGCCGGCCATGCTCACCCGCAAGCAGCACGAATTGCTCACCTTCATCCATGAACGCATGCGCGAAACCGGGGTCCCGCCGTCCTTCGACGAGATGAAAGACGCGCTTGATCTCAAGTCGAAATCCGGGATCCATCGTCTCATTACCGCGCTGGAAGAGCGTGGCTTCATCCGTCGGCTGCCCTACCGTGCGCGGGCTCTCGAGATCGTGCGGCTGCCGGAATCCACCGGGCGCATGCCGGTGGCGCGCGCTCCGGCAGCGGAACCGGAAGCCGCCTCTGCGGGTGGATTTTCACCGAGCGTCGTCGAGGGTCGCCTCGCCGAGGCAGCGCCATCCCCTCGCGGCGCCATGGCGCGAGCCGTCACCCACAATCCCCTCGCGGATGAGGATTACGAGCGCGCCGTCAATATCCCGGTGATGGGCCGCATTGCTGCCGGGACGCCGATCTCCGCCATCCAGAATCCGATGCACACCATTGCCGTCTCGCCGGATTTCATCACCGGTGGCGAGCATTACGCTCTGGAAGTGCGCGGCGATTCGATGATCGAGGCCGGTATCCTCGACGGTGATATCGTCGTGATCCGCCGTCAGGATGTGGCCAATACCGGTGATGTCATCGTGGCCTTGATCGATGACGAGGAGGCGACGCTCAAGCGCTTTCGCCGGCGCGGCTCGTCGATCGCGCTCGAGGCGGCCAATCCCGCTTACGAAACCCGCGTTCTGGGTCCTGACCGGGTCAAGATCCAGGGGCGGCTGGTCTCGCTTGTACGCCGTTACTGAGCAGGTCGGCTTTCGGCGGCGACAGTTCCGGCGCGAGGAATACCAGCGCGCGCTGCTCTCCCGGTCACCGGGATTGATCCGTATGACGGTTCACGGCGCCGCATCATCTGCGCATCTCGGGGGGAGGCGCCCCTTCGCGTTCGAGCCAGGGCCGTGTTTCGGGGACGCGCCTTACGCTTGATATCGTCCCAACCGGATTGTCGCGCATTTGCGCCAGGGCGCCGGGAGCGACGGCGAGATTGCCAGCGGTTGCGGGAGCCGATTGCACCGTTTCGCGGCTCGCGTCCGCCTGCGCCAGATCAACTGCGAGGCCGGCGAATTCCGGCGTCTGCCCGTGCCTGATGGCTTGACGCAACGCATCACGAAAACGCACCGAGACGGCGCCGCCCTCCCGCAGAATTTCGGCGTCGATGATGAGGGGTGCGACGCAGCCCGGCGGAACGTCAAGTGGCGAGATCACGATCTGCGCCCGCCGACAATCCTCCGTGAAGGCACGCCTGTCGGTCACGAAGGCGGCATGATAGCCGGGTGCGAAATCCGCAACACATCCCAGCAGATCGCAGCGTCGCCCTTCGTGAAGCGAAGGCTCGTAAGGGCTACGCGCATCACCATCCGCCTTCAGCCATTGTGCCGTCACGAAGGCGCTCGGACTGCCCAGTACCACCAGTCTGCCGTCCTCGCTCCGGATTGCGGCCCCCGCGCCGTCGCGATCCACATAGAGATCGGCTCGGTCTGGGTTGAGCGCGAGCCAAAGGCCGATCACTGCCGGAACCAGCGCGAGACGCTTCAGCGACGACACGAAAAGCGTGGCCATCAGCAGAGCGGCGACCAGCAAAGACAAGGCCAGTGCGCTGAAGGCGGCCACAGGAACATTCGCGCCGGCAAACCCTTCCACGAAATGCGCCACCTCCAGCACCCGGGCGATGCCCATACCCATCACCTGCCAGGCTGGCGGGTCGAGACCGAAGCCGATCAGCAGCATGCCGGCGACGCCGGCGGGCATCACCACGAGCGAGACGATCGGCAGGGCCAGCGCGTTGCCGACGAGACCATACGGGTTGGCGATCTGGAAATGGTAGGCAGCGAAGGGGCCGGTCGCGATCGTCGCGATGATGGTCGTGGTCAGAATCCCGAGCATGAACCCTGCCACGAGGCGGCGGATCCGGGCGAAGGCATCCATCGGCGGGCCCGGCTTCGCCTCGCGCCGCCACATCCACTCGGCGCCGGCAATCAAGCCGGCGACAGCGGAGAACGACATCTGGAAAGAGGGTCCGAGCAGCGTCTCCGGCTGCCAGGCCAGCACCAGGATCGCGGCGATGGCGAGATTGCGCATGCTCAGCGCCGGACGGTCGAACAGCACGGCACCCAGCATGACGCCGGTCATGATCACGGCCCGGATGGTCGCGACCTGTGCGCCCGAGAAAATGCAGTAGCAAAGCGCGCCGATAATGGCGGCCAGAGCTGCGATCTTCTTGATCGGCCACCCCAGCGCGAGCCCCGGCAGCAGGGCGAGCCCGGCGCGGGTAAACCAGAAGATGGTGCCTGCTGCCAGCACCATATGCAGGCCCGAAATCGAGACGATGTGATAGATCCCGGCAGCGCGCAGGGCTGCGTTGGTCTCCTCGGTGATGAGGCCACGTTTGCCGGTGACGAGTGCAGCAGCCACGGCGCCGGGCTGCCCGCCGATCATGCGGGCGATCCGCCGCGTGGTCTCCACACGCCGGTTGTCGATCCAGGCCCCTGCGCGCTCCATCAGCCCCGGTGGTTCCAACCGCTCCACGGTTCGCAACTCGCCGAAGACGGAGCCGACCGAGCCGATCCCGCGAAACCAGGCGCTCCTGGCGAAATCGTATCCTCCCGGCCAGGCGGCTTCCGGCGGCGGCATCAGCCGCACGCGCGCGGAAATTCTGTCTCCGGTCCGCACCTGCATCGTGCCGCGATAGGTTACGCGCACCCGCTCAGGCATCTGCTTATCGGTCAACTGCCCGAGTTCATCCACCCGAATGACGAGGCGAGCATCGCCGGTACGCTCCTCGACACTCTCGATCGTCCCCACCAGCTGCGTGATCAGCGTATCCGTGAGGATCGGCGCATCGACACGCTCGAAGCGCACCAGCGCCGCGGTAAAACCCGCCAGCACCATGGCGAGGCCGATCACCACGCGGCAGATCCGGTGATCGTGCCGCCCGAGCCAGCCCGTCAGCGCACAAACCCCAAGCCCGAAAACGGGTGCTGCCGGATGTGGCCGCCCCTCTGCGGCGAAGCACAGAAGGATACCCAGCCCGAACGCCACCGCCGTCCAGGGGAACAGGCGTCTCTGCGCGACCTCTTCGTCGAGGCAGCGCTGGAGCCAGCCTCGGGAATCCGGGTGCTCGTGTCTCGCGAACCGCTCCTGAAACGAACGCGCGACAGGTGCAAACAACCTCGCGGCAAGATCTGCCGCACCACGATAGGCCTTGTCGGGAAAAGAATAAGACATGATTTTAGATTGCTTTAAGAGCCAAATAGCAATCTATACACCGGGCCCGGGCGACGTCCATCAGCCGCCATCGAAACCCGCGCCGGACCCGAAAATTCATGTGACCAAGCGCATAATAACAATTTAAAATAGTTTATTTTGGACCATTTCACAACTTATGAGATATTTCTCCCTAGCGTTGATTCGCATCACGCCATGCGGAGCAATCGCGACGACCTGCACTTCTGGACGCAGGTATTCTTTTTCTTCGGGGGGGTTCATGAACGCAAGATGCATTTTCGCTGCCGGTTCCGCGAGCGCATTGCTGACACTGGCGCAGGCCGTGCCGGCGTTGGCACAGACGGATCAATCAGCGCCCAACGCCATCGATTTCGCGATGTATTTCAATGCCGATGTGCGTGACGCGGCCGATTGCGCCATGAGCGTGGTCGATGGCACGATCGTCATCGATCCGGCCATCGGCAATCCGTCCATGACGTGCCCGGACATGTTCTCATGGAAGCTGTTCACCGAGGTGGTATCGCAGGAATTCTGGAAGAACTGGGCCGCCGACCAGCAGACCTGGCCCGGCGAGCCCTATGCGATGTGCCAGCCGGGCGATGACGTCACCACCTGCTGCACACCGGATTCGCTGGAGAATCCGGGCTATGACGATGCCGAAAACCCGGCCCTGCATTGCCCTTACTTCCCCGGTGACCACCGCGCCGCCGGCGCCACCCCGCCCCTGCCGCGCGCGCAGCCCTTGTCGAAGGCGCATGTCACGCAATTCGAGGACAATCTGCGCCGGGTCACGCCGCAGCAGATCGATGCGATCGATCCTGGCCGTGTCATCCGGCAATCCATGGCGGAATTTGTCTTTCGCAACAAGCCGATGTTCGACTACGTCTTCGAGCAGGACCTCTACAATGCCGACG
>Ga0076930_101389_pt1 | contig 13252 bp, 11 predicted proteins | sample HotLakConsoUCCRE_FD_71149 | JGI IMG/M metagenome (GOLD analysis project Ga0076930, IMG submission 71149) | Hypersaline microbial mat communities from Hot Lake, Washington, USA - Hot Lake Consortium UCC-RE (version 3) (version 3) ...
TCGCCCCCGCGCCGCACCACCACTTCCAGATACATATAGTAGAAACCCGCGCCCGCACCCGTGAAGGCCCCGAGAATGGTCAGGACCGGGGTGACCCCAAGTCGCTGATCAAGCCACCACCCCCCCCCCAGGAAGAGCAGGACGGAGAGGGCCCATGTGAGACCCAGTCCCGCGAAGCGGGCCACCTCGAACTGCCCCGTTTCGTCCTTCGGATCCACACCCGGTGCCAACGTACCTCCCGGCCCAGCGAGCCTGTACAGCCTGCGGAAGCTAGAGGCTTGTGAAAAAAGTCGCAAGCTCCCCCCGCGACCTTTTCTCCGGACGGCTTGACGCCCCTGAACCGCTTCGTCTACACTAGCCCGGGACCGACCCCTCGCCTTGGGGGTAGCGCACGGTTCCACATCGGGTCGGTTGTCCCCAGACGGCCCCCACCGTCCAGCCCCCTCGGGGCCGGATCGGTTCCAGACGCGGGGAGACAGGGAAGGCATGGCAATCTCGGGTGAGGCGGCAGTCCAGGACAGGGATCTCGAACTCCTGGACAGGGCCGCGGAGGTGACGCGGACCCTCCGGGCGGAAGTGGCCAAACGAGTGATCGGACAGGATGTGGTGGTGGAGGGGCTGCTCACCGCACTCTTGGCCAACGGACACGCGCTCCTGGTGGGGGTGCCGGGGCTGGCCAAGACCCTTCTGGTTTCCACCCTGGCGGACGCCCTGGATCTCCGCTTCAGCAGGATCCAGTTCACCCCGGACCTGATGCCCACGGATATCACCGGGACCGAGGTCATCGAGGAGGACCGGAGCACCGGACGTCGGGTCTTCCGCTTCGTGCAGGGCCCCATCTTCGCCAACGTGGTGCTGGCCGACGAGATCAATCGGACCCCCCCCAAGACCCAGGCGGCGCTCCTTCAGGCCATGCAGGAGCGCTCGGTGACGGCGGCCGGCGAGACCCTTCGGCTGGAGCCGCCCTTCTTCGTCCTTGCCACACAGAACCCCATCGAGCAGGAGGGGACCTATCCCCTCCCGGAGGCGCAGCTGGACCGCTTCATGCTCGAACTCCAGATCGGCTATCCCTCCCGGGCCGAGGAGGAGGAGATCGCCATGACCACCACCGGCTCGGCCCTCTCCCAGGTCTCCCCCGTGGTCTCGGCGGCGGAGCTGATCGACCTCCAGCAGTTGGTGCGGAGGATCCCTGCTCCCCCCTCGCTGGTGTCCTTTGCCGTGCGCATGGCCCGGGCTACCCGCCCGGACAGCGAGGAGGCGGCTGCCGTGGTGAGGAAGTACGTGGGTTGGGGTGCTGGTCCCAGGGCCTCCCAGTACCTGGTGCTGGGGGCCAAGGCCCGGGCTGCCTCCCGGGGGGATGCCCTTCCCAACCTGGACGACGTGCGGGCCGTGGCTCCTGCGGTGCTGGCCCATCGGATCGTGCTGAACTTCGAGGCCGAGGCGGACGGGCAGAGCACCCGGGATGTGGTGGCGGGACTCTTGAAGGAGAGTTTCTCATGGAGGTAGTTCCGAGTCGCAGGGGGGCTCCGCCCCCTCTCACTCCCGGGCGCAGGGGAATGTCATGACCGTCGTGCTCCTGGCCCTGGCCGTGATCTTCCAGTTGGCCTCCTCCCTGGTCTCGGCGGCCGAGACCGCCTGCTTCACCCTGTCCCGGGCCCGGGTCCGCACCCTCGTGGAAGAGGGGTTCAGCGGGGCAGCGGCCCTCTCCAGCGTCCGGGACCGTTCCTCGTCCATCCAGGCCAGCGTCCTGGTCCTGGGGACCTTCCTCAACGTCCTGGCCGCCGGTGCCGTGGTGGCCACGGCAGCCACCCTCTGGGGGTGGACCGGGGCCGCGTGGGCCGTCCCGGTGGCCGCAGTCCTGGCCGTCCTCCTGGGGGAGGTGGTTCCCCGGGGGCTGGCCACACGCTACCCCATCCGCCTGGCCCTGAACTCCGCCGGACCGCTCCTTTCGCTGGAGCGGCGGCTGGGGCACCTCCTGAGGCCGGTGATCCGCATCGAGGAGCTGCTGGCCGGGGCCAATGGTGACGGCCCCACCCTGGAGGAGCGGGAGCTGGAGGAGATGTCCCTCATCGGGGAGGCGGAGGGGCTCCTGGACCGCTACGAGAGCCAGCTGGTGGATCGGGCCTTCCGGCTGGACGAGCTCACGGCCTGGGACGTGATGACCCCCCGGGTGGACATGCACACCTGGCGGGACTCCCTCACGGTCCGGGAGATCGTGGAGGAACTCCCCTCAGTCCCCCACTCCCGGATTCCGGTCTATGGCGAGAGCGTGGACGACATCACGGGGATCGTGTACATCCGGGAGGTCTACCAGGCCTACGTCTCCGGGCGGGCGGATGCCGCCCTGCGCCAGATCGCCCGGGAGCCCTTCTTCCTTCCGGGATCCCTCTCGCTGACCCGCCTCCTCCGGGACTTCCAGGGGCGCAGACTCCACATGGGGATCGTGGCCGATGAGTTCGGGGGGACCGACGGACTGGTCACCCTGGAGGATGTGCTGGAGGAGCTGGTGGGTGAGATCGAGGACGAGACGGACGTCCACGAACAGCTGGTGGTGCGCCTCTCCACCTCGGAGATCGAGGTGGACGGAAGCATCGAACTGCGGGAGGTGAACGCGGCCCTGGGCATCGCCCTCCCGTCCCAGGAGCACCGATCCATGAATGGTTTCCTCCTGGAGGAGATGGGGGAGGTGCCGGCGGTGGGAGAGCGGATGGAGTGGGAGGGCGCGGAGCTGGAGATCGTGGAGGCCTCGGAGACGCAGGTCCTCAAGGTCCGGGTCCGGCGGACCGTCACCACCGGCGAGGCCGAGGACTGATGGCCCTGCTCCTCCCCTTCGGCGGGAAGTTCCCCAGGGTCTCACCCACCGCCTTCCTAGCACCCACCGCCGTCTTGGTGGGCGATGTCACGGTAGGTCCCGAGGCCAGCATCTGGTTCGGCGCCGTCCTCCGAGGAGACGACCCGGAGCATGGGATCGTGGTGGGGGCCCGGAGCAGTGTCCAGGACAATGCGGTGGTCCACGTGGGGCGCTGGGGGCCCACCATCATCGGTCCGGATGTGACGGTGGGCCACGGGGCCATGTTCGAGAGCTGCGTCATCGGGCGGGGTTCGCTGGTGGGGATGAACGCAGTGATCCTCCAGGAGGCGGTGGTGGGGGAGGAATGCCTCCTGGCAGCCGGCACGGTGATCCTGGAGAAGGCCGTGATCCCGGACCGGAGCGTGGTGGCCGGGGTCCCTGGAAGGGTGCGGAAGGAGCTGGACGGCTCCGCCGCCGCCTGGCTTCTCCGGAGCCCGCCCCACTACGTCACCCTCTCCCGACAGTATCTGGATTCCGGGATCGGGAGGGTGGGAGGGAGCCCGGGAGAGGAGCCCGGAGGAGAAGGACCGTCGGGAGAGGAGGGCTGACCGCCGATGTCGGAGGAGGAGATGAAGTCGTCCCCCCCGGTCCCGCCCCCATCCCCGGACGCCACGGTCCCCTGCGACCTCTGCGGGGCGCCGGTCCTGGAGCGCCACTGCAAGATCGTGTGTCGGAACTGCGGCTACATGCGGGACTGCTCGGATCCCTGAGCCCGTCTGGCGCCCCCTGGATGATTCAGGGAGCCGGCATCCCCAGCATGCTGGTCATATACCACCCCACCAGGGCGTCCCCCCACCCGAAGGCCACGGCTGCACCGGCGGCCAGGAAGATTCCGAAGGGAATCAACCGCTTGGTCACGGCCGAGATGGGCCCGAAGATCAGCACCCCCACCAACGATCCCAGGAAGACGGTCAGGAAGACCCCGGAGGTGCCGAGGAAGGCGCCCACCATGGCCATCATCTTGATGTCCCCGCCCCCCATGGCCTGGTCCACACCCGCCGCCTCCATCTGCTTCTTGAAGAGGAGGGTGCCGCCCCACGCCACCAACCAGAGCAGCCCGAAGCCCACGGCGGCTCCCACGGCCGCCTGCAAGAAGGTGATGGCTCCGGTCAGGGGGGCCAGCGCCAACCCCAGGGCCAGCCCCCCCAGGGAGAACTGATCGGGGATGATGTAGAAGCGGGCATCGGTGAGGGAGATCCCGAAGAGGAGGGTGAGGAAGACCCCCCCACGGAGCGTCTCCCAGTCCGCCCCGAAGCGCCAGGCCACCCCTGCCCAGATCAGCCCCACCGCCAGCTCCACCAGGGGGTACTGGATGGAGATGGGCTCCCCGCAGAAGCGGCACCGTCCCCGGAGGAGGAGCCAGCTCAGCACCGGGATGTTGTCCCAGGGGCGGACCCGCTCGTCGCAGGAGGGGCAGTGGGAGGGAGGACTCACCACCGACTGCTCCAGCGGCCAGCGGTGGATGCAGACGTTCAGGAACGAGCCCAACAGGAGGCCGAAGAGTCCAGCGAGGGCAACCAACATCCAGGGATTGGTCAGCAACTCTGGGATCACCCCTGCCCCTCCCGAGCCAGGACGTAGAGGAGGATGGCCCCCGCCACCCCCACATTCAGAGACTCCGTGCCCCCCGGCATGGGGACCCCCACGGTGCCGGCCACCTCCTCCGTGACCTGCGATCCTACACCCTCTCCCTCATTTCCCACCACCAGCCCCCAGGGTGTGGAGGGGCGGAGGGTGGCCACATCGGTCCCCCCTGCAGCAGCGGCCCAGAGCGACACTCCACGCCGCCGGGCCCACTCCAGGAAGGGTTCCACACCCGCCCGCACCGCCGGACGCCCCAGGAGCGCCCCTGCCGCCGCCCGAACCGCCTTGGGGGACCAGGGATCGGTGGTTCCATGGAGGAGGATCACCGCCGAGACGCCGAAGGCACCGGCGGCCCGCACCAGGGTCCCCAGATTCCCCGGATCCTGGACGCCGTCCACCACAAGATACCGTGCCCCCGGATCCTCAGGGAGTTCATCCAGGCTCCCCGTGGGTTCCGGGCAGACCAGGATCACCCCCTGGGGGGTCTCGGTATCGGCGGCCTGGGCCAGGTCGGTGTCATCCACCTGCACAGTCTCGACGCCTGCCGCGGAAAGCTCCAGCGAAAGCGACCGGCCCCTCTCGGTGCTCTCCAGGCGTGGAGATACCAGAGCGAACTCCACAGGTACCCCGGAGCGGAGAACCTCCCCTGCCCCCCGGATGCCCTCCACCATGAAGCGCCCTTCCCGGGCCCGGTGTCGGGAGCGGAGACGGGCCAGGAGCCGGAGTCGCCGGACGGAGATGCCTTCCTTCATGAGGTGGTCCCTGCGGCCATGCCGCCTGGAATGGGTTCGAGGATACGGGTGCAACGGGGCACTTCCCCGCCCACCGCCCCCCGGACATCTTCTCTTGATACCCCCCCGGGGTCCGGTGGATACATGCCCGGCCGGAGGGGACCCGTTCCACCGGAGGACCGAAGCCCATGAAGCCAGCATCCCCACCCATCACCCTCACCATCGCAGGCTCCGACAGCGGAGGGGGAGCGGGGATCCAGGCGGACCTCAAGACCTTCCATCGCTTCGGTGTCTACGGGACCAGCGTCATCACGGCGGTGACGGCCCAGAATACCCTGGGGGTGACCGCCGTGCACCCCATCCCCCTGGAGGTGGTGGATGCCCAGTTGCACGCTGTGGCCTCGGACCTCCCCCCGGCTGCGGTGAAGACGGGCATGCTGGCCACCGCCGGGCTCGTGGAGCGGGTGGCGTCGGCCATTGGGGCCCACGGACTCCCCAATCTGGTGGTGGACCCCGTCATGGTGGCCACCAGCGGAGACCGGCTGCTGGAGGAGGTGGCGGAGGCCACCATCGCCCGGATCCTCATTCCGCTGGCCACCCTGGTCACCCCGAACCTCCATGAAGCCCGGCTCCTCACCGGACTCCCGGTGGAGGACCTGGACGGGATGGTTCAGGCGGCCCGACGGCTGGTGGAGATGGGGGCCGGAGCCGCCCTGGTCAAGGGAGGACACCTGCCTGGTCAGGAAACGGTGGACGTCCTCTTCGATGGATCCACCGTGCGGAGGTGGCGCCATCCCCGTGTGGCCACCCGTCACACCCACGGCACCGGTTGCACCCTCTCGGCAGCGGTGGCGGCCGGGCTGGCCCGGAAGCTCCCGCTGGATACCGCGGTGGCCGTGGGGCTGGAGTTCGTGGCCCGGGCCATCGCCCACGCCCCCGGGCTGGGTGCCGGGAATGGCCCGGTGGACCATTTCGTCGCTCCCCCTTCCCCGGAAGAGGCGCCCCGGCCGGAGTGACCCAGGGAGCCGGAACCGGGGGAGCCACTCCCGGCGCTGGAGCGATCCCCACCGGGGGGCTCAGTCACGAGGCAGGGGGGGGTGGGGCACCGGAGCCCACGGGGGGGCTCCCTTCCCGGAGGCGGCGCAGCACTCCCCTGAAGAGGAGGGCCATCCCATCGGCCGCCCGCCGCCCCTCCTCCAGCACCTCGTCGTGGTCCAGGGTGGCCAGGGAGAGACCGGCACCGGGGTTTGTGATCAGCGACACACCCATGACCCGCATTCCCGCGGCCCGGGCCACGGTCACCTCCAGGACGGTGGACATTCCCACGGCGTGGGCTCCCATCCGGGCCAGCATGCGCACCTCCGAGGGGGTCTCGTAGGAGGGCCCCAGAACGGCTGCGTAGACTCCCCTTGAAAGGGGAATCCCAGCCTCCCCGGCGGCCTCCATGGCCCATTTCGAAAGGGTGGGGTGGAAGGGGGATGACATGTCGGGGAAGCGCTCCTCTCCTGGGAGGACCGCTCCCACCAGGGCGTTCCGGAACTGGAAGTTCAACAGATCGTCCAGGAGGAGGAGGGAGCCGGGGGCCAGCCTGGGATCCAGACCGCCGGCGGCGTTGGTCACCAGGAGGGTATCCGCTCCCACCACCGCCGCCACCCGCACCGGGCGGACCACGGTGGCAGGCGTGTGCCCCTCGTAGAGGTGGTACCGCCCGGCCTGCAGCAGGACCGGGAGCCCCTCGATCCTCCCTCCGATGAAGCGTCCGGCATGCCCCGCCACCCCGGGAGGGGGGAATCCCGGAAGCTCGGCAAAGGGGACCGGGACCGGCGACTCCACCACGTCCGCCAGCCCCCCCAGCCCCGATCCCAGCACCAGGAGCACCCGGGGCCTCTCGGGAAGGCGCCTCCCCAGGACCGCTGCCGCCGCCTCCACCCGCTCCTGCTCCCCCCCTGCGTCCATCCCGGGGCCCTCCCCGTGGGTGTGCTCCATCAGACGATCATCCCGGCGACGGTGGCGGTCATGAAGGCGGCGATGGAGCCCCCGATCATGGCCCGGAGCCCCAGCCTGGCCAGGTCCTGCTTCCGGTTCGGCGCGATTCCCCCGATCCCCCCGATCTGGATGGCGATGGAGGAGAAGTTGGCGAAGCCGGAGAGGGCGTAGGTGGCGATGATGATGGAGCGGGGTTCCAGGGGCGTCCCCCCGGCCAGCACATCCGAGAGCTGCAGGTAGGCCACGAACTCGTTCACCACCGTCTTGATCCCCATGAGGGAGGCCACGGTGGGGGCATCGCTCCAGGGGACCCCCATGATCCACGCCAGGGGGCTGAGCACCCACCCCAGGATGCCCTGGAAGGAGAGTCCCGGAAGCCCCACCAGCCCCCCTCCCCACCCGATGAGGGCGTTCAGCATGGCGATGAGTGCGATGAAGGCCAGGAGCATGGCCCCCACGTTCAGCGCCAGGAAGAGTCCTTCCCCTGCCCCCCTGGCCGCCGCCCCGATGACGTTGGCATCCGGGCGTTCCACCTCCAGCTCGAGTCGCCCGGCGGTCTCCGGGGCGTCGGTCTCCGGGAGCATGAGCTTCGCCACCAGGAGCGCCGCCGGGGCCGACATGACGGAGGCGGCCATGAGGTGCCCGGCGATGTCCGGGAAGTAGGGGAGGAGCATCCCCACATAGGCGGCCAGCACCCCACCCGCCACGGTGGCGAACCCTGCGGTCATCACCGCATTGAGCTCCGACTGGGTCATCCGGTCCACGAAGGGCTTGATGAGGAGCGGAGCCTCGGTCTGTCCCACGAAGATGTTCCCCGCCGCCGAGAGGGTCTCCGCTCCGGAGGTCCGCATGGTGCGCTGCATCACCCACGCCATCCCCTTCACCAGCCACTGCATGACCCCCACGTGGTAGAGCACGGTCATCAGGGAGGAGAAGAAGATGATGGTGGGGAGGACGTTGAAGGCGAAGAAGGCCCCGGTGCGGGCCACGGTGGAGCCCTCAGGGGTCATGGGCACATTCCCCGGGATCCCGGGCCCCACGGGAACGTTGTTGAAGACCAGGTCGCCGAAGATGAAGCGGGCCCCCTCCACGGTGAAGCCCAGGAGCGCCACCACCACCCCGTTGGCCCCCTGGAAGAGCTGCTCCCCCACCGGGGTGCGGAGGATGAAGAGCCCGAAGACCAGCTGCAGTCCCAGCCCCCACCCCACCACCCGCCATGGAATCACCTTTCGGTTGGTGCTCATGAGCCAGGCCGCCCCCACCAGCAGGAGGAGACCCAGGAGGGAACGGAGGCGGGCCAGCAACGGGGTATCCAGTCCTCCGGCGGCCCGGGCGGCCCCCACCCCGAGCTCGGTCTGGGGGAGTTGCTCAAGGGTGGACTCCACGATGGCCGGAGCCGACTCCCGGACGCCCGGGTCCGACCCCGACGGCGCCTCCCGGAGGGTCTTCCCCGGGGCCCCACCCCCGGACATCTCCACCTCCGTCGCACCCGCTGAGGGAAAGGCGGCCCCCGCCGCGGGGTGGGGGGCCAGCATCACCATCAGGAAGAGGAGGAGAGCAGGCAGCCTCCCCGGGGAGGGAGAGACACAACGCGAGGAGCCGTTGGAGGCCGGCGTCGGAAGGGCCGGGAGGGGTGGGATCATGGAGCGACGGGTCAGGGGAGACATCACCACCACCCACCCCCGGGGATCTCGCCCTGGGAGAGGTGGACACGGGCCCTCTTGGCGTTGCTGAGCGTACGATTCTCGAAGGGTTTCACAAGGATGACTCCCGCCACGAAGCCTCCGATATGGGCCCAGAAGGCCACCCCTCCCTGCCCCGGGGGCTGCGACGCCCCGGCCATGAACTGGATCAGGAACCAGTAGCCCAGCATGACCCAGGCGGGAACCCACACCACCTGGACGAGGATGATGATGATGAAGAGCGTGCTGATCCGGGCCCTGGGATAGAGGACCAGGTACGCCCCCATGATCCCACTGATGGCCCCGGAAGCCCCCACCATGGGAAGGGGGGACCCGGGATCGGCCCAGGCCTGCGCCCCCACCGCCGCCACTCCGGTGAGGAGGTAGAAGAGGAGGAAGCGGAGGTGCCCCATGGAATCCTCGACGTTGTTCCCGAAGATCCAGAGGAACCAGAGGTTGCCGATGAGGTGGGGCCAGCTCCCATGGAGGAACATGGAGGTGACGACCGTCACCGCCCCTCCCCCCTCCCCGCACACCATCCCCTCGGGCAGCGAGGCGGAGGGTGTGGCCCCTGTGAGTTCCCCCGGGATCACCCCCCACCGACAGACCGACCCCCGCAACACCGAGGAGTCGAATCCCCCTCCCTGGAGCAGCACCCAGGTGGCCAGACACGCCATGATGAGACCCATCGTGAAGATGGGTGTGATCTCGGTGGGGTTGTCGTCACGAAGGGGAAACATGGGCCCGGGGAAAGAGGGCGGAACCGGGTTGGAATCGCTGGACGATACATGGCGCCGTCAACGGGGGCCACCCTGGGCAGGTCGGTCTGCCACTCCGACGGGGACGGGGTGCTGGGAGAACGGGCTCCCCTGCCCTTCTGGCAGCGAGAAGGGGCAAGTGCGACGGAAAGACCCCATCGGGGCACGGCATGATGGTTGCCATCTGAATCCGCAGGACCATCCACCTGAGGGTGGCACGGCGTGATGAAGCGTTGGACCCGACTCCAGAATGAGGATCCATATCCATGGGCAAAGTGATCGGCATCGACCTGGGTACCACCAACTCCGTCGTCGCGGTGATGGAGGGAGGGGAGCCCGTCGTGATCCCCAACTCCGAAGGTGGACGGACGACACCGTCCGTGGTGGGCTTCACCAAGGACGGTGATCGCCTGGTGGGACAGGTGGCGCGCCGTCAGGCCATCACCAACCCCACCAACACCGTCTTCTCCATCAAGCGGTTCATGGGGCGGAAGTTCTCCGAGGTGGTGGGAGAGCGGAAACTCGTCCCCTACGACGTGCAGGCCGACGGAAGCGACCGGGTCCAGGTCAAGATCCCCAACGCCGACAAGACCTTCACCCCTCCCGAGATCTCCGCCATCATCCTGCAGAAGATGAAGCAGACGGCGGAGGACTACCTGGGTCAGTCGGTGACCCAGGCGGTGATCACCGTCCCGGCATACTTCAATGACGCCCAGCGTCAGGCCACAAAGGACGCCGGGAAGATTGCCGGGCTGGAGGTCCTCCGGATCATCAATGAGCCCACTGCGGCGGCGCTGGCCTACGGCCTGGACAAGAAGAAGGATGAGACCATCGCCGTCTTCGACCTGGGGGGAGGGACGTACGACATCTCCATCCTGGAGCTGGGGGACGGGGTCTTCGAGGTGAAGGCCACAAACGGAGACACCCACCTCGGGGGCGACGACTTCGACCAGAAGCTCATCGACTGGCTGGTGACGGAGTTCAAGAAGGACCAGGGGATCGACCTGTCCCAGGACCCCATGGCGCTCCAGCGGCTGAAGGAGGCGGCGGAGAAGGCCAAGATGGAGCTCTCCTCCACCATGTCCACGGACATCAACCTCCCCTTCATCACCGCCACCCAGGAAGGCCCGAAGCACCTGAACTATACCCTCACCCGGGCGAAGTTCGAGCAGCTTGTGGACGACCTCATCAAGCGGACCATCCCCCCCATGCAGGCCGCCCTGAAGGACGCCGGCCTGGATCCGTCGAAGATCGACGAGGTGATCCTGGTGGGAGGCTCCACCCGGATCCCGAAGATCCAGGAGATCGTGAAGGAGTTCTTCGGGAAGGAACTCCACCGGGGTGTGAATGTGGACGAGGTGGTGGCGGTGGGTGCCGCCATCCAGGGAGGGGTGCTGGCGGGTGACGTGAAGGACCTGCTCCTCCTGGACGTGACCCCCCTCTCCCTGGGGATCGAGACCCAGGGTGGGGTCATGACCACCCTGATCCCCCGGAACACCACGATCCCCACGGAGAAGGCCGAGACCTTCTCCACGGCGGAGGACTCCCAGACCACCGTGGAGATCCACGTGCTCCAGGGTGAGCGGAAGATGGCGGCGGACAACAAGACCATCGGCAAGTTCCAGCTCACCGGGATTCCGCCTGCTCCCCGGGGGATGCCGCAGATCGAGGTGAAGTTCGACATCGATGCCAACGGGATCCTCCAGGTGTCGGCCAAGGACCGGGCCACCAACCGGGAGCAGAAGATCCGGATCGAGGCCTCTTCGGGGCTCACCGACACCGAGATCGAGAACATGGTGAAGAGTGCGGAGGCCCACGCCCAGGAGGACGAGGAGAAGCGGCAGAAGGTGGAGGCCAGGAACCACCTGGACTCCCTGGTCTACCAGGTGGAGAAGGACATCGGGGAGTGGGGCGACAAGGTCTCGGCCGCATCGAAGGAGCGGCTGGACACGGCGCTGGCCTCCGCGAAGGAGACCCTGAAGACCTCCGAGGATGTGGCCGCCCTCACCGGGGCCCGGGACGAGCTGATGCAGGCCTTCAGCGCGGCCGGTCAGGAGATGTACCAGAGCCAGGCCTCCTCCGAGCCCACTCCCGGTGCCGAGGCCGGGGGCGGCTTCGAGAGTGAGCCTGCAGCCGAGACGGCAGACAGTGCCGCCGCCGAGGACGAGGGTGTGGTGGAGGCGGACTACGAGATCGTGGACGAGAACAAGTAGTCCACGGGGCGGTTCGTCTTCAGGAAGCCAGGCGGACGGCCCCGGGATGATTCCCGGGGCCGTTCCACCATCTGCGGCTGGACGGTCCATACAACGGTACGGATCGCCGGCGCATCAGAGGGATGCATCGACTCCCGCCCCCCGCCGGGGGACCCGGCTTCCCATGGCGGTGTAGGAGCCGCACTGGTGGGTGGGGGTTCCGGTAGGGTGGACCCGGGGTGGAAGAACGACAGATGAATGGAGGACCGATGTTCGATCCGTTGCGCTCGAAGCTTCGCGTGATTCTCTACTCGGCGGTGGTATTCACCTTCGGGATGGCGGCAGCCTCCAGCCTCGGCTGGACCGGCTCATCCTTTGCCATGCCATCGGTGTCCGACACGCCGCAGGTCCCCCAGGAGCGGGTGCGTGCCGCCCTGGACCTCAGCGACGCCTTCGTGGCCATCTCGGATGCGGTGACGCCCGCCGTCGTGCGCATCGAGACCACCCGCCCCCGTCGGACCGCCAGCCGTTCCGGCCAGGCCATCCCGGAGGAGTTCCGGGAGTTCTTCCGTATGCCGGATCCGGGCTCCGCCCCCCCGATGCAGGCGGGCGGCTCTGGCTTCCTGGTCTCCGGTGACGGGTACATCCTCACCAACGACCATGTGGTCTCCGGTGCGGATGAGATCCGGGTGTTCCTGCAGGATCGCCGGGAATTCCCGGCGATCCTGGTGGGGACCGACCCCACCACCGATGTGGCGGTGATCAAGATCGAGGGCGATCTGCTCCCCACACTGAGCTTCGGGGATTCCGATCGCCTGCGGGTGGGGGAATGGGTGCTGGCGGTGGGGAATCCCGGATTCGGCTCGGGGAACCAGTTGGACTACACGGTGACCGCCGGGATCGTCAGCGCCAAGGGGCGCCCGCTGAACCTCATCGGTCAGGGGCTCCGGATGCAGGGGAGCGAGAACTCCCAGTTCGCCATCGAGGACTTCATCCAGACGGATGCCGTGATCAACCCCGGGAACTCCGGGGGCCCCCTGGTGGACCTGCAGGGGCAGGTGGTGGGGATCAACTCCGCCATCGCCAGCGAGACGGGATTCTACCAGGGGTATGGCTTCGCCATTCCGGTGGCGCTGGCCCGGCGGGTCATGGAGGACCTCATCGAGTACGGTGTGGTCCGGCGGCCCTGGCTGGGGGTGAGCATCCTCGACGTGTCTCCGGAGGACGCCGAGGTCTACGGCCTTCCCGAGGTCTCCGGGGTCCTGGTCCAGGGGTTCGGGGATTCGGATGAACAGACCCCCGCCCGGAGGGCTGGAATCCTCCCCGAGGATGTCATCGTCGCCATCGATGGTCGCCCGGTGCGGCGGGTGGGCCAGCTCCAGCAGACCGTGGCGCAGCGGCGGCCGGGGGAGCGGGTGGAGGTCACCGTCTACCGGAACGGCTCCCCCAGGGAGGTCATCGTGGAGCG
>Ga0076930_101390_pt1 | contig 13241 bp, 18 predicted proteins | sample HotLakConsoUCCRE_FD_71149 | JGI IMG/M metagenome (GOLD analysis project Ga0076930, IMG submission 71149) | Hypersaline microbial mat communities from Hot Lake, Washington, USA - Hot Lake Consortium UCC-RE (version 3) (version 3) ...
AGCGAGGTCTTGCCCATCGAGGGGCGCCCGGCGAGGATCAGGAGGTCGGATTTGTGCAGGCCCCCGAGTTTCTTGTCGAGGTCGGCGAGGCCGGTCGCGATGCCCGCGAGCCCGCCCTGGCGCATGTGGGCAGCATTGGCGATCTGCACCGCGTCGGTCACCGCGCGCAGGAACGACTGGAAGCCCTGCTGGGTGCGCCCCGAATCCGACAGCCGGTAGAGCGCCTGCTCGGCCTCGACGATCTGCTCCGAAGGGTCGCTCTCGACATCGACGCGGACCGCCTTGTCCGTAATGTCGCGCCCGAGTCCCATCAACGCGCGGCGGATCGCGAAATCATGGATCATCTGCGCGTAGTCCCGCGCGGCGTAGGACGAGATCGACGCGCCCGCGAGCCGGACGAGATAGGACGGCCCGCCGAGCTCCTTCAACCCCGCGTCCTCCTCGAGAAACGCCTTCAGCGTCACCGCCGAGGCCAGCGCGTTCTTCTTCAGCCGGGCCTCGATGACCTCGTAGATCCGTGCGTGGACCGGGTCGTAGAAATGGCTCGCGTCGAGGACATTCGCCACCCGGTCATAAAGCTCGTTGTTGTTCAGAAGCGCGCCAAGAAGCTGCTGCTCGGCCTCGACGCTGTGGGGTTCCGTCTCGGCTTCGGTCTCGCCCGGCCGGATCGTTCTGATCTCGTTCATGCTGCCCTCGTCCCTCAGGCCCCGGATATCCGGGATCGCGCGCCTCCGCGCAATCTGGAAATCCTGTGGATAGCCTGTGACTGGTTTTCACCCTACGACATGTTGCGGCGTTGGCGCCCGTCACGTCAAGATGAGGGATGGTGCGCCGGATATTTGGTCACAAAACCGACGCACAATTTTAACGAGAATGGCGAAATTTTCTTTCGCGCCAAGGTTGAAAGCCGTTCGATCCCCGTCCAGTCGGCGACTCAGCCCCGGGCGGCCTGCCACGCCCTCGGGTCGGACAGAAACGATTCGACCTCCGCGAGTGTCTCCCCGTCGAACGCCTCCCGCGCCCGCGCCTCGGCCAGCACGTCCCACCAGGTCGTCAGGTGGTGAAGCCGCACCCCGTGCGCCCCGAGGCTCTCCTCGACGCCCTCGAAAATGCCGTAGTAGAAGATCACCGCGGTATGACCGCAGGTCGCCCCCGTCTCGCGGATCGCGTCGACGAACGACAGCTTCGAGCCGCCGTCGGTGGTGAGATCCTCGACGAGAAGCACCCGGTCGTTCTCGCCCATGACGCCCTCGATCCGCGCGTTCCGCCCGTAGCCCTTCGGCTTCTTGCGCACATAGGTCATCGGCAGGGCGAGCCGTTCGGCGACGAGCGCGGCGAAGGGTATGCCCGCCGTCTCGCCGCCGGCGATGGTCGTGAACGCCTCGAAGCCCGCCTCGCGCATCACGGTCACGCTCATGAAGTCCATCAGGGTGGAGCGGATGCGCGGGTAGGAGATGAGCTTGCGGCAGTCGATATAGGTCGGCGACGGCAGGCCGCTCGCCAGTGTGAACGGCTCACGCGCGTTGAAATGCACCGCCCCGACTTCGAGAAGCATCGCCGCCGAAAGCCGCGCGATCTCCGATTTCTCGGGATAGGACCCCTGTATCATCGCGTCACCTCAGACCACCCGCCAGTGAATGTCCCGCCCCGGCGACCAGACCGTCACCGGACCCGCGCCTGTCTCGACCCGGGCGGGCCATTCGACCGGCCCGCCCTTCTTCAACGTCATCCGCGCCTCGTTGGGCTGCAGGCGGTAGAACCCCGGCCCGTTGAGCGACGTGAACGCCTCCAGCCGGTCGAGCGCGCCCGCTTCGTCGAAGAGCTCCGCAAGACACCCCATCGCCACGGGGGCCGTGAAACACCCCGCCGCGCAGCATTCGGCTTCCTTGGCATGGGTCGGATGCGGCGCGCTGTCGGTGCCGAGAAACACCCGGTCGAAGCCGCTCGTGGCCAGCGCCACCAGCGCCTCCCGGTGGGTGCCGCGCTTCAGCACCGGCAGGCAGTAATTGTGCGGCCTGAGACCGCCCGCGAAGATCGCGTTGCGGTCGAGCATGAGGTGCTGGACGGTGATCGTCGCGCCGAGGTCGCCGTCGCCCGCGCGGAGGTAGGCCACCGCTTCGGCCGTTGTGATATGCTCCATCACCACCCGAAGCCCCGGCGTCGCCCGGCGGATCGGGTCCAGCACCCGCTCGATGAACACCGCCTCCCGGTCGAAGATGTCGGTCGTGGGGTCGGTCACCTCGCCATGGACGCAGAGCGGCAAGCCGATCTCGGCCATGGTCTCGAGCACGCCGCGCACCCGGTCGAAGTTCCGCACGCCGGAGGCCGAATTCGTCGTGGCACCCGCCGGGTAGAGCTTCACCGCGGTGACAAGCCCGGTGGCGGCGGCGATCGCCACGTCCCCGGGGTCGGTGTCCTCGGTGAGATAGAGCGTCATCAGGGGCTCGAACGCAGCCCCTTCGGGCAGGGCCGCCATGATCCGCTGGCGGTAGGATGCGGCGTCTTCCCCGGTCACGACCGGCGGGACGAGGTTCGGCATCACGATGGCGCGGGCGAAATGCGCCGCCGAGTGCGGCAGAACACCCGCGAGCATCGCCCCGTCGCGCAGGTGCAGGTGCCAGTCATCGGGCCGGCGCAAGGTGATCTCGGTCGTCATCGCTTCGCAATATCCGAGGGGCGGGCAGGGGGCCAGCACCACTTCTGCCCTTTTTTTGTGCAATCGTTTCCGCTCGATGGCGAAACCGCCGCTTCGTCCGGCGCTCCCCGTTGCACTCCCCGCCCTGCTCGCCCAACGTCGGGCCGATGTTCGATGCCGCCCCAATCGTCCTCCAACGCACCCGCGGCACCGCCGATGTCGGCTTCGCGCCGGACGGGCGGCTTTCACGCCTGTTCCAGCAGGGCTCGGCCAAGGCGATGCTGCCGCGCACCCACGGGGACCACCCCGAAGTGGTGTTTCTCAACACCGCCGGCGGCCTGACCGGGGGCGACCGTCTTTCCTACTCGGTGACCGTCGCACCCGGCACCCGCGTCACCGCGACCACCCAGACCGCCGAGCGCGCCTATGCCTCGGCCGGAGGTGTCGCCGAAGTGGCGGTGACGCTCGATGTTGGCGAAAACGCGCGCCTCGACTGGCTGCCGCAGGAAACCATTCTCTTCGACCGCGCCGCTCTCCACCGCATCACGCGGATAGACCTCGCCCCGGGTGCGACCTGCCTTTTCGCCGAAATGATAACTCTCGGCCGCGCGGCCATGGGCGAGACCGTCGCCACCCTCGACCTCGTCGACCGCCGCATCGTCACCCGCTCGGGGCGTCCGCTGATGGTCGAGCCCCTGCGCCTTTCGGGGGAAGACCTCGCGCGCCGCGACCCCGCCGGTCTCGGCATCGCGACCGCACTTGCCACGATCGCCCTCGTCGGGCCGGGCGCCGCGGACGCGCTGCCGGCACTTCGCCGCGCCTTTCCGCACGAGGCCGCCTCGGCCTGGGACGGCCGTCTCGTCCTGCGCGCGCTCTCGCCCGACGCCCATGCTCTCCGACGCCGCGTCGCGGCCCTTCTCGAACATCTCGGCGGTGGCCCGCTGCCCCGCGTCTGGCAAACCTAGGAAGACCCGATGAACCTCACCCCCCGCGAAAAGGACAAGCTCCTCGTCTCCCTCGCCGCCATGGTCGCGCGCGGCCGCAAGGCGCGCGGCGTCAAGCTCAACCACCCCGAGGCGATCGCGCTGATCACCGATTACGTCGTCGAGGGCGCGCGCGACGGCCGTTCGGTCGCCGATCTCATGGAGGCCGGCGCCCATGTCGTCACGCGCGCCGACTGCATGGAGGGTGTGGCCGAGATGATCCACGACGTGCAGGTCGAGGCGACCTTTCCCGACGGCACGAAACTCGTGACCGTCCACCACCCGATCCGCTAGGCTCGGGGGGCAGGAAAGGAGGTCCCCATGCTTGCAACCCTCATACTCGCCGCCGCCGCGGGGGGCAGGAAAGGAGGTCCCCATGCTTGCAACCCTCATACTCGCCGCCGCCGCGGGCTGGCTGGCACCCAAGGCCGAAGAGACCGTCAAGGGCGCGATCGAGAGCGTTCTGCTCGCCGAAGCCCCGATCACGCCGGTCGAGTTGCGTCTCATGTCTTTCGCCGTCTGCCTCGTCGGCGCGGCGATCCTCTCGATGATCTTCGGCGAGCCACATGCGCTCGCCCTGGCCGTGGGCGCGCTTCTCGGCGTTCTCGGGCCGCGACTGACCGAGAAATACCGCCGCTCCCGCAACCCCGATTACGACAGCTGACCCGACAAGGAGATCTCCATGAAGCCCCTCGCCACCCTCGCGTTCGTCCTCGCCCCGGGCCTCGCGCTCGCCCACGAAGGCGCCCACATGCACCCCCACGGCATCGAGTTCGGCATCGGCGCGCTGCTGGCGAGTTTCGCGGTGGGCGGCGCGGTGGGGGCCGCGGTCATGGCGAAGGTGCGGAAGTGATCCCCGGCGAAGTCATCACCGTCCCCGGCGAGATCACCCTCAACGAGGGGGCCGAAGCGGTGCGCCTTCTCGTGGCCAATACCGGCGACCGCCCGGTGCAGGTCGGCTCGCACTACCACTTCGCCGAGACCAATCCGGCGCTGTCCTTCGACCGCGACGCCGCGCGCGGCCTGCGCCTCGACATCGCCGCCGGCACCGCCGTGCGCTTCGAGCCGGGACAGGAGCGCGAGGTGCAGCTCGTGCCCTACGGCGGGGCGCGGGTCGTCTACGGCTTCAATCAGAAGGTGATGGGGGAGTTGTGAAGAGTTACCCAGCTTGGTTAGGGCGTGCCCGCGCCGCGGGGTGGGCAGGATGCCCGCCCCGAGGGTGCGGTGCGGGCATGCCCGGCGGTACCCGCCGGGCGGGACGATGCGTCGGCGCTCTACCACTTTCCTGTCAACTTGCCCCAAGCGATGACGATCCTTGCAATCGCAGGGACCAACACCGCCAGCACGGTGAGCCAGAATTCGATGTTCGACATGTCGAATCTCCTTTGAGTTTCGACACCCCATTGATCACACGTCCCGAAATCCGCGAATGCACCCAGTTTTCTGTAGTGCTCCGTCGAGAAATGCTGACGGCGTTTTCAGCAAAAATCCAAAGACTTGAGGTCGCCTGAATGCCCACCCCCATCTCCCGCGCCGCCTATGCCGACATGTATGGCCCCACCACCGGCGACCGCGTGCGCCTCGCCGACACCGACCTCGTCATCGAGGTCGAGCGCGATCTCACCACCTATGGCGAGGAGGTGAAGTTCGGCGGCGGCAAGGTCATCCGCGACGGCATGGGCCAGTCCCAGGCCACCCGCGCGGAAGGCGCCGTCGACACCGTCATCACCAACGCGCTCGTCGTCGACTGGACGGGCATCTACAAGGCCGACGTCGGGCTGCGCGACGGCCGCATCCACAAGATCGGCAAGGCCGGCAACCCCGACACGCAACCGGGCGTCGACATCATCATCGGCCCCGGCACCGAGGCCATCGCCGGCGAGGGGCGCATCCTCACCGCCGGGGGCTTCGACGCCCATATCCACTTCATCTGCCCCCAGCAGATCGACGACGCGCTGCACTCGGGTGTCACCACCATGCTCGGCGGCGGCACCGGCCCCGCCCACGGCACGCTCGCGACCACCTGCACCCCCGGCCCCTGGCACATCGGGCGGATGCTCCAGAGCTTCGACGCCTTCCCGATGAACCTCGCGCTTGCGGGCAAGGGCAATGCCTCGCTGCCGGCAGCCCTTCACGAGATGGTCACCGCCGGGGCGGCCGCGATGAAGCTCCACGAGGACTGGGGCACCACCCCGGGCGCCATCGACTGCTGCCTCACCGTCGCCGACGAGATGGACGTGCAGGTGATGATCCACACCGACACGCTCAACGAGTCGGGCTTCGTCGAGAACACCATCGCCGCCATCGGCGGGCGCACCATCCACGCCTTCCACACCGAGGGGGCAGGCGGCGGTCACGCGCCCGACATCATCAAGGTCTGCGGGTTGCCGAACGTGATCCCGTCGTCGACGAACCCGACGCGCCCCTACACCGTGAACACGCTCGAGGAACATCTCGACATGCTCATGGTCTGCCACCACCTCGACAAGGCCATCCCCGAGGACGTGGCCTTCGCCGAGAGCCGCATCCGCAAGGAGACCATCGCCGCCGAGGACATCCTCCACGACATGGGCGCCTTCTCGATCATCGCGTCCGACAGCCAGGCGATGGGGCGCGTGGGCGAGGTCATCATCCGCACCTGGCAGACCGCCGACAAGATGAAGAAGCAGCGCGGGTCGCTGCCCGGCGAGCAGGGCGACAACGACAACCTCCGCGTCCGCCGCTACATCGCGAAGTACACCGTCAACCCGGCCATCGCCCACGGCATCGGGCAGCACATCGGCTCGATCGAGGAGGGCAAGCGCGCCGACCTCGTTCTCTGGAACCCGGCCTTCTTCGGCGTGAAGCCCGAGATGGTGCTCATCGGCGGCACCATCGCGGTGGCCCAGATGGGCGACCCAAACGCCTCGATCCCCACGCCCCAGCCGGTCTACACGCGCCCGATGTTCGGCGCGTTCGGCGGGGCGCTCACGAACTCCTCGGTCATCTTCGTCTCCCACGCCGCCAACGCCGCCTCCTGCCGGGGCACGCTGGAGCTGAGAAAGGAGGTCATTCCGGTCGAGAACTGCCGCACCATCGGCAAGGCCGACATGAAGCTGAACGACGCCACCCCGCATGTCGAGGTGAACCCCGAGACCTACGAGGTCCGTGCGGACGGCGAGCTTCTCACCTGCGAGCCGGCCACGGAACTGCCGATGGCACAGCGCTACTTCCTGTACTGACCTCGCGGAACTCCGCGCGCTCGAGCGACGTTGATCCGGCGGCCCTCGCCGCGGCGCAGCATTTGCGCTAACGTAGCTTCAGGGGAGGGAACCGAAAGCGCAGAAAAGGAGGTTTCCCAAGTGATCGAGCAGGCAAACATCACGTTCATGCCACCCCTTCAGGACCGGCTCGACCGATTCTTTCTCGAGCGCGGCATGGGCTTCAACTCCTACCGGCTGGTCTCCGAGCGGCGCGAGACCCTGTTGTGGCTCAATTCCAAGTCCGACGCCGACCTCATGCTCATGGGCCTGTCGCGCCGGGATATCCCGGCCTTTGTCTTCCGCGATCTCATCGATGCGTAAGGCCCGTCGCCGGGTTTCCCGGCCGACGCCGATGCAAGACAACTCTTGGGGGTTGCGCAGCGGCCTCGCGGGGCCGACGCTCGCACCGAACAACCGAAAATATGAGGTTTCACATGCATCGCCTCGCCTTCCTTCTTCCCGCCCTCCTGCTGGCGGCCTGCGCCCAGCCCGCCCCCACGGGCGTGCGCACGGCGACCGCCGCCGAGGTGGCGGGCTGCGAGTACGTCAAGAACATCTCCACCACCCCCGGCGTGTTCGGCCCGCTCGCCCAGGCCGGGCTCGAGGATGCGCGCAACGCGGCCCTCCGCTCGGCCGCGGCATCGGGAGCGAACACGGTGGTTTTCGACGAGGTCGAGCCCGGCGCAGCGGTCTTCCGGCTCGAGGCGGTCGCCTACCGGTGCTGAACAGCGAGCGGGCGGGGGGGGCACCCCGCCCGCGGCGGTCGCAAAGGCCCATTTCCGACCGGCCTGATCCCGTTCGCGACACCCCACGGCTGGCTGCAAGATAGCAGAATAATATCAAAGGGTTGCAACGCCTTCCGGCGCCGCGCAACCCATGCTGATGCGACATGGCAGCCATGCGAAAATCGCGATTCTCCCGCCGGTCCGGGAGGCGTAGGGCGGACCTCCGATCAACACCCAGCCCGTGAGGCCGCCCATGCTCTTTCTTCGCCGTTTTCTGCGGTCGGCCCTGCCGGCCTATCCCTTGACATCCGCCCCGCTGGTGCGCGGTTTCGACCGCGAGGGCCTTCGCCTGATCTACATGGCCGGCAACGGCTCCTGAGCGGCGTCCGCCACCGTCGCGAAGCACCCGCCCCGGCAACGCGCCGGGGCGGGTGTATCGTTGCGGGACGAGGGCTATTGCCAATCCCGCCCCGAGCGCCTTCAATCTTTCCGTCAGGAGGGATGCGATGACGCTCACGCGCGCCACGGAGATCGAAGGTGCCGCCGGCGGCAACGGTGCGGAGGCCGCCGACGAGGTGTTTCTCGACTACGAGGGCCGCTTCCTGCGCCGCCGACGGCTGACCTCCGCCGGCGGCCGGGCCTTTCTGGTCGACCTCGCCGAGACCCGCTCGCTCGAGGAGGGGCAGACGTTCCGTCTCGAGGACGGCACGCGGATCATGATCCGCGCCGCGCCAGAACCGCTCTACGCCGTCACCGGGGGAAATCTCGCCCGGCTCGCCTGGCACATCGGCAATCGCCACACCCCGGCCCGCATCGAACCCGGGCGCATCCTGATCCGCGCCGACCATGTCCTGCGGCGCATGCTGGAGGGGCTCGGCGCGACGGTGGAAGACATCGAGGCGCCGTTCCAGCCCGAGGGCGGGGCCTACGGAACCGGGAGAACCCTCGGCCATTCCCACGGCGGCGGGAGCGAGGGCCGGGACCACCGCCATGACCACAGCCACGACCACAGCCACGATCCTGCGCATGAGCATTGAAGCGGGGCCGGGCGTCGGACGAAAGGGGCGCATGTCGGACGGCTTGCCATACGCCTGCCATACACTTTGCCATACGTTTTGCAGACACCGGCTCGCCGCATGTCCGACGCCGATTTCCTGACCCTCCAGCAATGGCTTTCGCCCGCCTTCCCGGTGGGCGGCTTCGCCTGGTCGCACGGTCTCGAAAGCGCCATCGCCGCGGGTGAGGTGACCGACGGCGCCACCCTGGCGGGCTGGCTCGAAACGGTGATCTCGCGCGGTTCGGGGGCGGCTGACGCGGCGCTCCTGACGGCGGCCATGGCCCCGCGTGCGGATCACGGAGCGCTTGCCGCACTGGCCAGGGCGCTGGCGGGGTCGGCCGAGCGGCTCGCCGAGACGGAGGGGCAGGGAGCGGCGTTCACATCCGCCCACAACGCACTGACAAAGCAAAACTATCCTGCCGCGCCCCTGCCGGTCGCACTGGGAAGGGCCGCGCGGGACCTGAGCCTCGGCCCGGCCACGGTCGCCGCCCACTTCCTTCAGGCCTTCGCCGCCAACCTCGTCTCCGCTGCGGTGCGCTTCATCCCGCTCGGCGCCACCGCGGGCCAGGTGGTGCTCGCCGAACTCCGGCCGGTGATCCTCGCCACCGCCGAACGGGCCGCCCGCACGGCGCCGGACGACATAACGCTCTCCCAACCCGGGGCGGATGTCGCCAGCCTCGCCCACGAAACCATGCCCTTAAGGATCTTCCGCTCATGACCCAGAGAAACGGACCCCTCCGTGTCGGCATCGGCGGCCCCGTCGGGGCGGGCAAGACGACGCTGACGGGAGAGCTTTGCAGGGCGCTGTCCGGCACCTATTCGGTCGCCGTCGTCACCAACGACATCTACACACGCGAGGATGCCGAGGCGCTCACCCGCGCCCAGGTGCTTCCCGCCGAACGCATCCGGGGGGTCGAGACCGGGGGCTGTCCCCACACCGCGATCCGCGAGGATGCCTCGATCAACATCGCCGCCGTGGCGGAGCTTGCCGCTGCCTTTCCCGACCTCGACGTCGTGTTCATCGAATCGGGGGGCGACAATCTCGCCGCGACCTTCTCGCCGGAACTGGCCGATCTCACCATCTACGTCATCGACACCGCCGCCGGGCAGGACATTCCCCGCAAGCGCGGCCCGGGTCTTTCCCGTTCCGACATTCTCGTCGTCAACAAGACCGACCTCGCCCCTCATGTCGGTGTCGATCTCGTTCAGCTCGAAGCCGACACGAGGGCCGCCCGGGGCGGACGGCCCTATGTGCTGGCGAATCTCCGGTCGGGGCAGGGCGCACGGCAGGTGGCGGAATATCTCGTCGCCGAAGGCGGCCTATGACGCCCCCGCCACGACCCGGGGCTTTGGCGGGGCGGGCAGGTGGCGGCCTTCGCGCATGAGGTCCGCCTCCGCTGTCTCGAGAACCTTGGCGAAGCGCGGCACCGGCTGGCGGCGCATGGCCGCGCGGGCGAACAGGCCGGTGAGATAGGGCCTCTCGGCGGCCATCACCCGGCCCATGGCGGCCCTGAGCCAGGGCGTGTGTTCGCGCCGGCGGCGGAGGGCCGCATGAAACGAAATCGGCGCGAGCGCGCCATCGGCGGCATCCTGGAACACCCGTTCGAGAATGCCCATCGCCCTGAAGTCGGCGTCGATCGCCCCGGCGCCGCCACGGCGGTAGAGGACATGGTGGATATGCGCCCCCCCGAAGAGGGCGGCATGCATCGCGTCCTCGCGCTCGGCCGGATCATGCACGATGTAGGCCGCCGCGGCCGCGTCGAGCATCGCGGGCGCATAGCCGTAGCGCGTGGTGAAGTCGCGCGCGCGGTGCTCGGTGAACCGGTCGTCCCAGCGCGCACGGGACGGCGCGAGCGTCGCCTGCGGCGCGACGGCGACGACGGTGGCGCCCGGCGAAGCGACCGAATAGGCCGCCGCGGCATAGCCCCCCATGCCCGCGCCGTAGAAGACGACCCGGTCGAATTCCTCGAAGAAGCCGCTGTCGATCTGCCGGTCGAAGAAGCGCCAGACATGGCGCGAGCGAAACCATGTCTCGCGCCGCGCGATCAGCGTGAGGTGCGACCATCCTCTCGGCTCGGCGATGTCGAACCCGAGCGGAACCCCGTCGGGCGAGCCGGCGCGGATATGGGCGAGGCTTTCGAAGGCGACGAGAAGCACCCGGCTGCCCGCGTCCGCGAACACGGCGGCGTGCTTCTTTCCCAGTGGGGAGAAGTAGCCGCGCTCCGTGCCGATCTCGTCCATCCGGTCGAGCCACTCGACCTCGGAAAGCGTGTCTGGAAGGGTTACTCTGTCGGGCATCGGTTACTCATGACTTACCAGCGGCGATACTAGGGCCGGAAGGCCCGCTTCCGCAACTCGGCAGCGGCATGCTTGTGCCCGTGCGCCCGCCGGGCCAGATGTAACCGGGGAGATCATCCATGACCGCCAGCTTTGACGCCACACAGGAAACAGCGCTCGCCTGGCATGAGGCCGGTGACGGGGCCGTGCTCGCGACGGTCGTCGAGACCTGGGGGTCGGCGCCGCGGCCCGTGGGCTCGGCGCTGGCGATCAGCGGGGCGGGCGAGATGGCCGGTTCGGTCTCTGGCGGCTGCGTCGAGGGGGCGGTGGTCGCCGAGGCCGCCGAAGCGCTCGAAAGCGGCAGGCCGAGGCTTCTCGGATACGGTGTCTCCGACGACGACGCCTTCGCCGTGGGTCTCGCCTGCGGCGGCAGGATCCGGGTGCTGCTGGAACCCGTGGGGGCAGCCCTTCCCGCCGACATGCTCGCCGGGATCGTCGCGGCGCGGAATGCGCGGCGGCCCGTCGCCTATGTGGTCGACACCGCGACCTTCGATCGCCGCATCGCCGGGCCGGACGCGTTTCCCGAACGGTTCCGGGCGGACCGGTCGGGTTTCGAGGAGGACGGGACGACCTTCGTGGCCGTGCACAACCCGCCGTTGCGGCTCGCCGTCGTGGGGGCGGTGCACATCGCGCAGCCGCTTGTCGCCATGGCGGACCTCGCCGGCTACGATGTCACGGTGATCGACCCCCGCGACGCCTTCGCATCAAAGGCGCGTTTCCCCGGCCGGACGCTCGTTCACGACTGGCCCGACGAAGCCCTCGCCGCCCTCGGCGTCGACGCGCGCACCGCAGTCGTCACGCTCACCCACGACCCGAAGCTCGACGACCCTGCGCTCGTGGCTGCCCTGCGCTCGGAGGCGTTCTACGTCGGCGCCCTCGGCTCGACCCGCACCCATGCCAAGCGGGTGGAACGGCTCGGTGCGGCCGGGCTTGGCGAAGCGGAGGTGAGCCGGCTCCATGCTCCGGTGGGCCTCGACATCGGCGCGAAGAGCCCCGCCGAGATCGCCGTATCCATCCTCGCCGAGATCACGCTCCGGCTGAGGCGCGGCTGATGCGCTTCGGACCGGTTCCGCTCACCGAAGCCCTGGGCGCCATTCTCGCCCATTCGGTGGAGGTCGGCGAGGGACGGCTCCGCAAGGGCAGGGTGCTCGATGCCGAGGCGCTGGTCCGGCTCGAGGCTGCGGGGCTGTCCGAGGTGACGGTGGCGCGTCTTGGACCCGAGGATGTCCACGAGGACGAGGCTGCGCGGTCGCTGGCTGAAGCCCTTGTGCCCGATCCCGCGCGGGCCGGACTGAGGCTCGGACCTGCGGCCACGGGTCGGGTCAACGTCTTTTCCGAAGTCAGGGGCGTGGCGGAGGTGGCCCGCGCGCGCATAGACGCCGCGAACCGGGTAGATCCGGCGATTACCATCGCGACAGTGCCGGAGTGGCAGCGCATGGGGCGGGGCGGGATGGTCGCGACGGTGAAGATCATACCCTACGCCGTGAACCGGGAGGCACTGACGCGCGCCTGCGCGGAGGCCCATGGCGCCCTCGCCATGCGCCCGACGATCATGGAGACCGCGACCCTCATCCAGACGGTCGTCGGAGATGACGACGGCGAAAAGGGCCACCGGGCACTCCGGACGCGGCTCGACCGCCTCGGTGTCGGCCTCGGCCCGAAGACGGTGGTTCGCCACGAGATGACGGCGCTCGCCGAAGCGATCGCGGCGGCGGAGAGCGACGTGATCCTCGTTCTCACCGGATCGGCGACCTCCGACATCGCCGATACCGCGCCGGCCGCTTTGCGGTTGGCGGGTGGAGAGGTCGAGCACTTCGGCATGCCGGTCGACCCCGGAAACCTCCTGTTCCTCGGCCGGCTGGGCCGCCGCCCGGTGATCGGTCTGCCGGGGTGCGCGCGGAGCCCCGCGCTCAACGGGGCCGACTGGGTGCTCGAACGGGTGGTTTGCGGCGTGCCCGTGACAGCGGCCGACATCCAGGGCATGGGCGTGGGCGGGCTCCTGAAGGAAATTCCCGAGCGAGGCCGCCCGCGGGAGGGCTGACATGAAAAAGCCCCCGACGAACCGGGGGCTTTCGGCACTTCCGATCGGCCTGCGCTATTTCGCGGGGCCGATCATCATCACCATCTGACGACCTTCCATCCTCGGCATGTTCTCGACCTTGCCGAGGTCCTTGATGTCGTCGGCAACCCGTTCGAGCAATTCCCGGCCGAGGTTCTGGTGCGCCATCTCGCGGCCGCGGAACCGCATGGTGACCTTCACCT
>Ga0076930_101392_pt1 | contig 13238 bp, 8 predicted proteins | sample HotLakConsoUCCRE_FD_71149 | JGI IMG/M metagenome (GOLD analysis project Ga0076930, IMG submission 71149) | Hypersaline microbial mat communities from Hot Lake, Washington, USA - Hot Lake Consortium UCC-RE (version 3) (version 3) ...
GTCTGGGACCCGCGCACCCTGGTGCCCTTCGACCGGGAGGGGCTCTTGAGCTCGGTCGACAGGACCGGCCGGCTGATGATCCTCGACGAATGCGTGCTCGAGGGGTCCACCGCGTCCGAGATCGCCGCGCAGGTGGCCGAGGCCCGGTTCGACGCGCTGAAGGCGCCGATCCGGCGGCTTGCCCGCCCCGCCATGCCCGCCCCCTTCAGCGCCCCGCTGGAGGACATGATGCGCCCCTCGGTCGGCGATGTGCTTTCGGCAGGGCTGTCGATGATGTCGAGCCGAGGAAAGACGTGACACAGGAACCGGGAAAAGCCCGGATGAAAAGGGAGGAAAGACCATGTTCGGAAAGACCGCCGTGGCACTCGCGGGTGCCTTCGCGCTGGTGCTGGGGGGGGTGGGCGTCTGGTTCCTGGTGGACTCGGCGGTGTCCCTGGCCCACGGTGCAGTATTCAACGTTCTGCGTGTAAATCTCTTCGCGCTGGTGGTCACCGTTGTACCCCTCCTTCTCCTCAGGCCCGGGCTCCAGGAGGGGGGGAAGGCAGGGGGTCCTGCTGGTCCTGCCCCGCCCTGACGTCCCATCCAGCCATGTTCGCGCCCCTTCCGGGGGTGGATCATGGTGCCATGGATACCGTACCCCCCCTTCTGCTGGAGACGGCCCGGCTGGCCCTCCGGGCCCAGCGTAGCCCCCGCACCGAGGAGGTCTACCTCCAGTGGATCCGGCGCTTCGTCCGGTTCCACGGAGCCCGACACCCCCGGGAGCTGGGCGTAGGGGAGGTGAAGGCCTTCCTGACCCATCTGTCGGTCCGGGGGAGGGTGGCGGCGAGCACGGAGTCCCAGGCGCTGGCGGCGCTCCAGTTCCTCTACCGGGAGGTCCTGGGTGTGCCCCTGGATCGGGGGGATGGCCTGGGGCGAAGCGGTACGATCCAGGGTCGGAGGCGCCCGGTGCGGCGAGGCCGGAGCGCTCCGATCGAGCCTTTGGCGGGGACCGAGGAGGTTCCTGTCCTCCAGCCGACCCATGGATCCGGCGGCGATCCGTCCGTAGATGCCACCCCACATCGATCGCCCACCACAAACCGCTCCCGACTGCCACTGGTTCTGGGTCCGGAAGAGGTGAGGCGCCTCATGGCGGAGCTCCTCCCTCCCCACCGGGCGTTGGCCCTCCTGCTCTACGGGGGAGGACTCCGCCTGGGGGAGGCACTCCGGCTCCGTGTCCGGGACCTGGACCCGGAGGGGGAACGACTGACGGTGCGGCACAACCGTGGACGCCGGCGCACCACCCTGTACCCGCCGGCTGCGCAGGAGGCGGTGGAGGAGCACCTGCGGAGGGTCCGGCGGCGACACCAGAGGGATGTGGGCGTTGGAGCGGGGCACGCTCCCCTTCCCCGGAGGGCCGGACCCCAGGGAATCCCCACCTCCCGGGAGTGGGGATGGCAGTGGGTCTTCCCCTCCAGCCGGATCCACTGGGATGGGATCACGGGGGAAGGGGTGCGACACCCACTCCACCACACGGCGGTGCAGCGGGCGGTCAAGGAGGCGGTGCGAATGGCCAGGCTACCTGGCCGGGTATCCTGTCACACGCTGCGCCACTCCTTTGCCGCCCGTCTCCTGGAAGATGGGTACGATATCCGGATGGTGCAGGAACTGCTGGGGCATCGGAGCGTGAAGACCACCATGGCCTACGCCCCGGTCCAGGGTCGGGATCGGGTGGGAGGGGCTGGATCGGCCCGGTCCTGAATCCTCTCCTACCACCACCCCAGGATCTTCCACCAGGTCATCCCGAACACCGACCAGACCACCACGTGGGAGACCGACACCACGAATCCGATCTTCCACCACCGGGCCTGTGAGACGTAGCGGGAGCCGAAGAAGATCGGGGCCGGCGTGGTGCCGTAGTGGGTGAGCGACGCGCAGAGGTTGGAGAAGTACAGGAGCAGGAGGGCGGTAAGGAGGGGCGGTGCCCCTGCGGCCACGGCCACGGTCAGGAACGGAATGAACATGGCCGTGGCGTGGGCCGTGATGCTGGCGAAGGCATAGTGCGCGTAGAAGTAGACCAGCACCAGGATCCCCAGCATCGGCGCCCAGGGAAGCCCACCCAGCATCCCGCCGGTGGCCTCGGCGAACCAGGTGGTAATGCCGCTCTCGGTGAGGATCCGGGCAAGCTGGAGAAGGCCGCCGTACCAGATGAATACGTCCCAGGCGGACCGCTCCGTGATGATGTCCTCCCAGGTGAGCACCCCGGTGAGGATGAGGGTGGCCAGCCCCAGGAGGGCCACCACGGCGTAGTCGATCCCGTGCCATGCAGGGGTCAACCAGAGGAAGAGGATCAGGAGGAAGGTCCCCAGCATGAGCCATTCGTTGCGGCTCACGGGGCCCATGGCCTCCAGTTCGGTGGCGGCAAAGCGGGCGGCATCCGGGGTCTTCTTCACCTCCGGTGGGAAGGCCCGGTAGAGGAGGTACGGCACGAAGGCCAGGGAGATGAGCCCCGGGACCAGCGCCCCCACCATCCACATCAGGTAGGAGATCTCCACCCCGATGGCCTGCAGCACGAAGCCGGCGATGAGGGGGTTGGAGGCCTGCCCGGTGAGGAACATGGCGCAGACGATGACGTCCGTCTGGTAGACCAGCGGCATGAGGTAGCCCCCCAGCCGGTCCGCCGTGGGGCCGGGGTGGGAGTCGTAGCTCTCGGAGATGCTACGGGTGAGGGGGAAGAGGATCCCCCCGGCCCGGGCGCTGTTGGAGGGAATCACGCTGGCCAGGAAGCCGTCCGTGATGGCCAGGGCATAGCCCAGCCCCAGGGAGGTGCGCCCAAGGAAGCGCACGAACAGGAGCGCGATCCGCCGTCCCATCCCGGACTTGATCATCCCCCGGGCGATCATGAAGGCCGACAGGACCAGCCACACCAGTGGATCCGCGTACCCCGAGAGGGCGGTTCCCAGGGGGCGTATGCCGAACACCGCGGTGGCGGCAACCCCAAGGAGCACCACGGCCCCCCCGGGGACCGGCTGCACCACCAGCCCCACCATGGTCCCGGCGAAGATGGCCAGGAAGGTCCACCCCCCGGGCTGGATCCCCTCCGGCTCCGGAAGCGCCAGGACCAGGGCCACCGATGCCGCCACGATGGCCCACTTGATCAGCGTGCGCCGGAGGAGGATGGCCTGCTCTCCGGGGGGGGCTCCGGCCATGGAGGGGCTCCGTCAGGGTTGGCCCGGGGGGACCAGGGGATGGCCGGGCGGAGCAGACGTGCCGCAGGGGTGCTCCGCCGGACCAGGGGCGGGGCGGAAGGTAGGAGGTGGCGAGCGGTGGGACCAGACGGCCGGCGGATCGGAGTTCCCGACCCGTCGGATGGGCGTCGGCCTACCGGATGGGGAAGAGCTCCAGGTACCGGTCCGCGAACTCCACGGTGAGCTCCCGGGTGGCGAAGCGGAGCTGCTCCTGCAGGTCACGGGGGTCCACCAGGTCGTCCATCGTGCGGCCGGTCCACAGCAGGATCCAGCTGTCGATCCGCCCCACCTGGTCCCGGAGCCCCAGCTCCAGGCGGGCGGAGTAGGCCACCAGGCCGCCCCGGGTGCGGGCAGCCACCCCGGAGGTGCCGGAGACCAGTCGAACGTCGAGGCGGAGTTCACAGCAGTCCCGGGGGCGGGGCTCCCGTAGGCGCCTGAGGATGTCCACCCGCTCCAGCTCCTGCCGGATCACGGCCTGTAGGGGGGCGGCCAGGGAAGCGTCGGCGCCGCTCCCCGAGAGATCCACCCGGATGGCCAGGGAGCGGATCTCCTCCAGCGCTTCGTCCGGCGAGCCCACCTGCGCCGCCAGGGGCGCCGGGGCAACAAGTGCCAGGGCACCTGTGACCAGGGCGACGGCCAGCCCCAGCACGGCGGGGAAGGCCGCCCCGGAGCCTGCGGCGCCACGGCCACCCCCCCGGCGGTCCGGTCGGGTGATGAGGACGCCGGGAAAGGCGGGGCCGGGTCGCCCCTCGGACACGAGGGGAGAGGGCTGACCCGGCTTCGGGACGATGAGACCCTCCGAAGGACGGGTCCTGGAACGGGACGAAAGGGCGGAGAACGGATTCATGGACCCAGGATCGACACCACCCGGAGGAATCTTGAGTGCTTCGCTCCAGGCATCATCGCACGGTGCTGGCCGCCCGGGCCAGAACCGTCCCCGATCCTTCCGACATTTCCCCGTAGTAGCGGACGAAACGGTCGGTCTCGAAGCTCTGGTACTCCTCCAGGTTCTTCGCCCAGCGGAAGCCGATGGGCTGGTACCAGAGCTCCGCCTCCACCGTGAATGGAGCGGCTCCGGCAGGAACCGGCACCCGGACCCGCACCCGGTCGCCACCCCCCCGGAAGGTGGGATCCTCCCGGGCGGCACCGTACACCCCCACATCGGGGTGGGCATCGGCCACCTCCAGCCCCCGGGGGAGGATGCGGTTGTCCTTGATGTACGATGCGGCGCGCAGGAGGCCGGTGGTCACCTGCCCACGATGATCCGCCAGGACCGACTCCCAGATCTGGACCTGGTCCGGCCTTTCGATGAGATCATGATGGGGCTCGAAGAGAGCCGGATCCTCATCATTCCGGTTCCCTGCGATGGAGCCGTCCGGACGGAGTGCCCCCGACTCGAACACCACCGCCCCCGTCCGATCCCGCACCACCAGGCGGAGCCAGACCCGCCGGGAGGGATAGGCTGTGGGGAGCTTGTGCCCCCCCAGATTCTCCACCCCGATCTCCGCCAGGAGATGCCCCCCCTCCAACGAAGCCTGCTCCACAGTGACCACCGCCGACCGGGAGGCCAGGAACTCCAGGGTGCGGAGCCTGGTCACCTCCAGCTCCTGGGGCAGCGCCGTTACCCCCAGTTCGTCCCGGTATCGCTTCAGCATCCCCAGCATGAAGAAGTTGCCCCCCCGGAAGACATGGCGGCTCACCTCCTCCCGGGGCTGGCCAAGGACACCGGTCACGGCAACCGGTTCCTGCACCACAGGCATGTGGCAGGACTGGCAACTCTGTCCCTCATCGGCAAATGCACTCTGCCGCCACTCCAGGTAGGGCACCTGTTCGGGGAACCGCCCCACCTCATTCCCCTCCTCGTCCAGCGTCTCGGTGTAGAGGGTGTGGCAACTGGCGCAGAGTTCCGAGGACTGGATGTGGGGGGCCTCCCGGGGAGTGAAGCCCGTGGCGGAGTTCATGATGGCCGCCCGGCCGGCATCGGTGGTGAAGGGCCCCAGGATGGACCGGGTCCCCCAGGGGGTCAGCTCATCCACCTTGAAGCCTCCCGTGAAGGAAGATGGGTCACCCAGCCCCTCCTCCGAGATCTGGTGGCAGACCGAGCAGGAGACCCCATCCGCAGCCAGGATGGCGGGGCGGGTCAGCCCGCCGTCCGCAGGGAGGTGATCGAAGACCGACCCCGCCACCCCACCCAGATGGGCCTCGTAGCGCATCATGGGCATGTGGCAGGTGGCACACTTGTCCTCGATGGCCTCGCTGGCACCGGGATGGTCCATGGTCTCCCGGCGCACCGCAGCCTGCCAGTACGGGTCCCGGGCGGAGTTGGCCATCATGGAGGCCCGCCAGTCGAAGCCGATGGAGACATCCACACCGGACGGGGTGGTCACCCCATTGTGGCAGGCCTGGCAGCGGTCCGCGGTCTCGAAGAGGGCATGGGTGGCCCCCGGGGGGGGCGGCACCTGCGGCGGCGGAGGCGGCGGTGCAGCCTCCGGCCGGAGCAGGATGAGCGACGCGGCGGACAGGAGGAGGAAGATCAGGAGAGGCATGGGTCACCATCCTTCGAAGAAGCCGCCGTCGAACCAGTCCCAGAGCAGGTAGGCGTAGAGGCGTGCCTGCCGCTCCCCCCGTCGGGTCATGGGGACCAGCACTGCGAGGTTGGCCATGACGTGCTGCCGGGTGTTCAGGGTCACCTGGAACTGGGGCACCACATCCCAGTCCCAGGGCTCCCCCTCCTCCCACTCCCGCTTCCCCTGGAGCTCCAGCATCGGGGACCACGCCCGACCCCAGCTCCCCTGGGTGAAGGTCCGGCCCAACGCTCCCCGGGCCACCACCTCGTTGGCACGGCCGGAGGCGGTGGGGAACTCCCCCACACCCTGGAGCTGCAGGAAGAAGTCGGAGGGGAGGATCTGGCCCCAGGACACGAAGGTCTCGAACACCGTGGTGCCGCTCCCGAAACCCCGCTCCCGCTTCCCGGTGGGGAGCTTCACCTCACCCGCCGCCGAGACGATGGACCCTGCGGAGAAGGAGTGGAACAGGGTGTGCTTGAGGCCCAGGACCACATCCCCGAGGCCCCCCTGCCAGTCCCCGGCCCCGGGTCCGTCCCCTCCGCGCTCCCGCACACCGAAGGGAAGCACCACCTCCAGCTGGCTCCGGGGCCCCACCCGCTTCTCGAAGATCACCTCGTTCATGAAGGAGGCCTCTCCTCCCTCCACGGGGGCGTCCACCGTCCAGACCAGTTCGTCTTCGGGGTAGGCCTTCTCGGTGAACATGGCCCGGGGCAGGTTGAGCTCCCCCCGGGGCCAGCGGGGATCCGTGCAGAGGGTGCGTACGTAGTCCATGACCCGTTGGAGCTCCTCCGGCCCCAGCAACTCGCCGAAGGCGGGCATCATGGGAGAGAATCCCCGGGCCGGACCGCCGTCGTGGGCCACGCCCACCCAGTCGGAATCCGGCTCCCGGGAGGCAAAGGAGCAGAAGGTGAAGTCCGGCATCACCTCCTCGAAGGCCAGGAACGAAGGATCCGCGCCGGTGCCGTCGCTCCCGTGACAGTTGGCGCAGGCCGCCTGATAGAGTGAGGCGCCGTCCATGGCCCGGAACTCCCCCCGGTCCGGAGGGGGAGGGAGTTCCTGCGCCCCCCCTGCCTCCGGGAAGGCGAGCCCCACGCAGAGCAGGACGGCAAGAACAGGAAACCGGACGGGTCCCATGGCTCCACCTCCATGGCGGGAGGGTGGCGAGTGGGTGACAGGATGTCTCTCGTCCTCATGGGGTAGCATCAGCCGTGCCGTGGGAAATGGGGGGGACATGGGGTCCCCCATGACGGACCGGGGCATCCGGTCCCAAGGTGGGACAGCCACCCCGCCCTCCTGCGCTCGGCTCTCCCACTCCCTAGCTTCCACGGGTCACTCCAGACCGGGGAGCGGGTTTCATGGCCGTGCGTTTCGAAGCAGGTGGGACGGGGATCTCACGCCCCCTGAGCGAGAGCGTGAACCTCCTGGGGTCCCTCCTGGGAGAGGTGGTGGCCCAGCAGGCGGGGCCGTCGATGCTGGACCTGGTGGAGGAGCTGCGGCTGCTCTGCCGATCCGCCGCCCATACCGGGGACCCGGAACCACGGCACCAGGCCGCCCAGCGCATCCGTTCGCTGAGCGACACCCGGATCGACTGGTTGCTCCGGGTCTTCACAGCGTTCTTCCACCTGGTGAACCAGGCGGAGAAGCAGGAGATCCTCCGGATCAACCGGGACCGGGGCCGGGAGGCGACGCTGGACCATCCCCGTCCGGAATCCATCGATGCGGCGGTGGCTCGTCTGAAGGAGGGCGGGGATAATCTGGAGGATATCATGAGCCTCCTCTCCCGGCTGGACATCCAGCCCACCCTCACCGCCCACCCCACCGAAGCCCGGCGGCGGACCATCCTGCACAAGCAGCGGAGGGTGGCGGAGCTGCTGGCGGACATCCGCCGAGCCGATGCCGTTCCGGCGGAGGCGGAGGAGTCGGCCCGGCAGCTCCGGCAGCAGTTGGTGCTCCTCCTGGCCACCGACGAGGTCCGGCCCCGCCGCCCCACGGTGGAGGAGGAGGTGGAGCAGGGCCTCTACTTCCTCCAGGGGTCCATCCCGGAGACCGCAGCCCGGATCCAGACCGATCTCCGACAGGCCCTCCATCGGCACTTCCCGGAGAGGGACGAGAGCACCGATAAGGCCCCGCCCATCGCCCTCCAGTGGCGGAGCTGGATCGGTGGGGATGCGGACGGCAATCCGGCGGTGACGGCGGAGGTCACGCGCTGGACGCTGGACCGGCACCGGATCGCGGCCCTGGAGCTGCAGTTCACCGAGCTGGTGGAGCTCCGGCGGGAGTTGAGCATCTCGCAGGAGCGGGTGGAGCTCCCGGAGCCGTTGGCCCGGAGGCTGGCGGAGGTGGAGCCTGAGGTGCCAGAGGAGCTACTGGTCCCCTACGTCCGGGAGCCCTACCGCCGCCTCCTCAGCATCTGGCTGCGACGTGTGGCCACGCTGCTGGAGAGGACCCGGGCCGGCGAGGTCCAGGGGAGGGGGGAGCCCCATGGAGAAGCCCCTGACAGCATTCCGGACGCAGCCGAACTGGTGGCCGACCTGGAACTCATCCGGGATTCGCTGGAGTCGTCGGGGTTGGGAGGGGTGGCCCGACATGGTCGGCTCTCCCGGGCCCTCACCACCGCCCGGACCTTCGGCTTCCACCTGGCCACGCTGGATCTCCGGCGCCACAGCGACCAGCACACCGCCGCCCTCACCTCCATCCTGAAGGCGGCCGGCGTTGTGGACGACTACGCCGGGCTGTCCGAAGAGGACCGGGTGGCCCTCCTGGAGCGGGAGCTCCGGAATCCCCGCCCCCTCCTCCCCCGGGACGTGGCCCCCACCGGTCCCGCCAGGGTGGTGCTGGAGACCCTGGAGGTGGTGCGGGACGCGCTGCGCCGGGACCCGGCCTGCGTCCGGAGCTACATCGTCAGCATGACCCACTCGGTGAGCGACGTCCTGGCCCCCATGCTCCTGGCCCGGGAGGCGGGGCTCTGGAGCCTCCGGGAGGGGGTGGTGCACACCCGCCTGGACTTCGTCCCCCTCTTCGAGACCATCGAGGACCTGGACCGGGCCGGGGAGCGAATGGCGCACCTCTTCGCCAACCCCACCTACCGGCTCCAGCTCGAGGCCCGGGGGCGCTTCCAGGAGGTCATGCTGGGGTACTCCGACAGCAACAAGGACGGGGGGTACTGGATGGCCAACTGGGCGCTGCACCGGGCCCAGGGGGAGCTGGGGCGGGTCTGCCGGGACCACGAGGTGGATCTCCGGATGTTCCATGGACGGGGGGGGACGGTGGGCCGGGGGGGCGGGCGGGCCGGCCAGGCCATCGGCTCCATGCCGGACGTGGCCCACAACGGCCGCATCCGCCTCACCGAGCAGGGAGAGGTGATCTCCTTCCGGTACGCCCTCTCCGGGATCGCCCACCGCCATGTGGAGCAGTTGGTCCATGCCACCCTTCTGGCCTCCACCCGGGGGAGGGCTCCGGCCCAGAGCGATCCCGGTGGCGAGGACGGGGCCTGGCTCATGGAGTCCATCTCCCGTCGCAGCATGGAGTTGTACCGGGCCCTCATCGACGACCCCGACTTCTGGGACTGGTACCTCCGGGTGACCCCCATCGCCTCCATCAGCGGGCTTCCCATCGCGTCGCGCCCCATCTCCCGGAAGTCCGCCTCCGAGGTGCAGTTCGATGATCTCCGGGCGATTCCCTGGGGGTTTGCATGGACCCAGACCCGCTACGTGGTCCCGGGCTGGTACGGGATCGGGGGAGCGCTGGCCGAGGAGATCGAGGGCGGGGGGCTGGAGAAGCTCCAGGCGCTGCACGCCCGGTGGCCCTTCTTCCGGGCGGTGCTGGCCAACGCCGAGCGGGAGATGGCCCGGGCCCGCCTGGAGATCGCCCGGGAGTACGCGGCGCTGGCCGGCGAGGGGGCGGGCCCGTGGCATGAGAGGATCGAGGAGGAGTTCCTCCGGGCCCGGGGCGCCATCCTGGCCATCACCGGGCAGGGGGAGCTTCTGGAGTCCAATCCGGTGATCCAGAAATCCATCGCCCTCCGGAACCCCTACACCGATGTCCTGAACCTCCTGCAGATCGAACTGATCCGGCGCCGCCGGGACGAGGGGGACGAAGTCAGGGCCCGGACGCTGGACGCCCTCCTCTTCCAGAGCATCAACGGAATCGCGGCGGCCATGCAGGCCACCGGTTGACCCCTTCCAGCGGAGCAGCATGAAGCCGACCATCTGCGGGTCGCCACTCTCCTCCAGCCCATCCTCCCCCGGCGCTCCAGCCGATGCCCACCGCACCCGCCGGGAGTTCCTGTTGCAGGCGGGAGCGCTGGCAGGGGCCACCCTGGCGGCGGGGGCCCTTCCCGCTCCGCTGGCGGCCCTCCTCCCCCCTGGCTCCGGGGGCTCGTGGCACAGGACGCAGGCCTTCGACACCCTGATCACCGGAGGGATCGTCCACGACCCCGCCTCAGGGCTGGCGGCCCGTCGGGATGTGGGGATCACCGGGGGAAGGATCTCCGCTGTGGCGGAGTCCCTCCCCACCGGAGGGACCCGTCGCATCCTGGACGCCACCGGGATGATGGTCACCCCCGGCCTGATCGATGTGCATGTCCATGTCTTCCCGGGGGTGGCCACCATCGGGATCACCCCCGACGTGGTGGGGATGGCCCGGGGCGTGACCACGGTCGTCGACGCAGGGTCGGCGGGGGCCACCACCTTCCCCGGCTTCCGCGCCTTCGTGGCCCGGGAGGCCCGGACCCGGGTGTACGCCCTCCTGAACATGTCCCGCCCCGGGCTGACCCTCTCCAATGAACTGGCAGACCTGGACTACGTGAATCCGGAACTCCTGGCCACCACCATCGAGGGGAACCGGGACGTCATCGTGGGAATCAAGGTCCGGATGCTGACGGGGATCCCCGGGGATCAGGACCTGGAGGTGATGCGGCGCACCCGGGAGGCCGCCGACCGCACCGGCGTCCCGGTGACGCTGCACATCGGCGGGCAGCACTCCCCCCTTCCCCGGATCCTGGACTACCTCCGCCCCGGCGACGTCATCACCCACGCCCTGCGGAGGCAGGGAAGCATCCTGGACGGCAACGGCCGGGTCTACCCGGAGGTGCGGGAGGCCATGCGCAACGGGGTGCACCTGGATGTGGGCCACGGGATGGGCAACCTGGACTTCGACACGGCGGAGCGGGTCCTGGATCAGGGGGTGATGCCGGACCTCATCTCCAGCGATGTCCACGACGGAAACACCAACGGCCCCGTCTTCGACCTCCCCACCACCCTCTCCAAGTTCCTGATGCTGGGGATGTCCATGGAACAGGTCCTGGCGGCAGCCACCTCCACCCCGGGACGGGTCTTCCCCTTCGGCGTGTCGCTGGGAAGGCTGGAGGTGGGGGCGCCCGCCGACATCTCGGTGCTCCAGTTGGCGGAAGGGGAATACACCCTGGTGGACTCCTCGGGGAATCGCCGCCGGGCCACCCGGCGCCTCACCGCCTTCGCCACCTTCCGGGACGGGCTCCCCCCGGGGTCCCCGGGGCTGGGGTGAGCCGCCCCGGGTGAGCCCTCAGCAGGCCCCGGGGCGAGCCCTCAGAGGGCCCCCGGGTGAGCCTTCAGAGGGTCCCCGGCTGCGCCTCCGGCGGGCGATCCCTCAGCGAACCCCGCCCCGGGCAAAGGTGAGTCCCATGTGGAAGGCCCGCTCTGCGGATCCAGGCCAGTCCCTGGGGCGGGCATCCAGCAGGTTGTCCACCCCCACGGAGAGCTCCAGCGCTCCGGGGAGATCCCGGGTGAGGCGGGCATCCAGGCGGAGGAACCCCTCCCGGATCAGGGGATTCCCCTCCCCGTCCCGCCCCAGCGCAGCCTCCCCGGTCCAGGTCCCGGTGAGGCTGCTCTGCAGCGACGAGGGGTGGGCGTGCTGGACCGACACCCGCCCGGAGTGGCGGGGGCGCCCCAGGAGCGGCCCTCCCCCCACCTCGTCCAGGGTGTCCAGGAAGGACCATCCCCCCTCGAAGCGGAGGGCGCCGTGGCTCCCCCCCGCCTCCACCTCCACCCCCCGGCTCCACCCCCGCAGGAGGTTCTCGTAGGTGAAGAGGGCCACCGACGAAGAATCCCCCACGGCGGTGGTCTCGATGAAGTTCTCGAAGTTGGTGTGGAAGAGCTGTCCCCGCCCCCAGAAGCGGCGGCCGCTCCACTCCACACCGGTCGTGACGTTCACGGAGGTCTCGGGGCGGAGGTCGGCATTCCCCCGGACCAGGTAGGCGAAGCCCGGCCCCACGTTCAGGAACTCCAGCCCCAGCTCCTTCCCGTCCGGGGCCCGGAACCCCCGGGCCACCGCGCCCCGGAAGGTCCATCCGCCTCCACCCTTCACCATGGCCGAAAGCCGCGGCGAGGAGTAGGTCCCCCACTCCCGGCTCCAGGACATGCGGACCCCCGGCACCAGCGTCACCGGCCCCCGCCGGAGCGTCACCTGGGTGAAGGGTTCAATGGCGTCCAGATCCAGCCGACCCGAGGGGATGTCCGGGGCCTCCAGCGTCTCCCGACGGGCCTCCACGCCGGCATCCACCGAGACCACGTCTCCCGGGACCCAGGCGTAGATCACCTCCACCTCACTCCGGCGCTGCAACTGCTGCCGACCCGTCCCGGGCGGGGGGGTGCTTCCAAGACCCCGACGGGCCAGGTGGTCGAAGCTGGACACGCTCACCGCCGGGGCGAAGGAATGCGCCCCAGCGGTCCACCCGGCGGCCACGGAGCTGGTCCACTGCACGTTGTCCCCGAACTGGGTCAACTGCCCGATCCGCCACCGCTGGGACTCCTCCACCGCCAGCACGGATGCCGAGAGGTCCAGATCCCCCAGGGACCACTGTGCCTTGGCCCGCCCGTCCAGCCGGGTCACCCCGGACCCGGAGCGGGCCTCCAGTCCCGGCACCCGGTCCACACTCCGGTGCCCCACCTCCGCCAGCAGCGCCACCGGGCCCACCGGCCACTCCCCCCGGAGGGAGCCGTCCAGCCGCCCCCCGGACCCCCCCACCAGGCGCCCGCCGGCCTCCCACCGGTCCACCCCGGGAGAGGTGGTCACCACATTCACCACCCCCCCCATGGCCTCGGAGCCGTAGAGGGTGGACTGGGGCCCCTTCACGATCTCCACCCGCTCCACCCCCGCCGTGGGGAGGCGGGCCAGGTCGATGTCCCCGGAGAGGCGGCCGATCCACGGCTGCCCATCCACCAGCACCAGGACCCGCCGGCTGTCCATCCCCTGGAGCATGATCCCCGACCCGGTGGGGTGCCCCCCCTGGAGCTGGATCCCGGTGCGCTCCACCAGCACCTCCGCCAGATCCGCGGAACCGGACATCTCCAGCTCCTCCCGGGAGATGAGTTCGGTGTGCACCGGAACGTCCGCCAGCCGCTGGGGGCGGCGGCCGGCCGTCACCACCAGGGCGTCCAGGGGGCGGGCCTGCCGCTCCAGGACGAGGCGC
>Ga0076930_101393_pt1 | contig 13236 bp, 7 predicted proteins | sample HotLakConsoUCCRE_FD_71149 | JGI IMG/M metagenome (GOLD analysis project Ga0076930, IMG submission 71149) | Hypersaline microbial mat communities from Hot Lake, Washington, USA - Hot Lake Consortium UCC-RE (version 3) (version 3) ...
CCATAGGTAACGGATCAGTCCCTTGCGGGAATAATTGGCCAATGAAAGGTTGGCGAAAAAATACACGGAAGCAATGATGACAAAACTGAGCAGAAAGAATGCCGCCGCTTTAAAGTAAAAGACTGGGATCAGGCCCTGGTAAAATCCCCACCATACGGGTATGCTGCTTAGGCTCACCAACAGCACCGCAATGAATATCATGGAATTCAGCAGGTGGGCGGCTGCATGCATCTTGACTTTAAAGGGAAAAGCACCGGTCAAAACCTGTCTGAGATGCTTGACAGCACACTCCGCACCACCTTTTGTCCAGCGAAACTGCTGGGATTTTATGGCAGACATGACCGGCGGAAGCTCCGCAGGGGAAACCACATCGGGCCGGTACAAAAACTTCCATCCCTTCTGCTGGGCCCGGTAACTCAGGTCCAGATCCTCAGTAAGGGTATCATCCTGCCAGTTGCCCGCATCAATAATGCAGGATTTTCTCCAGATGCCTCCTGTACCGTTAAAATTGATGAAGGCCTGCTGTGCATTCCGGCCCATTTGCTCCACCATAAAATGAGCATCCAGGGCAAAAGCCTGCAATCGCGTAAACAAGGAATAATTTTCATTCAAATGCCCCCACCTCGATTGGACCATTCCTATTTGAGGATCGGAAAAATGAGGAACCGTTTTCAACAGAAATTGGGTATCCGGAATAAAATCAGCATCAAAAATGGCAATCAATTCTCCGGAGGCTTTTTCGAGTCCCTCCCTTAAGGCACCGGCTTTAAAACCAGTCCTGTCCTTTCTGTGGATGTATTGAAAATTGATGCCTGGAAAGTTCTGAAGTTCTTCCTGAATAATAGAGGTAGTTTCATCCGTGCTGTCGTCCAGAATCTGGATTTCCAACTTATCGGACGGATAATCCATCCGGGCCACTGCTGCCATCAGTCTTTGGACTACGTATTTTTCATTGAAGACCGGCAATTGAATGGTAACCTGAGGCAGATCAATGTCAGCGCGGTTGGTTGCCAGGGTTTGGTTTTTTTTGAACCGGAAAAAATACCATAACAGATTCGCCTGTGCCAGGCTGTAGCACAGAATAAAGCCCATGGCCAGGGCATATACCCCTAAAAACAAATAAATCCACATTATGATGACTTTACATTTACCGATTCATTGCCGATGATGATCGGCATGTCGTTGATTCTACCTTCTTCTTTTCCATTTTCCAGCTTCAGCACCCCTCTGGGGCAAACAGCAGAACATACCCCACATCCTACGCAGGAGGACCGGACGATATTTTGTCCTCGCTGGGCATACCAGCGGACATCGATCCCCATTTCGCAATAGGTAGAGCAATTGCCGCAGGAGATGCACTGTCCTCCATTGGTGGTAATCCTAAACCTTGACTTAAAGCGCTGCACTAGTCCCAGATAGGCTGCCAAAGGACAACCAAACCTGCACCAAACCCGGTTCCCCATGAAAGGATAAAATCCGGTTCCAATAACCCCCGCAAAAGCCGATCCAATCGCAAAACCATATATGGAATGCAATTGATCTGTGGCTTGTCCCAGCAGGGAAAATTCCATGAAATAATTGGTAATGGTGATTCCTGTCATCAGCACGGCAAAAACCAGTACCCCATGGACCAGGTAGCGTTCTATTTGCCAGGATTTGAGAGATTTGTCTGATAACTGCCGGTAGGGATCCCCCAGGGTTTCAGCCAGGCCTCCACAGCCACAAACCCAGCTGCAATACCAGCGCTTGCCATAAAAGTAGGTAAAAACCGGTACTCCAATGACGATCAGGATTATGCCCCAAATCAGCATAAACATGCCCAGGGCTCCGGAACTAAGCATCCCATCGATGCGGTACTCATAAAAGAAGGAATAATCCAATGGCCAAATATTTTTAAAATCATGCCAGGGCATGTTAAACAAGACCAGTATTTCAGGAATGAGGAAAGCAAATGCCAATTGGAAAAACATCACCGAAACGGTTCGGATGGTTTGGTACTTATTTCCTTTATATTTTCTGAACATCCGGATGCCCATCACCAAAATGGCCAGGGTATAAACCAGTCCATATAAAAACCACTGACTGGCCGGACCACCGGAAAGCATTTGACTCAAAGGATCTACCATGATTACCAGATTGGTCAGGTATTCGGGATACCAATACAATATGACATAGAAGGCAATCAAATAGGTGCCGGTTATGATTCCCAGCCATCCCCTGGCTTTCATGGAAGAAAAATAAATCCCATCATTTTTAATTCCCGCAGGTTCATTTCTATACAAGGGTAAAATATAAAGTAAGCCTCCCAAAACTGCCAGCCCGATAGATAAGGTCAGAAACAAAAGTGGTGCATTTTCCACCGGACCGGAGGCTGCTGCTTTGGTCAGGGGAAAAACATAATCATCCCAAATCACATCATCCCAGGCCTGTTCTTCTTTTAGGCCTTCGTTGTAGGCATTGAAATACCGGTTAAAATCTTTGATAAAGGAAAAATTTGTCGCATACCGCTCGCCATACATGGGATCCAGTATGTCCTGCATGGCCTCCTGATGCATTTCTTTGCTGTGCTTCTCAACCATCGATGGCTCAAGTTGATAAGTTCCCAAAAAAGGTATGGCCGTAAATACCAATAAACCCAGTATAAAAAGAATCAATCCGATATTTTGAAGCAATTTCATGTGTTTATAATTTTATTATTTTGGTCATGTAGCCTTTCCCGAAAGGGATTTGGGAGAATTTCGCATGTTTTCCCAAATGTATCGGGGCATCCCCCAGTCTGTCTACTGCTTGATTTTATGATCTTGAACCCATTAACTTTTGAATAAATGATTGTTTGGGTAGGGTAATGGAAGTACCCTTTTCCCGGTTGTACTGCTGAATCAATTGCTGATGGAAATTCTTGTGAAATTCAGGATTAAAGTTGGCCTTATCCAATTTCCGGATAACCTTGTCTGCCTTCCAGCCTTCCTTTATGGCCCGGTCAAAAAACTCGTGCCTCATTCTCCAACCAAAAGCATTCATTCCCAGAATCCTGTTTTCCCTGTCAAATAAAAAGCGTAAGGCCACTTTACCCGATTCATTTTCCCAATAAAAAGACCAATAGTCATCCGTCCATTCGGCAGGCACCTGTCCGTAGGTTTGGTATTCGATGTCAAAAAATTTGGCTGAATTGAACCAGATGCCTGGAACATAGGCCACCTTTTTTTCATGGGTCAGGTTATGTGCCAGGGTTTCTCCATGCATGCGTCCCGTATACCAAACTTGCTCTATATTTTTACGGCCGGTGCCAGGTGAAGACCTGAATTCCGCACAATCCCCAATGGCATATACACCCGGTATATTGGTTTGGAATTGATCATCCACCAGTATTCCGCGATTGGTCTCCAGTTCGGTTTCTTTAAAAATGTCAATACTGGGACTTACACCTGCTGTCAACCCCACAAACTGGCAGTTTATGATCTCCCCTGCAGCTGTTTTGACGGCTTTGACCCTACCATTTGCATCAGGTATGATTTCTTCCAAAGCCGTTTCCAATTTGAGGTCGATATGGTGCTCTCTGATATGCCTGCCCACCAGTGCCGCTTCTTCCTTTGGAAGAACATTGTCCCAAAAACCTTTTTCCCGAACCAGAAAGGTAACTGGTATTTTTCTTGTAGCGAGCATCTCTGCCATTTCTACACCTATCAATCCCCCTCCCACCAGGACCGCATGTTCAATGTCCTGCGTGTTTTCTTCCATCTGTAAGAGGTCCTGATAACTGTATAAACCCTGAACCCCGTTTAAATCCTGACCCGGCCAGCCAAATTTATTGGGTTTGGAACCAGTGGCCAGTACCAACTGGTCATAGCCCAGCTTTTCCCCAGCGGTAAAATGCAATTCCTTTTCGGCAAAATTAACCTGCTCTACCCATCCAAATTTGAGAGCAATATTGTTTTTTTCCCAGAAGTCATCCGCATAGGGCTTGGTATGCTCGTACTTCATGTGTCCCATGTAGATATACATCAGGGCGGTTCTGGAAAAGAAATACCTGGTTTCCGCAGATACAAGGGTAATCGGAACTTTTGGGTTGTTTTTTCGGATATGCCTGGCACAAGTCACACCTGAGATTCCGTTACCAAGAATTACAATATTATTTTCAATCATTTGTGAAAATTCTCAATGTAAATACCTTTATTAAGCCCACCTTTTATCAAACCGGACTTATATTACCTATCAGACGAGAAGCTGCTATTTTCCTGACAAGTTGATGAAAAAAATCAGCATTTAAAAAAATCAAAGCCTGCTTTTGAATACAATCGGATTGCCAGAAATGTCATTTGATAGAGCAGGCTTACCACTGACGAATAATTAACCCCAACTGTAGCTAAATAGTACCACAAATAGGTTACAATCCGGTATTTTTGTTATCATCCACTTATCCTTTGAAAGAAATGGTGAATTTCGCTCCCTGATTGGGCTTGCTTTTAATTTCAATTTTTCCTCCCAATGCGGTAACTTGCTTGTGCACCAGGTAAAGCCCAATTCCCTGGCTGTCTTTGTGATGATGAAACTTTTGATCAAAATCGAAAATCTTCAATTTGACTTTGTCTAAATCGAAACCAAGGCCATTGTCAATAAACTCAAGTTTAACACTACCATCCTTTTCAAAAGACCGGATCTCAATCAATGGTTTTACGTTTTGCCGGCAATATTTTATGGAGTTGGATATCAGGTTGAGAAAAATACTCTCCAGATAGGTCCGGTTGAAATGAACTTCCGGGCTCAGTGAAAAATCGGGCAAAATCACAGCTCCCGAATTGTCTACCAACGATTGAATGGTATTGATTGACTGGTTAAAAACCTCTTTAAAATTAAGTTTTTCTACCTTGACCTGCATTACATCTTCTTGCTTCAGATTGGCTAAAAAACTATCTAACATGCTTTTCAAGGCATCTGTAGATTGATTCAAAAGAGCTACCAATTCGTAGGTTTCCTGATCTTCAATTTTTTTCAGGTCCATCAATTTAAAAATGGCGAGAATGTTATTGACAGGGGCTCTTAAATCATGTGAAGCCGCAAAGGTCAATTGCTTGAGCTTATCGTTCGTTTCGCTGAGCTTTCTAATCAAATCATTCCTTTGCAACTCCATTTCCTTTTTGTAAGTCACATTTTTTGCTATTCCATACAGCAATTTTTCCTCCTGCAATGGGAAAAAAGTCCAGGAAAGCCATACCATTTCCCCATTTTTGGTGAGGTAACGGTTTTCAAAATTTCTCAATGATTTATCTCCAATAGTTTTATGGTTTCGGACTTTAGTGGTAATGTCCTGATCGTCCCCGTATAAAAAAGAAATTATCGGTTGGGTTAGCAATTCTTCCTCAGTATACCCCATTAATTTTTGAAAAGAAGGATTTACCTGTTTATAAAAGCCATCGTATCCTGCAATGCAAAGTAAATCCGGAGACATCTTGAAAAACAAATCCAAATCATAAGCTGAACTGTCCAAAATTTTCACTGAATCTTCTAACATCTTTGATATTTTTAAAATTGACCCTCCATCTCAAAAGTCCATTCAATTAAAATCCAACCTTCCCGGAAATTAAACGGACCTCCCTATGACCAAAAAATCAATTTCAAGTTTTTCTTTTGTACAAGTTGAATTAAACAATTACTGAGCCAAAAAAACCTGCTTCATACGCAAAATCGATGCTGAAATTTTATAAATAAACAAATTTGTTTTTTATCTATAGAAAAATCTCATTCAGCCTTAATGCTTTATATAATTTTTTTTACCCTTTCTCCATCAATACAATGAAGACAAATATGCAGCGATCCTGGGGTCAAAATAAAAGAATAAAAAATAACCAAATCCTCGAAGCTTCCTTTATCCTTACGCTACCCTATGGGCTTCCCGACTATCTTTTCTATAAATTTGACATGGTATTGCCATTATAATAAAAATCCCACCTGCCCGTCAACTGGTGACAAACAGGTGGGAAAATGGACCCCTGGTAAATTCTTTTAGAAGTTTATCGTTATTCCTTTATCAAATCATCCAATGGGATGATCTGAAAAGCCAAATGGACCTGACTGCTTTCATAAATGATACCGATGTGATCGCTGTCAATCATGGTCAGACAAGAATACCCGGCACTTTTCTCCTGATCCAACAATACCTGCATGTCCTCCGGCCAGCTGTTTCCCTGGTCCGGGCTGGTTTTTATGGTAATATCCTGTCTGGCTTCCGTAGAGGCCGGATTAGAGAAAAACAATACCTCCTCATTGAATTTGATCAGGCTGGCCATACATACTGGCTCAATCAGGGCAGACCTGCTACTGGGATGCGCCGTCCAGGTTTTTCCCATATCATCAGTTAATGCCACAGATCGGGCACCTCCCCTGTTGTCTCTCATGTTTAACATCAGGTTTCCATCAGCCAATTCTACCACCTGAGCTTCCGTGGTATTGGACCTGGCACCTGTACCTACCTTCCAGGACTCTCCCCGGTCTTCACTGTAAATAATGGTACTGTAGGGCATTTTTTCAGCATCTTTATACTGGGCAGCAAAAACCAGGGTGCCATCCTTCATGGTGATGCCTTTTCCGGGACCATTGAAAAAAAGCTGCCAGGAGGGATCTTTCATTGGTGTAGTGATATTAATGGGTTCAGACCAGGTTTTTCCATCATCTTCAGATTTTACCAGCATTAACTGACCCGTTTCCTCAGGTTTTAACCCCGGACCGGAACTGTTCCAGGCAGCGGTGCCCGGCTTGCCGTGTAACCATAGGGCCACCACCCAGATGGTGCCCGTCTCATCGTCCACCAAAATGGCAGGATCTCCTATCCCATTTTGATCCTGAGGCAAGCCGCCCCATTCTCCCATATCCATGATGATTTTCATAGGTTCCCAGTTTTGACCTCCATCCGTACTCCTGCTTAAGCCTACGTCAATATTTCCCTGCAAATCAGCTCCCTGCTCACGACGCACATCATATACAGCCAGCAGTGTTCCCACTTTGCTGGTCGCCAGACCTGGAATCCTGTAAGTATGTACTCCATCATCCCCCTTATTTCTGAGAGATTTTGCCAGCCGGTAGGACAAGGTACTATCCCCTGCCTGGGGTTTAAATTTTTCGCCTGCTAAATCCACATAAGCTACCTGCAAATCTATTTTTTCTTTAATATCCGCTCCTTCGTCCACTGCAATGGCTATTTCAAAATGGTGCTCACCTGCCGGAAGATCTATCCCCTCTTCATACTGCCACCGCCCATCCATGAGCTGAAATGATCCCAGTTTTTCCAGCTGATCCTCCAGCTTCCTGAATAGGGAAATGTCAAGGATTTCAATACCGGACACCAGATCCAAAGCCAAACCATTGAAGCTATTCTCTTCATTTAAACTCATTTCCAGGCGCCCCACAGTAGTAGCTTTTCCGGCTATTACCGGAACGTAAATCTGCTTCCAGGAGAGATCTTCTGATAAAGGCCAGTTTTTTTCTTTGGTACAGCCTAAGAGTATACATACCAGTAAGCAAATGTTGATCAATTTCATATCCAATTTGTTTTTAGTGCTATTCTTTCCTGTTCCGGCATCAATAGGTTTTGCCACAACAACATTATTTTATTTATGCTACGGGTTAAACATATTCCTTTTTTTTCATTGTTTTAAGGGTAAGTCCGGTAAGCTTTTCTTTGCTTGGCCTGGGAAACCATTTACTGGCCAGGTAAGCCAGCACCATGGCACTCACTAAACCGGTCAATGCATAAAGGTGGATGCTCAGCTCGGTTTGATACTTGATCACAACCTGAATGACAGCACTGCCAGAAATGCCAATCAGCGCTCCCCTTGCATTGGTGCTGGAGGAAAGTATACCAATCAGAAAGATGCCTCCCAGCCCGCCGGCAAAAAGGCCGATCAACATATTGAATTGGTCCCAGAGCGAAGGAATGCCCATATTGGCCATCACCAAAGCAAAACCTGTCCCCAACAAACCAACGATTACGGTAATGGACCTGGCAAAAAGGAGGGTATTTTTACCTTCCCCGTCGCGGGGATACCATTGATGGTAAAAGTCGGTAGTCACCACGGTAGCCACCGAATTCATGCTGCTGTCCAGGCTGGACATGGCCGCCGCAAAAACAGCGGCAATCAATAAGCCTGACACCCCATTGGGCAATTGGGTAACGATGTACCAGGGGAAAATACTGTCGGTGTTGGACATGACAGGTGATAATTCCAGGGGATGGCTGAGGTAAAACAAATACAGGGCCGTCCCTATAGAAAAGAAAATCAGGGCTGAGGGCAATGCCATCAAGGCCCCTGTCACAATACTTTTGGCGGCTGAGGATTCGTCTTTGGTGGTCAGGTACCTTTGTATCACGGTTTGATCACTGCCATACTGTACAATATTAGAGGCCAAGCCTCCCAGTAAGATCACCCAAATGGCCGTTCCTGTGAAATCCAGCCGGGTATCAAATAGCTTCATTTTTTGATCCTCCATGATAAAGGTAGCCAATTCCTGCCAACTCAAATCAATGCTGAATACCATCAGCATCAAACACATCAGAGCTCCCCCCAACAATACCACCACCTGGATCACATCTGTCCATATGACAGCTTCAATTCCCCCTAAGACGGTGTACAAAATACTCAATACACCCATTAAAAGGATGCAGGTCATGACATCAATGTCGGTAATCACTGCAAGTGCCAGAGAAGGCAGCAACAATACGATACCTAACCTTCCCAGCTGCAGGGCAATATAAATCAGACTTCCCAGCAGGCGAATGGTTTTGTCAAACCTCATCTCCAGGTATTCATATGCTGAGGTGAGGTTAAGCCGTCTGAAAAAAGGCAAAAACCAAAAAATGATAATGGGAGAAACCATTATGATCGTCATGAGTAGCCAAAACAGTGTCCAGTCAGTGGCAAAGGTTTTGGAAGGGATCGCCATGAAAGTGATGGCACTGAGCTGAGTACCAAAAACGCTGATTCCCGCAGCCCACCAGGGCACCCTTCCTCCTGCCTTGAAAAAATCTGTGACGGAGGTTTGTTTTTTGGAAATGATAATCCCCATAACCACCAAAATTCCCAGGTACGAACCCAGTACTGAATAATTCACCCAGCCAAATCCTTCTTTTTTTGAAAGTTTCATCCCACGGATGGCAGGTGTCCTGGTCCCTGGACTAACTTCTCCCGAAGGCAGGATAAGTTCCCCTTCCCAAAATACAGCAGTAGTGGTTACCGGGCCCTGGAAAGGCATATCGGCCAGCCGGGACCAGGTGCCTGTCACCGCATGATAGGCCAATACCCTTTGACTGAAACCCGGGTGCGCATCCAGAATACCATTTTTTTCTGCTATCAACAGTAAGGAGTCTGACCTATTCAAAGTAGCATCCTCCAGATCAAGAGCGATTTGCTCCAGTTGCCGGTACAATTTTCCTTCATCTCCACCCAACAGCAAGATATGACCCGAACCAAAAGCAGCTGCTGTGCCAGCTGCCAAACGAATCGTCTTACCCTGCCCATCTTCTATTTTTCCCTGGCTTACCCATTCTTTCCTCATCGGGGAATAGGACATAAAATCGTCATAAAAGTACGCAGGCGCATCTGTCTGCTTTCTTCTTCCGCCGGCTAAAAATATTTTTTGCTCCCTGCCGTCATGCTGCACAGCCATCATCGCATGAGACCGGCCTTGTCCCGGAATAGGTGGTAATGCCTCCCACACCGCTCCGGGTTCATTGATATCGAGCCGATAAAATCGATTCCATACCTCCTGATTTTCACCTCCTGCCAGGTAAACATAACCTTCGACATAAACAGCTGATCCATTAGCCAGTTCCATGGGAAGAGCAATACCTTCTTTCGAAGCAACTTTTCTGTTGTTACTGTCCCAGGATATCCACCAGGTGCTGTTGTGGTACCCCTCTTCATTCTCTCCTCCTAAACAGAAAAGCCCTTTGGGCGTACTCACAGATGCCCCATAGGCCATGCTTACCGGAAGCTGGATGTCAATACCCTCGACCCATCTAGCCTTGTCTTTTTCCAGCACGTGAATCCTGTCCCAGAATTTTTTCTCCCCTCCTTTCCAGGGTTTTTTATCTGGAAAGTTAGCGCCCCCAGCCAGTATCAATGCCCCGTTGTGAGTACCGGCATACATTCCGGCATATCCCGGGGAAGCACTTTGCTCCGGCAAGGCCGGCAGCTCAGCTACCCTTTCCCAATTATAATCACCATAGGTCTTTGGTACTTCCTGTGCCCAGAGTTGGCTCCACAGCAACGGACACAAGATCAGGCAAAAAAGAACTGATTTACACACTTTTACCATAGCAGGGACTTCATGAATCTTGGGTATTTAGGTTTGAAAAATCAAAAAATCCCTGTGCCACCAATTGGGCTTTCAATGTGTCCTCCATTTCCTGGTTAAGGCTTTTCACTGGTGCCCTGAAATCACCGCAATTGATGCCACAAAGCTTTAATATGGCCTTTCCAGCAGCAGGTCCCCCAAATCTTCCATACAAGTTGATAAAATCAATTGACTTTTCCTGAAGTGCCAATGCCTTATCTGAATCTCCCTCATCAAAGGCTTTTTTAATGCCCTGATACAGTGGTGCCGCAAAATTATAGGTGCTGCCTACGGCTCCTTTTGCCCCCATGGCCAGTCCGGCTAGAAAGGTCTCATCCCAACCCCAAAGCACATCATAGCTGCCATTATTGAAACGAAGGCACTGGTTAAATTCCATCAGGTTATGGTGGGTGTACTTGATACCCGCAAAATTTGGGATCTTATCGGTTACAGCCTCCAATAATCCTAACATGGGCAAATCTACTTTGGTGAGCAGCGGAATATGGTAGAAGTAAAAAGCCAGGTCAGGAGCTGTAGCAGCGATGGGCTGCATGTAATCCACCAATTGGACCACATTACCAGGCCTAAAATAATAGGGCGCTGTGACGGCCACCCCATATAACCCCAAATCCGCCGCTAGTTTACCCAGTATGATCGATTCTTTTTGGTTAGTTCCCCCAAGCATGGCCATGACCTTGAAAGCTTCCGTCTGCTCCCTGGCCCAGGCTTGCATCAAAATTTGTTTTTCTTCCAGGTCCAGAGACGCACCTTCACCGGTTGTGCCATTGATAAAAACCCCATTTATGCCATTGGTTTTTAGAGAATGGGCATAGTTGGATAGGATATCCGGGTTAACTTCCCCTTTTCCATTATAGGGAGCAAAAGTAGCAGCAATCAGCCCTTCAATTTTTTTAAATCTCATATTTTCTATTTTTAAATGGAAGCCAAAGATACTATTTGGCTTCCATTCTATTTCCTCTCAATTCCCGTATCCAGGGTTCTGTTCAATTTTAGCATTCAAACTAATAGTACCCAGGGATATTGGCCAAAGCAAAAGGTGGCGTTCATTGCTCCTTCCTTGCAAAGAGGGGACCCGCTCAAATGTCTGGTCAAACCTTACCAGATCAAACCAACGCTTGCCTTCAAACGCCAACTCCAACATCCTTTCCTGAAGAATCGCTTCATCGTTTGCTTCCTGGCCTGAATCACTGTATTCAACTGCTGAAAATTAATCACCATAGGTCCGTTGTCTTACCCGGTTGGTTTTAAGCCTCGAACTCCCATTTTTAACAAAATTTAAAATGGAGCCTTTCTTATTTAATATCCAGTAGATCCCTTTTAAAGAAGAAATCAGCTTGATGTATTCCATATTAATAATGGCTTTTTATTATTGATATGTTAATAAAACAATTTTTATCACTTTTAAATGAAGATTAACATGAAAAAAGGAGTTTGATCATCATGGTGTCAATTCACTTTTATTTATGGTTTTTTCAAATAGGTAGTTACCATCTTCACTTACAAGTCGGAAGGTAACAGCGGGATCTTCATTAGAAGTATGATAAGTAAATTCACCAAAGGCAAATTCCGCATCAATGCCGTACAACTGGGTATCCCAGGAGGGATCCTGTGCTGGGGGGCCAACTCTTGCCCCCAGACTTGCTGCTTCAAATTCATAGAATCCAAAGTTGGATTTCCTGGGAATCGTAAATCCACGGGCACCGTGTCGATCCCCTGATATCAGTAGTACGCCACTGATTTTATTTTCTTCAATAAAACTAAAAATCTCTTCTCGACCTTCGGGATCATTTACACCCCAGGAATCTTTTCCATTGGAAACGTAATCGCTCCACATGGTACCACAGGATAGGATGATAAAGGGACCTTTACAATCCAATAACTGCTCCTTCAACCAATCCATCTGATTTTTGCCTAAAAAGGATCCTTTTTCCCCTGTCCTGAAGAACCGGTTGTCCGTCATGATAATATCAAAAGGACCAATCCTATCCCTGGTGAAAATTCCTCGGTTAATTGGCTCATTCCCGTAAGATGGATTTACCCAGGAATGTTGAAATACGCTCCTGACTCCCTCCCGGTCTTTATCGGAATATCCTTCGGGTATTCCGGCTTTGTCATTATCAAAATAATCATGATCATCCCAGGAGGCATAAACAGGAACTTTAGAGACAAAATCTTTCCAGGCAGGTAAAAAATCCCGGAGCAGGTAATCGGCACGATGCAAACCCAGGTGATCATTTCGATCCTGTACGGCAATATCTCCCAATAATAACATGGCATGATTTCCCCTATTCCTGATCTGTTCCAATAAGTTATGATTTCCCAACCCCCAACGGTGAGGACAAGAACCAAAGGCAATCTTAACCTCTTCGTTTGTTCCCAATTCCGGTACGGTATTGATCACTTGATCGGTGCTGGGAGAAATAACCTTGTCGTTAACTATTAGCTGATAGGGGTAGCTAGAGGAAGATTGTAACCCATCAATCCTTATTTCAACAGATAAATCCGTTTCATAATTGGAATATACCGGACCAAAAACAACTATTCCATCTTCCTTTTCTATTTTCACCTCAATCTTTGCCGGTTCCAATGTTCTAACCCATACGACGGCACCATCGGATTTGATTTGCCCAAGCATGGGACCGGCCAAAATTTTCCTTCCCTGCCGTTCAACCAGTTGATTAAATAAAGTTGATTCCAGAAGGTCCGCATAGGAGTTGTTTTTTCCCGATGATAAAATGGTATAAGCCGATTCATACAATTTTTGATCAGCATCGGAAGTAGTGCCCCAATAGTTAAGAATCTCCCTGCTATCCGTGTTTTTATTCATTGGATGACCTTGTTCGCCGAAATCCTGGGCATGATTTTGAAAAGGAAATCCAAAAAATAGAA
>Ga0076930_101394_pt1 | contig 13235 bp, 7 predicted proteins | sample HotLakConsoUCCRE_FD_71149 | JGI IMG/M metagenome (GOLD analysis project Ga0076930, IMG submission 71149) | Hypersaline microbial mat communities from Hot Lake, Washington, USA - Hot Lake Consortium UCC-RE (version 3) (version 3) ...
CAGGAAGAGGGTCCCCTCGGAGGCAGCTTCGAAGGCCCCCCGCCGGGTGGCGGAGGCCCCGGTGAAGGCCCCCTTTTCGTGCCCGAAGAGCTCGCTCTCCACCAGCGCCTCCGGAAGGGCCCCGGCATTCAGCGCCAGAAAGGGCCCGGTGGGGTTGGCCCCCAGCCGGTGGAGTTCCCGGGCCACCAGCTCCTTCCCGGTGCCGCTCTCCCCCAGGATCAGGACGGGACTGGGCACCGGCGCGATCCGCCCCAGCGCCACCCGGAGGCGCCCCATGGCCTGACCGGACCCCACCAGGGGAGTCTCCGCCTCCTCCCGGGCCTCCAACTCCCGCACCCGTGTGGTGAGGCTCCGGTGGCGCAGGGCGTTCTCCACCTCCCGTGCCACCCGCTCCATGGGCTCCGTCTTGTCGATGAAGCCCCATGCCCCCAGCCGCACCGCCTGCACACACCGCTCGAAGTTCCCGGTCCCGGTATAGACGATGACCGGCACGTCCAGCCCCCGATGGGCCAGTTGCCGGAGGACCCCGAAGCCGTCCATCCCCGGCATCTCCAGGTCCAGGATGACGCAGTCCACCGGCTCGCTGGCCAGGATCCGGAGGGCCTCCTGCCCCCCCGCCGCCACCCGGGTCTCATGCCCCCCCAGGCGGGCCAGATCGAAGGCATACTGCTCCGCCAGCGCCGGGACGTCGTCCACCAGGAGAAGAAGGCTCATGTTGATTCGACAGGCAGAAGGACGGTGAAGCAGGCGCCACCCCCGGGAGCGGCCCCCGCCTCCACACTCCCCCCCAGGTCCATCACCAGGCGGCGCACGATGGAGAGGCCCAGACCGGTACCCCCTTCCCGGGTGGTGAAGAAGTCCCGGAACACCTGATCCGGAGGGCCCGGGGGGAGTCCCGGACCGGTATCCGAGATCATGATGCGCACCTCGGGTCCGGGGGCAAGGGAACCCTCCACGGCCTCCACCGCCACCGTCACCTGGCCGGGCCCACTCCCCAGGGCATCCAGGGCATTCCGCACCAGGTTCTCAAGGACCCGTCGGAGCACCAGGGCATCGCCCCTTACGGCAGGGACTCCAGGGGCCACCCGGGCCTGCACCGTCACCCCCTGGGGAGCGGCGGCGCTCCCTGCCACGAGGGTGGCCACCGCCCCCACATCCAGCGATTGGAGGGTGCCACCTCCACCTCCCAGACGGGCCCACCCGGAGGCCAGCCCCTCCAGGTAGTCCACCGAGGCATGGAGGGTCCCCTCCCGGCCGGCATACACCTCGGGGAGGGTGGCAGGGGCCTCCTCCCGCACCTGGGAGAGGTGGCGCAGCACGTTCCGGAGGGGGACCAGGCCATTCCGGATGTCGTGGTGCACCTGCCGGGCCACATCCGCCACCGTGGCCCTCCGCTCCGCCTCCCTGAGCCGCGCCGCATCGCCCCGGAGCCGCGCCGTCATCCGCTCCAGCACCCGGGCCAGCGCCCCCACCTCGTCGGTACGGTCCCGTTGGGGGAAGGAGACGTCGGGACGCTCCAGGTCCACCCGACGGGCCGTCTCCGCCAGCCCCTCCAGCGGTGCCACAAGCCCCCGGCCGAGCCACCGGGCCAGGGCCAGGGTAGCAGCCACAAGGAGCCCTGCCCCCAGGAGGATCCAGAGGTCCGCCTGACGCTGAAGCGCCCTCACCTCCCCTGCGGAGCGGCTCACCTCCAGGGGCATCTCTCCCTGCACCACCGGCTCGACACTGGTGTCCAGCAGGGGAAGCATCACCTGCCGTGTGACCAGGTCTCCGGGGCTCGCCCCACCCACCGCCCTCGCTGGAAGGGGCACCGGGCGGACCCCCTGCGGAAGCCCCCGGGACACCCCCCCCACCAGCACCAGATCCCGTCCACCCAACCGCACGGGAAGGGCCAGGGCCCTGGTCTGGAGCACCCCGTCCACCGCCGGCACCCGGAGGATGTGGAGGTCCCCCGGGGCGGGGAGGGGCTCCACCCGATCGAATTCGTTCCGGAAGTGCCCCGAGGCCAGGATGGTGCCATCCCGCTCCTGCAACCGGAGGAGCTCGAGCCCCGTCAGGGCAGCCAGGCGGGGAAGCGCATCCAGGAGGGGCAGTCTCTCCGCTCCCGACCCCTGGAGCGCCCCACGGACCTCCGGATCCCGGTCCAGCGCCTCCTGCACCGCCTCCAGCCGCTCATGGATCCCCTCCTCCTCTTCCCGCAACTGGAGGAGCAGGGCTTCCACATCCGCCTCGAGGGCGGATTCCGCCGCCGCATCCAGGCGGGCCGAGGCTCCACTCCGGATCCCCCACGCCACCAGCAGCAGGGGAAGGATGGTGGCCAGGAACACCAGCCCCAGGAGCCGTCCCCGGAAGCTCAACGGACCCTCTCGGGGAAGAGCATCCGGACTGCTCCTGTGCCGTCCACCTCCAGTGCCGGCGCACCCTCCCGGAGCAGGGCGTGGGGCCCCACCTCCACCAGGGGGAGGAGGCTTCCCCGATCCAGCCAGGGGATGTCCCGGGCCCGGGCGGCCGCCCGGGTGCACGGGGCGGCGGGGGCCACGGCCCCGTGTAAGAGGTAGGCGGCGTCCCGCCCCTCCCGGAGCGCCGCCTGGAAGCGGGCGGGGTCCAGCCCCACCACCTCCAGGAGGGCAGAGGATTCCGGCCCTCCCCCCCGGATCGCCGCCAGGGGTGCCGACCCTCCGGGCCCCGCCAGGGCGGCCACCCGCTCGGCCAGGGCCCGGGCCACCGGGTCCCCCAGGGGGTGCAGCACCCGGGGACGCAGCGCTCCCCTGGGGACGGGAGAGGGGGACTCCACCCCACCCGCCGGGCATCCCTCCGGCGCCGCCGGGCCCGGGGCGGAGGGAACCCGACCCAGGGGGACCACATCCCGGACCAATCCGGCGGAGAGCCCAGGGGGGAGTGTCCGGAGTCCTCCACCCGGGAGGGCCAGCCGGTAGATCCGGTCCGGAGGGAGGGCCACGGCCTGGATCCCCTCCCGGGAGCGGGCCCACGCCACCGCTACCGGATCCCGGGCAAGGACCAGGTGCACCCCCTCGTCCAGCAGGTCCCTGGGATCCCCCCCGGGGACCACCCGGACCACTGCAAGCCTCTCCTCCCCTTCCCTGGAGTCGGCCACCAGATGGAGCGTCGCACCGGGTCCCGCAGCAGTCACCGGAACCAGCCGCAGCCCAGAGAGCCGGGACCCCCACCCGGACTCCGTCCCCGCCACCGGGGTGAGCCCCCGCTCCCCCAGGATCCGGGCTCCGTCCTCCTCCACCCCTTCACCCCGGAGCCGGACCACCACCCCGGAGGGCGTGCGTTCCACAGCCGCCAACTCCATCCCACCCCCGGGACCGGCTCCCAGCGCCAGCGCCCGGGCCACCGCATCCCCCCGCTCCCGGGGCCCGGGAATCGCCAGTCGCCACACCACCCCACCATTCGAGGCCTCTCCCTGCTCCCACCCGGTCGCCACCTGCGGTTGCAGGTGCCCCCGGCAGTCCAGCTTCACCAGGGGGGGATGGATGGTGGCGAAGAGGAGCCCCTCTCCGTCGGAACGGGGATGGGGCGCCAGGGAGAAGTCCACCGGGTCCACCACCCCGATGACCGGCCCGGTCTCCAGGAGCAGCCCGGCCTCCCCCCACACCCTCTCCGGGAGGATCCGGCAGGGGTCTTCCGGGGAGGGGGTCTCGCCCCCGGGAAGCCCGCACCCGGAGGCCAGGAGCACCACCGCTCCGATGAGGGCCCTGCATTCCCTGTGGGAATCGCGCAACATCCCCCGGGCCCTGGCTCCCTTCATCTCACATCTCTCCTCTGCTCCCAGGCGACCTCCATCGACTCCGGACCCCATCCTTCTTCCTCCGTGAAGGATAGCGCCCGCACGCTCTCCCGGTTCCCCCACTCCCATCCGGCTCACCTGCCGGCCTCCCCGGCGCTTTTCGGTATGGGCTTTGCTCGGTAAGATCCTTCTTGTTCCGCCCGCAGGTAGTGCGGTGCACCCCGAATCCGGGGAGGGGCTCCACCATCCCAGTCCGAACCCGGGAGACATCCTGTCATGAGTTCCGATCTCGCAAGCCACTGGCTCCTGGATGTGGCCGCCGCCGCCGGGGTGGAGGGGATGTCCCTTCCTGCAGATCCCAGTTTCCCCGAACTGGATGGGGCGTGGGAGCGGGTGGGGTCGGCGTTGCGCCTCGGGGAACCGGACCTGGCAGCCCGGATCGCCACCCACTTCCGCCTTCCGCTTGCCGACCTGGAAAACGTTCAGCGGAAAGCACTTGCCCTGGTTCCCCGGGAGGTGGCCTCCACCGCCGGAGTGCTCCCCCTCCGCATCGACGGGGAGACCCTGGTCCTGGCCACGGCGGATCCCGTCTCCCCCCGGACCCGGGAGCGGATCAGCTCCGTGAGCGGGCGGCCCCTCCGCTTCGAACTGGCCGGTCCCAGGGGGCTGGCCGAGGCCCTGACCCGGCACTACTCCGACCGCCGGTACACCGAGGCGACACTCCGGGAACTCCTGGCAGAGGCCTCCGTGGAGGACCCTCTGGTGGTGCGGGGAACGGGTACCGACATGCCGGCAGGTTTTTCCGGTACATCGCCGGCAGTGGCCGAACTGGTCCGTCGGGTCTTCCGCTACGCCGCAGGCCGGGAGGCCACCGACATCCATGTGGAGCCCTGGGAGAACGGGGGGAGGGTCCGCCTCCGGGTGGACGGGGTGATCCAGCCCCTCCTCACCTTCCCCCAGCAGGCCATGGAACGGATCGTCTCCCGGATCAGGGAGCTGGGGGGGCTGGAGAACTGGGAGAACACACCGGGGCAGGAGGCCCATTTCCGGGAGGAGATCGAGGGGCGTCCATGGGAAGTCCGCCTCCGGACCTCGGTGGTTCCTGAAGGTCAGAAGCTGGTCCTCCGCCTCTTCGACCGGAGGGCCCTCCCCTCCCTCAAGCGGCTGGGGTATCCCGCCCAGGAGGCGGAGCGCCTGGAGCAGCTCCTCTCCAGTCGAGAAGGGGTGGTGCTCCTGGCAGGCCCTTCCCGCTCCGGGAAGACGACCCTCCTCTACAGCACCCTTTCGCACCTGGCCAACGGTGACCGGACGGTAGCCAGTCTGGAGAACCCGGTGGAGCTCCAGCTCCCTGAGGTGACCCAGCTGCACTTCGACCGGAACGCCTGGCCCGCCTACCACGTGGCGCTCCAGGACATGCTGCACCAGGATGCGGACGCCATCGGCGCCGGCGAACTCCGGGATCTCCACACCGCCCGGACGGTGATCCGGGCCGGGGTCACCGGACACCTGGTGCTGGCCAGCGTGCACGCCCCGGACACGGTCTCCGCAGTGGGCCGCCTCCGGGACCTGGGGCTGGATGCCGGCCGTGTGGCCGAATCGCTCCGGGGGGTCATCGCCCAGCGCCTGGTGCGGCGCCTCTGCCCCTCGTGCAGCCGTCCGGTGGAGCGCCGGGAGGACCTCCCCGAGAAGGAACAGGAGCTGGTGCGGGTCTTCGGCGCGGCCCCGGTGCGGGCGGAAGTGGGGTGCCCACAGTGCGGGAACACCGGATACCGGGGACAGTTGGCGTGCGCCGAGGTGTTGGTGGTGAACGAGGTGGTCTCGCCGCTGGTGGCGGAGGAAGCTCCGCTGGTGGAGTTGGAGGCCGCGGCGGTGGCCCAGGGGATGCGCCGGATGCTCCATGTGGCCCTGGACCGTGTAGAGCGGGGGGAGACCACGCTGTCGGAGGTGGCCCGGGTCTTCGGGGAGGAGTCGGCTGCCGGGGCCGAGGATGGAGAGGAGCGCCGGGTCCTGGTGGTGGATGACGATCCGGTGGCCCGGCTCCTGGTGCGGACGATCCTGGAAGGTCAGGGGCTGCAGGTGGAGGAGGTGACGGACGGCCCCAGCGCGCTGAAGCTGCTGGAGGGGGAGCATCGCTTCGCCGCCATGGTCCTCGACCTGATGATGCCGGGGATGGACGGTCGCGAGGTCCTCCGGGAGGTCCGGCGCTCCTTCCGGACCTACGCCCTGCCGGTGGTGGTCCTCACCAGTTCCGGCGACCTGGATGACGAGGTTTCCCTCCTGGAGGCCGGGGCCGACGACTTCGTACAGAAGCCCGTGGACCCCCGACGGCTCACGGCTCGCATCCGCGCCGTGACCCGGCGTGCCGGAGCCCCCCTCCTCGGGGGGTGAGCCACTCCATCTGCCCCGGAGTGGTCACTCCTCACCACCCACGTGTTTCCATCATTGGAGTGATGGGCCACGCCCTCGGGCTCCCGGGATGTGAGGAGGGGTGGGATCGATGGTAGAGGGGTCGATGCAGGACATGGCCTCTGCCTGGTACCAGGGGCTCATCCGCTCCGACGAGTCGGCCTTCGAGGCGCTGTTCCGGACCTTCCATCAGGGTCTGGTGCAGTTTGCCATAGGCCTCACCGGTGATGAAGCCAGCGCCCGGGACGTGGTCCAGGAGGCCTTCATCCGGATCTGGAGGCAGCGGGAGAGGTTGGATCCCGCCGGTTCCCCCAAGGCGCTCCTCTTCCGCACGGTGCGGAACCTGGCGCTGAACCATCGTCGGGACACGGCCCGGCGGCAGGAGTTGCTGGCCGAGAAGTACGAAGCACCTGCGGAGGTCGTGCCACCTCCCACCCTCTCCACGGATGAGCCGAGTGCGGCTGACACCCTCAGGATCTGGGTGGAGGAGCTTCCGGACCGCCAGAGGGAGGCCCTCGTCCTGAGCCGTTTCGAAGGGCTTTCGCATCAGGAGATCGCAGACGTGATGGACCTGTCCGCCCGGACCGTGAACAACCACCTGGTGCGCGCGCTCCGGAGCCTCCGGGAGCGGGCCGCCGGAGCCGCGCACGATCGGTGAGCGCCATGACCCCTGGAATCCCACCCATTCCTCCCGAACTGGGGGATGAACCCGACGCCCGGGAACTGGAGCGCATCTGGGCTGAGCTGGAGGCCGTTCGCCCCGCTCCGGTGCCGGTGGAGGCCACGGACCAGGACTGGGCGAACCTCCGTTCCCGGATGGGCACCTCTGCGCTGGCCCGGGAGCTGGAGCTCCGGAGCCGACACCACCCCGAGCCCACCTCCACCTCGTCGCCGCAGTCGCGGAGCGTGGCTCCGGCGGGGAGAGCCATCTCCTTCCGGAGGGGGTTGGCTGCCGCCGCAGTGCTCCTCCTCCTCGCCACAGGCTCCCTGACCCTCCTGGGGCTTCCGGGTGGTGCCGTGGCACGCCCCGGGGAGTCGGTGGTGGTGACCCTCCCCGACGGATCGATGGCGGAACTGAACAGCGGGTCCAGCATCCGCTGGCGTCGCTCCATCGTGCCCGGAGCCTCGCCCCCCCGCTCGTATCGCCTGTCCGGCGAGGCCTTCCTCTCGGTGGTGGCAGGAGACCGTCCCTTCATGGTGGAGACCTTCAATGCCCAGGTCACTGTGTTGGGGACACGCTTCAACGTCCGGGCCCGTGAGGGGATCGGTGCCGGCACCGAGGTGGTCCTGGAGGAAGGGCGGGTGAGGTTGGCTCACCGGGAGACCGGGGCGGCGGTGGAGCTCTCCCCCGGGGAGGGTGCAGAAGTGACGCTGGGGGCCCAGGCCCCTGGAACTCCGGAGCCGGTGGAGGTGGACCGGATGCTGGTGTGGCGGGAGAGGGGCTTCTCGGCTGTGGAGTACCCTCTTGCCGACATCCTGGCGGAACTCTCGCTGCGCTACGCCGTGGAGATCGGCCTGGCCGGCGGAGTGGACGGATTGCAGCGGCTGACGGTGCACTACGCCCGGCTTGGCGATCTCCGGGAGGTGCTCTCGGATCTCGCCACAGCCCGTGGACTCCGGTTCCGGGAGACGAACGGAGGCTTCGAGGTCTACTGATGGGCTCTACCGCCGGCCTCCTCCTCCACCGGGGCTCCCCCGGGCCGCGTGTCCCGGTGAGTTCGTGGGGCCTCCCCCTGGCCCTGGCCCTGCTCCTGGTCCTTCTGGCTCCCGTCGGGCCGGTGGCCGGGCAGGACGAGCCACGCCACACCCTCATCCTCCGGGATGTGCCGGTTGCGCAGGCCCTGGGGCGACTGGCCGGGGCCACAGGGATGGATCTGCTCTACGGTGAGGAGGTCACCGGCGACCGCCGGGTGTTCTGCAGGGCCGAGAACCAGCCGGCAGAGGAGATCCTCCGCTGCATCGTCGAGTCGGTGGATCTGGACTTCTACCGGCTCTCCTCCGGGACCTACGTGGTCATCGAGGCGGCGGAGGATGCCCCGGCCCACGGGTCCCTCCGGGGGGTCATCCGGGATCGATGGACCGGTGCCCCCCTCCCGGGAGCCCGGGTGGCCCTGGGTCCGGACCGGACCACGGTGCGGGCCAACCATGCCGGGGTCTTCGCCATGGGGGGGCTCCTTCCGGGTCGCCACGCGGTCACCGTGATATCGGCAGGCTACTCCCCCCTGCAGGCCTCCATCCTGGTCCCCCCCCGTGGGGTGGCCACACTGGAGCTGGCGCTGGAGGCCCGGCCCCTGGTGGCCCGCCCCATCGTGGTGGATGGTCTCCAGTCCGCACGGAGCTCCCTCTCCCTCTCTGGTTCCCTCCTGGACGGGGAGGAGCTGGCCTCCGGGGGAAGGGGGGTGGTGGAGGCCACCAGTCGGTCGGTCCTGGGAATCACCCGGAGGCCCCTCTTCGCGGACCTGCAGATCCAGGGGGGAGAGAGCGGCGAGCACCTGGTCCTGCTGGACGGCTCCCCCGTGCTGAATCCCGTCTCCGTGGATGGACTGCTGGGGTCCCTCTCTCCCCTGGCGCTGGATCGCCTCACCGTGCAGAAGGCGGGGTTTCCAGCCCGGGCCGGAAGTGCCACCGCAGGGATCGTGGAGATGGAACACGCCACCGGCTCCTCGGTGGCCCCGACGCTGGATCTGGATGCTGACCCCTTCGGCGTGGACGGGCGCGTTTCGGTCCCCCTCAGCCGGGGTGGATCCCAGGGGTCGCTGATGGTGGCGGGGCGGACCACCCTCTGGAACCAGAGGCCGGTGGAGGCCTTCCAGGAGACCCTCCGGGAGTGGAATGATGTGGATCCCCTTCTGACGGCTGCGGTGCTGGGGGGCACTCCGGACTCCATCGAGTCGCTGGACTACCGGTCCCACGCCCAGGGGTCCGATCTCCAGTCCACCGACCTGCATGTGGCGGCCCGGCTGGGGAACCCCGGCGGCTCCTCCCTGGTCGCCTCCTTCCACCGGGGCTCCAACGACCTCTCCACCGAGCTCCTGGCCGCCGGGCACCACGGAAGCGACCCGGCGGCGGCCCGGCTGATGCTGGCCCGGGACGGGTACCGCTGGACCAACCACACCGGGATGCTGCGCTGGAACCGGCTGGTGGGAGCCCGGGGTTCGGTGGGGCTCGCCTTCCGGGGGAGCCGCCACGCCTTCGAGGCGGGCTTCGAGATGGTGGACGGCCATTCGGTGGGACTGGACCCCACCACCGGTCCGGTACAGGCGGAGGCGCTGCTCCGCTCCCGCCTGGCCGACACCCCTCCGCTCCTGGACGGCAACTCCCTGGATGTGTTTGCGGTCCTGGCGGAGGGGGACCTCTCCATCGCGCCGCAGCACAGCATCCAGTTGTCGCTGGAGGCCGTCCGCACCCGGGGCGATCTCCGGCTGGGGGGGCTCTACCGCCCGACGGATCTCCGGCGGGAGCAGGACAGGCTCACCGCGGTGGTGGAGGACCGGATCACCCGGGGGCCGCTGACGGTGGAGTCGGGGCTCCGCCTCACCTGGGTGGGGGGAGCGGAGCCGGTGGCCGAGCCCCGGCTGGCGCTGGAGCTGGAGGGGGAGGCCGGGCTGCTGGGGAGTACCTCCTTGCGGCTGGCAGGGGGCCTGTATCGGCAGTTCGTCCACCAGTACGAGATCGCCAATCCCGCCCCCAGCGCCCTGGTCCCCTTCATGCGTTTCTGGCTCCCGGTGTCGGATGCCGACGACGCCGCCCGGGCACGCCACCTGGCGCTGGAGGCCGTGTCCCGTCCGGCGCTGGGATGGGAGTTCCGGGGGGAGCTGTACTGGAAGGAGTTGCAGGGGCTTCCCGCGGTGGACTACACCACCATCGTGGCGGGCTCCACCGCCCCTCCCGGAGACCAGGGCTTCCTCTCCGACTCCCGGGGGCGGGTGACGGGGGCGGGGGTGCGCGTCACCCGGGAGACGGATCGCCTCCGCGTGCAGGCGGGCTACGACCGCACGGCAGGGACCCGGACCCTTCCGGGACGCTACGACGGGGACGCGCTTCCCTCGGCCGTGGACGTCCCCCACCGGGTGCTCCTGCTGGCGGATTCCCGCCTCCCCGGGGGGATCAGCCTCCGGGTGCGGGGCCACGGGGTGTGGGGGCGGGACTGGGCCTTCCGGCGGGCCTACTACGACCTGCTGACCCTCCACGACGACCGCCTGCTGCCGGATGTGGGGCGACCCGGGGACCGTTCGCTTCCCCCCCTGGCGGAGGTGGATCTGGGGATCGGCTGGCAGGGCTTCCTGGGGAACCGGGTGCGGGCGGAGCTGGGGGTGGATCTCCTGAACGTCCTGGACCGGCAGAACGTCATGGACTACGGGCTCCGGCGGGAGTCTCCCGCCCCCGGGGCCGACTATGTCCTGGTGCCCCGTACCCTCTCGGGCTTCACCCCACTTCTCACGGCCCGACTGGGCTTCTGACGGGGCCCTCGCCCCTCTCCGGTCCGCCCCCGCCCCTCCCGCGGCACCTCAACCTGTACGAATTTTCGACAACAGGTAGTCACTTCCTGGACGCCACGTGTTCAATGCTGCGAGAGGGGATGAAGAGCATCCCCCGCACCACCACACCCGTGGTCATCCCAGGAGATGTTTCCATGCTCGTTCGCCGGCTCCCCTTCCGCCTCATGGCGCTCCCTGCCCTCCTGCTGGCCCTCACGGCCTGCAAGGACGACACGTCCCAGCCCCCGCCGCCTCCTTCGGTGGCCGGCACGGTGACGGCCGACCCGAACCTCAGCACCCTGAACGACCTGCTGGGGCAGTCCGGGCTGCTGGCCGAGCTGGAGAAGAGGGGTCCCTTCACCCTCTTCGCCCCGGTGAATTCCGCCTTTGGCGCCCTTCCGTCCGACGTCCTCGCCGCCGTACTGGCGGATGAGGAGCTGCTGGAGGAGGTTCTCCTGAACCACGTGGTTTCCGGTGACATCCGGGCCCGCCGGCTCTCCGATGGCGAGGTCCTCACCACCCTGGGCGGCGGGAAGCTGAACGTCTCCGTGCAGGGGGGCGTCGTGCGGATCGCCGGCGCCACCGTCACCGAGGCGGACCGGGCAGCCTCCAACGGCGTGGTCCACATCATCGATGCGGTCCTGGTCCCGGAGCCCGCTCCGGACATCGTGGACACCGCCATCGCCGCCGGCTTCAGCACGCTGGTGACCGCAGTGCAGGCCGCCGGGCTGGAGGAGACGCTCCGCAGCGCGGGCCCCTTCACCGTCTTCGCCCCCACCAACGGGGCCTTCGACCACCTGCCGGCAGGGGCCCTCGAGGCGCTGCTGAACGACATCCCGGCCCTGACGGAAGTGCTGCTGTATCACGTGGTCCCCGGCCGCATCAGCGCCCGGGATCTCCGGGATGGCCAGGAGCTCACCACCGTCCAGGGGAAGACCATCAAGATCACCCTCAAGGGGCAGCGGAAGGCCAACGACGCCCGCATCCGGCAGACCGATGTGGAGGCCAGTAACGGCATCATCCACGTCATCGACGCGGTGCTGATGCCCCCGGTGGACATCGTGGACCAGGCCATCGCCGCCGGGTTCAGCACCCTGGTGACCGCCGTGCAGGCCGCCGGGCTGGAGGATGCTCTCCGGGGTGAGGGGCCGTTCACGGTCTTCGCTCCCACGAATGCCGCCTTCGATGCACTCCCCGCCGGCACGCTGGAGGCACTTCTGGCGGACATCCCGGCGCTGGCGGAGATCCTCACCTTCCACGTGGTCCCGGGGCGGATCACCGCCGCCGACCTGGCGGAGGGGAAGGAAGTCACCACCCTGGAGGGAGGGAAGCTCAGCTTCTCCCTGGAGGGGGGTCCCACGGTGAACGGCGTCAACATCACCGCCACCGACATCGAGACCTCCAACGGGATCATCCACGTCATCGACGCGGTCCTGATTCCCACGCCCGACCTGGTGGACACCGCCATCGCTGCCGGGTTCAGCACCCTGGTGACCGCCGTGCAGGCCGCCGGGCTGGAGGATGCTCTCCGGGGTGAGGGGCCGTTCACGGTCTTCGCTCCCACGGATGCGGCCTTCGGGGCGCTCCCCGCGGGCACCGTGGAGGCCCTCCTGGCGGATCCGCCCGCGCTGGCGGAGATCCTCACCTACCACGTGGTTCCGGGGCGGATCTTCGCCGCCGACCTGTCGGAGGGAGAGGAGTTCACCACGCTGCAGGGTGAGACCATCCGCGTCACGCTGGCGGGGGGTCCGCAGGTGAACGGGGCCGACATCGTGGCGACCGATATCCTGGCCACCAACGGTGTCATCCACATCATCAACGCCGTCCTGATTCCCTGATGGACCGGTGGACCGGGGGTGGCCTCGCCACCCCCGGTCCACCGGAGAGGGCTGGACGGAAGGACACGAAGGCCGCCGACCCATGGGTCGGCGGCCTTCGCTGCGTGAGGGGGCGAAAGGGCGGGGGCATCTCCCCCTGGGCTCACCCCCCGAAGAGCTCTCCCTGGGGGTTGGACCCTCCCCCGTCCTCCTCCAGGTCGTCCCCGGGGGCCCCCTCCCGCAGCGATGCGCTCTCCGGCGCCAGGATCCGACCGGCCATGGCCAGGCCGCTGAGGAAGGCCCCCTCCACCCGGGGACCGCCGCACCAGTCCCCGCAGGCTCCGATGCCCAGTTCCCGGTCCCAGAGGCAGGGCTCGGGGCGGGGATCCGGGGGGAGGGCATACCGCCACCGGTGCAGGTGCATGACCACGGAGCCCCCCTTCCCGGGAATGACGCCGATCTCCCGGGCAGCCTCCCGGAGGTGCCTCTCCACCTCCTCCGGAGCATCCTCCAGATGCCGTTCCGACCACTCCGGCGAGGCGTGGAGCACCCAGTGCCCTTCCACCACCCCCTCGTCCCGCCCGGGTCGGCTCCCCTGCCGGGCCACCCAGGAGAGGACCGGGTGGTCCAGGAAGGCGGCGTCCCAGGGGTGCTCCGCCCCTGCCCCGCCAGAGAGCATGGCGGCCCAGCAGGGAGCCATGACCATCCCGTCGGCCGCCGCCGAGAGGAGGGGGGCATGGGAGAGGAGGGGCGCCGCCTGGGGTGCGGGAACGGCCACCA
>Ga0076930_101398_pt1 | contig 13179 bp, 9 predicted proteins | sample HotLakConsoUCCRE_FD_71149 | JGI IMG/M metagenome (GOLD analysis project Ga0076930, IMG submission 71149) | Hypersaline microbial mat communities from Hot Lake, Washington, USA - Hot Lake Consortium UCC-RE (version 3) (version 3) ...
CGGGCTTCTCCCCGGGCGGCCGCGGTGCCTGCCACGCCCCGGATCTCCCCTTCCTGGTCGTCGGGGTGTCGGGAGGCCCGGTACACCAGGAGGCGGAGGATCCCCAGGCCGGAGTAGAGCATCGCGCCGGCCACCGCCTCCACCGGGTCCCCCACGCCACTTCCCCGGATCCAGGGCTTCCCCCCCCGGAGAGCGGGGAGGGCGAAGGCGGCTGCGGCGGCCAGGAAGGACAGCGCATGCAATGCCGAGGCGTCCCGGACCACGAACGTGGCGGTGAGGAGGATCCCGGTGGCCATCCACGCCCACGCCTCCCCCCGCAGGGGAAGGCCTCCCCGCCGGGCCACCACCGCCATGGCCAGGGCCAGGGCCACGGAAAGGAGGAGGAAATTGAGCCCCGGCCTTCCGTCCACCCGGAGGAGGAGGTTGGCCGCCAGGCCGAAGGAGACTCCGGCCAGGAGCGCCGCTCCCCCTCCCCGTCGCAGGGCCACCGGGGGCGTGGTGCCGGTTCCGCTCGGGAGCTCAGCCATGGGACACCTCTCGCGCCACCCCGTTGGAGACCCCACCGAACCGCCGGTCCCGACGGCGGAATTCGTTCAGCGCCGCCTCCAGTTCCTCTCCGGAGAAGTCCGGCCAGGCCCGGGGAGTGAAGACCAGCTCCGCATAGGCCGCCTCCCAGAGCAGGAAGTCGCTGAGCCGCTGCTCCCCCCCGGTGCGGATGAGGAGGTCCACATCGGGGATGGCCCCGGGGGCGTGGAGGGCCCGGGCCAGGAGATCCCCCAACTCCTCCCTGGAGAGGCCACCCGTGGGGGTCCGCCCCCCATGGAGGGGGATGATGTCGGCGGACCCGGCGGCGAGGCGCACCGCCTCCAGGAGGGCATCCCGCCCCGAATAGTCGACGGCCAACTGGAGGTGGAGCCGGGTGCCGAGGTGGGTCCGGGTCTCGATGGCCTCGATGGCGGCCACCAGACCAGGATCCAGGCGGTCCCTGCGGCCGATGACGGAGACCCGCACCCCCTCCTCCCGGCAGCGGGCCGCCTCGGAGCGGAGGTGGGTCCGGAGCAGCCCCATGAGATGGCGCACCTCCGGCAGGGGTCTCTTCCAGTTGTCCGACGAGAACGCGTACAGGGTGAGGGTGGTGATCCCCAGCGCTGGGGCCGCCTCCACCACCCCTCCGGACCGCCCGGGAGCCGGCATGGTGTCCCGCCGACCTGGGAAGCCCCCGGGCCCGGGCCCAACGGCCGTTGCCATCCATGATGATGGCCACGTGGAGGTGCGGAGGGGGGGGCGTGGCTCCGGTGGAGATCGGTGCCGGCTGGGCGCCACTGTCTGCAGATGATGAGAAAGTACTTGAAAACATAAAGCGACAACCCCCAAAAAAAGGTGGATCACCCAGCCCTCGTGGACCACGGGGGTCAGGACTCCCGGACGCGCTCGATCAACGCCTCCATGTGGTCGATGTACCGGGTCAGCGCCTCCCTTCCGGTGGCCGTGAGCTGGTATTCGGTCCGGGGAACCCGCCCCTCGAAGGACTTGGTGCAGGTCAGATATCCCCCCTCCTCCAGTCGTCGGGCATGCACACTCAGATTCCCATCCGACGTCTCCAGGAGCTCCTTCAGTTCGCCGAAGCTCAGCACGTCGTGGACGGCCAGGGCGCTGACGATCCCCAGCCGCACCCGTCCATGGATCAACTGATCCAGCTCCACCGGGTTGGTTCCGGCCTCCGCCTGGAGTCGCTGGGGGGCCTGGTCCGGAGGACCGCCCTTGCGGGAGGGGTTGGGTTCAGCCGCCATGTTTCCTCGCGATGTAGAGCCCGAACAGGATGTGGAGTCCGCCGAAGCCGGCCCCCAGTGCCACGTCTCCCCAGGCGGGACCCACCAGGAGGGTGGCCGTTCCCAGCATCATGAAGCAGAGCCCCATGATGGGAACCACCTTCACCGAGAAGGTCCCTGCGGTCACCACTCCGGCCCCGTACAGCAGGAGCCACATCCCCGGGAGGAGCGCCACCTGACCCGCCTGGTGGAGGGCCAGGGTCAGGACGGCCCCCGCCAGGGCAGGGGGGAGGAAGCTCAGGAGGAACTTCCGACCGGCCCCGGAGAGCACCGGCAACTCCGCCCGACGGGCCTTCCGGTGGATGGCCCAGCTCCCGATGAGCACCGCGATCGCCGCTTCCAGCACCCAGGTGACCAGCCAGCCATCGGCGGTGGATCGGGTGGCGGCCACCCAGGTGGCCAGCAGGGCGGAAAACCCCATCCCCACACCACCCCATCCCGGGACCCCGGTGAAGGCGGGGCCCCGCTCCATGGTGCGTCGGATGAACTCCAGATCGTGCCGTGCCCGGTCTCCCAGGGCCACCGGCTCGGAGCTGCTGCGGGGGGCTGGAATGGCCATGATGCCGGAAGGTGATGGAGCGATGGTGCGGTGTCAAGTACTTCGCTTAGCAAAGTTACTCGCCGTCCCCGGGCCGAGTCCGTCGGGTCAGGATCCCGTCCACCCCCTTGCCCCCGCCTCCCTCCACATCCACTCTCGACACGGCTGCAACGCCTGCCCGGGGCCGCCACGGTCGATGCCGACGGGGCGGTCCCCGCCCAACCGGCGCCATCCCCCTGTCCACCGGATTCCCGAGGTCCACCGTGCCCCACACATCCCCCCCCCATCCCGTCGCGGTCCGGAGAGATGGTGCCCCGGCCCTCGCGCTCCCCCACAGTCCAGGCCGGTGGCGGACCCTCCGGCGGATCCGGGCCCTCCCCACCCACTGCCGGCCCCTCCCGGTCCTGGCTCTGGCGCTCTCCCTCTCGGCCCCCCTGGCCGCCCCCACCGGTGCGGCCGCACAGGAGCGCCCGGTGGTCTACGTCCTGGCCACCGGCGGGACCATCGCCGGCTCCGGGCAGCCAGGGGAACTCACCGGATACACCTCCGGCGCGGTGGCGGGGGAGGAGCTGGTGCAGGCGGTTCCCCGGATTGCGGAATACGCGGATGTGCGGGTGGAGCAGATCGCCAACATCGAGAGCAGCCTGATGGACACCGCCATCTGGCTCCGGCTGGCGAACCGGATCAACGAGCTCTTCGCCGCCGACTCGGTATCCGGGGTGGTGGTGACCCACGGCACCTGGACGCTGGAGGAGACCGCCTTCTTCCTGAACCTCACCGTCCGGTCGGAGAAGCCGGTGGTGATGGTGGGGGCGCAGCGGCCAGTCACGGCCATCAGCGCCGACGGCCCCCTGAACCTGCTGAACGCCGTCCGGGTGGCGGCGGACCCGGCCTCCCGGGGGCACGGCACCCTGGTGGTCATGAATGAGCAGATCAACGCCGCCCGGGATGTGAGCAAGTCCGATACCTACCGGGTGGAGGCCTTCCGCTCCGGCGACCTGGGGTTCCTGGGGTGGGTGGATGCGGACCGGATCACCTTCTACCGGACCCCCACGAAGCGGCACACGACCCGCTCCGAATTCGACGTCCGGGGAATGACGGAGCTCCCCCGGGTGGGGATCGTCATGTCCCACACCGAGGCCACCCGCCTGGTGGTGGATGCCTTCGTGGAGGCGGGGTACGACGGGATCATCCTCCACGGACACGGCTCCGGGGTGGCCACGCCGGACCTCCGTGCGGGGCTGAGGGATGCCGCCCGGACGATCCCCGTGGTGCGGACGGCCCAGGCCCAGAACAGCAGGGTGCTGGACGGCGCCGACTGGGCGGCCGACGGGATCCTGGCGGGGGACAACCTCCAGCCCCTGAAGGCCCGGATCCTCCTCCAGCTGGCGCTGGCCCACACCCGGGACCTGGACGAACTCCGCCGCATCTTCTTGGAGTACTGACCGCTCTCCCCCGGCGGCATTCCTGTCGGGCGGATGCGGAGCGGAGGAGGGCGCCCGGTGGGGTGTGGAGCACGGCGGCTCCCCGCCCCCCGACGGGAGCGGGGAACCCCGCGCCGCGGACTCACCCCCCCGCGGTCCAATCCAGGGAGATCCCCACCACCCGGGGGGGCGCCAGGGGGATGTAGAACGTCCCGTCGTTCCCGAAGAGGAAGTTGGGGTAGGCCTGCCCCCCTGGCAGTCGTCGGTCGGTGAGGTTGCTCCCGAAGGCCCGCACCGTCACCCGGGGGAACTCCCACCCGATCTGGGCACCCAGTAGGGCGGCGGGGGGGCGGGAGGCGGTGTTCTCGGCGTTGAGCTGCATCCGTCCCTGTGCCGCGAGTTCGCCCCTGAGGAAGAGCCCCTCCCGGCTGCGGACCGTGGCGCTGACGTTCGCCGTGTAGCGGGGAACCAGCTTCACCCGGTTGCCGCTGAGGTCCGCTCCCTCGGCAAAGACGTAGCGGTCGTAGGTGGCCTCCAGGATCCCTCCCCCTGCCGAGAGGGTCAGCGCCTCGAAGGGGCGGGCCATCAGCTCCACCTCCACCCCGGAGGAGGTCACCGCCGCGTCATTGGTGATGAGGTTGGTGGACACCGCCGCCCCGGTGGAGTCGGTGAGCACGTTGTACTCAAGCCAGCTCCCTGCCCGGGTCCGGAAGAGGGCGCCGGAGATGGCGAATCGGTCGGTCCCGTCCCGCCACCGGGCCCCCAGTTCCGTGGTCCAGAGGCTCTCGTCGCCGAACACGGAGCGGTCGCTGGTGACATCGGACCGGAGGGCTTCCAGGTTGAATCCCCCGGGAAGCCATCCCCGGGCCAGGGAGGCGTAGAACTGCGTCCGCTCCGAAGGGGTCCAGTCCAGCGCCACCCGGGGGACGAAGGCGGAGAAGACCCGGTTCCTGTCGGCGGCCTGGAACCTGAACTCTCCAAGGGGGCCAAGCGACAGCACTCCAGCCTCCTGGAGCTGTTCCCGGTCCGCCCGGTCCCCCCGGATCCCCGCCGTGAGACGGAGCTGATGGGCCAGGCGGAGGGTGCCCTGGCCGAACAGCGCCAGGTCCAGCGCCCGGGCCCGCTGCTCCGGCGCCGGGTTGTAGTCCTCGAACCCCCCGGGCCCCACCAGGGTGGAGAGCACCTGGCGGCGCTGCTCGGCGTAGAGGGTGATTCCCCCCACCCACTGGAGCGGCCCCCCCTCCCGGGAGACGAATCGGGCTTCCACGTTCGTGTAGCGGTTCCGCTTGTCGTGCCCCCCGGCGCTGAGCGGCCCCGGGGTGAGATCCAGGTCGGTCCCCGCGCTGACGTTGGACTCCTCCCGGTGGGACAGCGCCAGGGTCAGGAGCCCTCCCCCCAGGTTCCGGGAGGCCGCCAGCCCCAGCGCCAGTTCATCCTCCTCGGTCCGCTTGGGGGCGTCGTGGAGGAGTCCGAAGCGCCCCACCCGGGCTCCGCCGTTGGCCGGTCCGTAACGGGCGTCGTAGATGGCGCGATCCAGGGGCGCGAACTCCTGCTCGTAGAGCCCCGGGGCCCGGAGCCGGGTGACCAGCGCCACGAGATCCACCCGCCAGTCCTCGGACGCCAGCCACCGGAGCTTCCCCACCAGCTGCAGGTTGCTGATCTCTCCAGGGAGGTCCAACCGGCTGGCGTCGTTCCGGACCCACGAGTCGCCCCGCTCGAACTGTCCGGCCAGGCTTCCGGCAACAGAGGAGGAGAGGGGTGCCGAGCCCCGTAGACTCCCCAGCACGGTGCCGCCATTCCCGAATCGATTGGTGGCCAGGGAGCCGTTGAGGGAAGGGCCGGAAAGCCCCGGATCCCGCGTGCGGATGAGGATGAGCCCGGCATCGGCATTGGCCCCGTAGAGGGTCCCCTGGGGCCCCCGGAGCACCTCGATCTGCTCGATGTCCGTGAGGAGGGGGTTGTCGAAGGAGCGGAAGGGGATGCCGTCCACGTAGGTGGCCACCCGGTTCACGATGAAGGGGTTGGACTCCAACCCCCGGATGGTCACGAAGGACCCCCCCACCTGCCCCATCTGGGTCACCGCCACGTTGGGAGCGTGGTTCTGGATCTCCCGGATCCCCGTGATCCGGGCGTCCCGGATGATGGCGGCGTTCAGGATGGTGGCGGCCACGGGCACACGATCCGCCCGCTCGGTCCGGCGCCCCGCCTCCACCGTCAGGTTGGGGAGGGTATAGCGGGGGGCCCGGGCGGAGTCCCCCGTCAGGGTGTCGCCGGGAGCGGGGCGGGCCGGGACCGGTGTGGGCGGAGCCTGGGCCTGGAGCGCTTCCCCCGGAGTGGAGAGGGCCAGCACGGTGAGGAGCATCAGGGCGGATGGGACGGCGCTGAGGGAGCAGGGGGCCTCGGCGAGCGGACGGGCCCGGGCGAGCGGACGGGCCGTGACGAGCGAGCGGACTCTGGCGAGCGAACCGGCTCTGGCGAGCGAACCGACTCTGGCGAGCGAACGGGCCGTAGCGGCTGTGTTCATGGAGATATCGGGAATCAATTGTCAACAAGGGGTGCATGGGTGCGGCTCCATGCCGAACGGGAACGCTCGAGCTTATCGAACGATCAATGCTTCCGCAAGACGTCGCTCCGCCTCCGCCAGGTGGGGTGGGGCCACCACCCCCCGGACCAGGAGATACAGGAGGGCCCTCACCCCCCGCCTGTCGCCGTCCCCCTCCGGCCGCCCTGTGCCCTCCCCCGCCAGGAGCCCCACCGATGTGTAGGCGTCGTGTCTCTCCCAGAACCCCTTCACTGCGGCGTCCAGCACCACCAGGGTGGCCTGCAGGTCCAGTTCCTCCCTCACGATTCCCCGACTCCGGGCCGCCTCGAAGCGGGCCGCCACCTCCCCCCAGAATCTCCCGGCGGCCGGTGTGAAGGGGACATTCCCCTGGAGCCTCGCCCAGGTGGCCAGGCGGAGGATCCGGCGATTGCGCCCCGTCTCCCGCACCAGCCCCACCAGTCCCAGGACGATGAAGTCCAGGGGGTCCGTCTCCTCCGAGAGGGCATGGGCCTGGGCGGCCTGCAGTCGAGCCACCGCCCCGTCGATGACCTCCCGGAAGAGGGCATCCTTGGACCCGAAGTAGTGGAGGACCAGGGGCTGGGTGACACCTGCGGTGGCGGCGATCTCCCGGGTGCTGGCCCCGGCGGGACCACGGGCGGCAAAGCACTCCTCCGCGGCCTGGAGTATGGCCCGGCGGGTCTGCTCGCCGCGTCCTCCTTCAGCGGCGCTCACGGCATCTCCCGGGATGACAGGATGGCAGGGGTGCCCCGGCGGGACAGCCTCCGGAGGTGTGGGGCCAAGCTGGTGGGGCTCCCTCCCCGGGGCAAGCAGGGTCCGGCCCCCTTCCCGGTACCTTGACACCGGGGATCCGTATGGATCGGTTCCCTGGCCAGACTCTCCGCCCATCGCGTCGGTCCAGGATCCACCATGCCCATCATCGCCCACTCGCCCCTCCCCACCTACGACACGCTCCGGGCCCAGGGCGAGATGATCCTCCCCCTGGATGTGGCCCTCCGGCAGGACATCCGGGAACTCCACATCGGGCTCCTGAACATGATGCCCGATGCCGCCCTGCAGGTGACGGAGCAGCAGTTCATCCGGCTCCTGGGGAGCGCCAACCAGATCGTCCAGATCCATGTGCACCCCTTCACGGTGCCGGGGCTGGCCCGGAGCGCCGGGACCCAGCGCTACATCGACGCCTACTACGAGCCCTTCCAGCGGCTCCAGGAGGAGGGGCTGGACGGCCTCATCGTGTCCGGGGCCAACGTCACCAACCCGGCGCTGGATCTGGAGTCCTTCTGGAATCCCCTCCAGGAGGTGGTGGCCTGGGCCTCGGAGCACACCACCTCGGTGCTCTGCTCCTGCCTGGCCACCCATGCCCTGGTGAAGCTCTTCCATGGCGTGGAGCGCCGCCCCCTCCTGAGCAAGCGGTGGGGGGTGTACCGGCATCGGGTGCTGAGGCCGGAGCATCCGCTGATGCACGGCGCCAACTCCCGCTTCGACGTTCCCCACTCCCGGTGGAACGAGATCAGCTCGGCGCAGTTGGAGGCGGCGGGAGTGCAGGTACTGGTGGAGAGCCTGGACGGGGACTTCCACCTGGGGACCAGCCCCGACGGGATCCGCTTCGTCTACCTCCAGGGACACCCGGAGTACGACCGCACCAGCCTCCTGAAGGAGTACAAGCGGGAGGTGGCCCGCTACCTCTCCGCCGAACTCCCGGGGATCCCCCCCTCCCCGGAGAACTACCTCCCCCCGGAGGCGTCGCGGATCGCCCGGCGGCACCTGGAGGAGGCGCTGGGGGCCCGGGACCAGGGGGAGGCGGCTCCCCCCTTCCCGGAGGCGGAGGTGGAGCCCCTCCTGGACAACACCTGGACCGACACCGGGAAGGTCATCTTCAACAACTGGCTGGGGCTGGTCTATCGGCTTACCGACGTGCAGCGCGGCGTGCCCTTCATCGCGGGGGTGGATCCGGAGGACCCCCTGGGGCTCCGGGGCTCCGGCGGCGCATCCCCAGGGGGACGGGGGGAGCGCTGAAGGGGGGGCTCCCGGAAGACGCCGTGATCATGGCGGCGCGGAGGTCCCGCCATTACTGTGGATGATTGAGCGTTCGCCCCGCCGCCGGTCCTCCGTTTCCAGGAGAGGTCATGTCCCAGTCGCGTAGAGGTTTCATCCGTTCCATCGGGCTGGGTACGGCCGGCCTCATGGGTTCCTCGTTCATCATCGGACGGGGGCGGGAGGCCGCCGCATTCGAGCCGGTGGGGAGCAGGCTCCTGCTGGATGATGGGGTCCTCAAGATCAGCTCCAACGAGAATGCCCGGGGCCCTGGACCCAACGTCATGCGGGCCCTCCAGGAGGCCATTACCCCCCGCCTGGGCCGGGGCTACCCCCCCGATTACCTCGCCGAACTCGTGGAGACGGTGGCGGACTACAACGGGGTGGCCCAGGACCATGTGGTGATCGGGACGGGCTCCGGGGGACTCCTGGTGGCGGCCACGCTGGCCTTCTGCAAGGACGGGAAGGCGCTGGTCACGGCGTCCCCCACCTATGCCACTCCCGAGGATGTGGCCAGGGGCATGGGGGTGCAGGTGCATGCCGTGCCGCTGGACCGCTCCCTCCGCCTGGACCTGGACTCCATGGCGTCCGCGGCCAACGGGGCCGGGCTGGTCTTCTTGTGCAACCCCAACAACCCCACCGGTACGGCCCACCCCGCCGGAGCGGTGGAGGCCTTCGTCCGGCAGGTGAAGGCCCGCTCCCCGGACACGGCCATCCTCCTGGATGAAGCCTACATCGACTATGCGGTGGATCCGGGCGTTGAGTCCGGGGTGGCCCTCACCCAGGAGTTTCCCGGGGTCTTCATCACCCGGACCCTCTCCAAGGCCCACGGGATGGCCGGGCTCCGTGTGGGGTACGGCGTGGGCCAGCCGGCTACCATGCAGGCTCTGGCCCAGGCGGCGAACCTGGGGAGCATGAACACCCTCTCGGCGGCGGCGGGGATCGCCTCCCTGAAGGACACCGGCCACCTGGCCTGGGAGCGGCAGGAGAACAAGCGGATCCAGGACTATGTGATGGGGGCCTTCCGGGACATGGGCTATGACGGGCCGGACACCAACGCCAACTGCATGTTCGTGGAGCTGGGACGCCCGGCCTCCTGGTTCCGGGACGAGTGCCTGAAGAGGGGGGTGGCGGTGGGGAGGGACTTCCCCCCGCTGGCGCAGACCCACGCCCGGATCTCCCTGGGGTCCATGGAGGAGATGGAGTTCGCGGTCTCGGTGTTCCGGGATGTGCTGAAGGGGTAGCGGTCTACCGGGCCCCTTCGGCCCGGCACGGGGACACCCCGCTCCCACCAACGAATCGGCCGCGCCGCCCTGGGATGGGCGGCGCGGCCGATTCCCCGTTCAGGCTGTTCCTCCCCTCAGCCCAGCTCCACCGTGGGCACGGGGAAGCAGGTGCCCTCCTCGTACTCCCGGAGCGGCGTGCCCGTGTCCGGATCCAGCAACTGTCCCCCCGGATGGATGGACCCCGGCTCCCCCAGGAAGGGGATCTCCAGAGCGGTGCCCCGCCACCTGAGGTGGTCCCGGAGCCTGTGCCCCCCCTCCGAGAAGAGCTCCCGGACCCGCTCCTCCTGGATCAGCCGGATCACATCGTCCCGGGTGGGCCCGTCGGCAGCGGTGACCCCCGGGATCCCCGCCCGCTGGTGGAGGTCATCCAGGATGGCCCTGGCTTCGTCCAGCCGGTCGGTCATGGCATAGGCCTCGGCCATGAAGAGCCGGGCCTCGGCCCACCGGGCCAGCGTCACCGGATCGGAGAACGAGTTGGCCTTCGTGTGGCGGAAGTGCCGGGTGAAGAAGTCGAAGCCCAGCGTGCCGTCCCACTGGATGTCCATCCGGGGATCCGGTTCTCCCTTCCAGCGGAAGTCCCGGAAGTTGGGGGCGATGGTGGCGTGTTTCTGCCCCGGAGGATCCGCCGGCCCCCCGTTGATGGCGGTGTACTGGCGGTTCTGCCGGTCGCCGGAGCTGTTGTCCCGGGTCACCTGGAAGAGGAAGCCCTCCGGGACCTGGGCGGCATCCGCAAGGACGCCTGCGTAGTCCTCCAGCGTCAGCCGGGCTCGGGCCCGCCCCACCAGCGCCAGGTTCCTCAGGTCATCCCGCCCCGCCTGGGTGGCCAGGGTGATGGCCTCGGTGAACTGCTCCTCCGCCAGGGCCGCCAGCGCCTGGGAGTCCAGCACCTGGTCGGCGCCATCCAGCGGCGTGCCGCAGAACCCCTCGCTGAAGGCGATGAGGGGCCACGCCCCCCAGGCCCGGATGGTGGCCAGGAACTCGGTCTTCCGGGGCACCTCCGCATCGGGGAAGGAGGCGATGCGGTCGTAGTTGCTGTTGGCCTGCACCCGGGCCCCGTGGAGGGGTGTGTGGAGCCCGTAGTTGCTCCCGCACCCAGCCGTGGACATGGCGGTGAAGGTGGCGGGGATGTCCCTCAGCCCCCACCGGGCCATGGTGGAGTTGCCGGAGCTGGCCACCCACTGGTCCGAGTGGTGGGCCGCCGCAGTGACGTAGTTGTCCCAGGCGCACTCCACGTCGGCAATGACCGACTGCACCAGCACCCCCGCCAGCCGTGGATCGTTCAGGGCCTCCTCGGAGACCCGCCCCGGGAGCTCCACCTCCAGGAGGGTGCCGGTGTCGCAGGCGGCGAGTCCCACCGCCAGGGCCCCCGCCAGGAGTGCGGCGAGGCGTGTGCCGGAACCCCGGTTCCCCGGGCAGCGTCGGGGGGATCGGAGCATCCTGTCTTCCTTCGTCGAAGTGCCATCCATGGAACGCATCGGGTCCAACCTCCTCTCTGGCCGGCGCATCAGAAGGTCGCCCGGATGGTGACCAGGAATCGCTTGATGGGGGGCCACGCCTCCTGCACGTAGGCGTGCAGCCCTCCGGGGTCGTTTCCGGCGGAGCCGGTATCTCGCTGCTCCGGATCCCGGATGGGGTATCCGAAGACCTCCTCCGTGGCCTGCCAGACCGTCCAGAGGTTGTGGGCCGACACATTCACCGCCAACTGGTCGGCACCCACCCGTGCCGCCATGGCGGAGGGCAGCGTGTAGCTGGCGGAGATCCGCCGGAGCTTGGCGAAGCTGGCGTCGATGAGCCCCGCCTGGTTGATCCCTTCCGAGCCAAGCGCCTCGTAGCCCAGGAGGATCGGGTCGTCCCGCTCCTGGATCTCCCGGGTGACCTTGAAGAAGAGAGCCCCCCCGGCCGCCGTGCCGTTCACCATGGTGTGTCCGCCCTGGTAGTCCACCTGGGCGAAGAGCTGGAGGTTGCCGAAGAGGGTGAGGGTGGCTCCCAGGGAGCCCTCACGGGTGGGGATGGGGGCGCCCCGGTAGATGAAGGGGGCCTCCGCGCAGGGCACCGCGGACCCGCCGCCCCGGGAGAGACGGGGGGTGCCGGGAATCACGCTCCCCCCTTCGCAGAGGACGTTGGTTCCCCGGGCCGCCGCCCCGGATCCGGTGATGTCGGCGGACACCACCTTCTTCAGGAAGATGCTCCCCAGGGGGAAGCCCTCCACGTAGTACTGGCCGGCCCACCCGGTGGTGGGGTTGGAGCCGTTCAGGATCTGGGGAGGGAGACCCCCCAGGCTCACCAGTTCGTTGCTGTTGGTGGACACGTTCAGGTTCATGTCCAGCGCCCACCGGTCGCTCCGGGCCACGGCGGCGTTGATCCCCACCTCCAGCCCGCTGTTCTTCACCTCCCCGATGTTCTGGAACTGGGTCCCGGGGAAGCCCACCGACGGGCGCACCGGGACCTGGATGATGGCGTCCCGCCGGACCTGGTCGTAGTACGTCACCTCCAGGCCGAAGCGGTCGTCCAGGAAGCCGGCATCGAAGCCCACCTCCAGCTCCTCCCCCACCTCGGGCTCCAGATCGGGATTCCCGATGCTGGACGGGCGCAGCGTGGAGGCCCCCCCGGCCCCGGTGGCCGGCTGGTAGGTCCGCAGGGCGGCGAAGACGTCAGGCTGCTGCCCCGCCTGCCCCCACGCCCCCCGGAGGCGGAGCTGGCTCACCAGCTCGCTGTCCTCCAGGAAGCCCTCCTCGGAGAGGACCCAGCTTCCGCTTACCTTCGGATAGAGCACGAAGTCGAAGTTCTCCCCGAAGGCGGAGTTGTCGTCCCCCCTCACCGCGCCGGTGAGGAAGAGCCGGTTCCTCCAGGAGAACTGCTGCTGGATGTAGGCGCCGAAGGTCTTGTTCTCGATGAAGTCCTCCTGCGCCGTCTTCTGGGAGCCGGCGGTGACCGTCTCCAGGGTGGCCACCGGGAAGATGGCGCCCCGGGCGTAGAGCCAGTCGAGCTGCTTCTGGTAGTACTGGACCCCAGTCGAGGTCTGGGAGGCGACGTCCGCCGTGAGCTCCAGGTCGGCGGTTAGGGAGTAGTCCGCCGTGATGTACTGGGAGGTCTGGCGCTGCGCCGTCTTCGAGCCACGGGGCTGACCGTGTCCGGGGCCGTTGATGGGGCGGTAGAGCTCCGTGTTGTTGGTCTCGGTCCAGTCGCCGCCCCACTTCAGCCGCTGGGTCAGCCACTGGAAAGGGCGGTGGGTCACGGTGATGTTGTAGGTGGTGCGGTTCACGGTCTGGAACCCCTCCACCGAGTCCGCCAGCACCTCCGGGAGGTAGCCGATGTACCCCCGTGCGGGGCCGGTGACCTGGTTGTTGGCCGTGGACCCCTCCTCGCACCCTCCGAAGCAGGACCAGAGGATGGCGGTGGTGATGGGCTGGTTGGCCGACGCCGACTGGAGCTTGGAGCGCACCCCGCCGATGCCGAACTGGACGTCCAGGTCCGAGCGGGGGTTCAGGTTCAGATTGGCCCGCCCCCG
>Ga0076930_101399_pt1 | contig 13170 bp, 13 predicted proteins | sample HotLakConsoUCCRE_FD_71149 | JGI IMG/M metagenome (GOLD analysis project Ga0076930, IMG submission 71149) | Hypersaline microbial mat communities from Hot Lake, Washington, USA - Hot Lake Consortium UCC-RE (version 3) (version 3) ...
GCCATCGACGCCGGCTCGTCGCCGTGGAGCTGGATCACGGAGGCGCCGGACCGGTGGGCCGCCTCCTCGATCCACTCCAGGGTGCGACCCGCCACCACAAGCACCAGGGGGAGTCCCGTGGCCTGACCCACCGCTCCCGCCTCCAGGGGAGTCACACATCGGGGGGATCCCTCCACCAGGACGCAGCCCAGGTAGTCGGCCCCCGCCTCCGCCGCCACCACCGCATCGTGGGGCCTACGGAGCCCGCAGATCTTCACGGCCGGCCGGGGGCCCGTCATCCCCGGGTGCCCTCCCGGGAACCCTTCATGCACCCCACCATGGCGGCGGCGGCCGCCCCTGGATCCGGAGCCCGGAGGAGCCCTTCGCCCACCAGGACCGCGTCGGCTCCGGAGGCCCCCACCCTCAGGACGTCGTCCCGCCCCCGCATCCCACTCTCCGAAACCACCAGCACATCCCCGGGAAGGCGCCGCAGCAGCGCCTCCGTCACCCCCAGATCGGTCTGGAAGGTCGCCAGGTCCCGGTTGTTGATCCCCACCACCTGGGCGCCGGCATCCAGCGCCCGCTCCAGCTCCTCCTCATGGTGCACCTCCACGAGGACCCCCATCCCCAGCCCCGAACCCAGCCGCAGGAGCGCGGCGAGGGCCACATCGTCCAGGATTCGCACGATCAGGAGGATGGCGTCCGCCCCGGCCCCCCTGGCCTCAAGGACCTGCAGTGGATCGATGATGAAGTCCTTCCGGAGAACGGGGATGGGCACCGCCCCCCGGACCTGGCGAAGATCGTCCAGACTGCCGCCGAAGTAGTCCCGGTCGGTGAGGACACTGAGGGCGGACGCCCCCGCAGAGGCGTAGGCCGAGGCCAGCGTCACCGGGTCCAGCTCCCCCCGGATCTCCCCCGCCCCGGGGGACCGCCGCTTCACCTCGGCCACCAGCGCCACCTCCCCCGGACGGCTCAGGGCCTCCCGGAAGGAGCGCACCGGAGGACCCTCCCCCGCCGCCCTTTCCAGCGCATCCCGGTGACCGGCAAGGGCAGCCACCTCAATGCGCTTGGTGGCCACGATCCGGTCCAGAATGTCGGGGGCACGTGTCACGCCTTGCGTTTCGGGCAACGTTCGGGTATCCTTTTTCGGGTCTTGTTCGGGTACCAGCAGAGGAGGCCGGGCACCATGCCGCTCACCAAGCGTCAGAAGCAGATCCTCGACCACATCGAGGAGTTCATCGGGGAGCACGGGTACGCACCCAGCTTCGAGGAGATCGCCCGCTTCTTCGGGTTCACCTCGCTGGCCACGGTCCACGAGCACCTGAGCAATCTGGAACGCAAGGGATACATCCGGAAGTCCTTCAACGAGAGCCGGTCCATCGAGCTGGTCCGGGGCGAAGAGGGTTCCCCCTCGGCTCTCCTCCCCCTCATGGGGAATGTGGCGGCAGGACTCCCCATCGAGGCCATCCGGGATGTGGAGACGCTGGCGGTCCCCAGTGACATGCTCCGGCGGAACACCGAGAACTACGTCCTCCGGGTCGAGGGAAACTCGATGATCGACGAGCAGATCCGGGACGGGGACTTCATCGTCGTGGCGGCCCAGCCCTCGGCCCGTGACGGGGAGATGGTGGTGGCGCTGGTGGGCGGGGACTCGGCCACCGTGAAGACGCTCTATCGGGAGAAGGGGAACCGGATCCGCCTGCAGCCGGCCAATGAGACCATGGATCCCATCTTCGTGGATGCGGACGACCTGGTCATCCAGGGGGTCGTGGTGGGGGTCATCCGCAAGTACTGAGTGAACCGTGGCTCCTGCGGAATGCAGGGGCTTCAGGATGCCAGGGAGTGTGGAGCTCCCCCTACCCAACGAGGTTGACCGATGCGTATCCCATTCGTGGTTGGAAGGCTCACCGCCCGGGAGAGCCAGGTGGTGGTGGTCCCCCGCAGGACACCCCGGGCCTTTCCCGGCCCCTGGGCACTCCGTGCGATGGTGCGGAGTTCCGCCGACCCCTCCTGACCCTTCGCCCCCCACCGGGGAGAGGGGGCGGGTTCAGCCCCGCAGGTCCGGTTCAGGAGCCGGGGTGGTCCCCTCCCCCTCCGTGACTGGAGGCACGGAGGGCGTCCAGGGAGCGGAGAGCAGATCCGGAATCCAGTGAATCCGCCGCCAGGGCGGCACCCTCCCGGAGATCCGCCGCCACTCCGGAAACATGGAACGCCGCCGCTGCATTGAGGATCACCAGGGTTCGGCCCGCCCCCTTGAGGCGGCCCTCCAGGATCTGCTGGATCACGGAGGCGTTCTCCTCCGGAGACCCTCCAGCCAGGGCGACGTCCGCGGGGGAGACCCGCTCCACCCCCAACTCCTCCGGCTCGACCCTCTGCTCCACCAGCCCACCCTCGTCCACCCAGGCGATCCGGGTGGTTCCCAGGGGGCTGATCTCGTCCATTCCCGCCTCTCCGTGGACCACCATGGCCCGAAGGTGGCCCAACTCCTTCAGCGCCCCCGCCACCAGGGGGAGCAGCGACGGATCGCTGACCCCCACCACCTGTCGACGGGCACCGGCTGGATTGGTGAGAGGGCCCAGGAGGTTCATGATGGTGGGGAGGCGGAGTTCCCGCCGCACCGGCCCCACGTGCCTCATGGCGGGGTGGAGGAGGGGGGCGAACATGAAGACGATCCCCACCTCCCCCAGGACCCGGGACATCTCCTCCGGGGAGAGATCGATCCGGACCCCCAGCGCCTCCAGCACGTCGGCGCTCCCACTCCGGCTGGTAAAGGAGCGGTTTCCATGCTTGGCCACCCGGACCCCGCCCCCTGCCGCCACCAGGGCGGCGGCGGTGGAGACGTTGAAGGTGGAGATCTGCCCTCCCCCGGTTCCGCAGGTATCCACCAGGGTGTCCGGGTCGGCGACCGTTACGGGGATCATGGCCCGGCGCAGCGCTCGCACCCCTCCCGCCACCTCCACGGGGGCCACCCCCCGGGTCCTGAGGGCCACCAGGAAGGCGGCCATCTGCACCGAAGAGACCCCTCCACCCATGATCCGGTGGAAGGCCGCCTCCGCCTCATCCGCCGTGAGGACCTCCCCCGAGGAGATCCGGGCGATCTCGTCCAGAAGGTCCGCAGAGGAGGTGGACTGGTCCATGCATGGGCTCCGTCGAAGGGTCTCGGGGGGAGCGCGGAAGGCACTCCGGCGGGGCAACCTGCCGCAAGTGGGCATGGAGGTCAACGATCTCGCTTGACATGCCCCCACCGCCCTCTAGCTTTCCGGCGTGTCGTCCGACGGTTTGACCCGATTCCGCCTTCTCCTCCACTACGACGGCTCGAGGTACCACGGCTGGCAGATGCAGCCGCTGGATCCAACGGTCCAGGGGGAACTGGAGGCCGCGCTCACCCGGCTCACCGGAGCACGGCGTGTGGTCGTCGGTGCAGGACGGACGGATCGAGGGGTCCACGCCACCGGACAGGTGGCCGCAGTGGACGTCCCCTCCCGCTGGGACGCCTCCACCCTCCGCAAGGCGCTGAACGCGGTCCTGCCCCGGGACATCTGGGTGGCCGACCTCCAGGAGGCGGGTCCCCGCTTCCACCCGCGGTACGATGCCCTGGAACGACACTACCTCTATCGCGTTGGAGTGGTGGACGCGTCGGGGTCGCCCTTCCACCGGCCCTGGTGCTGGCCGCTGCAGCGATCGCTGGACCTCTTGCGCCTCCAGGAAGCGGCTGCTGTCCTGCCGGGGGAGCATTCCTTCCGGCGTTTTGCCCGGTCGGGGCAGGAGGAGCGAGGGGATCGCTGCCGGGTCCTCTATGCGGAGTGGGAGAACTGGGATGGGCTGGGATTCGGCTTCCGCATCGGTGCCAACCGGTTCCTCCATCACATGGTGCGCTATCTTGTGGGGACCATGGTGGCCATTGGACTGGGTGAGAGACCCGTGGAGGACATCGCGCGTCTCCTGGAGAACGAGCCGGGGCTGCGCACCTCCCCCCCGGCTCCCGCCGCCGGGCTCTTCCTGACAGCGGTGGAGTACCCTTCCCAGGCGTTGGACCCCGGAATGGCGTCGGCCTCCCGGGAACCCTTCTCCGTTTCAGCCGATCGAGACGAGTCAACATGAAGATCTTCCTGGACACTGCAGACCTGGACGAGATCCGCCGGGCCGCCGCCGCCGGACTCATCGACGGGATCACCACCAATCCCACGCTGGTGGCCACGGCTGCAGGTGACCGCTCCCCCAGGGAACTCTTCCGGGAGATCTGCCAGGTGGCGGACGGGCCGGTGAGCGCCGAGGTGGTGGCCACCGACGCCGAGGGGATGCTCCGGGAGGGGAAGGAACTGGCATCCATCCACGACCACATCGTGGTGAAGGTCCCTCTCACCGAGGTGGGACTCCGCACCTGTCGGGCGCTGCGGAGCGAGGGGATCCCGGTGAACGTCACCCTCTGCTTCTCCGCACCCCAGGCCCTTCTGGCTGCCAAGGCGGGAGCGACCTACATCTCCCCCTTCGTGGGGCGCCTGGACGATATCGGCCACGACGGGATGGAGCTGATCGGCCAGATCCGGCGCATCTACGACAACTACGCCATGGACACCGAGATCCTGGCCGCCTCGCTTCGCCACCCCCGACATGTGGTGGAGGCCATGGAGCTGGGGGCCGACGTGGGCACCCTTCCCGCCAAGGTCCTCTGGCAGTTGCTGAAGCACCCCCTCACCGATTCTGGGCTCGAGCGTTTCCTCTCCGACTGGAAGTCCCTGGGCAGGGACCTCCTCTGACCAGGAGTGCGGAAGGAGGTGGGAGATCCATGAGCGAATCCGCTCCCTGCCCTCCACGCCCCCGTGGGCGCGGCATGAGGAAGGGGTACGCCCCCGGATTGCCCCTCCTCCTGCTCCTCCTCTGGGGGTGCTCCCCGGATGCCAACGCCTCGCAGGGGGATGGGGGGAGCACCCGGGTGGTGGAGCGTGCAGGGGTGGAGGGCGCCAGGGACGTGGTCCCCGGAGCGGCGGAGTCCCCGTCGGGGGCTCCCTCTCCCATGACCCCGCAGCTCTCCGACCAGCTCACGGCGGAGCGCTCCACCGCCATCGTACGGGCTGCCGCCAGGGTGGCGCCGGCCGTGGTGACGGTAAACGTCATCCGGGAGGAGCGGGTGCAGCCCCGGGGGTTCTTCGACTCCTTCTTCATCCCCCCCGGGGCCACCCGGCGGACACCCTCCCTGGGGTCGGGAATCATCATCGATGGGGAGGGGACCATCCTCACCAACGATCATGTGGTGGCCGGGGCGGACCGGATCATGGTGACCCTCTCCGACGGCCGGGACCTGGAGGCCCGACTCCTGGGGACGGACGAGGTGACGGATCTGGCGGTCCTCCGTGTGGAGGCCGGCGACCTCCCCACGGCGCCGCTGGGGACCTCCCGGGGGCTGCTCATCGGGGAGTGGACGGTGGCCATCGGGAACCCCTTCGGAAACCTGATCTCCAACGCCGAGCCCTCCGTGACGGCGGGGGTGGTGAGCGCGGTGGAGCGGCACATCATCCCCACCGGCCGACAGGCGGGTGCATACCTGGGGATGATCCAGACGGATGCCTCCATCAACCCCGGGAACTCCGGCGGCCCCCTGGTGAACGCCCTGGGAGAAGTCATCGGGGTGAACTCCTCCATCTTCACCCGGAGCGGCGGGAGCGAGGGGCTGGGCTTTGCCATCCCCATCGACCGGGCGCTCCGGATCGCCGATGACCTGATCCGCCACGGGGCCGTCCGTCGGGCCTGGCTGGGACTCAACGTGGAGGCCGTCGAGGCCGACGAGTGGGGTCGCACCCGGGGGGTCCGGGTGGCCCGGGTCTCCCCCCAGGGGCCCGCCGCCCTGGGAGGGATCGGGGAAGGGGGACGACTCCTGTCGGCCAATGGAAAGCGCCTGGTGACGCCGCTGGATTTCGAGTCCATCCTCCTGGACCTCCGGGCCGGGGATCGGGTCACGCTGGAGCTGGAGGGGGGATCCAGGGTGGCCGTGGCCGCCGAGGAGATCCCCAGCCTCCTGGCAGAGCGGGTCACCGCCCTGGACGACCTGCAGCTCATCACCCTGACCCCCTCCATCCGGGCGGAGCGGCGCATCACCTCCGAGGAGGGGGCCATCGTGGTGGAGGTGGCAGGGGAGCTGGCCCGCCAGCTCCCCTTCCGCCCCGGGGACATCATCGTGGCCATCAACAACACCCCCATCCGGAACGCCTCCGAGGTGGGGGAGCTGCTGGAGCGACTTCGTACGGCTCGACAGCCCTTCCGCATCTACTTCGAACGGGAGGGTCGCCTCCTGGATGCGGGCCCCTACCGATGGAGCTGACCTCGCCTTCCATGGACCGCTACGTGCACCCCCTGGCCGATCGATACACCTCCCGCGCCATGGAGGGGGTGTTCGCCCCCGGTCGGCGTTTCGGAACCTGGCGGCGGCTGTGGCTGGCGCTGGCGGAATCGGAGGCGGAGCTGGGTCTCGATATCCCGGTCGAGGCCCTCGCCCAGATGCGGAATGCGCTGGACGACATCGACCTGGAGAAGGCCGCCGAGTACGAGAAGCGCTTCCGCCATGATGTCATGGCCCATGTCCACCTCTTCGGCGACGTGGCTCCTGCCGCGAAGGGGATCATCCATCTGGGGGCCACCAGCGCCTTCATCGGGGACAACACGGACCTCATCCTCCACCGGGAGGCGCTCCGGTTGATCCGGGCCCGCCTGGTGCGGATCGTCCGGGCGCTGTCGGAGTTCGCCCGGGAGCACAGGGCCCTCCCCACCCTGGGCTTCACCCACTTCCAGCCGGCACAGCCCACCACGGTGGGGAAGCGGGCCACCCTCTGGATCCAGGACTTCCTCCTGGACCTGGAGGAGGTGGATTTCCGCCTGGCCACACTCCGCTTCCGGGGGGTCCGGGGGACCACTGGCACCCAGGCCTCCTTCCTGGAGCTCTTCCAGGGGGACCATGGCAAGGTGGACCGGCTGGACGATCTGGTGGCCACGAAGATGGGGTTCCCGAAGGCCTACGGGGTGACCGGCCAGACCTATCCCCGGAAGGTGGACGCCGCCTGCCAGTCCACCCTGTCCGGGGTTGCGGCCTCCGCCTCGAAGATGGGACACGACCTGCGGCTCCTTGCGCACCTCCGGGAGGTGGAGGAGCCCTTCGAGTCGGAGCAGATCGGCTCGTCGGCCATGCCCTACAAGCGGAATCCCATGCGGTCGGAGCGGATCTGCGCCCTGGCCCGCCACGTCATCACCCTGGCCCAGGATCCGGCGTTCACCGCAGCCACCCAGTGGCTGGAGCGAACGCTGGACGACTCGGCCAACCGCCGCCTGTCGATTCCCGACGCGTACATGACGCTGGACGGCACCCTTGTGCTGGTGGAGAACGTGTCGAAGGGGCTCATCGTGAACCCGGCTGTGATCCGGAGGAACCTGGAGGCGGAGCTTCCCTTCATGGCCACCGAAACGGTGCTCATGAACGCGGTCCGCCGGGGAGGGGACCGACAGGAACTCCACGAGGGGATCCGGAAGCACTCCATGGCCGCCGGACGACGGATCCGGGAGGGGGAGGCCGGCGACCTCCTGGACCGCATTGCCGGGGACCCGGCCTTCCGGGTGGAGCGGCCGGAGCTGGACGAGTGGGTGGATCCCATCCGCTTTGTGGGGCGGGCTCCGGAGCAGGTGGACCGGTTCCTGGAGGAGTGGGTGGCTCCGGCCCTGGCCGGCGCCGACCAGGAGGCCGACGCGGCCCTGGGAGGTGCGGATGTCCGTGTGTGACGCCGGCACGCCCACAGGGGGAAGGCCATGACGGAGGGAGCCGGCTCCGGCGGCACCACCGCGCTCCACAGGAGTGCGCTCCCCCTCCCGCTCCTCCACCGGGGGAAGGTCCGGGACGTCTACGCGGTGGGGGAGGACCGGCTCCTGATGGTGGCCTCGGACCGGGTCAGCGCCTTCGATGTGATCCTCTCGGACCCGGTTCCCCGGAAAGGAGAGGTCCTCACCCTCCTCACCGCATGGTGGCTGGGGCAGTTGGAGGACATCACCCCCCATCACCTCCTGGGGGTGGACGCGGAGGCCCTCCTGGCCGCCGTGCCGGCGCTGGGGGACCTTCCCAGGGAGCTCTGGTACCGGCGCTCCATGCTGGTCCGGCGCACCGAACCGGTCCTGGTGGAGTGCGTGGTCCGGGGCTACCTCTCCGGCTCCGCCTGGAAGGAGTACCGGAGCCATGGCACCCTGGCGGGGGAGCCCCTCCCTGCGGGGCTCCGGGAGAGCGACCGTCTGGATCCCCCCCTCTTCTCCCCGGCCACCAAGGCGCAGGAGGGGCACGACGAGAACATCTCCACCGGTCAGGTGCGAGAGATGCTGGGAGACGCCACCACCTCCGATCTCCAGGCCCGCTCCATGGCCATCTACCGGCGGGGGGTGGAGGTGGCCGCCGCCCGGGGGATCATCCTGGCGGATACCAAGTTCGAGTTCGGGACCGATCCGGCCACCGGTGAGCTCCTCCTCATCGACGAGGTGTTGACCCCGGATTCCTCCCGCTACTGGCCGGCCGAGCACTATGCCCCGGGGGGTAGCCAGCCATCGCTGGACAAGCAGCCGGTGCGGGACTACCTGGCCGGGCTCCCCGACTGGAACGGCCACGCCCCTGGACCCGCCCTCCCCGCTGCAGTGGTGGAGGCCACCACGGCCCGCTACCTCGAGATCTTCCGGCGGCTCACCGGCACGGAGCTCGACGCATGGCAGCCATGAGACCCCCCCCGGCGGCACTCCAGAAGGGAGTCATCATCCTCCCTTCCGCCTTCACCATGGCGAACCTTTTCTTCGGGATCTACGCCATGGTCACCGCGGACCGGGGCGACTTCATCCTGGCCGCCTGGTTCATCGTCCTGGCCGCCATCCTGGACACGCTGGACGGGCGGATCGCCCGGTTCACCCGCACCGGTTCCAAGTTCGGGGCGGAGCTGGACTCCCTGGTGGACGCCATCAGCTTCGGTGTGGCCCCCGCCTACATCATGTACCGGTTGCACTTCCTGGACTCCACCTGGGGGTGGCTCCTCCCCTTCCTCTACATCATGGCGGTGGTGGTGCGGCTGGCCCGGTTCAACGTGGAGCAGGCGGGGGAGGCCAAGCGCCACTTCCACGGTCTCCCCTCCCCCACTGCGGGGATGATCCTGGCCACCTCACACCCCTTCACCCAGACGCCCTTCTTCGAGGCCCAGCTCTCGTTCCTCCCCTGGTCACAGGTGATGGGTGTGGCGATGGTGTTGATCAGCGTACTGATGCTGAGCCACGTGCCCTATCCGGTGGTCCCCCGCATCGGCTTCCGGACCCGACGGGGGATCATCACCACGGCCATCATGCTGGGGCTCATCGCCCTCGCGGTGACCGTCCCCCGCTACTACTTCTTCACCGCGCTGATCACCTACACGGTCTGGGGTCTCGCCCGCTCCTTCGTGCTGGGGCTCCTGGACCGGATTCCGGAACAGGACCCCCTCCTGGACGAGGAGGGTGACGAGGACGACTCCGGCGCGGAAGTCCGTTCCCTGGACTACCGGGCCATCGCCCCCGTGCGTCATCGCAGCGAGCCCGTGGTCCGGGACTCGGAATCCCCACCGTCCCGGGACAGAGACCCCGGGTCCAGCAACGACCCCACTTCGGAGGACCCTTCGTGACACGCTATCATCTGCAGATCCTCGTCACCCCCCGCCCCGGGCTCCTGGATCCCCAGGGGAAGGCCATCCAGCACGCCCTGGAGGGGCTGGAGTTCGGCGGCCTGGGAGAGGTGAGGGTCGGGAAGCTCATCCGGATGGAGCTGGACGCCGCTTCCGGAGATGCCGCCGTGGAGTCCGCCACCGCCATGGCCCGCAGGCTACTGGCGAATCCTGTGACCGAGGATTTCCGGGTGGAGCTGATGACCGGAGCGGAGAGGGTGTCGGCGGGGTCCGGGGGAGGCGATTCGTGAAGGCCGTCGTCGTCACCTTCCCCGGCTCGAACTGTGACCAGGACTGCTTCCAGGCCGTGGAGCGGGCCGGGGGAACCGCCCGCTACGTCTGGCATCGGGAGTCGGAGCTGGGGTCCCCGGAGCTGGTGGTGATCCCCGGGGGCTTCTCGTACGGAGACTACCTCCGGCCGGGGGCCATTGCCCGGATGAGTCCGGTGATGGAATCGGTCCAGCGCTTCGCGGCCCAGGGGGGGGCGGTGCTGGGAATCTGCAACGGCTTCCAGATCCTCTGCGAGGCCGGCCTCCTTCCCGGCGCCCTGCTCCGGAATCGCTCCCTACGGTTCCAGAGCCACGACTGCCACCTCCGGGTGGAAACCACCAGCACCATGTTCACCGGGGCCTACGCCCAGGGACAGGTACTCCGGATGCCGCTGGCCCACGCCGACGGCAACTACCACGCCGAGCCGGGAGTACTGGCGGAGCTGGAGGGGGAGGGGCGGATCCTCTTCCGCTACGTGACCCCCGAGGGGAGGCTGGAGGAGGGCTCAAACCCCAATGGGTCCGCCCATAACATCGCTGGAATCATGAATGCCGGCGGCAATGTGCTGGGAATGATGCCCCACCCCGACCGGGCCATGGACCCCCTCCTGGGCTCCACCGACGGCTTCGGCGTCTTCTCTTCCCTGATGCAGCACTTCACCCCCCAGGAGATCGCCCGTTGACCGGCGCATCCGAAGGATCCCAGGGGGCAATGCCCCAGCCCCTCCCCGGCGCGGTGGAGCCCCGCCCCGGCGATCCGGAGATCACCCCGGAAGTCGTGGCGGGCCACGGCCTCGCCCCGGACGAGTACGAGCGGGTGAAGGGAATCATGGGGCGTGAGCCCACCTTCACGGAGCTGGGCGTCTTCTCCGCCATGTGGTCGGAGCACTGCGGGTACAAGAACTCCAAGCGGCTCCTCCGACTCCTCCCCACCAAGGCCCCGTGGGTGATCCAGGGCCCCGGGGAGAATGCCGGGGTGATCGATGTGGGAGAGGGGTACGCCCTGGCCTTCAAGATCGAGTCCCACAACCACCCCTCCGCGGTGGAGCCCTACCAGGGGGCGGCCACCGGGGTGGGGGGGATCCTCCGGGACATCTTCACCATGGGGGCCCGCCCCATCGCCGTCCTGGACTCCCTGCGCTTCGGGGACCTGGACTCCCCCCGGGTCCGTTACCTCTTCTCCGGGGTGGTGAAGGGGATCGGAGACTACGGCAACTGCGTGGGGATCCCCAACATCGGCGGCGAGGTCTATTTCGACCGGGGCTACGAGGGGAATCCCATCGTGAATGCCATGTGCCTGGGGCTGATGCGCCACGAGGAGCTCATCACCGGGGTGGCCGCCGGCGTGGGGAACCCCCTCATGGCTGTGGGGGCCCGCACCGGACGGGACGGCATCCATGGCGCCACCTTCGCCTCCGAGGAACTCTCGGCGGACTCCGACCAGGCCAGCCGGCCCAGGGTGCAGGTGGGGGACCCCTTCACGGAGAAGCTCCTCCTGGAGGCGAGCCTGGAGCTGATCCGCTCCGGCCACATCGTGGGGATCCAGGACATGGGTGCGGCGGGGCTCACCTCATCCGCGTCGGAGATGGCGGGGCGGGCCGGCAACGGGGTGGTGCTGGACACCCTCCTGGTGCCGGTGCGGGAATCCGGGATGACCCCCTACGAGATCCTCCTCTCGGAGTCGCAGGAGCGGATGCTTGTGGTGGCCCATGCGGGTCGGGAGGACGAGGTCCGGAGGATCCTGGAGAAGTGGGAGCTGGAGGCGGAGGTGGTGGGGAGGGTCACCGATGACGGGATGTTCCGGATCGTGGAGGGGGAACGGGTCGTCGCGGAGATCCCGGCCCTCCCCCTCACGGACGGATGTCCCACCTACGAGCGGGAGGGGACGGAGGATCCGGCCGTCGCCGCCCTCCGGGAGGAGGACCTGCGTCCCCTCCTCCGCCCCGACGGAGACCTGACGGAGGACCTCCTGGCCCTCCTGGGCTCCCCCACCATCGCCTCCAAGCGGTGGGTCCACGGGCAGTACGACAGCACCGTCCGGGCCTCCACCATCCGGCGCCCCGGCGGGGATGCCGGGGTGGTGCGGATCGCCGAGACCCGCCGGGGTGTGGCCGCCACCACGGACTGCAACGGCCGCTATGTCTACCTGGAGCCCCGCACAGGAGCGAAGATCGCCGTGGCGGAGGCGGCCCGGAATCTGGTGTGCGTCGGGGCCCTTCCCCTGGCCGTCACCAACAACCTGAACTTCGGGAGCCCCCTCAAGCCGGCGGTGTACTACCAGTTGCGTGAAGCGGTGATGGGGATGGCAGAGGCGTGTGCCTTCTTCGAGACCCCGGTCACCGGGGGAAATGTCTCCCTCTTCAACGAGACCGACGGGCGCCCCATCCACCCCACACCGGTGATCGGGATGGTGGGGCTGGTGGAGGACATCGAGCGCACAGGGACCGCCGCCTTCCAGGCGGAGGGGGACGTCATCCTCCTCCTGGGGGAGAACACGGACGAGATCGGCGCGTCCGAGTGGCTCTACGTGCGCCACGGTCGGATTGCCGGTGCCCCACCTGCCGTGGATCTGGTGGCGGAGCGGCGCCTGCAGCGCTGTGTGCTTGAGCTGGTGGAGCAGGGGCTGGTGGCCTCGGCCCACGACTGCGCCGAGGGCGGGCTGGCGGTGGCGCTGGCGGAATCGGCGCTGGGATGGGGGGAGGCGGGGACGCCGTCCTTCGGGGTGGAGGTGACGCTGGATGATCCCCTTCCCCCCCTGGCGGTGCTGTTCGGGGAGGCGCAGGGAAGGATCGTGGTCTCGGTGGCCGCCGACGGCGTGGAGGCTGTGCAGGCCGCTGCCCGACGACACGGAGTCCCCTGCCGCCCCATCGGATCCGTGGGTCCTGCGGGGGGACGCTTCCATATCCGTCTCAGGAGTGCGTTCGTTGAGTCCGATGCCGACACTCTGGCCGGCGTCTACTTCGGGGCGATCCCCGGAATCATGGAAACCCCTTCGGGGGGTGGAGAGTCGTGAGCGTGAAAGAAGGCCCGATGGACCTGCCGATGGTGGCGCTGGACGACCGCCCCCGGGAGGAGTGTGGCGTTGTGGGGATCAGTGGTGTGGACGGCGCCGCTGAACTGGCCTTCCTGGCGCTGTATGCCCTCCAGCACCGGGGACAGGAGGCGGCGGGGATCTGCGCTGTGGGGCTCGACGCCCTGGCCCGGCTCCACAAGGCGCCAGGACT
>Ga0076930_101405_pt1 | contig 13129 bp, 14 predicted proteins | sample HotLakConsoUCCRE_FD_71149 | JGI IMG/M metagenome (GOLD analysis project Ga0076930, IMG submission 71149) | Hypersaline microbial mat communities from Hot Lake, Washington, USA - Hot Lake Consortium UCC-RE (version 3) (version 3) ...
TCTCTCGCCCATCGACTACGAAAGGAGAGCCCTCGAAACGCTAGAGTTCTCTAGCTCGTAACCGTCCACGAAACCGGGGGAACTCCAAGGGTTCTGTGCCTTCTTCCCGAGGTGGCCGCTCTCGATGGCCCAGAGCCAGAGCTGTTTGAGCAGGTTGACGTTTTTCGCCACAGTCTGAGCTGACAAGCCTTCAGGGCTGCGGTGACTGCGGGCAGAGGGAAGGTAGACGTCTCGAAAGCGGAGCGCGGCTTCGGGCGTGACATCTTCCAGACAGGCGGTCTGCGCCTCATCATCAAGGTAGGCGCGTAGGTGCTTGATAGCCGTGTCGAGGTTCATGATGGTCGTGCGCTTCAACGGTTCATAGCCGTAGGGATTGCCCACGCTTCGAGCTTCGACATACTGGGAATGAGCGAGGTCGAGGGGGAATCCCTTCCCTTTAGCTACGCGAGAGAAACGCTTCAGCTGGTCGCGGGGGAGACCACGGGCCTCAGCTTGCTCAAGCTTGTCGTGAAGGACGAGTTCGATACCGACGTGCCGGGGGTCTTCAGCGCTTTGGCGGGCTGTAGCTATGGCCTCTCGCCACTCCACAGCTGATGCGAGAGAGAAAGCCGCGCCGTCGCTCAGGCTGTCTTCAAGCCTACGGATGTCGCCTAGCGCCATGTCGCGCCTCTTGCGAGCTGTAGGGAGGTGTCGGGTCCCGAGGCCCTTCTTGATCTCCTTACCCAAGGGTTTGCCGTCCCATGGGTTCGGAAAGCCCACCAGTTCAGGCGGGGTTACATACCGGAACACCCAGCTCTTGCCGGGGCCACGAGGCTGAATAAGGTATCGCATGTCTTCTGTCTCGGTCTCACTGTGGTCCAATCTGGACAACACGTTTTTGGACATCGAGAAGAAAACCCTTCAATAACAACACGTTATGTGTGGTGGCGGAGACGATGTCCGCCATAAGCATTTCCGGGGCCTTCCGGGGCTGACCTAGGATGTGCTTGAAACAATGGGCTTTGCCCCCTTTCATCGTGCGATGTGTTCCACCATATTCCTATACAATCCGCGTTCATGTGGGGGATGATTTGGGGGATACCATGCCGCGTGAGAACATCAGGAGACCCGAGAAGACGCTTTCCGCCCGCCAGGTCGAAACCGTCACCAAGCCGGGCAAATACTTCGACGGCCACGGCTTGTTTCTTCGCGTGGCGAAAAACGGCGCAAAGCAATGGGTGCAGCGCATCACCATTCGCGGGAAGCGTCGTGAACTCGGGCTGGGAAGCCCGCCCGCCGTTCCGCTCTCCGAAGCTCGCAAGCAGGCGCTGGAAAATCGCGGCAAGGCGATGCTTGGTGGCGATCCGCTGGCCGAGAAGCGCGAGGCCAAGGTCGGGCTGACCTTCGCGGATGCGGTGGACAAATATCTTGCGGCGAAGCTGACCGAGTTTCGGAACGAGAAGCACCGCAAGCAATGGCGCTCGACTCTCGACACATACGCCGCGCCCGTTCTCGGACGGAAGGACGTCGCTGATATCACGGTGCAGGACGTGCTGCGCGTTCTCGAACCCATCTGGCAGGACAAGACGGAAACCGCGACGCGCGTTCGCGGACGGATCGAAAACGTCCTGTCATGGGCGGCCGTCGCCGGTCATCGGACAGGCGACAATCCCGCTCGGTGGAAAGGCAACCTGTCTGAAATCCTGCCCAAGCCTTCCAAGGTAGCGAAGAGCGCAAATCAGCCGGCCCTTGCGTTGAGCGACGTAGCGGATTGGTGGGCCAGTCTGACCGAGCGGGACGGCATGGCCGCGAAGGCTCTGCAATTCCTGACGCTGACCGCCGCCCGCTCGGGCGAGGTGCGGGGAATGAAGTGGGATGAAGTCGAAACCTTTCCCCCTGCGAATTCCGCGAATCCAGCGAATCGAATCGGGGTCTGGACGGTTCCCGCGTCGCGCATGAAGAACGGGCGTGAGCACCGCGTGCCGCTCACTGCCGGGGCCGTCGCCCTTCTGGAAAGCCTGCCCCGGATGGAGGGCAGCGACTATGTGTTCTTCGCCCCGCGCGGCGGGATGCTGTCGGACATGTCGATTTCCGCAGTCATGCGGCGGATGCAGGAGGCCGAGGTAAAGAAGGGACGTCCGGGATATCTCGACCCTCGGACGAAACGTCCCGCCGTGCCGCACGGGCTGCGCTCGACCTTCCGGCAATGGGCGGCGGAACAAGGCTATCCGCGTGATATGGCAGAAATCGCGCTGGCCCACTTCATCGGTTCCGAGGTGGAGCGGGCCTATCAGCGGAGCGACATGCTGGAGCGGCGGCGGGTGATGATGGCGGATTGGGGTAAAAATCTGCTTGGTAAGGCTGTCAACACGGTGCTGACCTTCTCAGCGCAAGGTTGAGCGAAAGTTTTAATCTCTTCGCATCAAAGGCTTAGTTTATAGTTATCCTTCTGGATAACCGTTCTCCATTGCACTGGATTCAACTTAGATCATTCTAAACGTGCTTAGGCTGAAGGCAGTGGCCAAAAGCGCCCCATGACGTCGCTGGAACGAAGCCATGGGGCGGGTGTTGGAGAAATTTCTCACGTATCCTCCGAACCCAACACTGCCCTCACTGGAGTGCGGATTCAAACGCTTTTTGATCCGCGCCCCAAAGAAGGCAAGATAATGAATAACTCAATCCTGAGGCGTCCCGAAGTCGAGCAGACCACCGGGCTTTCGCGTTCGACCCTTTATTCCATGATGTCTGAAGGCACCTTTCCCAAGCCGGTGAAGCTGGGCAAACGGGCCGTCGGCTGGCGTGCCAGCGACATTTCCGCATGGCTCGAAAGCCGCGAAGAATCGGCGGCGTGACGCGATGCGAGAATATGGAAACCCCGGCGCGCTGGCGGGCGCGTCCGGGGCGGTGTGCCGTCATGCGACTGCGGCGGGCACAGCGCAACTAACCGAGAGCAACAGCCCGCGCCAATCAATCGGCGCGTGCGAACATGAAACCGCCGACGCCTGGGTCGCAATCATCGCCTACCCGGCATCAGGCTGGCGCGTCATCATCTGTCGCAACGAACTGCAATGGATCTTGCAGCGGCGAAAGAACGGTGGCGCCGAGCGGCCTTGGCGGGCTGTCGGCTACTGCCAGACCCGCAAGGCGCTCGTGCGGCTCTGCGCCGCCTTCTGTGGGCGGCTAGACCCAAGCGCGACGGGAATCCTCGCCTCGCTCCCCGAGACCATCGGGAAAGGGGGTGCGCGATGACAATGCATGAAAGCATCCTTGCTCCTGACCTCAACCTGATCCGTCAGCATCTCGACGCATGGTCCGCACCTTATATCGGCACCGAATACGAGGACGGGCTTTGCGAAATCGCCTTTACCGCTCCAGACGGCGCGGCACCCGACCGCGCCCGGATGTTCGCGCTGGATGACCTCGAAACCGCCGCCACCTTCGCGGCGGACCAAAATGCCAAAGGCGCAAATATTTACATCGGCGCAGCCCTGCGCGCGCCGGATGCGAACCCAAAAGGACGCGGATCGTCGCCCGACTTCTACGCCGCCGCCTTTGCCTGTTGCGAAGCGGATGAACACGCGGACACGGTGGCCGAGCGGATCGAGGCGGCTGGCCTCAAAGGCGCAATCCGCGTCAGGACCGGCCAGCACCCCGGAAAGCGCGTGCATCACTGGTTGCCACTCCGCGAACTCTGCGACGACGCGGAGGGCTACACTGAAGCCCTGCGCGCGCTGGTCGCTCATGTCGGGGCCGATGCGAAGGTCAAAGACGCCGCGCGCGTCCTGCGCCTGGGCGGCAGCGTCAACTGGATCACCGATCCGACCAAGAAGGCAAAGGGCTACGTTGACGAGCTGACCGTCATCAAAACCGAAGAAGCTCCCGCCGCCGATCTCGACCGCCTCGCGCGCCTGGAACCTCTGCCGGGCTGGAACCCGTCCGCCGGGGGCGGCAGGGGCGGAAATGGCGGGCCGGGCGAGATTGTACGCAACGCCGCAGGGATCGTCACCGATGGCCGCGAAGCCTTCTGGCGACAGATCGTCATTGCAGAACTTGCCAAGTATCAGCGCGCGACAGGCGCGGACCCCAGCGCCGAGGAACTTTTCGAGGCCGCTTTCCCGCGTTTCGAGAAGGAGACCGAAGGCGATGATCGCTGGACCTCTGAGCGGGGGCAACGGGAATTGCGCAAGCGCGTGCAGAATACCTGGCGCCGCCTATGCCTCGGGCACCTCGCCCGGCACGGTCTCTATTCGATCGAGACCGAGGCGGGGCGCGAGGAAGCCGAAGAGGCGCAGAAGAAGCGCGTCCAGAAGCGCCGCGATACCGACGATCCGCCCAAGGGCTTCAGGATCAAGGCAGACGGCATCTACCATGAGACCGAAAAGGACGGCGAGGCCGAATGGAGTTGGCTTTGCTCGCCGATCCGTGTCCTGGCGTTGACACGCGGCACGGACTCGAAGGGTTGGGGGCGGCTGGTCGAGATCACGGACCCGGACGGCAATCGGCACCGTTGGGCGGCCCCGGCGACCCTTTTTGCCGGGGATGGGGCGTCTCTTCTTTCGGAGTGCTTTCGGCTCGGCTTGCGCCTAAGCACCAGCCGGGCGGCGCGGGCGAAGTTCACGACCCTTCTGCAACAATGGTCGCCTAAGACCCGTGCGACCAGCTCCGAGCGGCTGGGCTGGGCGGACGGATCGTGTCGGGCCTTCATTCTTGGCGATGGCCGCGTCATCGGCGACGAAAGCGTCGTCTATCAGTCCGAGAATGTGCCTGGCGCGGCGACGGAAATCCATGCTGCCGGAACGCTGGACGATTGGCGCAATCAGATTGCGGCAGCCTGCGTTGGCAATCCGCTGATGGTGACTGCGACCTCGCTCGCCTTTGCGGGCGTGCTGCTGGAACCCCTCAAGCTGGAAGGCGGCGGGCTACACCTGCGGGGCGCGTCGTCTCGCGGCAAGACGACCGTGCTCCAAGTCGCCGTGTCCGTCTGGGGTTCGCCCCGTTTTCTTCAGACTTGGCGGGCCACCTCTAACGGCCTTGAGGGTGTGGCGACCGCCTGCAACGGCACGCTGATCGCGCTGGACGAAATGGGCGAAATCTCGGGACGCGAGGCAGGCGCCACCGCCTACATGCTCGCCAACGGGCGAGGCAAGGCGCGGGCAGATCGCTCGGGCGCGGCGCGCAAGTCGGCGGAATGGCGAACAGCATTGCTTTCCTCCGGCGAATTGACCCTCGCCGACAAGATGAACGAGGCGGGGCAGCGGGCGCGCGCAGGACAGGCTGTCCGCCTGCTCGACCTCAAGGCCGATGCCCGGACCTTCGGGGCCTTTGACGATCTGCACGGCCAGACCGCGCCCGCCAACTTCGCCGATGGACTCAAGAAGGCGTGCGCCGCCAACTACGGCCTCGCCGGTCCGGAGTTCGTTCGACACGTGATAGGCGATCTCGATCACGTAACACGTCAAGCCCGCGCCTTCAGCGACCGTTTCGTTCAGACCGCGCGGGAGCGCCTCGACCTCGGAGACGAAGGCCAGACCAGCCGCGCCGCCGCGCGCTTCGGCCTGATCGCGGCGGGCGGGGAACTGGCAACCGCATGGAGTCTGACGGGATGGACGCCCGGCACGGCACTGGAAGCGGCGCTCGACGTCTTTGCTGGCTGGATTCGAGCGCGCGGAGGATCGACGCCCGCCGAGGCGCGGGAAGCGATTGAGCGGGTGCGAGCCTTTATCGCTCAGCACGGCGGCTCGCGTTTCGAGACCATCGTCGAGGACGGCGGCTTTGATACGTCAGGCGGGGTTCGCGTCATCAACCGGGCGGGGTGGCGGCAAGGCGACAGCTACCTCATCAGCGCGGATGCGTGGCGCGAGATACATGCGGGGGCGGATGCGTCCGAGGCCGCGCGATATCTGCGCGACGCTCAATATCTGACGCCCGGCGAGGGACGGAACCTCGCGCAGAAAGCGCCGCGCACGGTACGGGGCCGCCCGCGCGTCTATGTCGTCGCCGCCGACATTTTGGGGGGTGGCGATGAGTGATAGGCCCGAAACCACGTCGGGCCGCTCGGACCGCTCGGACCGCATTGATATCCTTTCAATGTTTTGGACCGACACCCTTGGACCAGTATCGGACCACTCGGACCAGCGACACGGAGCCGGTCCGAGCGGACCGACAGGCTCTGGCCAATGTCGGACAGAGAAAACCCAACAAAAGCAACACGGTCCGAGCGGTCCGAACGGTCCGACAGCAAATGACAGGGTTGGCGGAGAAGGGCCAGATCAGGCTGTGCCCGACCCTGACGGCGTGGCCCGCACTACCGAGGCAATCGAGGCGGTGTGGTCCGATGCCGTGCGCCGTGCGGTGGAGTTTCGCGAAACGCAGCCCGCACCGACTTGCGCCCGCTGCGGCCTGACCGACTGGCTTGTCGCCATCACCGAGCCGGATGGAAGGCAACTTCACGTGGAGTGCTGGAAAGCCGAGACAAGCAAGGACGCGATCCTCGACGCGGCGGGCGCACTTTCGCCGCCGGCTGAAGTTCCGGCAAAGCCTTGGACTACGTAGTCTTCAGTGCTTTCTATTGCTCGAAGCGCACCAACGTGTGCAACACCTCTCCGCCACCTTCAAATACACAGTATACTCTTGTGATCATTTCATCTTCTATTCAACTCGGGTTCTTCAGAAGTCTAGTGAATCAGCCGCACCACCGCTACTGCCGGTTTGGGAGCAGACCCAGCAATATGCAAAACCCAAGCGAACCGGAAGCAAACTGGCCCCACAAAAGAAGCTTGCGGCGAAGTATGCTGATGCGAGATAGAGCATGGCGGTATCGGGCAGCGCTGTCCTCAGCGCCCTCGGAGCAATTCGTCCACCGCTTCTTCTGGTAGCCCGAGCACCTTCGCCGCTTCTCGCAGCATCCACGCGCCCGAAGGCAGCCTAGCCACTTCGTTCCGGTCAGCCCATGTCTCCCGTGCCCAAGCCACGCGGTCTTCGGGAAGAAGGTCTTCAACTGAGCCTTTGCGGCCTCTCCGGTCTGGCATTCCGATTCCCTTTTACGAGCTTCCGTGATAGAATATAGAGTGAACGACGTGCGGACTTTGATTATGGCGCAAGGCCAAGATGGATGGGGGGACGACAAATCTTCTGGGCCTTCCTGTCGGGACCGGAGCGGGGAGCCGCGCTGGATTGCTAATACAGGTTTTCCTCGCGCGCGCGCAAAATTGGGGGGGTGGGTAATTCTTCACAGCCTTCTCGCTGGGGACCGGCGCGGGAGCATTGTCTTGCTACCTCCAAGGAAAAACCGTGAGGGCGTGGCAACTCAGTGAAGCCTTCGTGCCCGCCACTGCTGGGCGGCGTGGCCCACTGAAGATGGATGGGCACAAAGGGGATCAATGAATCCTTGGTCACATCGCCTTCAGGACCGCTACGGGCGCTCGCTCTTCCTTCGGCCGTGTCTCGGAGTTGGTGGAAATTCGGCTGAGCATCGCCAAACACGCAGAACTCTCATCACGCGCAGCAAGTCGGGCGATCTCGTTGTTCAGGTCCGCGCGCGATCCGCCAGCAGAACCCTGACCAAACTTCTTTAACCAGAGATTAACCAAGTTGCGCTAATTGGATTTAAAGTGAGCGTGACCTACTGGGGGAATTATGGATTCGGATATACGTCATTCGCAATTCGTATTGGATCATCTTCTCGAGTATGAAGTGGATAGCCATACCCAAATCATTTCCTCCGGAACACTGATTGATTTAATCCAACTACATTATAGACTTCGGTCACAACAGCATCAGTTAGCTCAGAGGGTTAAAAGCTCTTGCGATTGCAAGCAAGGTCAGCTCGCCAAAGAACCGGTAGAAACCCCAGCTGTTAGTGCAATGCGCCACCGATTGGCAGCACGTCTCAACAACGCAGGATACTCGTGCGAATTCACAAAGGTTCCGCGCATTCCAGAAAAGTTCTTGCCTGAATTGATTGATCAATTCGATCGCGCTGTCGATTATCTGCAATTTAAACTGTTCGAGGTTGAAGCTAGGCTTATTGATGAGCCGCCAATCAACCCACAAGAAGCGAGAGCAAAAGCGTCCTTGCTCATCAAGCTTATGAAGGAAGAAGCTGAGTTCGACCCGACTCTGTTTGCGTTCTCCTTGGAAGAGTGCTTTGCGATGTTTTAGCTATGAGCGCTAAACCCTCAAGGAACGTCTGATTCACGGCTTCGGCTTTGCCGATGGCCGCCTGATCGCTTCTGCTGCAGCAAGGCGAGTTTATTTGGTTTTACATCGCGCTTTCAGGTCCGCCGCAGGATCGGTTTCCTGGATTTTTGGACAGACTCGTCCTCATGCCATCAGCTTCCGTCGCACCAAGAAGAGGTTGCCGAGCGCGAACAGCGTGAAGAGCTGGGTGCTGTTCTTGGCCAGGCCGCGATAGCGGGCCTTCACGTGGCCGAACTGGCGCTTGATGACGCGGAACGGATGCTCGACCTTTGCGCGCACCGTGGCGATGATCCGGTTGATCCGCGCGTCCAGCGGATGCAAGTCGCTGCCTTTCGAGGCTTTGCGCATTACACCCCAGACCTTGCCCGGCCCCTTGAACGCCGCCTCGCGCTCGGCGCTGACACAACCCTTGTCGGCCCAGACCGAGGTCTCCTCGCCGTGCAGCAGCGTGTCCCAGACTTCGCTGTCGTGAACCTTTGCCGTCGAGATCTCGAGGCTGTGGGTCTCCCCGCTGTCCACATCCACGCCGCTGTGCGCTTTCATCCCGAAATACCAGTCGTTGCCTTTCTTGGTGGATGACATCTCGGGGTTACGCGCCTTGGCCTTGTTCTTCGTCGAGGACGGCGCGACGATGATCGTGGCGTCCACCAACGTCCCCGAGCGCAGCGTGATGCCCGTGTCCGCCAGATGCGCGTTCACGTCGGCGAAGATTGCCTCGGTCAGCGCGTGACGCTCCAGCAGGTGGCGGAAATTGAGGATGGTGGTCTCATCGGGGATGCGGTCATCACCCAACTCGATCCCGGCAAAGCGGCGCATCGCCTCGCTATCATACAGCGTCTCTTCGGCCATCGGGTCGCTCAGGGCATACCAGTTCTGCAGGAAATAGACCCGCAGCATCGTCTCCAGCGGCATCGGCGGGCGCCCACCCTTCGGGCCGGCCTTGGGATAATGCGGCGCGATCAGCGCCAGCAGCCGACCCCAGGGCACCACCGCGTCCATCTCCGACAGGAACTGCTCGCGCCGCGCCTGCTTCTTCTTCATCGCATCGCGAAGACCGGGAAAGGCGGGCTGTTTCGGCAACGGCAGAGCTCCTTGCAGGGATCCCCAATTCTACCAAATCAGACAAAAAATGGGAGGTTTTTCAGACGCTCCTCAAGTCTTGATGTTCAAAACATATAACTGCTCAGTTAATGCTAGCCATGTCAGGGCAGCGCAAATGGAAGATTATTTCCTTCTCAGTTTGTGCGCAATTAATCGCATCAAGGATCTTCTGCGCGGTTTGGTGCATGCTGTTTGCCTTGCACAGCTGTTCCATGTCTCGTAGATTCGCGATCATCCATTCGGTATCGTATTTCATGACGAAGCTCCATAAAATGCTGCAAGGTCAACTTTTGCAGCGCCCATTTCTTCGAGCAGAAGAGACTATGATCTTGAACGCAGATTAACCATAGTCTAGGCAAATTTTTGATGTTGAGAAGGCTAGTTAATGGCTTGAAGTGGGCGGGACAACCGGGGCCTGCCATACTGATTAATAAACTATTAACTGCGTGCGGAAGGCGCTGATTATCGGCGCCAACAGAGTGGTTTAGCTTCGATCTTACAGGATGACGGATTTTGATCCAAGCCCAGTCTGACAAGCACCTTTGCATTCGGAAGTGAGAAGCTGCTTGATTCTCCGAGTTGGTCAGCCGTGTTCTTGCAAGTAGAATGGAGACATGGATCTTGGCATCGGCGGTCCACGAAGGACAATCATGGTGGCCAGAGAACAGGAGGCAACATTAAGGAGTTCACCCTGAATAGCTCATATCCTATTGATTTTGCATTGTAATGCGGAGTTCTCCTTCGGTTTTTGGCGCAGCGTTTGGTATTGTTGCAGCCGGAACCCTGCAATTTCAAGCTGCAATATGAAGCCCAGAAAGCCGCCTCCGGAACAGGATGATCTGCTACGCGCACGCCTGGTCGAGATGATCGACATGCGCCACGAACTGGTGAAGCTCGCCGCTCTGATCGACTGGGAGGTGTTCGAGCGGGAATGGGCGGGGCTCTTTCCGTCGTCGATCGGCCGTCTCGCTACGCAGACCCGCCTGGTCGCGGGGCTCTTCTATCTCCAGCACGCGTTTCGGCTGTCCGATGAAGCCGTCGTGGTGCGGTGGGCAGAGACCCCATACTGGCAGCACTTTTGCGGCAAGACCTTCTTTCAGCATCGCCTGCCGATCGATGCCTCTTCGATGACGCGCTGGCGCAACCATGGAGTTGGAGTTCCCCCAAAGAGTGTCCACGAAACTGGGGGAAGTCCAGACACCACCAGCCTGTCACCCTGAGCAAAAGCCAGGAAACCCTGGCTTCGGGCGGTCCAACGTCGGGGGTCAGAGCAAAACGCAACACGCTCTAATCGACGGTGAAGGAAAAATCCCGTGGCAGGTCACGTCGCCTGAAGTCGTTGTTCAGGATAAACTAAGAAGGTCGACGGATCGACGAAAATGGAGCAACCGAAACGACATGATGCTGCATAACGCCTACACGGTACTTTGGCTCTAGGACAAGAACATCATCAGCCGAATCGTGTGGATGAAAAGCGGAGTCAATCCGGGCTGCTGCAAGCATAGAAGACCTGACATCGCGCCGCCCTCTTTCATCTTTTTGCTGTACATGCCTGGCGCCGGCTCGTGTCTCGGCACGAACTTCCTCCCGTTGTGCGGCGACAGCTACTAGCTGCCTCGAAAGGCAATTGATCCGAGCGAGCAGAACTTTAACCTGTATCATGACATGACTCTGACTTCTTTCCTGAAGAAGAGTTGTGCGCAGTTCGCAGAGCTGGGTTTGCATTGCTTGAAGTTCGTGCCGGCACAGCCGCAGCAGATGTCGTTCATCATGGCTGAGGTTTTGAATTTGAAGTTGTCTTAAACGGTGTTCCATTGAAAGCATCTTCCCATTACACGGAAAAATCGCGTCGATAGATCGGCCTGGTCGCACTCCGGGGCGACATCGTTCCCAACAGGATTGCTTCGTTGTTTGATCTAAGGTCCATGAGCTCCTGGCTTAGCGCTTTGAGTTCATGATTGCTTGCATAGGCTGCGAGGTCCCGAAGAACATCCAACATCCAAGCGTGGTCATTCTTGCTTTTCATGACTTGCCCTCCATCAAAAATGCGTTGAGCGCTTTGCTCGATACACCCTTAGGTTGTATTTGATCTTGATGAAAGCCTGCAAGAGGAATGGTTGAGGACGGAGCAACTGTTTCCGTAGCAGCGACAAAGGTCTAGCAGCACTCTCCTTTAGACCTATGGATGCAACCTTGCGACTATCCGAGATGCCAGCAAATTAACGAATTGTTTAGAAATTTCGACAATGATTAACGGCAACGTCGCATGTGGCACACCTAAAGGTACGCGCAGATGATCCTTGTTCCAGTTATTCTTTCTACCGCGGCACTTTTCCTTTGCACTCTCGTCATGGTTGCAGTTGGCGGCCCCAGCATGTCCGCGTTCACCATCTCCTACATACTGGCACAAATTACCTTCATCGCCGTCTCTCTGGCGATGGCGGCTTGTCGTAGTCGGAAACGCTCCCAGTCCTCCGAAGCCAGTTTGTGGACTTCAACATCATGTGATCAGCGAGGCTAGAATGCCAAACTCATCTCGCTCCGTAGAGCGCGAATTTCAGATTGAGCTTGACCAAGGAGATGCTTCTGGCTTTGGCTGGGCGGCAAATCTGATCGCGGATCTCTCCTGCTTCTTTGAAGTGAACGGATTGTCTTCTACGGGGAGGGAGCTCCGGAGCGTGCTGGAGACCCTGTCTGTGGAGACGCCGAAGCAGGTAGTGCGGCCCAAGCGCTAGTTCGGGTCGCACCAAGCCGAGCTGCAACCCAAGATTGTATCGGAGGCCGAAACCATATACCATGCGCTTATGGCTGATTCCTTGTGAGCCAACATGGGGGTGTTGTGGTGACCGCTGATGACGAACGTTCTAGAGAAATTTTCCTCATTGAGAAGATTGGTGTTGAACTTGGCAACATTCGTATGTCTTTGTATCAGCTTAGATGCCACGTTCTTGACAATGGTGATCTCCGAACACGTGTAACCTTGGATGTTGCGGTCAAGCGACTTCAGGACATCCAAGACGAATCCCGGCGATTGTCGACGAAGTTTTCGTCATCAATTCCAACTCATGACGTTGAATGCTCGGTGTGGGCACAGTCGCAGAGATATCGCGCAGAGTAACGTATCGATATCGTGTTCACCAGATTGACCTAACACAGTGTAGGCTTTGAGCTTTATCGGGATGATGGCTCCGATTTGCAGACGCAGTCTGCTCGAACCGCGCCTGGTTTGCCGGAGGCTGATTTCGGTTAGTTGCGCGGCCATGGATTCGGTTTCCAGAGCTGCATAGAAGTTGGCCTCGGCTTCGGCTGGTGGGACGTTCCCGATCGGCTCGAGGAGACGGCGGTTGTTGAACCAGTCCACCCATTCGAGCGTCGCCTATTCCACGGCCTCGAAGCTGCGCTAAGGTCCCCGGCGGTGGATGACCTCGGCCTTGAACAGCCCGTTGATCGTCTCCGCCAACGCGTTGTCGTAGCTGTCGCCGACGCTGCCCACCGAGGGCTCGATCCCTGCTTCCGCCAAGCGCTCGGTGTAACGAATGGACAGGTATTGGGCGGATTCAACCGGTCGTCGCAACACCCCGTCCCCGGAGGTGTAGATGACGACAGGAAGACGAAGATCCGAACGCTCGACGCGGCGCAGATTGGACTCGCCAGGACGTCCTCGATGCGGCCGTTGAACCGCTCGACCATGCCGTTCGTCTGCGGCCGCATCGGTGGCGCAAGGCGGTGCTCGATGCCCAGCTCGGCGCAGAGCAGGTCGAACTCGTGTTGTCCGGTTGCAGCGCGCTTGCGCAAGCCGAACAGGCGGTCGGTGAAGGCCTTGCCGTTGTCGGTCAGCACGCGGGTAATC
>Ga0076930_101407_pt1 | contig 13126 bp, 9 predicted proteins | sample HotLakConsoUCCRE_FD_71149 | JGI IMG/M metagenome (GOLD analysis project Ga0076930, IMG submission 71149) | Hypersaline microbial mat communities from Hot Lake, Washington, USA - Hot Lake Consortium UCC-RE (version 3) (version 3) ...
TGCCGATTATGAAGCCCTGACCGTGCGGGTGAGCTGCCACAGCACGATTTCAGTGCGCTGCATTCTGTACAGCGTCCCGTCCCGGTTGGTAGGCCGACAACTCACGGTGCATCTCTATCACGACCGCTTAGTTGGGTATGTAGGGTCGCAGGAGGTGGTGGAATTGCCCCGGCTCCGGGTTTCGACCTCAGCGCCCAGTCGCCGAGCGCGCTGCATCAATTACCGTCATGTGATTGAAAGCCTCAGGCGCAAGCCTCGGGCGTTTCTCCATTGCCGGTGGCAGCAAGAAGTACTGCCCAATGACCACTGGCGTCAGTTATGGCAGGACATCGGCACTCAGTTCGACCTCGAGAGTGCCGGGCGACTGATGGTAGAGGCCCTCTACCTGGCGGCTACTCAAGACAAGGAAACGGCAGTCGCCGACTATCTCGAGGCTCAACTCCAGCAACAAACCCTCACCCTCGCTGGTTTACAGAAGCATTTCCAGCTCCTCCAACCGGTCGCAGTCCCCTCTCTCGACGGGCAGCAACACCCGTTATCATCCTATGACCAACTCCTCCCCCGACCCAAATCCCACGCCGAGTTCCAACCCGAACCCCACACCGAGCTCCAACCCGAACCCCACGCCGAGTTCCAACCCAAGATTCAACCCGACCCTCAATCCTCTAGCAAGCGGTCTCAATCCGTTACTCCAACACCTGCGATTATCGCGGATGCGCCATCACTGGAGCGATCTCGAGCAGCAGGCGACGCCACACCACTGGTCCTACGCCCAGTTCTTGCTAGCACTCTGCGAATTGGAGGTGGACCATCGTGAGCAAAATCGCATCAAACGGGCTCTCAGTGAGGCGAAGCTCCCCATGGGCAAAAGCTTTTCCAGCTTTAACTTTGACCACTGCCCACAGCTCAATCCCACGCCACTCATGCAGTTGGCACAGGATCCAACCTGGTTGGGGCGGGCTGAAAATCTGCTCATCTTTGGTCCCTCGGGGACGGGCAAAACTCATCTGGCTGCCGCCCTCGGGCGAGCCGCCATTGACCAGGGCAAACGGGTCAGATTCTCCAGCGCCACTACCCTGGTGCAAGAGCTTCAACAGGCTAAAGCCCAGTTGCTCTTGCCCATCGCCCTGACGAAGCTTGACCGCTTTGACTTGCTGATTGTCGATGATCTCGGCTATGTCAAAAAGTCTGAGGCGGAAACCTCGGTTCTCTTTGAACTCATTGCCCATCGCTACGAGCGCAACAGTCTCCTTATCACCGCCAATCAACCCTTTAGTCAGTGGGATGACATCTTCGCCGATGCCATGATGACCGTGGCCGCTGTCGACCGGTTGGTTCACCATGCCCTCATTGTTGACATTAAGGCTGATAGCTTCCGGCAGCAGGCCGCCCTCAAGCGAACCCAGGCTCCCTAAACGGGCAAGCTTGTCACCAACACTACTGGTCTGCCAGCGAGTACGTGCTCCCTGGCAGACCGGGGTGCGTCACTGTTTCTTCTGATGATGAACCCTAGGCCATCCCTAATTGTCGCTCAGCCTCGGTACTGATCCGATGCCTCGACTGGACAAGTAATTGTCGTCAACCTGACAAGGTAGTTGACATTTCACAGCTCCGTCACGGCCAGGCGCACCGGGTCAGGCAAACCTTAACCCAGTTGATTCACTTGCCCGGTTGGTCCGCCTCAGCGTTCACGACCCGGCTTCAGGTGCAGGCCTATTTCCAGCGGCACCACCACCACACTCGCTATCAGCAGTTTGAGCGATTAGGACTCCCCTTGGGCTCAGGGATGGTGGAAAGCGCCTGTAAATGGCTCATTCAGCAGCGCTTCAAGGGCGTTGGCATGCGTTGGAGCGAGGAGGGCTTTAACCATCTCCTCCTACTCAGGTTGGCTTGGGCCAATGACCGCTTTGATGACCTCTTTCCCTCAGTTCCCAGGTCGCTGACTGACCCTTCCCCTAACCGTTAGATACGCCCGTTGTAACTGGTGTCATAGCAGCCATTTTTTTGATGCCAGTGTCAATGAGGGTGTTCAGTCTGATACCAACTCTTTATGAAAATGAGCATAATTCATGCCATGAAAGTCTCGTACTCCAATGGCTTCAGCCAAATTGATATACTCAGCTTCATATTCATTCAGTACTAACATCGACAATTCATTAAGTTGGTAACGCTGACATACAGCGGTTCTTCCCCAAATGAGGTACAGTAGACATCGACAAAACCCTTGCTGAATAAGGCTTTCAAAAATCAATCTGTACCTCATCGAATCAGGAACCGCTATAGGAGGCGATGACATAAGATGTGCAAATCCTACCGTATTATCGTGGTCGGAGATGTCTCCGGAACTTCTATGAGTTCATTGGCACGTCTATAGCGTGGCGTGGAGTTTCTTCGCGAGCAGGGGATAACAGCATCAAGTAATCTCCATTAATATTGACAATAGCGTCAGGTTCATCACTTTGGACCCTATTTGGCAAGCGGAGATTCAACCTATTACTAGATTTCAAGTTTATTTTTCAACCAAAAATCGAGCTTCAGATCATAATGTCCAGCTTGCTCAGGAGGATATTCGCCATCCTCAATAAGTTTGATTAAACGCGGCAAATTCTTGATGAATTCAGATCCCCTGTCAATGGGATGTAGCGTCCATGCTCGAGTATCAGAGAGTGTAGCTCTCACAAAAGATGTAGCTTCTAAGTTTTGTGAAATCATCACCTCCCAAGAATTTAGATGGCCTTTTCCAAAACTCCGATTGATTTCTGTCAACAGCCAAGTAGGAAGCTTTTGCATCCCAGCGTGACGATATCTATGCCACAGAATTGGAAGCGGTAGCAGCTTTTCAAATTTTTTGCGGTCCATCAGGAAAACACGACTCCCAAAGAACTTAAAGCCATAAAATCCGTCGGAATCGGTAGAATAAGGATGATTTTGAAAAAATGAATTGTCCTCTCCAGGCGGACCTGATAAAGGCCGTACAAACATAACGTCATCCCGCTTCTGTAGCAATTCGATACCCTTTTGTATCCAATTAAAGTCTGGTTGCTGATGCAAAAGCATATCACTATCGAAATGCAGAACATAATCCCCAGGAACTTCTTCCAGAGCCTGAATGGAGCCGAGAATTGGATACCCCTTGTGATTGTGAGTCGGCTGTAATCTAGCTGTACCAAAATGTTTTTGGTAGATACGCTGCCGATAACCCGACGAATAATCCATGTCGATCGTTTCGTCTATGAAACCTCGGTCAATGAACTGGCTGCACATTTGGCGAAGTTCGTCCATTGTACCAATCCCAGGACGATTTACTTTGTCTCCTGAAAGAGGTGCTGTATCAACCACCAAGACCCTTTTAAGAAATGGGAAGTGACAGCTACGCACTATATGAGGAATAGTGTGCTCCATGAATGGAAGATCTGTGCGGGCCACCATAATGGATAGTGAGCAAGTATTAGACATGTTTGAATAACCTAAAGAACCTGATTACATAGCTAATTCATTTAATAGATTTAGGAATCCAGTACCAGTACCTCGGCCTGCCAACCTGATGACGCACGGCATGGCGTACTTATTAAACCCAGATTTTGAGAAAACTATCTGTCCTCGACGCGTTGTGAAATAGCTGAGGTATGATGTCGCAGCGCTACTCCCTCTGCACCTCATTAAAGTTGCCATTAAGCTCCAGAGCCCTGCAGTCGGCGGCGTTTAACGGTCCTCTAGGTTGCCCTTTAGTCGGCTGCTTAAGCGGCTAAACCGGTTTGAATGAAAGTCTGTAGAGGCAATGGAGGGCGATTCCTACGTTGCTTAGCTAGCAGCCTTGGAGCGTGGTAGCCCCGGAACGGTGTAAAGCTTAACATATAAGTGAGATTTGCCTCACTGCCGTTGATGAAGGCGATCGGCTATCCAGAGACCGGTGGTTAGTGGGAATTAGGGAGCTCAAGGATCAGTCTGACCGAGCCAAGTCTATAGAGCGTGGGCGATGTAGGATTTTTTCATGCGTTGCAGAGCTATGAGCGGCATCTAAATCTTAGAATGCTGCTTCTCATTATCTTGTTTCGTTACCCAATGGCCTATCGATGAGCGTTTCAAGTATTCGACTCGCGAAAGGCTCAAGCCATCAGGGTTTACGTTAGTTGATGAATAATATGGGTAAACTAGCGTCAAGCGAGTATCGATTTCTCTTTCACTTAAACTCCGCTCAAGATGATTATACTTCAGTATTCAGTTGTGCTTTTTTGAATTTGAATCTACTCGACTACAATGACTAGGTTCGCCTTTGCAAACTTGCTTTGTATCCTTCTGTCCGTCTTTAAATTGTATTTTCTACTGGAGAGTTAATCATGAGTAGAGGCATATGCACACTGGCAAATGATTATGTCTTTGATCAAGTCGTTGCACTTATTAACAGCATTGAGGCGAATGCAGGAAAGGATTTTCCAATCGTTATTTATCCCTATGATGATTGCGTAGAGCGTTTGAAGTTACTTGCTCATAAGTATCCTCAAGTTCAAATCTTTGATGACTTGAAGACAATTGAACGTTGGGATAAACGGGTTCAGGATATCTGGGCTACACATCCATCAGCATCAAAGAAATGGTTGGCTGTTGATAACAAGCCAGGTATTTACCGCATGGGGACGCATCGGAGACTATGTGCTTTTGATGGCCCCTTAGATCGTTTTATTTATATGGATGCAGATACACTATTGCTGCAATCGCCGCACCTCATTTTTCAGGCCTTAGAAAATGTAGATTGGGTGACTTATGATTTCCAGTATAAAGATCTAAGTCACGTTTTTGATATTGGCTCTTCTAAACTTCTAAATATATTTTCACAGCAGCAACTTAAGTCACAAGTCTTCTGCTCCGGTTTCTTTGGGGCAAAGCGTGATGTTGTGAGTAAAGAAGACATTCACTTTTATTTGGATAAGTTATCTGCTGGGGAAGCTGAGGTGCTATATCCGATGGCTCCTGATCAAACAGTTCTCAATTATTTCATTTTACGTAAACCAGTGAACTCAGCAAACTTAGCTTTTACGCTCCCGTCAGACCAGGTTACGGGAAATTGCGTCACTTCATTGCATTTTCAAGAGTGTGAAAATAAGGTTTTGGATAAAGGTATTCCCTTGCTCTACCTTCACTACATTGGAGTGCCGTCCAAACTTTTTAGTAGATTATGTAAGGGTGAAAACATTGACATTCCTTACAGAGACACTTTTTTGTATTACCGATACTTAAAGGAACCAGATAGTAAGCCCAAATTCAGAGGGCGACTAGTATCTGGAAAGACTCGAACATTAAGTTTGCCTCAAAAGGTCTTTAGGAGACTAGGCTTATTAAAATAGCAAAAACGCTATACAGCGTTTCCCTGCCTGGTGAGGTACACCTCTTCACCTATACATAAGGGTTTGAGGCTATCATATGTACCTCATTGGACTGAGAACCGCTATAGGTCAGAGCTATTTCATTCTCAAGGGAGCCTAAAGATGCTAGAGTTTCGGGCTAGTTCCAACGGTTCTAGCGTTTATGCGTCTGCCCCCGCCCCCTGCTGTTATCGACTCACGGTCTGAGTCTGCTGTAGAGCGGATCGAGATCCTCGAAGCCTTCATTGACCTGCCCGAGGTCCGCCGGGCCGCTGGCCAGCGGCATCACATGGCCCCTTGGTGGTGCAGAAAACTCCTGAAACCCTTGATATAAAGGAATCTCACGAAAACGGTGATTTCTACTGTTTGCCTATATTTGGGTACTGACTCAACGAATCCAGGGCGTTTCAGCGTTCACTGCTGCATATCGCGAAATCTCCTTTGAGACTTGCCTGAGTTTTCTGCACCACTAAGGTCTGTATAGTCGGCCAGAAAATTTAAACACTACAAAAGTTTAGTAAAAGAGATTCGTTGATTTGCATGCTGCTAGGAGCATAAATGCCTTCATGTTATCTTTGCGGAACCTGGATACAAAGAGGCGGAGGCGTTCGGGCCGATCTGGTTACAGGCTCATCTTTCAGTTCACGAGGAAATTCAAGATTTTATATTTCCCGTAAGACAATTTGTACTGACTGTGCCAGAAAGAGAAGACGAAACCACAGAATCTAAGTAGGTGCGGATAATTAATTCGATGTAGGAATAACGACAGATCAAGGGTTTCAGTCATTTCTACCTCAGTTTATTTACCCCAAGCTACTAAAGTGGGTTGCCTCAAGATTCTTGCGGAGATCAATCTTCTGATGTGAATCAACGGTGGGATGGTGTAATTCTAGAAGATTCAGATCTTGAAAATACTAAAAATAATTTATGCAGAGATGCCTATTACAGGCAGCTTAACGGGAGGCAAGTGATACAGGGTGCTAGTTTCGTAGATGCTGAGCAAGCGCGAAAGTTTGCTGAAGAAATAAATGGTCAAGTTGTCACTCCATAAGTCTTTAATACGGAAGAATACGGAAAACCTGCATTAAAAAACATCAACCAATCTGGTTTTCTTGTTCGGTGGCGTCGGCCCAATCGGTGGGCAGGTAGCCCGTGGGTTCGTCCCAGCGATCTTCGTCGTCTTCGATGCCCTGAGGGCTCATGTCCAGCACTACGTTTTCGTGCAACAGGGCCGCATCGGGCAGCGTTACGGGAATTTCTCGTAACGCTGCCAGTACCTCCTTGGCGGACGCATAGCGCTGAGAAAAGTCGTAGCGCACCAGTTTGCTAATCACGGTGGCGAGGGCGGGATGTAGATCGGGAACGCGATATTGCCAGATCAACTCGCCGCGATCGTCATACTGCATTTTGTAGGGGGACACGCCGGTCAACGCCTCGATCGCCGTCACCCCGATCGCATACAAATCGCTGCTGAAGCGAGGCATCCCTGCCGACTGCTCGCTGGGCATGTAGCCTTTGGTGCCAATGCCGATGGTGGAGGTGACATGGGGCTCGTTTTCTGAGAGCTGGCTGGTCAATTCCTTCACGGAGCCAAAGTCAATCAGCACGAGTCGCCCATCTCCCGCTCGGCGGATCAGGTTCGAGGGCTTGATGTCGCGATGGATGACGCCCTCACCATGCACAAATGACACCACCGGCAAAATGTCGAGCAAAAAGTTCATCACCCATGCCTGCGACTTAGGCTGCCGTGAGGCCAGCTCGTCTTTGAGCATGTTGCCCTGCACCATTTCTTCCACCAGATAGAAAGACGACACCGTTTCAAAGTGGGCCAGCAGGCGGGGAATTTGGTTGTGGTGCCCCAGACGCTCCAAAGTTTGGGCCTCCGATACAAAGAGGCGATGGGCTAACTGATGGGCTTGGGGATCATCGCTCAGAATGCGTAGCCGCTTGACCACACAGATCGGCTCGCCAGGGCGCTGGGTATCAGTCGCGATATAGGTTTCGCTAAATCCGCCCGCCCCTAAGACCGACTGAATTTGATAGCGGGCTCCCAGCATCGTGCCGACCACCTCAGCCTGCCGAGCTTCCAGCAAATCGTGGAACGCGGCTTCCTGGCTGATGATTTCCTGCACGATGGGCGAGGTGGCGTATTGGGCCAGGGTTTTGCGGAAGCGCTGCTTTTGTAACTGCTCGCTGATGAGCCCCGACGTTGTGTAGGCTCCGCCACTGATCAGCAGCGCAACGATGATACCAGCGGTGGGCAAAAACAGGTTAAGCCCGACGAACCCGACGTAGCTGATGATGAGCCAACCGGCTCCGGCGATCGCGGTTCCCAGCAGTCGATAAACCGTGCGATCAATGCGGGTCAAGAGCACCAAAAAGCCCGCCCCGATCGCCAGCACAAATCCGGCTCGGCCCAGGGGGTGCGGCAAAACGGCCTGAGTGGCGGTGCCCGCTCTCAGGGTGGCAATGTCATTCGCCAAGATTTCGACCCCCGGCATGGGCAAAGGATACCCCACGCTTTGGGCAAAGGGGACGTCATGAAAGTCTTGATGCACCGTGGCAGTGGAGCCAATGAGGACGATTTTGTCCTGAAAAAATGCTCCCGATTGCAGATAATTTTCCCAGGGGTCAGAGTCCAGTACGTACCAGAAGGGCACATGCTCGAAAGTGCGCACCGGTCCCAAAAACTGAATGCCGTCGCCCTGGTCGGTCGGCGGGGTAATCTGGGCGGCCTGTAGCGTTGCTTGGGCAAAACTGAGTTGGCCATTCCAGTCAGGGGTATCCCCTTCCACCGTGTTGGCAGCCAAGGCCGAGGTCGCTAACACTTCAAAATAGGTGTGCCCTTGCCGATGGATGCGGCCATCGATTTCGAGGGGAAAATTGATGTTGCCGAATTGCACACCTTTCTGTCGAAAGCGCTCCAGCGGCAGCGTCGGCTGCAAAATCGCCCCCTGTCGCAGTTGATTGTCGCCGTATTTCATCGCTAGAGTGACGCGATCGCCGTACTGCGCCAACACCTGGGCTAAGCGCTCGTCATCCGCTGGGCCATAGGCGCTGTCGGTCGACAACAGCAGGTCGACAGAAACCGATTTGGCTCCCGCTGCCATGAGCCGCTCGATCGCGATCGCGTAAGCTGACCGCTGCCAGGGCCACTGCTGAATCGGGGCCAGATCAGCATACTTTTCAGCATCGCTGCGGTAATGCTCGACTTGCGATAACGACTCTTCATCGATCGCCAAAATGACAATATCTTCTGGCGCGGCCTGAGGTCCCCGCACTTCAAAAAACAGGGTCTGCAGTTGCCGTTCCCATCGCTCTAGAACCGGGCTGTTAAGGGCAGTTAAGACCGCTACTAACGATAAGCAGCCACCCGCCAACAGCTTTTGCCACGGCAGGTGCAACCGCCGACTGGCCTGGGTTTTAGATTGGGTGGCTGTAGCAGAATGGGTCATCGTAAGCGTACCTGACGAGGGGGCGTCGAATAGTCATCGCTGGTGGGGGCACCCTGACCGCATCATCAAATGTATAGATGCATTTATCGTCCACCATAACCTTTACTTCGGAGGAAGGCGTAATTTTCCTGACGAAGCGATGGTGAGTCGCCGGCGAGATAAGGGCATCATCACTCCGCAGACACCCTTGCAGCCATTGCCTGAGAGGCCCCTAAATACCGTAGTATGATGCCCTTAGAGCTTTTGCGAGCGATGGGATTGGGGCCGAGGAGACGAATCGCGTGACAGTTGATTGCAGCATTGAAAATGCAACGTTGGTCGGACGACCAGGGTTATGGGCGATCGCCATTGACCATGGCATCATCGCTCAAGTCAAGCCCACCGCGCCAATCGCCGCCCACACCACCGTCGACGCCCAGGGCAAACTCCTGATACCGGGGTTGGTCGACGCCCATATTCACCTAGATAAAGCTTTTTTGTTGGCTCAAGCCCCAGCCCAAACTGGCGACTTTGCCGAAGCGTTGGCTATGACGTTGCGGCTCAAGGAGCAGTACACCGTGGCGGATATTCAGCGGCGAGCGCAGGCGGTGTTGGAGCAGGCGATCGCCTTCGGCATCACGGCCATGCGCAGTCACGTGGAAGTTGACCCGATTTTAGGTGTCACCTCAATGACCGCCCTGCTCCCGCTGCAGCGTGCCTACGCTGAGGGCATCACCCTACAACTCGCCGTGTTTGCGCAAGAAGGCATTACCAATCAACCCGGCACGGAGGCATTGTTGCGTCAGGCAATGGCGATGGGCGGCGACGTCATTGGGTCTGCCCCCTACGTCGATCCGGATCCCCAGCGCAACATCGAAATCATTTTTGACATTGCGGAAGAATTCGACTGCGACGTCGATTTCCATCTGGATTTCCTGGACGATGACGAACCGCTGCAGTTACCCCTGGTCATTGCCGAAACCCGCAAGCGGCAATGGCAGGGGCGCGTTTGTGTCGGCCACATGACCAAGTTGGCTAGCCTCTCCCCCCAACCGTTGCGGGCGATCGCTGCCGACCTCAAAGAGGCTGGCATTGCGGTGCTAGCCCTACCGGCGTCTGACCTGTATATGATGTCGCGTCGCGACACCCATAACCTGCGACGCGGCGTCGCCCCCCTCCATCAGCTTTACGACTGGGGCGTCACTGTCGGCACAGCCACCAACAACATTCAAAACCTGTTCACGCCCTTTGGCGATGGCGACGTGCTGAAAATTGCCACCCTCCTGGCGAATGTGTTGCAACTTGGCACCACCGCGCGCCACGAATTTTGCCTGGATGTGGTCACCCGCCAGGGTGCCCAGGCGATCGGCATCGACAACTACGGCATTGAACCGGGCTGTGTGGCCGACTTGGTCTTGTTAGACGCGCCCTCCGCCTCTGCCGCGATCGCCACCGCCCCCCCCTGCCGCACCGTGTTCAAAGCGGGCAAAATCGTTGCGCAAACTCAACTCTATTCCCACACTTTTTTGTCGCCTTCGCTAGTAGGATGAGCCAGTCGTGCGCCCCGTTTCACAATCTATGGAGCCGCTTGAGGGCATCTCGAGCCGCCGCTTTTTCGGCATCTTGTTTACGCCGTCCCTGCCCTCGGCCATATTCGTTACCGTCAATGCGCACCACCGCTGTGAACTCTTTGGCATGATCTGGCCCTGACTCGGCCACAATCTCGTAAGTGGGAATGATCCCCAACTCGGCCAGCGCCCATTCCTGCAGGGCACTTTTCTCGTTGATGTTTTGGGTGGGGTCTGCCAGCGTTTCGACCACCGAGTCAAACAGGGGAAAGACAAATTGGCGGACCGGGTCAACGTGCGATCGCTGATCCAAAAAGTACGCCCCCACCAGCGCTTCAAACGCACTGCTGAGCAATCGGGCATTGTCGCGCCCGCCGCTGCCCTCGACTCCCCGCCCCAGTCGCAAATGCTGGCGGAGCGAGAGTTCAACAGCAAACTTCCCGAGTTGCGTGGCATCCACCAGCGAGGCCCGTAGCGGAGTGAGTGCCCCCTCCGGCTGGTCAGGATAGCGAGCAAACAAAAACTCGCCACACAAAAACGTCAAAATCGCATCGCCTAAAAATTCCAGGCGCTCATTGTCGCCCCCCGCCTCGGGATGCTCACGGGCATAGGATTTGTGGGTCATCGCCTGGGTAAACAGCGCCGGATTCTGAAACTTAGGCAAGCGTGTCATCACCTGATGCTCTACTAGATTTCGTCGGGATCAAGGCCCAGCGATCGCAGCCGCTCGGCTAATCTCTCGGCTCGCTGTTGGGCCGCTGCTGCCTGCTGTTGGGCCGCTGCTGCCTGCTGTTGGGCAGTTTCAGTATCTGTCCAAAACCAGTTGCCATCACCATCACACCAGCGCAACCAATGGCTGCTTTTGCCTTCAAAACGGCCCTCCCAGATGCCCAAACCAATGTCTAAATCGGCCAACCAAATGCGAGGATTCCCAGACCGCAAAGACTGCTCTTGATAACGCCCACCCGCTAACTGGAAATAGCGCAGCCGTTGCGTGTAACGGCTATAAACAATGTAGTGTGGCACCCCCAAATAGCGTTCATAAACCTCGACCTTGCTGGGTGGCGTATTCGTCGGGGCTAAGGGGGGCGGAAATGACGCTGCTAGGGGATCAACGACGCGATCGCTCTCTCGATAAAACCGACCTAAATCTTCGCGTTCCGTCTTGGGCGATAAAAATTCGACCACCACCTGGGGAGATTGCTGTTCCTGCCATACCACGTAGCTCATCCGTAGATCTGCACCCTCGTAAAGGTGAGGCACATTCAACGCTAAAAACCAGTCCGGGCGCTTATGCCAGAGCACATGGTTGGGGTCGTAGTAAACATTAAGATCGGTGCCGGTAAACCAATTCTCTCGACTGTAGGCAGCCAGTCTCAACGTCCGGCTCAGCAGTTGTGGCTGCAAGTCATGAAATTCGTCAGGCAAGCCTGGCTCCTCAGGAAACTCGCTGGGCAAATCATACATGGTGGGTAGCGTCTCTCGCGGGGGAGCAGACACCAGAGCGGGAATCGAGTGGCCGGATACAGGATGCATGGTGAATCAGCCGCTGAGAAAAGTATTCACATTGTAAACAAGCGGGCGATCGCGTCGGTCTAAGGCTGGTGAGCCACATCTGTACGGGTAGATTTGAGCATCAGCCCGATCATCGTTTCGATATAGCGTTCCTTGCTCAGGGGCATGATGTCGCGACCATGCAAGATGTACTGCGTCAGGCACATGTAGACCACGGAGCCAATAATAATCTGGGCCAGCGCCTGAGAATCGGCATCGCTAAATTCGGCATGCTGCTCCAAATAGTCCTGCATCAGCTCTAGACCCGGCTTGCTGAGATAGGTCACAAACGTGCGGGCCAATTCAGGAAAACGTCCCGATTCGCCAATTACCAGGCGCACAAAGTTTTGATAATCGTCATCATCGGCAATGGTATCGACCATCAACGCCAGCAATCGCGGCAGCGACTCAGCGGGCGCATCACCAAAGGTCTCTGAATTGAACTTGATTTGAAACCGCTCCCGCGCAATTTTTTGCACCAGCGCTCGAAACAACCCTTCTTTGTCTTGGAAATGGTTGTAGACAGTCGGCTTGGAAACGCCCGCCGTTGTCGCCACCCGATCCATACTGGTGCCAGCATAGCCATGGGCCAGAAACTCCTGGAGGGCACCATTCAAAATTTGAGTAGCCTTATCAGTCTTATTCAAAGCAACGGTCATATAACAGCAACCACCGCATGGTTGGCATTGATTTTAATTGTCGAATCGCGATATGTCACAGTTTTCCTTACCCCACGATAGCGAACTCAGTGACAAACCGAGGCTCCTGGCCAGAAGTTAGGTGATTTCTGGCACTCTCCTTAAAGCATCACTCACCCGACTGGCGCTATCCTCACTCTCTAGGGTTGGCTCAACTGGGGTCCTCCCATCGCGAGGAAACCCGCCGAGCTCCGGGCCACAGGCGGATTTGAGCCGGGAAGAGCCATCTGAACGGATGGCAAAAAGTTAACGGTGGATGAGCGTAACCAGCGCAGCTAGGGCCGGGTCAAACTTGAATTTGGAGGTTGGGTCAAAAGCCCTTCAGGCATGGCTCCACTAAAGCGCTGAAACCCAGCAGAACCTTTTTCATGGTTGGTTTATTGCCGCCGACAAGGCTGCGCCAACACTCTGTTCAACCCAGCCTACATGTACCCACCAGTTGAAGATTGATGGGCTACTAGTAGTGTGTCAGGCTTGATTTGAGGGATAGGCATATTGGATAATAGAGCTGT
>Ga0076930_101409_pt1 | contig 13104 bp, 9 predicted proteins | sample HotLakConsoUCCRE_FD_71149 | JGI IMG/M metagenome (GOLD analysis project Ga0076930, IMG submission 71149) | Hypersaline microbial mat communities from Hot Lake, Washington, USA - Hot Lake Consortium UCC-RE (version 3) (version 3) ...
CGGAGGATCCCCCGCCCCACCACCGACAGGAGCAGGATCCCGAACAGGAGCCCCATGAGCCGCAGGTTCAGGCGCATGTCCCCGTTGAGGATGTGGCTGAATTCGTGGGCCACCACCCCCTGGAGTTCGTCCCGGGTGAGGGAGTCCAGCGCCCCCCGGGTCACCGCCACGGCGGCGTCGCTGGAGGTGTGCCCGGCGGCGAAGGCGTTGATCCCCGCTTCACCGTCCAGGACGAAGACCGCCGGCACCGAGAGGCCGGAGGCGATGGACATCTCCTCCACCACGTTCAGGAGTCGCAGCTCCCCTTCGTCCCGGGTGTCGGGCTCCACCTGGCGCCCCCCCAGGAGCTCCGCCACCGCCGCCCCCCCCCGGGCGAGCTGGGAAGTGCGGAATGCGGTCCCGCCGCCGATGAGGGCGCCCATCCCCACGGTGACCCCCAGGAGGATCTCCGGGTGCAGGGTGAGCCACCCCCCGCCGGGCCCCGTCACCCCCACCCCCACCCCGGGGCCCACAGGGGCGAACCCCAGCACCACCAGGACCGCCAGGTAGACGATGGCGATCATCCCCACCACCGCCCCCAGGAAGAGGACGATGAGCCCCCGGGAGAGGCGGCGGGCGTGATCCTGGGCGTCGAAGAAGTCCACGGGAGGCGCCGTCAGCCGAAGGAGGCGCCGGGGACGTTGCGCTCCCCTTCGTCGTCCAGGCGGAAGAAGGCCGCCTCGTCGAAACGGAAGGCCGAGGCCACCAGGTTCGTGGGGAAGCCCCCCCGGGTGGCGTTGTAGCGCATCACCGCGTCGTTGAAGGCCTGCCGGGCGAAGGCGATGCGGTTCTCGGTGGAGGCCAGCTCCTCCTGGAGCTTCCGCATGGTCTCGCTGGCCTTCAGCTCCGGGTACCCTTCCGCCAGCCCGAAGAAGTGGGTCAGCGCCCCGCTCAGCGACTGCTCCGCCGAGGTGAGCCCCAGCATCGCCACCGGCATCCCCGGATGGGCCGCCGCCTCCCCTCCCGCCTGGATCGCCCGGTTCCGGGCCTGGATCACCCCCTCCAGCGTCTCCCGCTCGTGGGCCATGTACCCCCGGGCCGTCTCCACCAGGTTGGGGATCAGGTCGTGGCGGCGCTTCAACTGCACGTCGATCTGGGCGAAGCCGTTCCGGAAGCGCTCCCGGAGGGCCACCAGCCGGTTGTACCGGGACGCCAGATAGACCGCGCCCAGCAGGAGGAGCGCCTGGAGGAGGTACGTCATCGGGAGATTCCCGCAGGAGGGACGGGGCTCCGGAAACGGCCCCGTTCATTGGGACGGCAAGGTAGGAGGGGACATTTTCGGCGGCAAGCAGAACCGGGGGCGATGCCCGGAAGCCGGTTCCAGGACGATCCCCCCCATTTCGCCCTTCCTTCGGGGGCCCCAGAATAGGGAGGCTGCCCGTCCCCCCCGGCGGCCCCCTCAGCAATATCCGGAAGGCCACAGGCCCCACGGAGCTGGCAGGATCCAATCGGGCCACCCGGCCCAGGGAGGAGAGTATGATCATCGCCCGCCACAGCATGCGGCTGTCCCCCACCGACGCCATCCAGTTCATCGACGTGACCCGGGAGGTCTTCGACTGGGTGAAGTCCACCGGTGTCCGGGAGGGGCTGCTGACCCTCTCGTCGCCCCACACCACCGCCCGGGTGACCATCAACGAGGAGGAGCCCCGGCTCCAGCAGGACATGATCAGCTTCCTCACCCGGCTGGCTCCCCCCGGGGCCCCGTGGCGGCACAACCAGGAGACCGTGGACGATCGCCCCAATGCCCACGCCCATCTCCTGGGGCTGTTCATGAGCTCCGGGGAGACGGTCCCGGTAGAGGCGGGGGCCCCGGCGCTGGGACGGTGGCAGTCCATCTTCTTCGTGGAGCTGGATGGGCCCCGGGAAGGGCGGGAGCTGGTGCTGCAGGTGATGGGGACCCGGTGAGGCCGCTTCGATGAGCATGCGCGCGGACGACGTCAACGCCTTCTTCGCCCGCCCCGGCGAACTGGACCCCCAGCGCTACCTCGAGCTGGACTTCACCTTCGAGTGTGTGGGCGACCCCCGGGAGGCTGCGGCGCATCTCTGCAGCGAGCAGTCCACCGCCCAGTGGCGGCGGGTGGGGGTGGAGGAGGATTTCCGGCCGCGCTTCGCCGCCAAGGTGCTGGAGCTGGATGCCACACCCCTCCCTGGAGGCTTCTCCCACCCCCTCTCCCAGGCGCCGGAGGGGGAGGTCCACGCCTGCCGGGCCACCATCGCCCACCCCCACGGCAACTTCGGCCCCCGGTTTCCCAATCTGCTCTCGGCGGTGGCAGGGGAGGGGGCCTTCTTCGCCCCGGGGATCCCCCTGCTCCGGCTGGAGGACATCCGCTTCCCCGACGCCTTCCTGGAGGGGTTTCCGGGGCCGCGGTTCGGGGTCATGGGGCTCCGGGGGAGGCTCCGGGCCCACGGGCGCCCGCTCTTCTTCGGCGTGGTCAAGCCCAACATCGGGCTACCCCCCGGGCCCTTTGCCGAGCTGGGATACGAAGGGTGGATGGGGGGGCTGGACATCGCCAAGGACGACGAGATGCTGGCGGATGCCCCCTGGTCGCCCCTGGCGGAGCGGGCTGCGGCGATGGGGGCCGCCCGGATCCGGGCCGAGGCGGAAACCGGGGAGGCGAAGCTCTACCTGGCCAACATCACCGACGAGGTGGAGCGGCTGGCGGAGCTCCACGATATCGCCGTGGCCGCCGGCGCCGGAGCCGTCATGGTGAACGCCATGCCCGTGGGGCTCAGCGGGGTGCGGATGCTCCGGGGGCACGCCCGGGTACCGCTGGTGGCCCACTTCCCCTTCATCGCCCCCTTCAGCCGGCTCCCCGGCTACGGCGTCCACTCCCGGGTCTTCACCCGGCTGCAGCGGCTGGCGGGCTTCGACGCCATCATCATGCCCGGCTTCGGGGACCGCATGATGACCCCCGAAGCGGAGGTCCTGGACAACGTCCGGGCCTGCCTGGAGCCCATGGGATCGATCCTCCCCAGCCTCCCCGTCCCCGGCGGCAGCGACTGGGCCGGCACCCTGGAGACCGTCTACCGGAAGGTGGGGAGCCCCGACTTCGGCTTCGTCCCGGGGCGGGGGGTGTTCGGCCACCCCATGGGCCCCCGGGCGGGGGCCGCCAGCATCCGGCAGGCGTGGGAGGCGATTGCGGGAGGGGAGGCGGTGGAGGCGGCGGCGGAAGGGAGTGCTGAACTGCGGGGGGCGTTCGAGGCGTTCGGGGGAATCCCGTGAGTCTGCCTCCACCCACGGCCGAGTTCCAGATCCGGTTCCTGCAGGACCTTCAGCGGATCCTGGAAGAGGGGCAGTTCACTGCTACCTACAAGTTCGCCCTGATCCATGCCTTGGCCGATCTGTCCGTTCAGAGGGGCGACGACTCGGGCGACTCACTTCGCCTCCCTGTGCGCTCCATCACAGAGCGGATGGTTGAGTTGTACTGGCGGCAGGTGAAGCCTTGGCAAACGAAGGAGGCCGCTCGGGTTCTGGTGCAGAACACGGGCGGGACGGCGGCGGTGGTGGAGTGGGTCCGGGAGGCCCGTGCGAAGTACTCTGACCGCCTCGACCTCGTTCGGCGGGAGGGGCGTCCATGGTCGCGCTTGCTGAGTCGGGTCAACGGGACCGTTCGCAGAGATCCGCTGAAGAGGCTCCAGTCGGTGGGAGGAAGTCCACATGTCTTTCTCTATGAGCCGGAACCGGAGGGTCGTGGGGCCGATGCGTTCATCACTCTCAGGCCGGGAGTGGCTTTCTGCTTTCGCACATTCCACCCCCTCGTCACGGACCTGGTGCAAAGCGCATGGGTCCGCTTCGTTCGCCGGTTCAACTCAGAGTTGCTCGGAGAAACCCAGGAACTCGGCGAGTTCCTTTTCGGAGCTCCACGGGCGGCAATGAGTGCCCTACGGGAGCCGCTCAGGGAGGTCCAGCAAGACCTCTGCTTCTATTGCGCGAAGAGGTTGGGCGACCGATGTCACGTGGACCACTTCATCCCGTGGAGCCGATATCCCCTGGACTTGGGGCACAACTTCGTTCTGGCCCACGATCGCTGTAATGGGGACAAGGCAGATCACTTGGCGGCAGTCCAGCATCTCAGCCGCTGGGCCACTCGCAATCGTGAACAGGGGTACCACCTGGGTCTGGTTTTCGAGGAGGCGGGGTTCATGCATGACCTGAGCGTTTCCACGCGGATCACCCGTTGGGCATACGCACAGGTAGGGCAGAGGGGCGGACGGGTTTGGCATAGAGGGAGTGTCCTCGAGCCCCTCGGGTCGAACTGGGAGTCGTTCCTGGGATGAGTGGCACCATGCCCCTTGCCGTTCGGCTCCCTGCCCGTTTTACTCAACGTACTGAGTAAATTTACTCAACGCGTTGAGAACCGGCGACCATGCTCCCGACCTTCCGCCGTGCCCAGGCCGACATCCTCCAGGCTCGCCTGCGGGAACCCCGGCGATTCCTGCAGGTCGTCTCGGGCCCGCGGCAGGTGGGGAAGACCACCCTGGTCCGGCAGGTCCTGGAGGACTTCGCTGGCCCCGCAGTATACGCAACCGCTGATGAGCCGGGGCTCCGGGGCGGCATCTGGCTCGCCCAGCAGTGGGAGCGGGCGCGGCGACTCATCCCCGACGGGGACCACGGGGAAGCCCGACCGAGCCTCCTGATCCTGGACGAGGTCCAGAAGCTTCCCGACTGGTCCGAGACAGTGAAGCGCCTCTGGGATGAAGACACCCGGGAGGGTGCCGCGGTGAAGGTGGTGCTCCTTGGCTCGGCTCCTCTTCTCATGCGGCAAGGCCTCACCGAGAGCCTGGCCGGCCGCTTCGAGACCATCCACCTCCCCCACTGGAGCGCCCGGGAGATGGGCGATGCCTTCGGGTGGTCGGTGGAACAGTGGATCGTGCAGGGGGGCTATCCGGGCTCGGCTCCCCTGGCGGATGACTTCGAGCGCTGGAGCCGGTACGTGCGGGACGCACTGGTGGAGACCACCATCTCCCGGGACGTGCTCCTCATGACCCGGGTGGACAAGCCGGCCCTCCTCCGTCAGCTCTTCGAACTGGGGTGCCTGTACTCGGGGCAGGTGCTGTCCTACAACAAGATGCTGGGCCAGCTCCAGGATGCCGGGAATACCACCACCTTGGCTGGCTACCTGGAACTCCTGGCGTCGGCGGGAATGGTGGCCGGGCTGCCGAAGTACTCGGGCCGCCAGGTACGGCAGCGCGCTTCCAGCCCGAAGCTCCAGGTATTGAACACGGCACTCATGACCGCCGTTACGGGGAAGGGGCCGGCCGAGGTGGACGAGGACCGGGACTACCGTGGGCGGCTTGTGGAGTCTGCGGTGGGTGCCCACCTGGCCGCAGCGGGCTCGTCGGGCCGTCTACAACTCCACTACTGGCGGCAGGGGAACCATGAGGTGGACTTCGTGGTGGAGACCAGCTCCCGGATCACGGCCCTGGAGGTGAAGAGCGGTCGCCCGCGGCCCGGCGGCCACGGAGGCACTGCGGCGTTCCTCGCGGCCTACCCCGACGCGACCCCCCTCCTGGTGGGAGGGGACGGCATCCCCCTGGAGGACTTCCTCCTGGCGGATCCCCTCCGCTGGGTCTGAGGGCGATGCCCCGGGGAAGCCCCGCCCCCCTTCCCCCCAACTTTTTCCTTGTCCTTCCACCCACCCCCTCCGTACTCTGGAACACTGAGTGGGGTTTTCCGCCCATGCGCCGGAGTCCAGGTCGGGCCCGGAGATTGCAAGGCTGGATTCTCCCGATGGTGGTTCTCCTCCGGGCGGAGTGATCGGATGCGGCTTCACCTGCCGGGCCTCGTGGCCCTTGCCGGGATCCTCCCGGTCTTGCTGGTGACACCGGGGGATTCCCGGCAGAACGTGGCTCCGGCGCAGGAGTACGGGGCCCCCTCGGCTGTTGTGGCCCCGGTGTCGGAGCGCATCACGATCCCCGCCTCCCCCTCCGAACGCACCGACTTCCTGGCGGGCGTCCTGGCCTCGGGCCGAAACGCCACCGATGACGAGCTGAACCAGGTCACCCGCCGCACCTGCAATATCTGCCACAACGATCAGCTCCTTACCGGCAACCTGTCCCTGGCGGGATTCGACATCGCCCAGGCGGCTTCCGACCGGGAGCGCTCCGAGGCGGTGATCCGGAAGCTCCGCCTGGAGATGATGCCCCCTCCGGGGCTGAGGCGGCCCGGCGGCGACACCCTCATCGCCATCGCCGCCCGCCTCGAGGAGAACATCGATGCGGTGGCCAGCCGGAATCCGGATCCGGGGAACCGGGTCTTCCAGCGGCTGAACCGCGCGGAGTACGCCCGGGCGGTGGAGGAACTGCTGGGGCTGGAGGTGGACCCGGGGAACTGGCTCCCCCTGGACAGCTACCTGGGCAACTTCGACAACATGGCCGACGCCCAGGCCCTCTCTCCCACCCTCCTGAACGCCTACCTGACCGCAGCCGGCACCATCAGCCGCATCGCGGTGGGGAACGCGGAGGCCCCGGCCACCCACGTGACCTTCAGCCAGTCCCCCCTGGTCTCCCAGCAGAACTGGGATCATGTGGAGGGCGCCCCCTTCGGCACCCGGGGCGGGCTGGTGGTGACCCACCACTTCCCGGCAGACGGCATCTATACCTTCCAGGTGGAGACCCGCTCCGGCACCATGGCCACCTTCGAGGACATCGACCTCTCCATCAACAAGGAGCAGGTGGCGCTTCTCCGCTTCGAGCGGGGGCTGGCCAGCGGGAACCGGGGGGGCGGCGTGCCGCTCCGCACCGATCCCATCTTCGTGCCCGCCGGGCAGCACACGGTGTCGGTGGCCTTCCTCCGGCGCTTCGAGGGGCCCTACGAGGACCTGCTGCGCCCCCACCGTTGGTCGCTGGCCGGCGAGGGGGAGAGCAGCGGATACGGGGTCACGAACCTCCCCCACATCTGGAACATGACCATCTCGGGCCCCCATGAGGCGGTGGGGGTGTCCGAGACCGAGGCCCGGCGGCGGATCTTCTCGTGCATGCCCGCCACCCCCGCCGAGGAGCTCCCCTGTGCGGAGTCCATCGTGGAGCGGTTGGCCTCGGAGGCGTACCGGAGGCCGGTGGCCCCGGAGCGGCTGGCGGGGATCATGGACTTCTACCGGGAGGGCGCGGAGGCGGAGGGTTTCGAGACCGGGATCCGCATGGCCCTCCAGGCGATCCTGGCCAGCCCGGCCTTCATCTTCCGGATGGAGCGGGAGCCGGCGGGGCTGGCCCCCGGCGAGGTCTACCCGGTGGATGACCTGGATCTGGCGTCGCGCCTCTCCTTCTTCCTCTGGGGATCCCCCCCGGACGACGAGCTGGTGGAGGTGGCGGCCGCCGGCGACCTGAACGACCCGGAGATGCTCCGCCGACAGGCGCTGCGGATGCTGGAGGACCCCCGGGCCGAGGCGCTCTCCACCCGCTTCGCCGCCCAGTGGCTCCGGCTCCAGGACATGGAGAACATCCGCCCCGACCCCTTCTGGTTCCCGGACTTCAGCGAGAACCTGGGGGACGACATGCGCCGGGAGACGGAGCACTTCTTCCAGTACCTGCTGGAGGAGGACCGGAGCATCCTGGAGCTCTTCTCCGCCGACTACTCCTTCCTGAACGAGCGGCTGGCGGGGCACTACGACATCCCCGGCGTCATGGGGGATGCCTTCCGGAAGGTGGACTACCCGGAGGACTCGCAGCGGAAGGGGATCCTGGGGCACGGGAGCGTGCTCCTCCTCACCTCCATGGGGAACCGCACCTCACCGGTGCTCCGGGGGAAGTGGGTGATGGAGGTGCTCATGGGCTCCCCGCCCCCCCCGCCCCCCCCCAGCGTGCCGGCGCTGGAGGAGACCAATGCGGTGGATGACGGGAAGGTCCTCACCACCCGGGAGCGGATGGCCATCCATCGGGCCAACCCTGCCTGCGCCTCGTGCCACATCATGATGGACCCCATCGGGATCGCCCTGGACAACTTCGACGTCATGGGCCGCTGGCGCCTCCGGGAGAACGGGATGCCGATGGATACCCGGGGGGACTTCTACGACGGCTCTCCGGTGAACGGCCCCGCCGAGCTGGCGGAGGCCCTACTGCGCCGTCCCGTGCCGCTGGTGCGGAGCTTCACCGAGTATCTGATGTCGTATGCCATCGCCCGGCCGGTCCGCACCCAGGACCAGCCTGCCATCCGCGCCATCGTCCGGGATTCCGAGCCCGACGACTACCGCCTGTCGTCCCTGGTCCTGGGGGTCGTGCTCAGCGATCCCTTCCGGATGCGGACCGTGGCGGGTGTGGCCGACCAGACCGACGCCGGGGACCGGCAGTGAGCCGGGTCCGGACCGCGTGCGCCGCCGCGTGCGCCCTTCCAAGGAGAGGCACATCATGAACACGGGCTTCATCACCGGAAAGCACCTTCCCCGTCGGACCTTCCTGCAGGCCATGGGGGCCACGGTGGCCCTCCCCTACCTGGAGGCCATGATCCCTGCCGGGCGTCGCTGGGCGTCGGAAGAGCTGCAGAAGACCCGCCTCATCTGCATGGAGGAGGTGCATGGCGCCGCCGGGTCGAATGACTGGGGGGCCAGCCAGCACCTGTTCGCCCCGGAGAAGGTGGGGAAGAACTTCGCCATGAACGACCAGAACCAGCTGAAGCCGCTGGAGCCCTTCCAGAAGTACCTCACCATCATCAGCAACACCGACGTGCGGATGGCGGAGGCGTGGGAACCTGCCGAGATCGGGGGGGACCACTTCCGCTCCAGCGCGGTCTGGCTCACCCAGTCCCACCCCCGGCAGACCCAGGGGTCGAACCTCTTCGCAGGGGTTTCGCTGGACCAGATGTACGCCGCCCGCTACGGACAGGACACCCCCATCCCCTCCATGCAGCTCTGCATCGAGACCACGGACCAGTCCGGCGGGTGCCACTACAACTACTCCTGCGCCTATACGGACTCCATCAGCTGGGCCTCCCCCGAGGAGCCCCTCCCCCTGGTGCGGGATCCCCGGGTGGTGTTCGAGATGATGTTCGGAGCCGGCGCCACCGAGGCGGAGCGGGTGGCCCGACGCCGGGAGAACCAGAGCATCCTCCACTGGATCGCCGGCGAGATCTCGGCTCTGAAGCGGGAGCTGGGTGTGGACGACCGGCGCCGGATCGACCAGTTCATGAACGACATCCGGGAGCTGGAGCGGCGGATCGAGCAGGTGGAGGCCCGGAATTCCAGCGGCGAGCCCCGGGAGCTTCCGGAGGCCCCGGTGGGCGTGCCGGACTCCTACGAGGAGCACATGAAGCTGATGTTCGACCTCCAGCTCCTGGCCTTCCAGTCGGACCTGACCCGGGTGTTCTCCTTCAAGTGGGGCCGGGACAGCTCCAACCGGATCTTCCCCGAGAGCGGCGTGGACCGGCCGATCCACCCGGCGTCGCACCACGGGAACAACGAGGAGCGGATCCTGGAGTGGAACAAGCTCCACCAGTGGCGGATGGGGATGCTCCCCTACTTCCTGGAGAAGCTGCAGGCCTCCCAGGAAGGGGATGCCAACCTCCTGGACCGCACCATGATCATCTGGGGCTCCCCCATGGGCGACGGGAACCTCCACAATCATCGGCGCTGCCCGCTGTTCGTGCTGGGCGGGGCCAACGGGAAGCTGGAGGGGAACCTCCACCTCCGGGCCCCGGACGGGACCCCCATGGCGAACCCCATGCTCTCCATGATGCACGCGCTGGGGATGGACGACCTGGACCACTTCGGGGACAGCACGGATGCCTTCCCCCTCTCGGCGCCGTCGGGGCTGGGGAGCACCACCTCCATGGACGCGGGGTGAGGAGGGGAGGGGCCATGGGTACCCAGGCGGGGGTCAGCGGGGAGGGACGGGAGCCGGGAGGAGTTGGGACCCCGGTCCGCCCGCTTCTGCGGATGCTGGTGGTGCTGGTGGGCGCGGTGGCGCTGGGTGGGATGGCGTTCCCCCCGGGTGCCCGGCAGCTGGAGGCCGCGGAGGGCTGGACCAGGGGGCTCCCCACCGATTCCCCGGTGGCGGACGCCGCCATGCGGGGGGATGTGGAGGCGGTGCGCGCGCTGATCCGCACCGACGGGGAAGCTGTGAATACCCCCCAGGGGGACGGCATGACCGCCCTCCACTGGGCGGCGGTGCGGGGGAACGGGGCGCTGGCGGAACTCCTCCTGGAGGCTGGCGCCGATGTCGCCGCCGAGACCCGGATCGGCGCCTACACGCCGCTGCACCTGGCCGCCCGGGAGGGCGCCGCCGATGTGGTGCGGGCACTCCTGGAGGCGGGAGCGGAGCCCGGGGCCACCACCCGGAGCGGGGAGGCCTCGCCCCTCCACCTCGCCGCCGGGGCCGGATCGGCGGAAGCCGTGGCGCTCCTCCTGGACCGGGGGCTGGATCCGGATCTCCCGGAGGGGGAGTGGGGGCAGACCCCGCTGATCTTTGCCGCCTCGGCAGGGCGCACCGAGGTGGTTCGGGTCCTCCTGGCGCGGGGAGCCGATCCGTCGCTGGTCACCCAGGTCCGGGACGTGGAGCAGATGGCCACCGTCCAGACGAAGGCGGCGGCCCGGTGGCAGGAGGTGCTGACGGAGTTCCGGGAGGCGGAGGGCGCCGCCGAGCGGACCTGGCAGCCCAGCCCCAGCCAGTTGGAGACGGCGGCGCTGGAGGCCCGGAAGGTGCTGGAGGACCCGGCGTCGCTGGCTGCGGATGGGGAACGGGAGGACGAGCCCCAGGGCTCCTTCAACCAGAACCACCTGGTGGGGAGCTGGGGAGGGATGACCCCGCTCCTGCACGCGGTGCGGGAGGGGCATATGGAGACGGTGGTGGCCCTCCTGGAGGGTGGGGCCGACATCAACCAGCTGAGCGCCGGAGACGGCACCAGCCCCCTGCTCATGGCGGCGGTGAACGGCCAGTTCGACGTGGCGATGCGGCTGGTGGAGGAGGGCGCCGATCCGGGGATGGCCAGCGTCTCGGGGAACACCCCGCTCTATGCGGTGCTGGAGCGCCAGTGGGCCAACCGCTCCCGCTACCCCCAGGTGCGGGAGCACGAGTACCAGGAGGCCTCCCACCTGGACGTCATGGCGGCGCTCCTGGAGGCGGGGGCGGACCCCAACGTCCGGCTGGAGCAGCACCTCTGGTACATGTCCCACATCTCCTGCGGGAACTTCAACTGCGGGCTGGAGGTCACCTGGGGGGCCACCCCCTTCTGGCGAGCGGCCTACGGACTGGATGTGGAGGCCATGCGGCTGCTGGCGCTCCACGGGGCCGACCCCAACATCCCCACCCGGCGCCCCCGGGCCCCCGCCCGCCGCCCCGGTGAGGAGGAGGAACCCGACCCGTCGGGGCTCCCCCCCGTGCCCACCGGCGGACCGGGGGTCTTCCCCATCCATGCCGCCTCCGGCGTGGGATACGGCACCGGCTTCGGGGGGAATGCCCACCGCTACGCCGCCACCGGGTTCATGCCCGCCATCCGCTTCCTGGTGGAGGAGCTGGGGATCGATGTGAACCTGCGGGACTACAACGGCCATACGGCGCTGCACCACGCCGCTTCCCGGGGGGACGACGAGATGGTCCTCTACCTTGTGGAGCATGGCGCCGACGTCACCGTGGTGAGCCGGGAGGGGCAGACCACCGCCGACATGGCCAACGGGCCGGTGCAGCGGGTGTCACCGTATCCCTCCACGGTGAAGCTCCTGGAGAGCCTGGGCTCCAAGAACAGCAACCGCTGCCTGTCCTGCTGAGGGCCTGAGGCCCCCTCGGGGCCGGCCCAGCCATCCCGCACCCCGGAAGCACCATGTCCACCGATCGCCGCACCTTCCTTCGCCTCTCGGCCCTGGCCGGGGGAGCCCTCGCCGCCGGCGGTGCCCTCAACCCCGGCGAAGCCCGTGCCGCAGCGGTTCCCGGCGGCCTGGCCGGAGCAGCGGGCACCACTCCGGGGATCGGTTCCGGACTCCCCGTCCCCCCCGCCCCCCGCTCCATGCGGATCCTGGTGCTTGGGGGGACGGGGTTCATCGGCCCCCACACGGTGGCCTACGCCGTGGCCCGGGGGCACCAGGTCACGGTCTTCAACCGGGGCCGCACCCAGGCCGATCTCCCCGACGGGGTGGAGCAGCTCACCGGGGACCGGAACCTGGGCGAAGTCGACGCCCTGCGAGGGCGGGAGTGGGACGCGGTCCTGGACAACCCCACCACCCTCCCCTTCTGGGTCCGGGATGTGGGGGAGGCGCTACAGGGTCGGGTGGGGCGCTACCTGTTCATCTCCACCCTCTCGGCCTACGCCGCCGCAGGACAGACCCGGATCCACGAGGACACGCCGCTGATGCCCTATGCCGGCGACCCCCTGGCCGTGACCCCGGAGCAGTACCGGGAGGGTGGGGGCGCCATGTACGGCCCCATGAAGGCCGCCGCCGAGGCGGAGTCCCGGAGGTGGTTCGGGGAGGACGCGGTGATCGTTCGCCCGGGGCTCATCGTGGGGCCGCTGGACGGTACCGACCGCTTCACGTACTGGCCGGTGCGCCTGGCCCGGGGGGGGGACGTCCTGGCCCCCGGCACGGGGAACGACCCGGTGCAGGTCATCGACGTCCGCGACCTGGCGGCGTGGACGGTGCGGCTGGTGGAGGACGGGCCCCGGGGGACCTTCAACGCCGTGGGCCCCCGCTCCCGCCTGAGCATGGCGGAGCAGCTTGCCGGAATCCGTGCCGCCCTCACCGGAGACCTGGATATCCGGATCCACTGGGCCCCGGTGGACTTCCTCCGGCAGGAGGAGGTGCGGGCCTGGTCCGAGATGCCCACCTGGTTCGGTCCGGATGCGGTTCTCTCGAAGGCGGAGAACGAGCGTGCGGTGGCCGCCGGGCTCACCTTCCGCCCCCTGGCGGAGACGGCCCGGGACACGCTGGAGTGGTTCCGGACCCTCCCCGCGGATCGGCAGGCGGAACTCCGGGCGGGGATCGACCCCGAGAAGGAGGCCCGGGTCCTGGCCAAGCTGGGCTGAGGCCTGGGGGGGACGGCCGCCTCCAGGGGTGGCGGCGTCCTGGAGGCGGCGCGGACCCCGCAACGGGCCGGGGCCCTCTACGCAACCGGCCCCCCGGCCGCTGGGGCGCCCAGGTGGAGCCG
>Ga0076930_101419_pt1 | contig 13045 bp, 10 predicted proteins | sample HotLakConsoUCCRE_FD_71149 | JGI IMG/M metagenome (GOLD analysis project Ga0076930, IMG submission 71149) | Hypersaline microbial mat communities from Hot Lake, Washington, USA - Hot Lake Consortium UCC-RE (version 3) (version 3) ...
CGGGCGGCGCCTGGCGGCTCGATTTCGGCGAGGGCGACGTGCTCACGGTGCCGAAGCCGGTCGCGGGCGGCACGCTCGACGTGTCGGATTTTGTGCTGGCCTGACCGAGGACCAGTGTGCGCATCGACCGCTGGTCGCCGCGCACGACGTTCCCTCGCAGCCCTTCGACCGATGGCTTCGAGCTGCTGACCACGTTCGGCAGCTGTGCCAGGGTCAGGGCGCTGGTGTCGGACTACCATGCCGGCCCAGCCTCACGCTTCGACCTCGGGAACGCGTTGGTGGTCGACTTGCTGACCGGCACCTTGGAAATTGTCACCGACCTTACGCTGTTCGGCGCCGCCACGCGTTCGAAGGACCTCGACGGCGCCGCCTTCGACATCGCCATGACGAACCACGACCCGGGGGCCTCGGAGGCGGCGGCGCGGGAGGTCGGGTTCCTCGGCGTCGGCTCATAACCGCGCTCGGGCTTCATCCATGTCTACTTGGGGCCCGCGCGTCAGTGGGGCGAACAGTTCCCGGTCCATGCAACGGCATTTGCAGCCGAGACGCCGCCCGCCCGCGAAGTGCCGGCCGACAGCCATACCATGAATTGCGGTGGCGCGGCCGGAGTTGCGACGCTGGGCGGCAGGCGTCGAGGTGGCGCAGAGCGTCCTGGCCGAAACCCAGACCGCCATCCTGCGGCTCTTGCCATATCTTGACACGTTGCGTTGGGTGTACATCGTCGTGGCGCTCGGCGGCATCGCGGTCACGATCTACGCCCGGCTCGATGACTGGAAACGAGGGTAGCGATGATTGCCACCTTGCTCGGCGCGATCGCCGCAAGCCTGTGGACGCTCGCGGTGCTCCTGTTCCTGCTTGAGTGTCAGCGGTTCGGCGAGCGAGCGGGACGCCTCGCCGAACGCCTTGTGACCACGGAGAAAACCAATGATGTCCAACGACGGATTCTCGAGGCGGCGGCTCGCCGTCCTGGCGATCGGGACGAGCTTCTTGGGCGGCTGCGCGACGGTCGCTTCTGAAACCCGCGTCGCGACCATCTGACCGCCCGCAATCGAATAGAGCCGGGAGTTCCGGGTGGTGGCGGCCGAGGAACTGGCACTGCTGCCGGAGGGCTCGGCGGGAATGATGACAACACTTGGGCCGATCCCGCACCATGTCGCCCAGGTATCTCAAGAAAGGGGGCGGCCGCGTCACAACGGCCACCCGCACCTGCCCGGACGGTGCGCTGGTCCCCGAGCGGTCGCCGAGGTCTACATCCGAGGATCGTCCGCATCGTCAACATAGGTGATGGTCCACGGTCCGCTGCTGTTGAGCTGGATCACCGTCTCGCCCTCGGCATAGGCGTAGTGAACCATTCCCGGCGGATAGGCGAAGAACCCGCCCGGCTCCAGCGCAGTCGTCGCCTCCGGGTCGGCCTCCTCGCCCATACCCAGTCGGAACGTGCCGGAAATCACCGTGACGATCTCGGGCTGGGTGTGATGGTGCGGCGCGATGTGAAACCCGTCGGGCAGCCTGAGCCGCATGGCGAAGACGCCGTCCGATCCCGGATCGCCGTAGAGCACGGCGTATTCCGCGCCCTCGTCGAGCGAGGCCGGGCCAGCCTCATACTCGAACGCGTCGCTTTCGATTAGCACGTGGTCGTCCTGCGCCAGCGCCACCGGGGCGGTCAGGACGGCGATCGCAACAGCGGTGCCCGCGATAAGCAGTCGGTCGTAGGTCATTGCTAATTCCTCCTCTATGCGCGCCCGCTCTTGCAGGCGCAGCCTTGCTTTGCAGACGGCAAAGTCCTGCCCGCATGTGGTTTCGGGGCGTCGAGCCGTCGATCAGCATTTTGGGGAGGTCGTCGCCATCTTGCTTGGCGGTTTCTTAGGATTTGCTGGCAGGTTTCCTGATGTGTCCCGTGAGGGCGCCGGGCTTGGCCGCACTCCGTCGTACGTGGTCTGCAACGCCCACGAAGTCCCAGAAAAAGCATCACGAAACCCCCAAGCATAGGGGCGGCCTGCTGGTCTAAACTTCAGCCACCGATCAAGCTTGCAAGGAGACCAGCATGATCCCGCTCGACCAGACCACCGCCACGCCCGCCGCCCCATCGCCCCAGGACACCGAGTTCGTGCAGTTCTGGAACGAGGTTCTGGCGCCGAAGTTCATCCGGTTCCGTCATATCCTCGTCGACGGGCTGACCCACCACAGCGAGGCGGTCTTTCCAAGGCTGCCGGTGCGCGAGGGCGACCGGGTGCTGGATGTCGGCTGCGGCTTCGGTGACACCGCGATCAAGCTTGCGCGCATCGTCGGCACCCATGGCGAGGTCGTTGGGATCGACTGTTGCGACGCGTTCCTCGCCGCGGCAGAGGCCGATCGCGAGCAGGCCGGTGTGGACAATCTCCGTCTGATCCGTGGCGATGCCGAGGTTGCGCTGCCCGAGGGACAGTTCGATTTTGTCTTCGCCCGGTTCGGCACGATGTTCTTTGCCAACCCGGTCGCCGGGCTCCGCAACATGCGCCGCGCGCTGCGGCCCGGCGGACGGGTGACCCACATTGTCTGGCGCAACCCCATCGACAACCCCTGGCTTTCGATGGCCAAGGAGGTTGTGCTGCGCTTCCTGCCGCCGCCGGGTGAGGACGGGCGCACCTGCAGCCCCGGCCCGTTCTCGATGGCGGACGAAACCACGGTCAGCAAGATGATGGAGGTCGCGGGCTACGAGGACATCACCTTCGAGCGCGTCGACGCGCCGGTCCTCGTCGGTCATGACGTCCGCGACGCGATCGAGTTCCAGCTTGCGATCGGCCCCGCAGGTGAAGTCTTTCGCGAGTCCGGCGACGCTGCGGAGGAGCTGCGGCCAGAGATCGAGGCGGCTCTCGCCGAGGCGATCCGGGCACAGACGACCTCGGCCGAGGGGATCACAATGCACAGCTCGTCCTGGGTGATCGGTGGCTCGAATCCGGGCGGGCGCGGGGGCTGAGGGCCCGGGCGTCCTTGGCAGAGAGGCTCGTTTCTGGTATGTTTTACTCCGTCCATCGGTGTTCGGAGCCCGCGGACGGCTGGCATGGTGGCCCAGCCTCCGGCGATGGCAATGATGCCTGCGCAGGGCTCCACGACAGGAACCGGAGCCCGCCAGACCCGGGAGCCGCTCATGAGCCGCTCGACGGTTGCACGATCAACCCCTGAAGATGCCGAGGGCCCGCTCCGGTTTGGCCCGTTCGAGCTTGACCCAGAACGCTTCGAGCTGCGTCGGGACGGGCAACCCGTGCCGGTGGAGCCCCGCACCTTCGATCTCCTGCGGTTCCTCGCCCGCAACATCGGGCGCACGGTCACGCGGGACGAGATCTTCCACGCGGTCTGGCAGGACCGCATCGTCTCGGACGCGGCCCTGAGCAGCCAGATCCGGGCCGCGCGGCGGGCCCTTGGCGACGATGGCGAGACCCAGCAGGTGATCGCGACCGTGCACGGGCGTGGATTTCGCCTGCGCCGTCAGACGACGGGCTCGACCGAGGGCGACGACGCCGGGACCACTGGCGGCGCTGAGACCGGGCGCAAGGGTCTTCCGACCCTCGTCGTCCTTCCCTGCGTCAGTCTTGATCCGGACGGACGGGGTACCATGCTGGCTCAAGGGATGACCGAGGATATCATCACCGCGCTGTCCAAGACCCGCTGGCTGAAGGTGATCCCCCGCCGCACCGCCTTCGCCCTGACCAGGTCAGGCGAAGAACCGGCCGAGATCGCCCGTGCGGCCGGAGCGGACTACGTCGTCACCGGCAGCGTCCGCCGTGACGGCAACCGGGTGCGGATCGCGGCGCAGACGATCGACGCGCATGACATGCGCTGCCTCTGGAGCGAGAGCTTCGACCGCGACATGGCCGACATCTTCGAACTGCAGGACGAGATCGCGCGGCTTGTCTCCGCGCGCGTCGCGACCGAACTCGGCATCACCGAACAGCGGCGCGCCGTGCGCCAGCCGCGCAGGAACCTCGGGGCCTGGGACCTCTACCAACTGGGCTCGCTCGAGTTCTACCGCTTCACCGGCGACAGCAACCGCCGCTGCCAGCGCCTGCTGCGGCAGGCGCTGCAGCAGGATCCCGACTTCGGCAGTCGCCATGCCCGGCTCGCCTATGCGATGATCCTTGAGATGGTCTATTTCGATGGTGCGCGAGACCAGGCGAAGATGGACGAGGCGCTGGACCTCGCGCTCAATGGCGTGGCCTGCGACGATCAGGACGCAGGCTTGTTCTTTGCGCTCGGGCGCGTGCGCCTCGCCCGCTGCGAGTATCAGCTTGCCATCGACGCGCTGGAGGAAGCGCTGCGGTTGAACCCCTGTCACGCCCTGTCGTATTGCGGCCTCGGCGACTCGCTGGCCTATGAAGGACGGCTCGAGGAGGCGATAGGCCAGTTCCAGGTGGCGATTGAACTCAGCCCCCACGACCCGTTCCGTTGGGCTTTCATGTCCTATCGCGCGCTCGCCCATCTCTTCGGCGGTGAATTCGACGCTGCGGCACACTGGGCGCGACGCGCGACGCAGGTGCCGAACGCGCATTTCTGGGCGGATGCAAACCTCGTTTCCGCCCTCGGCCATCTCGGCGACCGGAAAGAGGTGGCGCAGGCCGTCGAGGCGCTGAAGCGGGCGCGGCCGGATTTCTCGCGCAGCTTCGCGCGGGAGCGCCTGTTCTACATCAAGAACCCGGCGCAGATCGATCGCTTAATGGAAGGGTTGCACCGCGCCGGTGTTGACGCGTGAACGCGCCTCCGGGTTGGCTTCGCCTCTCCGTCACCTCCGTAACAGTCGAAAGCGGTCACGATATGCGGCTGGCGTCATGCCGTTGTGGCGCTTGAAGATGCGGCGGAAGATCTCCGCATCATCGTAACCCACTTCCGCGCCGATCCGCTCCTGTGCCTCCACCGTGGAGCCGCCGACATGCGGGGTGAGGATGACATTGTCGAGCCCTTGCAGCGGGCTGGAGAAAGGCTCGGCATTCGAGCCGGGTTCGACAGGGAACACGTCGACCGCCGCGCCGCGCAGATGGCCGTCGCGCAAGACCTGCGCGAGCGCGTCGAGATCGATGATGCTGCCGCGGGCATTGTTGATCAGGAAGGCGCCCGGCTTCATGCGGCGCAATTCGCGCGCGCCGATCATGTCGCGTGTCGCCGGCGTCTCGGGCACGTGCAGGGTGACCACATCGGCCTGCGCGAGCAGGGCGTCGAGGGAATCGACCGGCTCGGTATTGCCGTGGCGCAGGCGTTCGGTGTGATCGTAATAGATCACCTTCATGCCGAAGCTCTCGGCCAGCGTCGAGAGCTGGCTGCCGATATTGCCGTAGCCGACAATGCCGAGCACCTTGCCGCGCACCTCGTGGCTGTCATTGGCGGATTTCTCCCAGCCGCCGGCATGGGCGCTGATCGAACGCGGGACGGTGCGCCGCATCAGCATGACGATCTCCGCGAGCGTCAGTTCGGCCACGGAACGGGTGTTGGAAAACGGTGCGTTGAAGACGGGTATGCCGCGCCGGGTGGCGGCATCGAGATCAACCTGGTTGGTGCCGACGCTGAAACAGCCGATGGCGATGAGCTTGTCGGCGGCCTCCAGAACCTCTTCCGTGATCTGCGTCCGCGAGCGGATCCCCAGAATATGCACCCCGGCCAAAGCCTCGCGCAAGGCCTGGGCATCAAGCGCCTTGGGCAGATGCGTGATCGCGCCGTAACCGTCATTGCGGATCAGCGTGACGGCGGAATCATGGACGTTCTCCAGGAGCAGGATCCGGATCTTGTCCTTGGACAGGGAGAGCGGCTTGGTCATGAATGCATCCTCGCGGCGGTCATCGCCGCAAGGGCTTCGCAGGACCGGGCGCGGGAATCAACCCCGTATCACCCCGCCAATGCGGCGAGGATCAGGGCGGCGGCGGCCCCGCCGGCGAGGATCAGGCGCAGATTGCCGAACCATTCCGGTGCATTCTCGCGGCAGACCATGCCGTAATCGATCAGCCCCGCGATCACGATCAGCGCGGCGAGGCTGCCCAACTGCCAGGAGGGTGGCAGCAGCAGCACGCACCAGGCGAGCAGCGCCGGGATCACCGAGATCACGTATTCGCGCCCGGCATTCGCCTGCTCCTCCATCGTCACGGCGATGCCCCAGCGAATCCCGCCGGTAAAGGAGAGGATCACCGCGCCATAGGCGGCAAGGGCGAAGCGCAGGCTGTCGGGAGCGGTACCAAATCCGATGCCGGTGACCAGCGCGAGCGCAAGCAGCCAGAAGGGGGCGAGCCCGGCGAGGCCGAGCATGCGGGGAAAGGGCGGGATGGTCTTGGCGCTCGTGGTCATGATCTCTTCGTGGCGGTTTGATCGGATCCGATAAAGGCCGTCATCATGCGCCCCGGGCGCTGGCCCCCGGGCGAGACTTAACGCCTGTCGCCGCGCTTGCAAGGGGAAAGGCGTGTCGTAACGGTGCCGCAGTCGGAAAACGGCGCGGCGTCCCTCAGTCGCGGCGGAAGATCACACTCGCGATCCAGCCGAAGAAAATCGCCATGAGCACGGTGAGAAACCCGTAGGCGGCGGCCCGCGTCTCCGCCCAGACCGCGACGCGCTGCTCGAAGCCGGTCTTGACCAGCTCGAAATTGGTGATGTCGCGCGACAGCTGGACCCCGTCGGAGAAGAGCAGCGTCTCGACCTCGTAATTCCCCGGCGGCGCCCCCGCAGGCAGGGGAATCGCGGCGCGGAAGATCGTCGGCGTGATGAAGGTCACCCCGCGTCCGATTTCGAAATACTGCCCCTCCTGCATGCGCAGCCGGACCAGCGCTTCGGCATATTCGGGGGGCGCGTCACGTGGGTACAGCAGGGCTCCGGACTCTCCGGATTCGCTGCGGGAGGCGGTGGTCGGATCCAGATCGAGGTGCAGGCGCATCCGCATGATCTCGCTCGTCAGTTCATCGAGCGGTCGCGAGGAGAGGATGGCGAGATAGCGCGGGATGTCCATGAAGGTCTGTTGCGAGCGGTTGATCCAGATCGGCCCGAGCCGTTCCTTGCGGCGCACCGTCACCGCATCGACGCGTGGCCCGCGCACGATCACGGCGGCATCGTAACCGGTCGTGCGGGCGATGGTCTGTTCGTCACGCTGCACGGCGCCGAACACGGTGATTTGCGAGCCGGTATAGTTCGAGGTGATCATCACCTGATGGTTCGACAGGGAAATCACCAGCCCCTCGCCGCGGGCGGGATCCGCCGCTGCCAGCGCGACGAGCGCCGCCAGGGCAGCAGCCAGACCATGCAGCAGGCGTGCGGCGGCGCCGGGGCGAATGGGGGCGGGGCGATCATGATGCATCCGCTCTAGCCTCCATTCGCGATCGAGAACAGCTCGGTCGGGCGCAGCACCAGTTCGATGGCGAAACGCAGGCCGACGCCGAGGATCAGCAAGGCGAGCAGGAAGCGGAACATGTCCGCCCGCAGATGCCGGCTGGCGCGGGCGCCGAATTGCGCCCCGAACACACCGCCGATGATCAGGATGAAGGCGAGTACGGCATCGACGGCCTGGTTGGCGATGGCGTGCAGCAGAAGGGCCGCCGTGCTCGCCCACAGGATCTGGAATTGGGATGTGCCCACCACCATCGATGTCGGCACGCGGAAGAGATAGAGCAGGGCCGGCACCATGATGAAGCCGCCGCCGATACCCAGCACCGCGCCGGCGAATCCGACAAAGAAGGCGACCCCGAGAAGCGGGATCACGCTGGCATAGAGCTGCGAACGGTGGAAGCGCATGCGCAGCGGCAGACCGAGATAGGCGGGATGCTCCCCGGCCCGCCTGCGCGAGCGCACCTTGCCCTTGCGGCTCGACCAGAACTCCTTGAGGCTCTCCACCAGCATCAGCCCGCCGACCACCGAGAACAGGGTGACGTAGGAGACCACGATCACGATATCGAGCTGGCCGGCGGCGCGGGCGGCGGCGAAGAACCAGATACCGAGCCCGGTCCCGACCAGCCCGCCCACGGTCAGCAACGAGGCGAGTTTGATATCGAGGGCCTTGCGCCGAAAGGCGGCGAGTCCGCTCGTCGTGGAGGAGGCCACGATCTGCGCCATCTGGCTGGCCACGGCGATGGCCGGCGGTATGCCCAGAAAGATCAGCAACGGCGTCATCAGGAAGCCGCCGCCGATACCGAACAGGCCCGATATGAATCCGACCGCCGCGCCCAGCCCCAGAAGGAGAAAGACGCTGACCGACATTTCGGCGATGGGAAGATAGATCTGCACGGGCGCGTTACCTTTATCGTCACCATACGCGACGAACCGGCACGGGAATCAAGCCCCGCGCCGGTGCAGATGTGCTTTTTCACCACCATATGGCAGTGATGTGACGCCCGCTTCAGCTTGCGGGATCGGTCACCATGGCCTGGCGGGACGATTGCGGCCCCGGCATGCGCATCGGCATCGCCACGTTGTTCGCTGCCGGATCCGGCTCGCGGGCGCGCCAGACCTCGACTTCGGCTTCGGCCATGGCCAGCTCACGGGAATCGAGCCTCGCGGCGACTTCGTCTCGTTTTTCCGCCGCATCCGAATCACCCTCCCGGGCGGCGATGGCGAACCATTTGTAGGAACCCGCCAGATCCTGCTCGGTCCCCATGCCGCGCGCCTTGAGAACGGCGAGGTTGTACTGGCTGTCGCGGATACCCAGCTCCGAGGCCTGGCGGAACCAGTCCAGCGCCCCGGCGAAATCCGGGTTGCCCTGAACGCCCTCGGCCATCAGCACGGCCAGATTGTGCATGGCGCGGGCATTGCCGTTCTCCGCCGCGCGCTGGTACCAGAGGCTGGCCAGCGCGTAGTCGCGGCTCACGCCGATCCCCTTCTCGTAGAGATTGCCGATCCGGTACTGCGCCGGCACAAGCCCATGTGCCGCAGCACGCTCGAACAATTTGGCCGCGAGCTTGGGATCGCGCGACATGCCGTTGCCGTCGACCGCCATATTGGCGAAGGCGTAGACTGCGGTGACATCGCCGGCCAGCATGGCTTCGCGGATATCCGCCGGACCGCGCCCGGAGGGGATCTCGTCGGCCGAGACGATATTGGGATGCAGCTCGCTCTCCGGTGCGAGCACCCAGCCGGCCTCATTTTTCGAACCGGCCTGTTCTGAATCACCTTGCCCGACATCCCGGCGCGGCGGCAGAACAGGGACCTGGCCATCGGCGCTGCGCGTCGCATTGCCCCGGTTGAGCAGGGTTTCCATGCCGACGATGCTCGGCAGGGCGCCGGGATCGAAGCTCTCGTTTGCCGGCGATCCGGCATCGATCGAGGCGGTTTCGGCCGGTTGCGCATCCGTTTCGGCGGTGATGATGCCCGCATCCGCCGTCTCGAGCATGGGCGCGGCTTCGGGGAGCGCGTCGTCCGGACGCGCGTCCTCGGTCTGCGTCGTCTGCGCATCCGCGATATCGGCCAGAATCGCGTCGGTATCATCCTGTACGACTTCCGCGATCCGATTGCGCTCATCGCCCTGCATCAGATGCGGGGCGATCTGGAAGGCGCCGGCTGCGAGAACCACCGCCGCAGCCGCCATCAGCAGCGGACGGCGGCGCGATCCGGCGACCGCCTTCTCGGCGCCGGCCTTCTCACCGGCCTTGTTGCCCGCATTCCGCGCGGTGCCCGGCTTCGATGCCGACAGTTTGCCTTCACCGGCGACGCCGCGTGCCTTGTCGCGCACATCCCGGGAGGATTCCTTGCGGGTCGCGGCAGCGGCTTCCGCTGCGGCATTCTGGGCGGCGCGGCGCGCGGCGGCAATGAAGTTCGCCTTGATCTCCGCCGATTCCGTCTCCGCATCCTGCGCGCCGGATCTTGCGGGCGCCTGACCGGGGCGCCCGGCACCGGGCTCGATCAGGGTATCGTCACCGAGCGAGCCGACCGTGGCGAAGGGGCGATCGGCATCGTCGAAGCCATCCGTCCGGAAATGGGCACTGACCTCACCCGCGATGACGGGACTCGCCTTGATCTGAGCGGCATCGGAGGGCTTCAGGCCATTCGCGTGCTTGCCATTCGTCTGCTTGCCATTCGCCTGCACCGCCTGAGACGAGGCGCCGCGTTGCGCCTTCAACTGGTCGAGAAGCTGGGCCGGCGTCATCGGTCCGCGCGGCGCGTCCGCATGCTCCGCAGCCTGCGCTGCTGCCGGGGCCTTGGCGGGTTCGGCCTTGGCGGGTTCGGCCTTCGCGGGTTGAGCCTTGGCGGGTTGGGCCTTGGCGGATTGCGCATTGGCGGGTTCGGCTTTGGCAGGTTGCGGTGCGCGCGCCTTGCTTTCCAGAAGCGTCAGCCGCTCGACCAGCTTGTCGAGCGTCCCCTGGACGCTGCCGAGCGTGTCCATGCTGCGCTGTTCCGCAGCATTCTGGAGATCCTTCAGATCGGCCAGAGACTTGCTGAGGAAGTCGATCTCTCCGGGCGAATCGCCCTTCGGCAAGGCCTCCAGCGTATCGGCAATGGCGGCCTTGGCCGCGCGTTCCGCCGCCTCGACGGCGCCTTCGCGCATGCTCTCGATCTGGCGCATGAGATCGTCCATGGCCTTGTCGAGCGGGCTCGGCTCGGCGTCGGCATCGCGCTCGCTCTCGAGGCGTTTGGCGATCTCGGAGATCTGCGCTTCGAGGGCGTCGATCGCTTCAAGGCCCGCATTGGGCTGCTCGGCGGCGTCGAGCCGGGCGGCGAGCTGATAGAGCATATCCTCCAGCGGACGGACTTCACTGCGCAGATCGACGGCGCGCAGATTCTCGTCGATCTGGTCCATGCGCTCCATCAGCGCCTCGAAACCGACCGGGGGCCGGGCGCTCGACGAGGCCATGGCCGCTTCGAGGTTGCTCTGAAGCTGCTTGAACTCACGCTCGAAATCCGGGCGTTCGGCATTGCCGATACGATCGATCCGGGCGGCGAGCTCGTCCAGCCGGGCGAGCACTTCCGCCGGCACTTCCGGAGCAGTGGTGCGGGCCTGCCAGGTCTCGTCGAGCTTGCGCTCGAGCGCTTCGATCTGACGCGCCACGGGGCTGAGATCCGCATTGGCCGGGCGGGCGGAGAGCTCGTCGATCTTGGTGTTGAGGCTTTCGAATTGCCGGGCCAGCGCGCCGAGTTCCGCACTGCCGGCCTGGGGCAGGTTCTGCAGATCCGCCGACATCGCCGCGACTTCGCGCGCCATCGCCTCGGCCTGCGGGCCGCTCAGCCGTCCGGCGAGCTCCTCGAGCCGTCCGGCCATGCTCTCGACCCGCTCGCCGAGCGATGTGATCTCCGCGCGGCTGTCATTGGCCGCAATTTGCGAAATCCGCCCGGCCAGGTCCTCGTATTGACGCCCGAGCAGGGAGAGGTCGACCTGCGGCATGCGCTCGGAGAGCGTATCGAGCTTGCCGGACAGATTGCCGAACTGCTCGCGGATCTGATCGGCATCGGCCTGTGTCGCCCGCGACGCCTTGACCGCGCCGCGAATGTCGTCGACGGCGCTGCGAAGCGTGGCGAATTCCACCGCGTCGATCTGGCCGCGCGCCATGTGGCCGACCCGATGTGACAATTCCCGCAGCTGTGCGTTCAGCTCGTCCACCCGGCTCGGATCGGCGAGCTGGCCATAGAGGCTGCGCATCGCTTCCAGTTCGCGGGTGAGCGTCGCGGCGAGTTCACGATCGGAACTGCCCAGCGTCTCGATCTGGGCCGAGAGCTTGCGGTAATCCTCGGCGATCCTGGCATGGACGCCTTCGGCAGTGGCCTCGGCAATGCCGGCGATCTCGGTCTGGACGCGCTCGATCAGACCGTTGATACGCGCGAGCTCCTTGTCGCGGCCGGCATCGGCGGCGCGGATGGCCTCGCGGGTCAGTTCGGACAGGGATTCCTCGAGATCGGCGAGTTCGTCGTTGCGCGCGAGGCCTTCGAGTTTCTGCGACAGGGCATCGAGATCATTGCGAACGTCCTTGCCGATATCCGCAACGGCACGCCGGCTCTGCTCGCCCTCGCGGCTTCCGGTTTCCTTCACCGCCTGCAACTGGGCGCCGAGGCGGGCCACGTCACCGCGCAGGGTGGAGAGCATCTCCTCCGTATTGCGCCGGCTGGTATTCTGGTCCTCGGCATCGAGCGCGCTCTGGCGGGCGCGGATTTCGGCCACCGCGCTCTGCAACTCGGCAGCGAGGCCCGAACGGGGACGTTCGCGCGCGGATTTGTCGGTGGCTTCGCCCCGCGCGGGATGGCGTGCCTGCGCCTCCTGACTGCGCGAATTGGTTTCGGCGAGCTTCTCCGTGATCGCGGCGATGCGATCCTCGAAGGAGCGCAGGGCATTCTCGATGGTTTCCTGCTGGCGTCCGAGCAGGGCCTGCGCTTCCTCCTGGGCGCGGCGCTCGGCTTCCTGTGCGGCCTGTTCGGCCGCATTGCCGCGGTCGGCATCGCGGCGGGTCTGTTCGGCCTGGGCTGCGCGGGCGGCTTCGATCTCGGCCTTGGTCTGGGCCTGGCTCTCGCTGAGCCGGGCCAGATGCGCCTCGACCTTCTCCACGGCCTGCAAGGCGGCGCTGATGGAGGGCTGCTGGCCGTCCACGACCTTGTGTTCGATATCGTCGAGGCGCTTGGTCATCATGGCCAGCGCTTCACCGAGCACGTTCGCGGTGTGGTCCTGGCGCTCGAGCGCCATACGCGTGCTCTCCGAAAGCGTGCGCGTGCTCTCGTTCATGCGCTCTTCGTTGCGCTCGATCCAGCGCACCACGGAATCGAGCGCCTCGGCGGTGCGGGCATTGGATTCGCGGCTGCGGCGCTCGGTCTCGCCGGCAACGGCGCTGACGATGGCGTCGATGCCGCCGTGCTGGGCAGCGCGTCCCTCGGCACGTCCTTCGGGGGAGCGCCCTTCCGCGCGCTGGCCGGCGGGAGCCTGGCCGCGTTGGCGCGTCGCCTTGTTGATGCGTGCGGCAATGGCGTCGAGCTCGTCATAAGCCGAGCCGTAACCCTGAGGCGCCTGGCTGCGGGCGGGAGCGGCACGACGGCGCACCGTGGGTGCGGGCTCGGCCGGTTCGCGCTCGGCGTAACCCCGCTCCGGATAGCCGCGCTCCGGGTAACCCCGTTCGGGATAGCCGCGCTCCGGGTA
>Ga0076930_101421_pt1 | contig 13030 bp, 10 predicted proteins | sample HotLakConsoUCCRE_FD_71149 | JGI IMG/M metagenome (GOLD analysis project Ga0076930, IMG submission 71149) | Hypersaline microbial mat communities from Hot Lake, Washington, USA - Hot Lake Consortium UCC-RE (version 3) (version 3) ...
CGCGGCCGTGACGATCGAGAATCGCGATCCGGGCGGGATCTCGCTGGACGATATCCGCTTCGGCTGCCCCCGCCCGGTTGGCTGAAACGGGCAAGCGCTTGACGCCGGGCGCGGGCGGGCGCAGGCTGACGCCGGGAGCGCTCTTCCCGCTCGTGCGGGCGGTCTCGCGAGGAGGGCCCCCAAGGGACCGAGGAGCCCAGGATACAGGGGAGCACACATGCCCAAAGGATACTGGGTGGCCCATGTGGAGGTGCATGACACCGCCGCCTACGAGGCCTACCGCGCCGCCAATGCCGCCGCCTTCGGGAAATACGGCGGCCGCTTCCTCGTGCGCGACGGCGCGCGGGTGCGGCCTGCGGCGCAAGGCGGCGCAGAGGGCGGCGCAGAGGGCGGCGCAGAGGGCGGCGCAGAGAGCGGCGCAGAGGGCGGCGAGGCCTGACCGGCATGCGCTTCACCGACATCTTCGTCGCGCGGCCGGTGCTGGCGAGCGTGGTCAGCCTGGTCGTCCTGTTGCTGGGCATCGTCGCCTGGCAGCGCCTGCCGGTGCGCGAGTATCCCGACATCGACGAACCGGTGGTTGCCGTCGAGACCGTCTATCCGGGCGCCAGCGCCACCATCGTCGAGAGCGAGGTGACCGAGCCGCTCGAGGAATCGATCGGCGGGATCGAGGGCATCGACTTCCTGACCTCGACCAGCCGGCAGGGGCGCAGCCAGATCACCGCCACCTTCACCCTCGACCGCGACCCCGAGGCCGCCGCGGCCGACGTGCGCGACCGGGTGGGACGGGTCCGCGGCCAGCTGCCCGACGCCGCCGAGGCGCCGGTCATCCGCAAGGTGGCCGCCGATGCCGAGCCGATCCTTTACCTCGCCTTCTCAGGCGACAGCTTTTCGCAGATGGCGCTGACCGACCTGGCCGACCGCCGGGTCGGCGAGCCGTTGCAGACCCTGGCGGGCGTCGCAGACGTCCGGGTGTTCGGCGACCGGCGTCTGTCGCTCCGGGTCTGGATCGATCCGCTGCGGCTGGCCGGCCATGACCTGACGGTCCAGGACGTGGCGGCGGCGCTCGAGGCGCGCAACGTCGAACTGCCGTCGGGCGTGGTGGAGAGCGAGGCCCGCCGGTTCACGGTCGAGGCCGACACCGACGTGGACGAGCCGGCGGCGTTCCGCGACCTGGTGCTGTCCGAGCGGGGCGGACGTCCGATCCGGCTGGGCGACGTGGCGACGGTCGAGATCGGTCCGCGCGCCGACACTTCGGTCGTCCGCTTCGGCGGGGAACCGGCGGTGGCGCTCGGCATCGTGCGACAGACAACCGCGAACCCGCTGGACATCTCCCAGGCGGTGCGCGCCGAGCTGCCGGCGATCGAGCGATCGCTGCCGGCCGGCATCGACATCGAGATCGCCTACGACCAGGCGACCTTCATCGAGGAGTCGATCGCCAACGTCTACTGGACGCTGGGACAGGCTGGCGTCCTGGTCGCGCTGATCATCTTCGTCTTCCTGCGGTCGCTGCGGGCGACGGTGATTCCGGTGGTGACGATCCCGGTCTCGCTGGTCGGCGCGGTGGCGCTGCTGTGGCTCTTCGGCTTTTCGATCAACACGCTGACCCTGCTGGCGCTGGTGCTGGCGATCGGCTTGCTGGTCGACGACGCGATCGTGATGCTGGAGAACGTCTATCGCCACATTGAGGACGGCGCGCCGCCGCTGGAGGCGGCGCGCAGGGGTGCGCGGCAGATCGTCTTCCCGATCGTCGGGATGACGTTGACGCTGGTCGCGGTCTACCTGCCGATCGCGTTTTCCAGCGGCCGGACCGGCCGCCTGTTCACTGAGTTCGCGCTGGCGCTGGCGGGCGCAGTGGTGGTGTCGAGCCTGGTCGCCCTGACCCTCACGCCGATGATGGCCGGCCGCCTGCTCCGCCCGGCGAGCGAGCGGGGCCGGGTCTACCATGCGACGGAGAAGGGCTTCCGTGCCCTGGCCGGCGGCTATCGGGGCGTGGTCGCGGGATCGCTCCGGGTCCGGCCGCTGGTGGTGCTGGCGGGGCTGGCGATCGCTGGGGCGGGCGCCTGGATCTGGACCGACCTGCCGTCCGAACTGGCGCCGGTGGAGGACAGGGGCACCATCGTCGCGATCTTTACCGGCCCCCCGGGCGCCAGCGTCGACTACATGGACCGGTACGCGCGGGACCTGGAGGCGATCTACCGGCAGGTGCCGGAGGTCGACACCTATTTCGTCAATGTCGGTTTCCCGCAAGTGTCGGAGGGGATCTCGTTCCTGGGGCTCGCCCCCTGGGACGACCGCGACCGCGGCCAGCAGGCGATCGTCGACGCGCTGCGCCCGCAGATGCTGGCGGTCCCGGGCGTGCTGGCCTTCCCGAGCAGTCCGCCGCCGCTGGGCCAGGACCCGGGCGCGAAGCCGGTGCAGTTCGTCATCCAGACCGGCCGCTCCTACGAGGCGCTGGACCGGGCCGCGACGGCGCTGGCCGGCCGGGCCCGGCAGTACGAGGGGCTGCAGAACGTCGAGAGCGACCTGAAGCTGGACAAGCCGAAGCTGGCGGTCTCGATCGACCGCGAGAAGGCGGCGGATCTCGGCGTCTCCCCGGCGGAGATCGGCCGGACGCTCCAGGTGCTGCTGGGCGGCCAGGACATCACCGAGTTCGAGCGCAATGGCGAGCAGTACGACGTGATGGTCCGGGTTCCCGACCGGGCGCGCGCCGGCCCGTCGGACATCGCCGCGCTCCAGGTGCGCGCCGCGGACGGCGCGCTGGTCCCGCTCGACGCCCTGGTGACGATCCGCGACACGGTGGCGCCGCAGGCGCTCCACCGGTTCGACCAGCGGCGCAGCGCCACGATCAGCGCGACCCTCGCCCCCGGCCATGCCCAGGGCGAGGTGCTGGACTGGCTGCGCGGCCAGGCGGAGGAGGTGCTGCCGCAGGACATGACCACCGACGTCGCCGGCCAGACCCGCGACTATGTCCAGTCCTCCGGCACCGTCGCGGTGATCTTCGGCCTGGCGCTGGCGTTCATCGCGCTGGTGCTGGCGGCGCAGTTCGAGAGCCTGCGCGGGCCGCTGGTGATCCTCCTGACCGTGCCGCTGGCGGCGGCCGGCGGGCTGGCCGGGCTGTGGCTGACGGGCGGCAGCCTGAACATCTACAGCCAGGTCGGGCTGGTGACGCTGATCGGCCTGATCACCCGGCACGGCATCCTGATCGTCGACTTCGCCAACCGGCGGCGCGCCGCCGGCCTGGCCCTGAGGGAGGCGACGGTGGAGGCGGCGGCCCTGCGCTTCCGGCCGATCCTGATGACCACCGCCGCGACCGTGACCGGCGCCCTGCCGCTCCTCCTCGCCACCGGCGCCGGGGCGGAGAGCCGCCAGGCGATCGGCGCGGTGATCGTCGGCGGCATGACGCTGGGGACGGTCTTCACCCTCTTCGTCATCCCGGCGGTCTACACCTACCTGATGCCGGAGGATCGGCCGGCGGCGGAGAAGGAAGGCGGCCAGCTGGAGCTGGGGCTGGAGCGGCAGGCGTAGCGCCGTTCAGTAAAGGCCGCTCCGAAGGGGAGCCTCCATCGACGCCCATACGGGACCGATGGGGAGGTCTTTACCCTCTCCCACACCGGTCATCCCGGACGCGCCCGCGAGGGCGCGATCCGGGACCTCGCGGGGCGGTGTGCCGACGGCCCGGCCATCGGAAAGCGCCTCCGGCGCCGGCGCTCCTGCCGTCGAGGTCCTGGCGTTCGCCAGGACGACGCTCGACGACAACGGGGCGCCCTCCTTGCGGAGGGCGCCCCGTCGCTGCACCGGGATCGTCGGCCGGTGAGGCTCAGGCAAGCCTCACGAGCACCCGGTCGTGCCGCCGCAGGTGTCGCACTTCAGGCAGGTGCCGTTGCGGACCAGCGTCATGTTGTGACACTCGGGGCAGGGGTCGCCCTCGTAGCCGCGGGCGCGGGCCTCCAGGACGCGGGCCTGGGTGCGGGTCATGCCGGCCGAGGCGCCGCCGATCGAGACCGTGGTGCTGTCGGTCTCGACATGGGTCTCGGTGACGCTGATCCCGGCGTCCTCCACCGGCGAGGGGTAGAGGGCGGTCGCGCCCTCGGTGTCGTAGCCGGTCGCATAGCCGCCCAGCGCCTCGTCCGCCGCGCGGGCGACCTCAAGCGTGCCGGCCGCCCGGCCGCCGTCCAGCACCCGGAGGTTCGGCTGGCCGCGGAGATAGCCGGTCGACGCGATCCGCTGCAGCGCCTCGGCCATGTCCGGCGTCTCGGGCAGCTCGCCCTCGCGCTCGCCGGCGCCCATGGCGTCGGGCCTCGTGTCCTCGGCCACCGCATGGGCGAGGTCGTCGCGGCCGAGATAGCTGATCGCCAGCTCCCGGAACATGTAGTCCAGGATCGAGGTCGCCATCTTGATCGCGTCGTTGCCGGAGACCATGCCCGCCGGCTCGAACCGGGTAAAGGTGAAGGCCTCGACGAACTCCTCCAGCGGCACGCCGTACTGCAGGCCAATCGAGACCGCGATGGCGAAATTGTTCATCAGCGAGCGGAAGGCCGCGCCTTCCTTGTGCATGTCGATGAAGATCTCGCCCAGCTTGCCGTCGTCGTATTCGCCGGTCCGCAGGTAGACCTTGTGCCCGCCGACGATCGCCTTCTGGGTATAGCCCTTGCGGCGGGCCGGCAGGGGATCGCGGCCCGCGCGCTTCTCGACCACCCGCTCGACCACCTTCTCGACGATCCGCTCGGCGACCATCTGGCCGCGGGCGGCGGCCGGCGCCTCGGCCAGGCGCTCGGCCAGGGTCTCCGCGGCCTCGTCCTCCGCCTCGTCGTCGAGCAGCTGCGAGGACAGCGGCTGCGACAGCTTGGAGCCGTCGCGGTAGAGCGCGTTGGCCTTCAGCCCCAGCCGCCAGGACAGCATGTAGGCGTCCTTGCAGTCGTCGACCGTCGCCTGGTTGGGCATGTTGATGGTCTTGGAGATCGCGCCGGAGATGAACGGCTGCGCGGCGGCCATCATCCGGATGTGGCACTGCGCCGACAGGAAGCGCTTGCCGATCCGGCCGCACGGGTTGGCGCAGTCGAACACGGGCAGGTGCTCGTCCCTCAGGAAGGGCGCGCCCTCCAGCGTCATCGCGCCGCAGCAGTAGGTGTTGGCGGCCTCGATCTCCTTCCTCGTGAAGCCGAGGAAGGCCAGCAGGTCGAACGAGAAGTCGTCGAGCTTCTCCTTCGGGATGCCGAGCCCCTTGACGCAGAACTCCTCGCCGAGGGTCCACTTGTTGAAGGCGAACTTGATGTCGAAGGCGCTGGCCAGCGCCTGCTCCAGCGCGGCGAGGGTCGCCTCGGTGAAGCCCTTGGCCTTCAGCGTCTGGTGGTTGACGCCCGGGGCGCCGTCCAGCGTACCGTGGCCGACGGCGTAGCGGATGATCGCCTCGACCTCGTCCTCGTCATAGCCGAGCTTGGCCAGCGCCGCCGGCACCACCCGGTTGATGATCTTGAAATAGCCGCCGCCGGCCAGCTTCTTGAACTTGACCAGCGCGAAGTCCGGCTCGATGCCGGTGGTGTCGCAGTCCATCACCAGCCCGATCGTGCCGGTCGGCGCGATCACCGTCGCCTGGGCGTTGCGGTAGCCGTGCCTCTCGCCCAGCTCCAGGGCCCGGTCCCAGGCGGCGCGGGCGTGCTCCACCAGCGCCGCGTCGGGGCAGGACGCGGCGTCCAGCGGCACCGGCGCGACCGACAGGCCCTCATAGCCGTCGGCGAGGCCGTGGGCGGCGCGGCGGTGGTTGCGGATCACCCGCAGCATGGGGCCGGCATTGTCGGCGTAGCCGGGGAACGGCCCCAGCTCCTCCGCCATCTCGGCCGAGGTGGCATAGGCGGTGCCGGTCATGATCGCCGTCAGCGCACCGCAGATCGCCCGGCCCTCGTCGCTGTCGTAGGGCACGCCCCACGCCATCAAGAGGCCGCCGATATTGGCGTAGCCGAGGCCCAGCGTGCGGAACTTGTAGCTGAGCTGCGCGATCTCCTTCGACGGGAACTGCGCCATCAGCACCGAGATCTCGAGCGTCACCGTCCACAGCCGGCAGGCGTGCTCATAGGCCTCGATGTCGAAGCTGCCGTCGGCGCGGCGGAACTGCATCAGGTTGATCGACGCCAGATTGCAAGCCGTGTCGTCCAGGAACATGTATTCCGAGCACGGGTTGGAGGCGTTGATCCGGCCCGAGGCGGGGCAGGTGTGCCACTCGTTGATCGTGGTGTCGTACTGCAGCCCCGGATCGGCCGACGCCCAGGCGGCATAGCCGATCTTGTCCCACAGCTCGCGCGCCGAGACGGTCCGCGCGGTCTTTCCCGAGAGGCGCCAGGTCAGGTTCCAGGTGCCGTCCGTTTCCACCGCCGACAGGAAGTCGTTGGTGACGCGCACGGAGTTGTTCGAGTTCTGGCCCGAGACGGTCAGGTAGGCTTCCGAATCCCAGTCGCTGTCGTAGGTCCGGAAGTCCATGTCCGTGTAGCCCTGGCGGGCGAACTGGATCACCCGCTGGACGTAGTTGTCCGGCACCATGGCGGCGCGGGCGGCCTTGATCGCCGCCTTCAGCGCCGGGTTGGCCTTCGGGTCGTAGCGGTCGTCCTCGTCCGCCACGTCGGCCGCGACGCAGGCCTGCATCACCGCCTTCATGTGCTTGCGCACCGACTTGGAGCCGGCGACCAGCGCGGCGACCTTCTGCTCCTCGACCACCTTCCAGTCGATGTAGTCCTCGATGTCCGGGTGGTCGATGTCGACCGTCACCATCTTGGCCGCGCGACGGGTGGTGCCGCCCGACTTGATCGCGCCGGCCGCCCGGTCGCCGATCTTCAGGAAGCTCATCAGCCCCGACGACTTGCCGCCGCCGGCCAGCCGCTCGCCCTCGCCGCGCAGGCGGGAGAAGTTGGAGCCGGTGCCCGAGCCGTACTTGAAGAGGCGCGCCTCCCGCACCCACAGGTCCATGATGCCGCCGTCGTTGACCAGGTCGTCCCTGACCGACTGGATGAAGCAGGCATGCGGCTGGGGATGCTCGTAGGCGCTTTCCGCCCGGACCAGTTCGCCGGTCCGATAGTCGACGTAGTGGTGGCCCTGGGCGGGCCCGTCGATGCCGTAGGCCCAGTGCAGCCCGGTGTTGAACCATTGCGGGCTGTTCGGCGCCGCCATCTGGCGCGCCAGCATGTGCACCATCTCGTCGTAATAGGCGCGGGCGTCCCCCTCGCCGTCGAAATAGCCGCCCTTCCAGCCCCAGTAGGCCCAGGTGCCGGCCAGACGGTTGAACACCTGCTTGGCCGAGGTTTCGCTGGTCGTGCGCTCGGCCTCCGGCAGCTTCGCCAGGGCGGCCTCGTCCGGCACGCTGCGCCACAGGAAGGAGGGGACGTCGGTCTCCTCCACCGTCTTCAGCGCCGCGGGAACGCCGGCCTTGCGGAAGTACTTCTGGGCGAGAATGTCGCAGGCGACCTGGCTCCACGCCTCAGGCACGTCGATCCCGGTCTGCTGGAAGACCACCGAGCCGTCCGGATTGCGGATCTCGCTGGTCGCCTGGCGGAACGCGATGTCGGCGTACGGATCCTGGCCCGCCTTGGTGAACCGGCGCTCGATGCGCATGGCTGGTGCCCCCTTCTTCCCTGTCTCGGCCGGCGGTCCACCCAGGAGGCGGCGCGGCATGATGCGGATGCGTTTGGCTGACGGTGAGGCGGGCCGTGCCTGCGGCCCCGCCTCGATATCCGGTGCAGGTCCGGATAATGGCCACAAGATATGGGGTGAGGCAAGACTAAAGTGTCTACCGGCAGCGAATTTTCGTCTGCGCGAGATATGCCAAAAGGTAAGATGCAAAAAAGACCGCGCGTTGCAGGGTGTGCGGTAAGGATCGTGCTGGAGTTTTGCATAAACAAGTCTTGCAGCCACCCTGGGCGATGCCGGTGGCAGCGTGTCGTTGCCCGAGGGGCAAGAGAAGGCCGATCCGCAGGAAACGCTTCGGCGGCCACCGCTGCGCCATCGGCCCGGTCCGGTCGCGTCACTGGGGGTGTCCGCCCGAACCGGAGGGGACTGTACCCACCATACCTCGTGGCTGCAACAGATTTGTCGCACCAGATGCGGGGTCGGATCAGGGGGCGCTCCCCGTCCGGCGGACCGATTGACGGACCTCAATGTGCGGACGGGAACGGTGCCGCAGGATCGGGCGTTCCACCGCAACACCGGAGGGAGCGCGGGCGATGGCGACGCAGAACGAGACGGCCGGACCTGCCGGACCCGAGGCGCGGCCGCTGGTCGCCTTCTATTCGCTGGCCGGAACCACCCGCCGGCTGGCCGAGGCGCTCGCCGACGCGCTGGACGGGGACCGGCTGGAGATCGTCGAGACCCGGCCGCGGCGGGTCACGCCCTGGGGCATGCTGCGCTGCCTGCTGGACGGCGTGCGCGGCCGGTCGAGCCCGGTCGAGCCGCCGGGAGCGGATCTGGCGGGGCGGCTGGTGGTGGTCGGCGGGCCGGTGTGGGCCGGCGGGGCGTCGGGTCCGGTGCTGGGCTTTTTGGCGCAGAACCGGGACAGGCTGGGGCCGGTCGCGGGGTTCTGCACCTCCGGCTCCGGCGATCCCAAGCGGACCTTCGAGCGGATGGAGGCGGCGCTGGGCCGCCCCCTGGCCGGCCGGCTGTCGATCAAGGGCGACCGCGTCGGCACGGCGGAGGCGGCGGCCGAAGTGCGGGCGTTCGCGGAAACAGTGTCGTAGTCGTAGGTCGGGTCGACCAACGGGAAACCCGACATCGAACCTTGCCGCCTGCGCGGACGGTCGGGCCGGATGTCGGGTTTCCGCTTCGCTCCAACCCGACCTACGCGACGCGGCGGATATCCTCGTTGGCCGGCACCGTGGCGGTCGGCACGCGCGGCGCGGAGGTCCCGCCGGCGTGAACCGGCGTCACCGGCCGCGGCCGGGCGGCGTGGCGGCCGAGACCGGCCTCGGCGGCGACCAGCTCGGCCATGACGTGGCCCCGGCTCAGGCCGATATCGGCCAGCAGGCGGTCATCGTAGGTCATCAGCGTGTCGAAGGCGCGATTGCGCGCATGGGCCTTGGCGACGGCGCGGACGAGGGCGGCCGGCGCGGCCAAGAGGTGGCGGGCGGCGGCGGCGATCAGCCGGCCGGCATAGGCCTGCTGCGCCCGACGGGCCTCGGCTTCGACCGCCCAGGTGTCGGACAGGGGACCGGACATGGATTCCTCTTTTCGGATCAGCGGTTACGGGCAGGCCCCAGGCGCGTTCGCCGGGACCACCCCTGATCTAGGTCGTCGCCGCGCCTCTGCCGACAGATTATTGCGCAGTGCAGCATTGCACCCGGGCTATGGCTCGCGGGCCTCGGCGGCGGTCGGCTGCTCGGCGGGCAGGCGGGCGGGGACGGGCCGGGGCGCGTCGCCGGCGAAGGACGGCAGCAGCACCGCCCCCAGGACCACGGCGGTGCCGGCCAGCTGGATCGGCGTCATCGCCTCGCCCAGCAGGAGCCAGGCGGCGGCGATCGCGAACAGCGGTTCGGTATTGCTGAGGATCGTGGCGCGCAGGGTGTCGATCATCGTCAGTGCGGCGAAGAACGACAGGATGCCCACGGTGAACAGCAGCGAGGCGCCGATCAGGCCGACCCATCCGACGCCGGTCACGGGCAGGGTCACCGTGCCGGTCGCCGCGGTCCAGGCGCCATAGGCGGCGAAGGCGCCGAGATAGCTGAGGGCGGCGAAGCCGAGCGCGCCGATCCGTCGGGCGATGCGCCCGCCATAGACGATGAAGACGGCGACCGCGGCAGCGGCGGCCAGCGCCAGGCCCATGCCCAGCGGCGCAAGGTCGCGCGGCGCCGCACCGATCGTCAGCGCCACGCCGGCGAAGGCGCCGAGCAGCCCGACGATCTTGACCGGCGTCACCGGGGTGCCGTCGACGAACCGCACCAGGATCGCGACCATGCCCGGGAAGGTGAAGAAGATCAGCACCGTCACCCCGACCGGGATCAGGTCGACCGCGGTCAGGTAGCTGGCCGACTGGACCGCATAGACGGCACCGATGCCCAGGCCGGCCGCGACCAGCCCGCGGGTCGGCCGGAAGCCGCCGCCGACCACGGCGATCACGGCCAGGGTCGCCGCGGCGCCGACGGCGAACCGGGCCAGCGCGACGGTCTGCGGGTCGCTGCCGCCGTCATAGGCCAGCCGCGCGAGGCTGGCCGTGGTGCCGTAGCTGAACGCGGCCACGACCACCAGCCCCAGGCCGGCGAGGGTGCGGAGATCGGGCAGGCGCGGCATGGCGGGACGAACCGGACTTCGGGCGGGTCGGCGACCATACCCGCGGCCGGGCGCGGTGCCAAGCGAGGGCCGCGCCACGCCCCGCCGGTCCGGGACCTCGAAGAGCGGTGGGCCGGCGGTGCGGAACGCCCCCTGCCGACGGGGTCCCGGCGGTCGCCAGGAGGAGCGGGGGGGCGAGCGGCTTCGGGCCGGCCGGTCTGGACGGGCGGCCCGACTGGTGCCATATTCGCCGCGCCTCATGCCGTCCCGCCCCGGAGGGCGCGACGTTCCGACCTGCCCCGAAACCAGCGAACCACACCCCCATGGCCTTCGATTTCTACGAATGGAGCATGCGCGCCTACCTGAACTGGAAGACGGCACGGCGCGGCGAGAAGGTGGGGATCGACAGCCTGGGCAACACCTACTATGTCGACAAGCGCAGCAAGGGCACCCGCACCGAGCGGCGCTGGGTGGTGTTCAAGGGCGAGAGCGAGGCGAGCAGCGTGCCGCCGGAATGGCATGGCTGGCTGCACCATCAGGTCAAGGATCCGCCGACCGGCGACAGCCCCTACCGCCAGGCCTGGCAGAAAGAGCCGATGCGGAACCTGACCGGCACGGTCGCCGCCTACCGCCCGCCGGGCAGCACGCTCGCGGGGGCGAAGCGGGCGCCCTCGGCCAGCGACTACGAACCCTGGACCCCGTCCTGACGCCGGGCCCGCGACCGCGGCTCCCCCCGCCCTCCGATACCCGGGGGCGGATGGGCGCCGCAGGGGCGGCCGGCCGACTTCGAGGAAGCGATCACAGGCATGCACCGCAACGTCATCGAAACGGTCATGGGCGGCGTGGTGCTGCTGGTGGCTGCGTTCTTCCTGGTGTTCGCCTATACAGCGGCCGACCTGCGCCAGGTCGAGGGCTACCAGCTGATCGCGCGGTTCGACCAGGTGGGCGGGCTGTCGCCGGGCGCCGACGTGCGGATCAGCGGCGTCAAGGTGGGCTCGGTCGTCTCCCAGACCCTTGACCCGGAAACCTATCTGGCCGAAATCCGGATGACCATCGACCCGTCGATTCACCTGCCCGAGGACACGTTGGCCGAAGTGGCGAGCGAAAGCCTGCTGGGCGGACGCTACATGTCGTTGAGCCCGGGCGGTTCCGACGTGATGCTGCAGTCGGGCGACGTGATCCAGTACACGCAGTCGACGCCGGGGCTCGAGCAGCTGCTGGGCCAGGTGATCTACGGCATGACCAGCGGCCAGCAGCAGGGCGGCTCGGGGTCTGGCGGATCGTCCGGCGGCCAGGACGGCGGCCAGGACGGCGGCCTGGGCGGCGGGCTGGACGGCGGGCTGGACGGCGGATCAGGTGACCCGCCGCAGTGACGGCCATGGGGCGATCCTTTGTCGAGGGGCTGACCAAGGGGCGGACCGAGCGGCGGGCCGGTCGGGCCGCGGCCCGTCTGACGGCGGCCCTGCTCGCGGCGGGCCTGCTGACGGCGGTGCCGGTCGGGGCGGCCGTCGCCCAGCCGCAGAGCGGCACGGTCGCCCGTCCGCTGGTACCGCGGCCGCAGCCGCCGGCCGAGCCGGCGCCGGAGCCGACCACCGATCCGGCCGACCCGGCGGATCCGGCCGATCCGGATGCCGTCTTCGGCGACGTGGAGGACCCGGAGGAGGACCGGGACTTCGTCCGCCCCGACTACGAAGCGCCCACCACCCAGCGCCCGCAGGCGACGGTGGAGCAGGACTGGGCGTTGTTGCAGGCGCTCAACAAGATCACCGCCCGGGTCGACGCCCTGGGCATTCCGGTCGGCGAGACGGCCGGGTTCGGCACGCTGGCGGTCACGGTCCGCGCCTGCCGCAGCACCCCGCCGGAGCAGTCGCCGGAAAGCGCGGCCTTCCTCCAGATCGACGACACGCCGCCGGGCGAGCAGACCCGGCGCGTGTTCTCAGGCTGGATGTTCGCGTCGAGCCCGGCGATCGCGGCGATGGACCACCCCGTCTACGATGTCTGGGTGGTCGAGTGCAGCGACGGCCCGCCGCCGGAGCCGGAGGATTTCGGGCGCGAGAAGCAATATGCCCTGCCGGGCACCCCGCCCCCGCCGGCGCCCAAGCGCCCGCCGCGGTAGACCCGGCGCTCAGACCCCACCGACCGCCCCGGCCAGCGCGTTCAGCACGGTTTCGGGGTCGTAGGGCTTGTGCACCACGGCGGCCGCGCCCTGGCCGATATCGGTGGCGGCGCCGTAGCCGGTGGCGACCACGAAGGGAATGCGCGCGGCCCCCAGGGCCTCGGCGATCGGCCCGCTGCGGTCGCCGCCGAGGTTGAGGTCGAGCACCGCCCCATCGATGCCGCCGGCCTCGATCAGCGGCAGGGCGGTGGCGATGGTGGTCGCCGGGCCGATGGCGATCGCGCCGGCCTCCTCCACCGCGTCCTTGAGGAGCAGGGCGAGCAGGGCCTCGTCCTCGACGATCAGGATCGACTTGCCGGTAAGGTCGGCCATGCGGTCTCCCAGGGAAGGCGAAACGTCCCCCGCATATCGGCCCGCAAGGTGCCGGTGAAAGGGGCGGGTGGCGGGGCGGAACCCGACAGAGCAAGGCGCGTCATCCCTCAAGGTCCCCGAGTGCGCACGATTTCGCGGGAATGACCTCATCCATGGGATCTCCATCAAGAACCGGGCGGTCCTGCCCGCGCAGGCGGGCACCTCCGCGACAAGGGCGCGCCCGCGGGAGCGCCCGCCGTCCACAATGGTCCCCGCCTTCGCGCTATGGGATGCAGGAAACTCTGCAAGGTGGCTAGCTCAATA
>Ga0076930_101423_pt1 | contig 13025 bp, 8 predicted proteins | sample HotLakConsoUCCRE_FD_71149 | JGI IMG/M metagenome (GOLD analysis project Ga0076930, IMG submission 71149) | Hypersaline microbial mat communities from Hot Lake, Washington, USA - Hot Lake Consortium UCC-RE (version 3) (version 3) ...
ACGGCGCTTGAGAGCGCCGCCCGCCAGCGGAACCGCGTTGGCCATCGCCTCCCCGTCAGTTGCGTCTTACGTTGAGACGCCTGCACCGGGGCATTCCCTCCTGCCTGGCCCGAAACGCTCGCGAGACCATCCGGCAGCGGAAGTGGGATCATGATGGCATGACGGCGGAATGTGGGGAAAATATCGGGGGGATTTTCGGGTAAGTTATTGGGATTGTTGGGGTGAAGGTGCGGGTTTGTCCACGTTTCGGGGCGGTTCTTGCACGTCGTGACAGGCGCGCGGCGGCTTGGTACGCCCTCTGCGTCGTCGAGGGGATATCCCGGCGTCCGCTACCCCCACCGTCGTCGTCCTGGGGCCCCGACCCGAGGATCCATTCCGTGATGTTTCGGAACGGGGTGCGCGTGGATGGATCACGGAATGGATCCTTGGCTCGGGGGCCAAGGATGACGAAACGCGGGGGTCTGGATAACGAAAGGAGGGGGCGAATCCGGGATCGGTGATGAGTGAGGCTGGCGAGGAGCGCTGGAGCGGGCCGCCCTGCCCGGACTCAGCCCCAGCGCTCGTCGCGGTCTTTTGGCTCGAGCGCGCTCATCAGCGCGTCCCACATGTCCATGCCGGTTTCCATTACCGCGAGATTGGCCTGGTACGCCATTTCCGCGCCGATCATGTCGGTGAGTTCGGTGGCCAGATCGACGCCGCCTTGAGCGGACGTCTCGCGCGTCACCGCCCGCACCCCGCCGCCGGGACCCGACACCATGTCGACGCTTCTGCGGGCGTAGTCGGGCGTGTCGGCATTGGCGATGTTGTGGGCCACGGCATCAAGCCGCGCCTGCTGCGCCGCCATGCCGGAAAACGCTGTGGTGATGATGCTGGAAATCATGCCGCGATACTCTTGCTCATGCGCGAGAGGATAGCGGCGGCGGATTAGCGGGGGGTTAGGGAGCGTGGTTAATGGGGGGTTGAGGGGGGCAGTCCAGAAGTCCGAGATACACAGCCGATGCGCGAATAATCTTCGTCATTGCCACCCCTGACTGCACGTGCAAGGGTGCTCCGGTCCATTGGGACGGGGAGACATGACATGAAACTGTGTATTGCGGTTCTGGCGCTGGTATCGATGCTGACGACCGGCCTTGCTCATGCCCATGGCGGCGGCTGCCGCAAGAGTTCCCCGCCCGGGCAATGCTGTCATATGCAAACGAGCACCGGCCAGGTGCACTGTCACTGAAGCCGGCAGGCTTTCTGCTCACCTAAGGAATCCATGACTTAGCAGACGCTCAGGAGCATGCCGCCGCTTATATCCCCCCTTGCGGGGGAGAGGTCGCCGACAGCGGGGGATGTCTCGCGGCTCGGCGCGGGGAGAGATTACCCCCCTCTGTCACTTCGTGACATCTCCCCCGCAAGGGGGGAGATTGATGCCTCGGGCATTGTGCCCCGCCCCTACTTCTCCTCGATCGAGACGCCGCCCTCGCCGATCTTGATCTCGACGCCGGAGGTCTGCTGGTCCTGGTAATACATGTAGCCGAGGATGGCGGCGCCGACGGCGATGATGGCGATGACGATGGTGCGGGTCTGGCTGCTCATGGCGGTGTCCTGATGAATTGCGATGGGGCGATGTCTAGCATGGAATTTGGGGGAGCGGAGGCAAATTTGCGGGCGGGCAGCGCGGCGACGGGACCCTCCACGCCCCACCGTGGAAGAGGCTTCGGAGCGGTGGCCAGGAAACGCCCCCTCTCTTGGAATTTCTAGCACTTAGCTGACGCTAAGATGCTGAAATTCCGTTCTCCCCCTCCAGGGGGGAGAGTGACACTCGCGGCGAGCGCCCTCACCTCCCCGGTCGCCCCGTCTTGCCCGGACGGCGTTTCTGGCGGGCGGCTTCTGCCGGGTCTTCGTAGCTCCCGGCGCCGGGCTTGGCGCGCTTGAGGATCGGATCCTCGGGTTTCTGCGGCGTCTTGCCGGGCATCGGCCTTTCGGTGCGGCCGACGGTCATCTCGTCGAGGTCGTTCTTGCGGAAATAGGAACTGCCGCCCGACGGCACGGCATGGTCGCCCGATGTGCCCATCTCGTCGAGATCGGGCTTGCGGAAGTACCCCCCTCCCCCTTGTGGGGAGGGGTTGGGGGAGGGGTCTTGATCGGGCGGAGATCCATCGGGCAAAGACCCCTCCCCGGCGCTGTGCGCCGACCCTCCCCACAAGGGGGAGGGTTGGGACCCGGCCGCGGCATCTCGCCCGGATCCGCTCTCCCACTTGCCCTTCACCGGCTTGCCGGTGGCCGCGGCCTTGCGGCTGGCCCTGGTGTTCTCGATGCCGGAATCGCGGGACATCGGGTCATCCATCAGGTCGAGCTCGACGGCCTTCAGGCGCTTGATCTCGTCGCGCAGGCGGGCGGCGGTTTCGAAGTCGAGATCGGCGGCGGAATCGCGCATCTGCTTTTCGAGCGCCTCGAGATGCGCCTTGAGGTTGGAGCCGACCAGCGCGCCCTCGCCGCCGGCCTTGGCCTTGCCGCCGGGGATGGCGATCGAGGCGCGGACATGGTCGCGCTCGTAGACCGAATCGAGAATGTCGGAGATGTGCGCCTTGACCGATTCCGGCGTGATGCCGTGGAGCGTGTTGTATTCCTCCTGCTTGGCGCGGCGCCGCGAGGTCTCCTCCATGGCGCGCTCCATCGAGCCGGTGATCTTGTCGGCATAGAGGATGACCTTGCCGTCGACATTGCGGGCGGCGCGGCCGATGGTCTGGATCAGCGAGGTCTCGGAGCGCAGGAAGCCCTCCTTGTCGGCGTCGAGGATCGCCACCAGCCCGCATTCCGGAATGTCGAGCCCCTCGCGCAAGAGGTTGATGCCGACCAGTACGTCGAAGGCGCCGAGGCGGAGGTCGCGGATGATCTCGATCCGCTCCAGCGTGTCGATGTCGGAATGCATGTAGCGCACGCGCACCCCCTGCTCGTGCAGATATTCGGTCAGGTCCTCGGCCATGCGCTTGGTCAGCACCGTGCAGAGCGTGCGGTAGCCGGCCTCGGCCGTGGCGCGGATCTCGCCCAGCACGTCGTCGACCTGGGCGCGGGCGGGGCGGACTTCCACCGGCGGGTCGATCAGGCCGGTGGGACGGATCACCTGTTCGGCGAAGACGCCGCCGGCGGCTTCCATCTCCCAGTTGCCGGGCGTCGCCGAGACGGCGATGGTGGTGGGCCGCATCGCGTCCCATTCCTCGAAGCGCAAAGGCCGGTTGTCGAGGCAGGAGGGCAGCCGGAAGCCGTATTCGGCCAACGTCGCCTTGCGGCGGAAGTCGCCGCGATACATGCCGCCGATCTGCGGGATCGAGACATGGCTCTCGTCGATGAACAGCAGCGCATTGTCGGGGATGTATTCGAACAGCGTCGGCGGCGGTTCGCCCGGGGCTCGCCCGGTCAGGTAACGGGAGTAATTCTCAATTCCCTGGCAGACGCCGGTGGCCTCGAGCATCTCGAGGTCGAAGCGGGTGCGCTGCTCCAGCCGCTGCGCCTCGAGCAGGCGGCCCGAGGATTCGAGCTCGGCCAGGCGGTGCTTCAGCTCCTCGCGGATGTGCTTGGTGGCCTGGTTCAGCGTCGGGCGCGGCGTCACATAGTGCGAATTGGCGTAGATCTTGACGCTCTTGAGATCGCCGGTCTTCTGGCCGGTGAGCGGGTCGAACTCGGCAATGCTCTCGATCTCGTCGCCGAACAGGGTGATGCGCCAGGCCATGTCCTCAAGGTGGGCCGGGAACAGCTCGATCGTGTCGCCGCGCACCCGGAACGAGCCGCGCTGGAAATCCATGTCGCGGCGCTTGTACTGCTGCGCCACCAGGTCGGCCAGAAGCTGGCGCTGGTCGATGCGGTCGCCGACCGCCATCTGGAAGGTCATGGCGGTGTAGGTTTCCACCGAGCCGATACCGTAGATGCAGGAGACGGAAGCCACGATGATGACGTCGTCGCGCTCCATCAGTGCCCTTGTGGCCGAGTGGCGCATCCGGTCGATCTGCTCGTTGATGGTCGATTCCTTCTCGATGAAGGTGTCGGTGCGCGGCACATAGGCCTCGGGCTGGTAGTAGTCGTAATAGGAGACGAAATACTCCACCGCATTGTCGGGAAAGAAATTTTTGAACTCGGAATAGAGCTGCGCGGCCAGCGTCTTGTTGGGCGCGAGGATGACGGCGGGGCGCTGGGTCTCCTCGATCACCTTGGCCATGGTGAAGGTCTTGCCCGAGCCGGTGACGCCCAACAACACCTGGTTGCGCTCGTTCTCGTTCGCGCCCGCCACCAGATCGGCGATGGCGGTGGGCTGGTCGCCTGCGGGCTTGTAGGCGGTTGCCATCCTCAGCGGCACGCCGCCCTCGGATTTCTCCGGCCGCGCCGGGCGATGCGGCGTCCACATCTTGCCGTTCTTGAACAGCGGGTTGCCGCTTTCGATCAGGTCGGAGAGCGCCTGCACGGTGGCGGTATTGGCGCTGGTCGCGCCCGAGGCTTCCGCCTCCTCCACCGACATGTCGAGCCCGGCCACGGCGTTGAGGCCTGCGGCAGCGCGGGCGCGCGGATCGTTGCTGGAGCCGATGGAGGTGCCGCGGGCGGTTTTCCTGTCGCTGTCCTTGCCGGCGGACTTCGCCGCTGCCTTGCTGGCAGCCTTGCCTTTCGGTGGCGTCGCCGCGGCCTCCTCGGCGCTGATCTGGCCAGCCTTGCGCCGGTGCTTGCCGGCCTTGGAGCGGATCTCGCGGTTCTCGGCCTTGCGGCGCGCCTTGACCGCGTCCAGCTCGGCTTCCCTGGCCAGATCGGCGGCCCAGTCGGCGATTGATCCGGATGACGACAGCGGCGCGCCCGACAGTTCGCGCTGCGGCGCTTCCTCGAAACCGTCGAAGCCGGGCCCGTCGGGACGGGATGATTTTGCGGGAGATCTAGCCATGGCCGCAATATGGGAGGAGTCGATGGCGAAAGAAAGAGGCGGCGGCTCAAATGGGGAACGGAGCTGCGTCCTGCTGACAGCAGGTGTCAGCAGAATCTGGGACGCTGGCCGTCAGTGGCCGGCCTGTCATCGCACCCGGCGAGGGATGCCGTGGTTCCCCGCGCCCCCCAAATTCTGTATCTAGGCAGGGGGGTGGAATATGGTACACACATCAGCATCCTCAGCCTGTATTCGAACCCATCCCGGCGCATGCCGCAGCCCAGTGAACAGACACATGGACACATCCCTCTCCGCACCGCTTATCTTTCTTGACCAGGACGATCTGATCACCGGCTGGAGCGAGGGCGCCAAGCGCCTGCTGGGCTGGGACACCAGCAGGGTCATCGGCGAGCCGTTCTCGGAGATCTATGACGAGCGCGGCTTCTTCATCGGCGCCGACGGACCGGTCGATCTCGATTCGGTCTCGGTCCCCACCCCGGACCAGGGCCGCGTCATCGCGCTCAGAAACACCCGCACCACGCATCTTCTCGAGCGGCTCGACCTGACCATGACCAATGCCGATGTCATCGGCGCCTGGAACTGGGATGTGGCGGGAGAACTGATCTTCACCGACAGCCGCTTCGCCAGCACCTTCGGGGTCGACGCCCACAAGGCCGAGCACGGCCTGCCACTGCAGGAATTCATCGACCGGATCCACGAGGAGGACCGTGCGCGCGTGGCAGCCGAGATGGTCCGCACCATCGAATCGGGCGGCGCCTACGCCGCAGAATACCGGATGCTGCGTCCGGGCGGCGATGTCCGCCACGTGCTGGCGCAGGGCAAGCTGGTCGAGGCCGAGGACGGCCAGCCGGCGCGGTTTCCCGGCGTGCTGTTCGACGTCACCGCCCGCAGGCAGGCGGAGATGGAGGCCCAGGCCCAGAAGGAACGTTTCCGCACCCTGTTCGAGAACCTGGAATCGGGTTTCTGCATCATCCGCATGATCTGGGACGAGGCCGGCAAGCCGGTCGATTACGAGTTCATCGAGGTCAACAGGGCCTTCGCCCGGCACACCGGCATCAAGGATGCGGTCGGCAAGCGGATGCGCCGCGATGTCGCCGCGGATCACGAGCAGTACTGGTTCGATCTCTACGGCAAGGTGGCGCGCAGCGGCGAACCGGTCAGCATCGAATATCCGGCCGAGGCGCTGGGTCGCTGGTTCCAGGTTCAGGCCTTTTCCATCGACAGCCCGGGATCGGACTCGGTCGCCGTGCTGTTCAGCGACATCACCGTCAGCAAGCGGGCGGAGATGTCGCTCAAGGCCAGCGAGGAGGAATTCCGCACCCTGGCGCAGTCGATGCTCAACCATGTCTGGACCGCGACGCCGGACGGCATGATCGACTGGCTCAACGACCAGGTCGTCGCCTTCAGCGGCGAAGCCCGGGAAAAGCTCTATGGCAATGGCTGGTCGGCGATCGTGCATCCCGAGGATTTTCCCGGCGCGGCCGCGGCCTGGGCGGACTCCGTCGCCAACGGCGAGACCTACCAGACCGAATTCCGCATCCGCCGTCATGACGGCGCCTATCGCTGGCACGTGGTGCGCGCCACGCCGGTGAAGTCCGACCAGGGCGTCATTCGCCGCTGGGTGGGCACCAACACCGACATCGAGCACGCGAAGCTCAACGAGGCGGCGCTGGCCGAACTCAACACCACGCTGGAAGACCGCATCGCCGAGCGCACCGAGCAATTGCTGCAATCGGAAAAGGCGCTGCAGCAGTCGCAGAAGATGGAAACCATCGGCAAGCTGACCGGCGGCATTGCCCACGACTTCAACAATCTGCTGCAGGTGGTGTCGGGAAACCTGCAATTGCTGGCCAAGGATGTGGCCGGCAACGACCGCGCCGAAACCCGCGTCACCAATGCGCTGGCGGGCGTCGAGCGCGGCGCCAAGCTGGCGAGCCAGTTGCTGGCCTTCGGCCGCCGCCAGCCGCTGGAGCCCAAGGTGATCAATGTCGGCCGCTTCGTCAGCGGCATGGAAGACCTCGTTTGCCGCTCGGTCGGCGAGTCGGTGGACTGCGAGATCATCGTCTCCGACGGGCTGTGGAACACCTCGGCCGATCCGACCCAGGTGGAGACCACCCTGCTCAACCTCGCCATCAACGCCCGCGATGCGATGAACGGCGCAGGCAAGCTGACCATCGAGGCCGCCAATGCAACCCTCGACGACAGCTACACCGCCGCCCACGACGATGTCAGCAGCGGCGACTATGTGATGATTGCCGTCTCCGACACCGGGTCGGGGATGGACAAGGACACGCTGGATCGGGTCTTCGAGCCGTTCTATTCGACCAAGCCCGAGGGCAAGGGCACAGGGCTGGGCCTGTCGATGGTCTACGGCTTCGTCAAGCAGTCGGGCGGCCACATCAAGATCTACAGCGAGCCGGGACACGGCACGACGGTGAAGCTCTATTTGCCGCGTTCGCTCGACGCCGAGCATCAGGAAATCCAGCCGGTGCAGGTCGGGCCCGCGACCGGCGGTTCGGAAACGATCCTGGTGGTGGAGGACGACGACGATGTCCGCGCCACCGTGGTGGCGACGCTGAGCGACCTCGGCTACCACGTGCTGACCGCGCGCGACGCCCAGAGCGGCCTGGCCGTCATCGAAAGCGGCATCAATGTGGATGTGATGTTCACCGACGTGGTCATGCCGGGGAAACTCAAGAGCCCCGAGATGGCCCAGATCGCCCAGGCGCTCAAACCCGGCCTGGTGGTGCTGTTCACCTCCGGCTACACCGAGAATTCGATCGTTCACGGCGGCAAGCTCGACGCCGGTGTCGAGCTGCTTTCCAAGCCCTACACGCGCGAGGCGCTGGACAGTCGCATCCGCCATCTGCTGGCCAACAAGAAGCAGCGTGCCGCCTCTGCAGCTAGACTGAGCCACTCGGCGGCGGCGGCCGGGAAAGACCAGCCCGCGCCGGCCGCGGCGGTCATGCCTGCCATGGAGGCCGCACCGGAAGGAAATGCCGCCCTGACCATCATCCTGGTCGAGGACGAGGCCCTGATCCGCATCAACACCGCCGACATACTGGCCGACCTGGGTCACACGGTGATCGAGGCGGGCACCGCATCCGAGGCGCTGGCGGCGGCGGGACAGCAGGAATTCGACGTTCTGGTCACCGATCTCGGCCTGCCGGACATGAAGGGCGACGAGCTGGCGCGGCAGGTGCGGCAATTGAGGCCCGGCGCCGGAATCATCTTCGCCACCGGCCAGAACGAGGTGCCCGACGGCGCCGCCGCCGATGCGGTGCTGCTGAAGAAGCCCTATTCGGACGATGCGCTGAAGCGGGCGCTCGATCAGGTGCGTTAAGGCATGACGCGCAAAACGCGCAGCGGCTTTGCGACAACGACATGCACAAACCAAGGGCCAAAGCGCCTCACCCGAACCGTTTGAGTGCGACGCGGCAGCGCGTCTTAACCGCCTGTTAACCATACGTTCAGGTTTGGCGTGTTCAACAGGGGGCTGAGACAGACTGGCCGGCATCCGCCGGCGTGACCCCCGGAAGGACTTCACATGATCCGCAAACTCCTGGCCGTGACCTCGCTCGCGCTTGTTCTCGCTGCCTGCGGCGACGAGGAAAAGCAGGGCGCCAGCACCGATGCCGCCCCGGCACCGACCGAAGCCGCGACACAAGACCCCACGCAAGCCGAACAGGCGGCCGCCGAAGCCGAACTCAAGGCCAGGGCGGAGCGCGAGGCGCGGATCAAGCTCGAGGCCGAGGAAAAGGTCCGCGCAGACATGGCGGCTGAAAAGAAGGCCGCGGAAGAGGCAGCCGCCAGGGCGACCCGGGATGCGGCTGCCCGGGCCGAAGCGGAAGCCAGGGCGAAAGCGGAAAACGAGAACTTTGAAAGGCTGCAGGCGGAAGAGGCGCTGCGGGTGAAAGCGGAACGCGAGGCCCGGATCAAGCTGGAGGCCGAGGAAAAGGTGCGCGCCGAGATGGAAGCCGAGAAGCGGGCGGCTGAAACCGCGGCCGCCAGGGCCGCGCGCGAAGAAGCCGAGCGGCAAGCGGCCGAGGAGGCAGCCGCCCGGGTAGCGGCCGAGGAGGCCGCCCGGCCCAGGACCGAGGCGGAGCTTGAGGCCGAAAGGGTTCAGAAGACCATCGACGACGTCGGCAACGCGGTCAACGCGATCGGCAACATGCTGCAGAAATCGAACTGAGTCTGGCGCCGCCTGCCTGATCGGCAGGACGGAGACAGATCGGTCTATCCAAGCCGCCGGGCCGGTCCACGGACCGGCCGGCGGTTTTTTGTGCCGGGATCGGCGACGAGTCCTGATCAGCTGACAAAGAACAGGAGCTGCGGATATCTCCGTCGCGGTGCTTCCGCACGCCCTGAAAAACCATGGGAACTCCAAAGGAACGCGTTCGGATCGGGTGAAATATACCTGAGACGCCAGCAGAACTGCCGCGAGCACTCAGAATTTCTTAAGCATTGAGCAAATACAATCGGAGGTAGATTTTTACTGACGATACTTTTTCCATTGCCGGAATGCGCCCGATGACCAGCATTCACACCAACCGTTCAGCCATGACCGCGCTGGCCACTCTGCGGCTGATCGATGCGCAGATGGAAACCACGATGCAACGCATCTCGACCGGGCTCAGGGTCAATGATGCATCCGACAATGCCGCCTACTGGTCGATCGCGACCACGCTGCGCTCCGACATCAAGGCCAAGAGCGCGGTTGTCGACACGCTCGGCCTGTCCCGCGCGATGACCGATGTCGCCTCGGCCGGCATGAGCCAGGCCGTCGATCTGGTCAGCGAAATCAAGGCCAAGCTGGTGCTCGCCAGCGAACCCGGCGTCGACAAGACAAAGGTCAACAGGGAACTCGACGAGCTGAAGGAACAGCTCAGGAATGTTGCGCAAAGCTCGTCCTTCAATGGCCAGAACTGGCTCTACGGCTCGCCCGGCACCGTCAGCATGCCGGCCTCGATCAAGAACCATGGCGGCTTCACCAGCGTCGGCTACATCGAGATCGACAAGAGCCAGACGACGCTGATCGACCCTGCCGACAACAGCAATGGATTGCTGACCAAAGACCACGATGTGACGACGGCAGCTGGTGCTGCGGAAACCTTCTATCTGCTCGGCACAGGCACATCGGGTACGGCAAAACAGATCACGCTCGACGCCAACACCACAGCCGATGAATTGAGCGGCATGGTGCAGGCCATGGACGAAATGGAGCAGGATCTGATCGACGCCAATTCCCTGCTCGGGGTCAAGGCAAAGGGCATCGAACGGCAGGAGGCCTTTACCAAGACGCTGATCGAGGTCTCCAAGAAAGCGCTGGGCCGGCTGGTCGATGCGGACATGGCGGAGGAGTCAACCCGGCTGAAAGCCCTGCAGGTGCAAAAACAGCTGGCGATCCAGTCCCTGTCGATCGCCAATTCCCAGGCGGACATGATCCTGCAGCTGTTCCGGTAACGCGCAGACGAACCCTCACCCGCCGAGCAACCCCTCCAGGTAATGCTCGCCAATTCCGAACATCGCCTTGATCTCGGAGATCTGCCTGAGCACGGCGTCGCGGTCGCGGCCCTGACGCCCGTCTTTTTCAGCCACGATCAGATTGTTCTTGGGTGTGTGTGCGTCGGAGACGAATTCGAAGACGCGGGTGCGGTAGCCGTTAAGCTCGAGCAGCAGGGCGCGCAGCGTATCGGTGGCCATCTCGGCCTGGCGTTCGAGGAAGATGCCGTGGCGGAGCAGCGGCTCGAGCCGCGCGTCGGCCTGCCCCGCTTCCATCTGCCGGCGGATCTGCTTGTGGCAGCACGGCGCCACCGCAATCAGCGCGGCCCTGGCGGCAATGCCCTTGAAGATGGCGTCGTCGGTGGCCGTGTCGCAGGCATGCAGCGCGATCACCGCGTCGGCGCCCGCGGCGTCGAAGCCCATGATGGCGCCGGCCTCGAAACTCAGGCCCTTGAACCCCGAGGCCCGCGCGGTGGCGTTGCCGTCATTGACCAGTTGCTCGCGCATCTCGACGCCGAGGATGCGCACAGGCCGGTTTGCCACGGTGGCAAGATAGTCGTAGAGCGCGAAATCGAGATAGCCCTTGCCCGCGCCCATGTCGACGATCAGCGGCCGCTCTGCCTTCAGCGCGGCGACAAGCGGCGCGAAGATCTCCACCATCTTGTTGATCTGGCGGAACTTGTCCTGCGCGTCATGGCGGATCTGGCCATTCTTGCCGGCTAGCCCCAGCGCCTTGAGCCAGGGCTTGTTCGTCTCGGTCAGCGGCCGGTTCTTGGCGCGGTTGTGCTCGGTCGAGGGGGCTTCGCGGCCTTCCACTTCGGTGCGCTTGAGCCGCATCTTGTCGCCATTGCGCTCGAACGCCATGTCGAAGCCGGTGGTCGCCAGCTGCGCGCTGCGGAACTCCTCAGCCAGCCCCTCGCGCAGCAGCGCCAGCGCTTCGGCTTCCTCGAAATTCCTGATCGTGTCGCGGGTCTTGTACTTGTAGGTGAAGGAGTAGCGGTCGCCCGCCTTGGTGGCGATCTTCTTGATCTCGACGGATTTGAGCTCCGGCTCCGTGCCATGGTAGCCGCCGAGCTTGAGACGTATCAGGGCGCCGTCGTGGTGGGCGGCGGCGGTGGCGTCAAGCAGCTCGGCAATGCGGTCAGGCGGGGTCACGGGCGGTCCTTAAGGGTCGGCTGGCAGATGCCGGGATGGTCCCGGCCGACGAGACTCCTTCTACCCGCCCCGGCGGCAGATGCAAAATAGGATTTGACGCGCCTGGGTTCGGAACCCACAACAACGCTTCTCCGAAGGCGCTCAAGACTTATCTTTGGGTGTTCGAGTTAGCCAGAGCCTTAGGAAGCGGCCGCATTAAAGGCTGGAGCTTCTCTTACAGACCTCTCCAGATCCAGCGAAGGCAGAGTGTTCCTCGCTCATCAATCGCATTAATCTGGGTCACGTAAAAGACTCTCAATATCCGTTTGGACGGGAGGTTGCGAAGCGGGAATGAAGTTCAGAACCTCCAGTATTTTATAGCTTGGCTTCCCAGTGGCTCCATTCCTATCTATCGGTGTCGTCACTTCAAGCCTTACTTGATATGAATCTTCAATCGAAGAACTGCCACGCGCCAATGCTTCTGCTGCAATCGATGTCTCCGATATATCGACGTACACATGCTCGCGCCCAAAATTAAACTGCCAGTTCTGTGCCTTGGCGTCAAACACCGGAGAATAAGGGCTCAACCAAGCCGTCATCTCGTCAATGTCCGGCTCTGTCTCCGTCAGCTGATCAATCGATGTATTACATGATGCGACAATGTCCTTCACTTCTTCATAATTTATTTCTCCCAACACCTCCCCGTTAGACTTCAGCTGCATAGCGTCAAAATTTTCGTGGCCAATAGGCGCAAAAGCATCTCGTGTTGCCTTCAACGCCTTTTGATTGTTTGAGAGACTATAAACATTATTTGTTACATTTACCGTATTTCCATCCCCCTCCAGCGTAACCAGAACGGAGCCAGATCCGTCCTGATCCTCAATCTGTTGAGCTGATATCGTCTTTCGGCCTTTTTTATACTTAAGATATCCCAGATAAGTTAAGGCTGCAGCACCAGTTCCACCAGCTGGCGTTAACAAGCCAACCCATTCCAGCACTTCCTTCGCTGTTTGAACAGGCTCCGAGCCAAGGAGTATCTTCGCTTGCTCGTAAAAAGAAACTAAAAGCTCAAAATTAACTTGAAAGCATTTATGCTCAAAATCCGATGTAACAAGTATCTTTGCTTTCGATTTTTTTCCATTTGCGACGAGATTCGCTTCCCTAAGTGTCGGTCCACAAAGAAGTTGAATGATATGAATCGTTTGTGATTCCATGCCTTTGGATTGATTCGACGAGGACATGGAAACGATGTGGACGAAAGCGAACCGCGGGAAATACAATCGGGATGGTCTGCGCTATCCGAGCGACTTGACCGATGATGAATGGGCGCTGGTCGAGCCTTTGATCCCGCCTGCCAAGCGCGGTGGTCGCAGGCGTGAGGTCAACGTGCGCGAGGTTCTCAACGGTCTTCTTTATGTTCTCAGCACAGGCTGCCAATGGCGAGCAGTGCCGAAGGACCTGCCGCCGAAGAGCACCCTGTTCA
>Ga0076930_101424_pt1 | contig 13007 bp, 11 predicted proteins | sample HotLakConsoUCCRE_FD_71149 | JGI IMG/M metagenome (GOLD analysis project Ga0076930, IMG submission 71149) | Hypersaline microbial mat communities from Hot Lake, Washington, USA - Hot Lake Consortium UCC-RE (version 3) (version 3) ...
GATATCAAAAGGGCTTTGTCCCCAGTAGAAGTCGTCAATGATCTTGACACACTTTTCTGGTCAGAGAGCCTTTCTGAACTCCTTGGGCGGATCGATCGCTATCGCACATTCTGGTTGCGGACGAATGTCAATGATACGGATCCACCGGGCCGAAAGATCATCGCGCACCCGGATTGGGAGAGAGTGTATTTGGCTCTGAAGGAATTGGATCTGGTGACAGTAAAGACCCGCCAGGCATCCGGAACACGGGCCGCGTTCGTTCATTTCCGGCAAGATATGTCGCTGATGGAGCACCGAGAGTTGCATCGGAAGCTGATGCAGAATGGAGGGGCGTAGCCCTTTGAGAGCGCGCGGAGAGCCCGAGAGTCAGAATTCGCCAACAATATGATGCGCAGATGATACACCCTCGATTTGCGGCTTCAGCGGGCCGCAGCGCGGCGGTCTCCTCGGTCGCGGATGACCGCTGTGAGCCTCAACCGATGCCAAATCTGACGCGATAGTCAGCTATGTGCTGCTCGGTCCCCTCGCCGCAATGCGCTCGACTGACCGCTTCGAATGTCGTCGCAGGGAGGGTCGACTGGCGGCTCAGGGCCGATCACGCTGAACCTATCGACGGAACGGAATGACGTTTTCGTCACCCCTGACGAATGCAACCGGGCCTTCTTTCTGGATGGTCGTCAGTGCTTCCTCAAAGGCAGCCCTGTCATCGTCGAACAGATCGTCCCATACAATGGACGTGCCGTCCTCGGTCACCACTTCGAGCGACCAGCCTTCGCCGCCTTCCAGCTTGTAGATGTCCACCTTGAACGGGACGTTTTCGACAACGACCCGTTGTGAAGCGCTCGAGATGACCAGATTGGGTTCGGGTTCCATTGGCAGGCCTCGTCTTGGTTCACGTCGAACCTTACACATCTGGAACGGCGTCGCCAATATGCACGGAGTGCATTCCAATTGTTTTGCTTGGGTAAAGCGCGTCCTGAACCGACGACACGGCCGCAATTTCAAGGTCAGATTGGTTGGCGCTGCGGGGTTGGGCCCCGACGGCTGCGCAAGACTGGGGCATTACGCACGCTCTTTCGGCCGCAGCAATCCCAGATAACCACCATCGACCGTAACCGGCCGGTTGTTACCGCGGTGACTGGGCCTTGAGGCGGACGACGAGTTCTGCGTCATGGACGAAGTCATTGAGGAATTCGTGCCAGGTTTTGGTGCTTACGCGGGCATCCCTGAGCATGTCTGTCAGTTCTTCGAAGCCGTAGTTGGTCAGTGCAGTGATTGCCTCCTCCGGGCCAGTTTGGACGGTGATGATTGAACCATAGGTCAGGTTATCGTCGTTGCAGACGATGGCCTCGAGAAGTTCCAGATCTTCGCCCATCATCTTGGCGGCGTATTCGAGGGAACGGATGTGGGTGATGGCGGCCATCAGGCAGCCTCGGCATTTGGAACTGCGAGGGGTGCCCAGTTCCAAGGTAAAAGTTCATCGAGCCGATTGATCTTGTGATCGTGGATGCGGGCGAGGATGTCGGCCAGGTAGGCCTGTGGATCAAGGCCGTTCATTTTGGCGGTTTCGATCACGGTCATGGCCCGGGCCAGCGTTTCCGCACCTGTATCTGCCCCGGCGAATAACCAATTCTTTCTGCCGATTCCAATGGGTCTGAGGGCGCGCTCGGCCGGATTGTTATCAATGGCCACCCGACCATCCTCGAGGAATAAGCTGAATGCGGCGCGTCGGCTGAGGCCATAGCGGAAGGCCTTGGCCAGATCGCCCTTGCCGGGGATCAGCGCAAGCTGGCTCTCGGCCCATGTGAAGAAGGCGTCGACCTTGGGGGCGCTGTGTTTCTGGCGCGCGGCAAGGCGGATCTCGGCCGGCTGGCCTGTGATTTCGCGCTCGATGTCATAGAGCGCACCGATACGGTCCAGCGCCTCGCGGGCGATGGCGGATTTGGTTTTGCTCCATTCATCGTGAAAGTCGCGCCGCAGATGTGCCCAGCACGCTGCTTCACGCAGCCGGGGCGTGCCGTCAGGGTCCGGATCATAGAGTTTGGCATACCCTTTATAGCCATCTGCTTGCAGGATGCCGCGCGTGTTGGCCAGATGGCGATGGACGTGTTCTTCCTTCCAATCCGGCGCAAAAGTGTAGACCGCTCCGGGTGGCGCGGTACCCGCCCAAGGCCGCTGGTCGCGCACATAGGCCCAGATCCGGCCCTTCTTCACGCCCTTTCCGAGGCCGCGATCACGCAGGGATTTGTCCAGAACGCGGATCGGAGTGTCGTCGGCATGAAGCAGGTCACTGGCCATGACATCGGCTTCGATCCGCTCGATCAGCGGGGCCAGAACCTTCATCGCGCGTCCGCACCAGTCCACCAGTGTGCTGTCCGGAATATCCGCGCCCATGCGGGCGAAGATTTCAGCCAGGCGATACAATGGAAGGTGGTCATCGTATTTCGAGACCAGAATGTAGGCCAGCAGAGCAGCACTCGCTATGCTGCCGGGGATGGGTCTGCTGGGTGCTGGTTCCTGCACCATCTTCTCGCAACGACGGCAGGACTTCTTCAACCGCGCGATCTGCAGGACCTTGAGCTGAGCCGCGACCAGGTCGAGCATCTCGCTGACATCCTCGCCCACAAGACGCAGGTCGCCCCCGCAATCCGGGCAGCAGGTGCCGGGGTCAAGCTCGCGACGCTCGCGCGGCGTGGCATCTGACACGCGGGGACGACGGCGGGGCTTGTGCTCAGCGGTATCTTTGCTGGCATCTGCAGGCGCATCATCTGCGGAGGCAGTGGAACTTTCAGCGGCTGCGATCAGCAGGTCTTCCAGCGCCAGTTCGAGCTGTTCGATCTCGCGCTCGACCTTCTCCGAGGATTTGCCGAAAGCCTGCTTCTTCAGTTTTGCGATGCGCAACCGCAGGGTCTGGATCAGCTGGTCATGAGCCCGGATTGTCGCCGACATCCGCGCATTCTCCGCCTGCAAGGCAGCGATCATCGCCTTCAAAAGCGCAGGGTCTTCGGGCAGGATTGCGGCATCACTCGACATGCTTCTAACTACCATAGAGGCTCAAGAAACACCATAAAAACAAGCCATTTCAGATAGATAAATTACCCCACGCGCGCCGGTGGCGCGCCCCAATCCGGCCTGCGCCAGTCAATTCCTTCCCACAGCATCGCCAATTGCGCCGAGGTGAGACGCGCGGCCCCGGAAGTCGTATTCGGCCAGGGAAAGCGCCCGCGCTGGAGCACCTTGTAATAGAGGCAGAACCCCTGCCCATCCCAATAGAGAAGCTTCAACCGGTCACCCTTGCGCCCCCGAAACGCAAACACCGCACCCCCTGTCGGCTTCTGGCGCAACACGTCCTGGGCAAGCGCTGCCAGACCTGCAATCCCTTTGCGCATATCTGTTGCGCCACAAGCCAGATAGACCCGAACACCGGTGCCCGGCCCGATCATGCGCCATCCACCGCGCGGATCAGTCGTGTCAGCGCTGCCTCGGCAATATCGCTCTCGAACCGCAGCATGCGGCCCTTCGCCAGACGAAGCTCGATCCAGACAGAAGGCGCAGGAGTGGTCACCCCGGGCAGATCCGGAATGGATGGTGCGTCAACTGGCAGAAACAGCGCTCCAGCATCCGGTGACCAGAGGCCTTTACGCTTCAGCTCGTGACGCCACGCATAAATCTGCTGTCGGGTCACCTCGTGGCGTTGCGCGACCTGCGTCACCGTCGCGCCGCTAACACCGACCGCACTCACGATCGCCAGCTTCTCGTCATCGCCCCAATAACGGCGCCGCTCGACCCCCAGAATTTCGCCCCGCATGACCCCTCCGCGCATAAGACACGTCGCAAACGACGTCGCTATGCACGTGTCTTAGGCCATCAGGCCGCCTCCAGGCAGGCGGTGACAATCGGGCGGTTACGATGCACCCGCAGCGAACTTCCGCTCCCCGCCCATCACGTCGAATGCCTGGACAAGCAATCCCTATAGTCGGCAGCGGAGTCGCCTGGACATCAACCTTGGTCTGAGCCTGTCGGCCTCCCCTGCTTGGCTTCGCGTGTCGCAGGGTAGAACGGCCCTTCGGTCCGTCGCGCATTCGGCCATGCGGCCTCACCGCGGCGTCGCGCCTGGCATCCCGGTTTGCCCGCCTCGCGAGCACGTCCCTCCCCGGCCGCTCCGCCGGATTGCGCTCTGGTCTGTTTTGCGGGGCAAAACGATCCCGCCGCTCCATCCGTCTCCCGCGTCCGGTCGGGCCGTTTGCCTGCTCGGGTCGGGCAAACCTACCGTCAAAACACACACACATGAGTGCGGAAGCATATCCTCCGGATGGCCCCCAAATCAGCCCGCGTCAAGGATCGCAAAACTTTTCGGCGAGGACGGGGCCTGTGGCTTGGGGCGGTCCCGTGCGTGAGGGCGCGCATGTGTCAGTTGCTGCACGCGGAAAACTTTTGCGCCCGGCAAGCCGGCGGCTGCGCCGTCCCTGACCCGGGCAGATTCGGAAACCAGGCATTCGGCCATGCCCCCACACTCACGTGGTGGCTCCACAACCGAATACTGGAGACCAGACATGGCTTACGACACCGCTAACACCTACGAGACCATCGAGCTTTTCGGACTGACCGAGAAGGACGCGCAGCTGCCGATCCCCGAGGATCACATCCTGACCGACCACATCATCCGCGAAAGCTTCGAGGCATTGCTCGGGCAGCTGCGCGGGACCGGGCTTGAAGCCGAAATCGAACCGCTGGCCCATGGGCTCGCCACGATCCTGCAGCGCCGCAAGGTGGCGCTTGGTAAAGAGGTCGACCGCACCGCAGACAAGATCGGCGCGCTGGCAAAATCCCACGACGGATCGGAGATCGCCGAGACCGCGCTCGAAGAGGCGCAGGCGCGCTTTGTGCAGCTGCGCGAGATCGTCAGCGCCATCGAGGTGATGAGCGAGGCGGCGGCGGAATGCTACGAGAGCGAAACGGGCCACGCCTTCATCCCGGCAGCCGGGTCGCGCGCAAGCGTCCGGGCGCAAGAGACCGGGGCGGTCTTCGAGGCGCGGCAGCTCCTCGAGCAGCACGACCGCGAGACTGCCGAGAAATCCAAAGTTGAGGGGGTGCCCCTGATCGTCTCAGGCGCCACCGACTGGACCGATGTTGATGTGATCTTCAACACGCTCGACAAGGTTCGCGAACGGATCAAGCAGAACCGCAACCAGGAGATCTTCCTCTGCCACAAGGGTGGCAAGCACGGGGCGGAGATGATTGCGGCCCGGTGGGCCCGGGCACGCGGGGTAGCGCAGGCGCGCTTCGATCCGCGCTGGTCCGCGCACGGGCGTGCGGCACCGTTCAAGTGCAACGACGAAATGCTGGACGACAAGTTCGCGGCGACGGGGGTTGTTCTCTTCGGCGGCAACGGGGTCGCGCTGAACCTCGGGCAGAAAGCGGAAGCGAAAGGCCTGACGGTCATGCGGGTTGCGGACCCGGCGAAGAAGGCGTCGCAGGATTGAAGAGAGAGGGTCGCCTTCGGGCGGCCCTTTCGTTGTTTTCCCAGATGTGTGCGAACCTCGGCGGTATCGCAGTGAGCTCCAGCAACGGGCACCGACAGGCTTGATGATCGCAATCCGGCCAATCTGTTTTTGGGAATGGCTGGATGGTATCTCGATGCAATCACAGCTTAATGTGGCCGTGCGGCAGAAGACATTTGTTGCGCAGCTCAACACCCGAACAGGTTTTTCCTCGATGCCTTTTTCTCCGGAACGCACCAAAGAGATCCAATCACGCATTGATGCGCGTTTGCGGTCCGGGCAGGCAAACGATTGGGAAGTGTCTTTTCTCACAAACATGGCTGAACGGTTTGAGCGTCACGGGACGGAGACGCGCCTGAGCAAAGCTCAGTACGCCAGCCTGCACAAAGTCCTGAAACTGGAAGGGGAAAAACCGGCCCAGACAAGGGCAGCTGCCGAGGACGGCACTTCGAAACCAGCACCAAAGCGCAGCTCCAGAGCCGTTCAGGCGAGACCTCGTCCGGTCTCCGTGAGCCGCGCAATCACCGCACCTCGGCGTGCCGTGCGAAAGGCTCAACGCCAAATCATGGTGCCGCTGGTTATTGCTGTCGGGTTCTTCGCATTGGTTGGATCATTGTTTGAGACGTCGAATTCGCGATCCACGCCCTACAGTCCGTCAGCAATTCCCACATCGCAAACGACAAACACCACTTACGTCTATGTGACAGGGACACGTGTCAACCAACGTTCTGAGCCGTCTACCGCGAACGCTGTGATGGGCGTCTTGAGCGAAGGGACTCGCGTCGAAATGCTTCGCGATGAAGGGCAATGGACCCAAATTCGGTCTAACTTGGGAGTGGGCTGGATGTCTTCCAGTTTCCTATCGCCGGTCGCGCCACCTGCAGAGCGACCCGCCTCGCAAGACCGGTCGCTTCGAGCCAGCGATGTGCGGATCATTGATGGTGATACGATTGATATTCGAGGCATGACAGCGAACGTGCGTCTCGTCGGGTTTAACGCGCCTGAGACCTGGAGTCCATCCTGCACTGCAGAGCGCCAGGTCGGGGAACAGGCAACAGCGCGTCTTGGTCAATTGGTGCGGGGTGCGGCGTCAATTGAATTTGAGCGCGTGGCCTGTTCCTGCCGGCCCGGGACTGAAGGCACGGATCGATGCAATTTCGGGCGGCTTTGTGGCTCGTTGTTCGTTGACGGTCGGGACGTGGGCAGTACGCTCATTGCTGAAGGTTTGGCCGTGCCATACCGATGTGGCCGCACCAGCTGTCCCCCACCCCCTCAACCCTGGTGCCGATAGCAGGGGCACTCACCCAACACAGACGACGAATCTTCGCGCGCGGCTGAACGCTGACCCGCTGTGTGGTGCGCGTGACGGATCATTATCCAGATGCATTGGATCAGAACGAACCAAGCCACCTCAGACCGGTATCGACGGGTGCGAACGCGACTGCAAAGTGGCGGCACCAATTCGGGTCTCTCCTTTTTGCTCATAGATGTGGATCGCACGGGGTCGGCCCGGTCGTGCCCTCAGCTCACGCTTCGGCAAGCACAAATACGGCTTCCACGGCTGGCCGCGGACCCTCCGCATTTGCGCTTGCGACCGGGCCTCTTGCCCCCGTGCCGGGTGATCCCCATCGCAACAAGGAGTAACCCAAATGACCAACCACTACGTCGCCACCGTCCCCGTCAAGTTCACCGACACCGATGGTCAGGAGCGCACCCGCTTCCAACGCGTGGGTGCGATGTTCCGCAACACCCGCAACGGGGATGGCTCGGAGTTCTTCAGCCTCAAGCTCGACTTCCCGGTCGCGGTCTCGGAGCTGGTGATGTTCCCGCCGAGCGCGAAGGATCCCCAGGACTGAATCCTCTTACGAGGATGGGCCGCCCCAGGACGATCTTGGGGCAGCCTGATCCCTGTTCCAGGGATGCCAGTCGCTGCGCATTCAACGGACGCACTACTCCCCGGAATGATCAGGCCGCGACAGACCGGCCAGTCAGCCTCAAGGGGGCCATCCACAAAAACCTATCGGCCAGGGCCTCCCGGTTTTTGCGGCAGAGATTTGGGCCGAGCCAAATCTGGCCCTCCTTGACCCTGCCTGTCCGCCCAGTCGGAGGGGTTGGCGCCCGCCCGCGGTTCCGTCCGAACACATGCGTGTTCGGCCAAACCCCGGGCGGTGCTCGGGAAGGGGACCCATTGGACAGGTGGGGTTCTTGATGGCGAGGGGACAGAGCCGCGTCCCTGCGGGCCGCGGGGGAAGCGGACACCAAGGCTGCCTGAGACTGAATGCGACGTAAGTATATAATTGACAGAGAGGTATATTATCGTAAGGTAGGGGCAGCCTTGGTGGAAGGTGGCAGGAAATAGGGGGTCTTTCTTCGCATGTCTCGCTCAAAACGCCTCACAGATGCGGACCGCATGGAGATCGTTCGCGAAGCTGCGGAAGGCGTTTCCACTTCAGTGCTGGCGGAACGGTTTGGCGTGTCGGTGCGGGCGATCCAGTACACGCTCAAGGCCGATGCCGAGCGCCAGGCCGATGCTGCGATCCCGGTCTCAGCAGTCAGTGTGAAGGTCACGGCTGCGGAGCTTGCGGCGCTCGACGCGGTGTTGGTGAGGGCCGGGATCGAGAGCCGGGCCGAGGGGCTGCGGCGGCTCATTCAGGCGGCAGGCGGGGTGTTCGTTCCGGACGCGCAGATGGCGGCCGAGATGGCGCGCTACCGCGCCTCTCTGCACGAGGTTGGCAATGGGGTCGCGCAGATCGCCAAGCAGATGACGCGGGCCAACCGGATGGGGCAGGGGGCCGAGGGTAGCACGAGTGCGGAGCTCACCGAACTGCGCCTTGCGCAGATGCGCGGGCTGGCGCGGTTCATCCTGGATTCCGCCGACGAGATCGACCTGCTCCTGCGCCGCCGTCGCGATGGGATGCAGCTGCAGGCCACGGCCGCGCTGAGGGAGTTTGCACATGCGGCTGAATGATGCCGTCCATGCCGTCACGGGCGAGGTCTTCCGGGATGGCTGGAGCCGCGTCCGGGGCTCGATGCAGGGGCTGCATGTGGCGAAGCAAGCCCAGCTCATGCGCGCTGCAGCCGGGCACCGGCCGGCGGTCTTCAAGGCGATCCGGAGTGGCGGCACGCATACCAAGTCGCAGCTCGCCAATCAGCTCGAGTACCTCACCACCAAGTCCACCCATATCGTTGACTCAAGCGGGTTCCTGGATGGCAAGGCGAAGCTCGAGGCGGGGGACATCAAGGACCTGACCGAGCGCTTTGCCAAGCGGTGGGATGCGGGCTTCAAGCCCAAGCTCGGTCAGACCACCCATATGCTCATGTCCTTCCCCATCGGCACGCGCGGCGAGGATGTGCGCGACATCGCGACGGCTGTGGCCGAGCGGTTCTTCCAGACCGACGCGGGGCATTTCGACTACATCATCGCGGTGCATGAGGACCGCGATCACCCGCACGCGCATCTGGTCCTGAACCGCCGCTCGCAGGAAGGCGAGTTCTTTTTCCTCGGGCGCAACCATCGCTTCAACTATGACGATTTCCGCCTCGCCATGGTCGAGGAGGCGGAGACATACGGCGTGCGTCTGGAGGCCACGCGCCGGGTGGATCGCGGGGTGGTGCATTACCCCGCCCGCACAAGCGAGGTCTATGCCGCCAAGGAAGAGAGCCGCGCGCCCCGCGAGCGTGAGCGCGTGGGGCAGGACCTGACCCGGACGCTGGCCGAGATCGCCAACACGAGGACCATCTACCATTCGCTAGCTGTCGAGGCCAAGCGCGAGGCCCGCGAAGATATCGCCGCTGCGCTCTTCCGGGCGGGTGAAGTGCTGGCCCGGGGCGGGCAGTTGGAGCGAGCAGGAGACATCTACATGGCCGAAGACCAGTCGTTCGAGGATCTGAGAAGCCTCTATGCCGAGAAGCTCGCGCGGGTGCAGGGCATGATCGCCGAGAAATCTGATGCCGAACGGCCCGCCTTCGAGAAAAGCCTCAACGCGATTCAGAGGCAGGTCCAGCACATGCAGCCCTTGGGGCTGCGCTCGAATACGCTGATCGAGCCGCCCTCCGACGGCGGGGTTTATTCGGAGGCCAACATCCGGAAGAGCGAGCTCGAGCGCCTGACGGAGCCGCGCCTGCGCTCGCAGATCGACACCGCCTTGCGCGGGACCGGGATCAGCACCTCCGAGGTCGTGGCGCGCATCCAAGCGGGCGCCCCGAACGCGGCCCTGGAGCATCAATGGATCGCAAAGGACCTCTCGAAGGTCGCTGCGGCGCAGGATCTCAACCTCGAGCGCCGCGCCGATATCGAGACCGCACGGGACATCCTGAACGACGCGCATGTGAAGCTCGGGACCCTTCTGGAGCGTGAAGGCGTGCTCGTGAAGGACGGTGTCATGGAAGACGAAACCCCGCTGGAGCGCTTCCACTACGATGCCGAGGCCCTCCGCAGGATGGAGGCGACGGTCCGGGCCGCGATGCGCTCCGAGGGTCTCAGCTACGATCAGGTCGACGCGCGGGACTGGGAAGTCACCAACCGGGCGGAGCGTCGGATCGAGCGCGAGCAGCAGGCGTATCTCGCGCAGCGTCCGGAACTGCTGGCACAGCCCGGTGACGTGATCGACCGCACGCGGCCTTATCGGGAGGAGATCACCGATGACGCCCGGGCTGAGGCCATCACGAAGGACGTGGACGCGATCATGGCGACGCGCGGCTCGAGGGTGCAGATCGCTGATGCCGTCGCGGACGAATTCCGGAGCCGCTATCCCGATATGCCCGATCACCTCGCCCGGGGGCTTGGCGCGACCTACGCTTCTGTCGTGGACACCTACAACACCCGTGCCATCAACGCTGTCCGGTTGGCGAATGACACGCGCGAGAGCCTCGTCACCGCGACACCCTCCGCCCGCGATGTCGATCCCATGAGGGCCGAGGCGCAGACCGCCCCGAACGCCAGTCTCCCGCAAGCGCTTCGCAGTGTGCTGGAGCATGAGCGGGCCGGGGAACTGTCCTCCCCCTTCGAAACCGATGCCGATCGGCAAGCCTTCCGGGCGGAGATCGCGCGCGTGCTTGATGACCGCCAGCTTGACCGGCTCACATCCGGCGATGCCGATGCGCTCGACAAGGTCCTCGAGGACCGTCTCGACCGGCTCTATGTCGCCAAGGTCTATCTGCAGTCCGATGCCGCGACGGCCAATACCGAGGCCCTGCGCCAGGTTGTCGATGATCTGGCCGACACCGAATACGAACGGCACCGCGCCGCGGACGTGGACGGTGAGACCGAGCGGGGCCAGATCCATTGAGCGCCGCGATGGGCAAAGCACGGATCGCCACGGGGGCGTTTTTGGTGACGCTGGTGACAGCAGCCATGGGCTACACCATCGCCTCGGCCGTGCTGACCTATCAGGACCTGGGCTTCGGGGCCGAGATCGACTTTGCCTATATCGCGCAGAACTATGCGTCGATCCTCGACCAGCGCCCGCAGGATGCCCAACTTGTCCACCTCATCATCGGCGGCTTTGCGGCCGCGGGCCTGATGTTGAGCCTCGCCCTTTCGGGATCGGCGCTCACGCGCTTTGGCCAGACCCATTGGCAGTCTGCCCGAGAAATGAAGGCCAACGGATTTTTCGGGGAGCCGGGCACCGGGTTCATCCTCGGCAAGCTCGGGCCGCCGGGGTCCCGCGCCAACTACATCTGCTCGAAGGTCTTCCCCCATGCGCTGATCGTGGCGCCCACAGGCCGGGGCAAGACCTCGGGCTTCGTCATCCCGAACCTGCTGACCTGGCAGGGGTCCGTCGTGACGCTCGATGTGAAGGGGGAGTGTTTCGAGGCCACGGCCCGCCACCGCGCAGCCCAGGGAGACAAGGTCTACCGTTTTGCCCCCACCGATTGGGAGGGCAAGCGCACGCATCGCTACAACCCGCTCCTGCGCATCTATCAACTGAAGGACCCCGCGCGCCAGCAGATGGAATTGCAACTCCTCGCCACGCTCTTCCTGCAGAGCGACAACGACCGGGTGCAGGGCCTACTCAAGGGCGGGATCGATCTCTTCGTGGCGGCAGGGCTTCTGGCCTTCCAGCGCAAGCGCCCTACCCTGGGCGAGATCTACCGCATCGCGGCCTCGGGCGGGAACAAGCAGAAGGAGTACTTCGCGCGGGGCCATGAGGTCGACAACAGGGCGGCCAAGCTGATCTTCACGCGGTTGGCCTCGACCAACAACGACACGCTGACCTCCTACGTCTCGCTCCTGATGACCTCGGGGCTCGACCAATGGCAGAACCCGGCCATCGACGAGGCGACGGCGGTCTCGGACTTTGATTTCCGCACGATCCGGAAGAAGCCCTTCTCGGTCTATCTCGTTGTCCAGCCACTGATGGTGAAGCCGCTCGCGCCGCTGATCCGGCTGTTCTTCTCCGACCTGCTCTCCGCCATGCAGGAAAAGGATCCCGGGCCCGACGAGCCCTGGCCGGTGATGATCATGCTCGACGAGTTCAACCGCCTCGGAAAAATGCCCATCGTTGTCGAAAGCATCGAGACCCTGCGCACCTATCGCGGTCACCTCGCCATCGTCACTCAGACCATCCCCGCCCTCGATGAAATCTATGGCGAGAACACTCGCCGCGCGCTCCAGGGCAATGCCGGCGTGAAGCTCTACCTGACGCCCTCCGACGAGAAGACCGTCGAGGAGTTGAGCAAGGCAGTCGGCAAGACGACGAAGACTGTGGTCACGCGCTCCCAATCCATCGGAAAGAACCCCTTCGAGGGCCGCAGCCAATCCACCCGGACCGAAGAAAGCTCCCTGCTGCCCGAAGATGAGGCGCGCCGCTTGCCGCTCGATGAGATCGTAATGGTGATCGATGCCCAGATGCCGGTCCGGGCGAAGCGGATCCAGTATTTCGACGACCGGCTGTTCAAGGCGATCCATGCGGCGCAGACGGGGGAATTGCCGTTTCCCAAGTCCGGGAGCGGGGGACAGCAGGGCAATCTGCCGCTCAGTGTACGAGCAATGCCGATGACACCGCCCGTGAACGGACCAGGTGGGTCTGACGCCGTTGTGGAAAACTCAGCTCAGGCTTCTGGGGGTCAACTGTCACGACAAACCGACGTCGCCCCAAAAAAGACTGCGCCTGTCGTTCAAGCCGTTATCGCCGAGGAACAGCGACAGATGGAGATGGATTTTGGGAGCCAGGTCGCGGATGCAGAGGCAGCGAGCGTGGTAAATGAGGCGCAGATGCGCTCCGCCGTCGATGGGTTGGACGACATAGAAGCGATGTTGCGGGAGGGAGATGGCGAAAGGCTGGTTGCTCGATAGCGTGGCGGGCATGGCTGGTCAGCCAGGCTGGGCGGATTCTGTGGAAATACTATCGTTTGCGAGCGCAGAAATCGCCGTTCCAAATCGTGCGCGCGCGCCTTTCCTATCAGGCTTTTCGCGTTTGCTGCGGGTGCGAATGCCAATAGAGTTGCCACCCTAGGGTCAGGACTCATAGCCAATAGATGACGAGAGCTGCGAGAGCGATTGCG